>ERZ1292629.3422-Hain-H43-01um-R1-3422-length-12277-cov-8_pt1 | contig 12277 bp, 8 predicted proteins | sample MGYA00564399_ERZ1292629 | MGnify/ENA primary metagenome ERZ1292629 (study PRJEB36523, sample SAMEA6512636) | groundwater metagenome | collected 2019-01-08 | study: AquaDiva: Metagenomics assemblies of 32 groundwater samples | reverse complement strand
AAAATCTCCGCGATGGGAGAAAAGGCGATCGTTCTAATTGAGACCGTCGGGCAGGGTCACACTTTCGAGTATGATTCTAGCATATCTATTATTTTTTGTCAAGTAGTGCCGGGGAGAGGACTTGAACCTCCATGAGATTTCTCTCGCTTGCTCCTAAGGCAAGTACGTCTACCAGTTTCGCCACCCCGGCAAGTATACTTGACTAGGTCTTGCCTAGTCAGTGTCCGCCCAGAGGGGATCGAACCCCCGACCTTATCCTTAAGAGGGATCTGCTCTACCAGCTGAGCTATGGGCGGATATATTTTTTATTAATTTTAATTTAACACAATTATTTTTATTTTGAAAGTTTTATTAAAAATGCTAGATTAAACAAATGGCCTGGTAGCCAAGTGGTAAGGCATTCCTCTGCAAAAGGAATATACGGCGGTTCAATTCCGCCCCAGGCCTCCAGGCAGATACAAATGCCCGAGTGGCGGAATTGGTATACGCGCACGACTTAAGATCGTGTCCCGTAAGGGATGTGGGTTCGATGCCCACCTCGGGCACCAGTTTATTATTTTTCTCTTAGCAGTTCGTCAATTTTTTGCCGGTGTTTTTCTCCGAGATCAATAGCGATATCGATAAACGGAATATTTTTTGTTGTCATATTTTTCTTCAAAAATTCCCGTAATTTCGGTCTTTTGCGCTTAGCAAATTCTAAGGCTGTTTTTTCTTTTGAATCAGGGAACACAGTGATAAATATTGTCGCGCGCTTCAAATCAGGGGAGCAGGTAGCAGAAGTCACCGTGATGAGCGAAGTTCTGTTGTTTTCTCTTCCAAGAAACTCTGCCGCGAGTTCCTTGATGAAATTGGCCACTTTTTCTTGTCTTTCCATCCCAGTACTAAAATTTTAATATATTAATAATTGTGGTCATGTAATGTAATCAAAAATTTAGTACGGGACAGGTTTATTTTTGCGCTATAGAAAATAATTCTAAGATATCGCCCGGAGCAATTTCTATTTTTGATTCAATCATCATGCCGAATTCCAGTCCTTCTTCCACCACGCTCGTTTTTACTTTGCCTTTCTCTAAATTAACAATCTTGCCTCTGCCTATTTCAAATTCTCGACGTATGATTTTTACTACTCCGTTCAACACAATAGCTCCCTCGATTACTTTTCCGCCTATGATTTGGCGCTCTTTGGTGCGACTAAAAGCTCTGATAATTTTTGCCCGGCCTGTTGTCTCTATTGTTTCAACTCTTGGTCTTCTTGTTTCCATTTGCTCTTCTAGCCACTCGGTCATTTTGTAAATAATATCAAAAAAAGAAATAGTTATGCCTCTTTTTTCCGCGACCTCGAGAGCGCTCTTGTCCGCTTTAACGTTAAAGCCGATAATGACCGCATTTTCACCATCAGATATATTTTTTATATCCGATTCGGAAATTGGTCCTACGCCTTTTGCTACAATTTTGAATTCCGCGCCCTCTATTTCTCCTTTGCATTTTATTTTAGCTATTTCTTTTTCAATGGCTTCCAGAGAGCCAGACACATCGGCTTTGAGCAATATCGGGATTATTTTTTTACTTTCCGTTGACTTGGTAGTCGGAGTACCAAGTGGTACTCCAACTACCAAGTTTTTCCAATTTTCCACATACTTCTCCGCATCTTTTTTGTGTTTAAAACTTTTAAACAAAGCTCCCACTTTGGGCATTTTATCAAAACCGCAAAGGCGTATGGGCGAAGAAAAGGATGCATTCTCTATCATTTCTCCTTTGAAATTTTGGATTATGCGCGTGGAACAGATAGCGTTTTCCACCCCGACGAACATTCCCTTGCGCAGAGCTCCATTTTTGATAATCAAAGTTGCTTGGATTCCGAGCTTCGAATCAAGGTCCGCTTCGATGACGAAACCAGAGGCGTCTTCCTCGGTGTTTCCGGCAAAATTTTCCATTTCAGCCAAAATTAAAATTAAAGACAATAGATTATCCATTCCGGCGCCAGTTTTCGCAGAAATTTCCACGCAGGGAATCTTACCTCCGTAATTTTCCAAATAGATTTCATTTTCTGCCAATTCCTTTTTTGTTTTCTCGATGTCAGCGTTCGGTTTGTCTATTTTATTTATTGCGACAAGACAGGGGAGTTTCATTCCAGTGATTGTCTTCCAAGCTTCAATAGTTTGTGGTTTGACGCCGTCTTCTGCCGAGACTACCAAGATGGCAATATCGGCGATTAGGGCTCCGCGTTCTCGCATTTTAGAAAAGGCTTCATGGCCGGGTGTATCTAAAAAAGTGATTTTTTTGTCTTTGCCTTCTTCGTTTTTATGCAGAACTTCATAGGCGGAAATATTTTGCGTTATTCCTCCAGCTTCGCTTTCGACTACATTTGTTTTTCGAATGTAATCTAAAAGCGTTGATTTGCCGTGATCGATATGACCCATCACCACTACGACTGGCGGGCGAGGGGTGATATTTTGTTTTTTTTCATTTTCTTTCATTATTTTACTTGACTTCCGCTTTTTTGAGCGCCTCTTTTTCTTCGATGCTTAATTCATATTCCGATTTTTTATTTTTGATAGGCTTGGCAAAAATACTCATTCGTTCGCGAGAATACAAACTAGAAACCACTACGCCATCGCCTTCTTCATTCAACATTCCAATCGCAAAACTCTGATTACTGCCTTGGTCAGGGAAAGGATTGAAGCGTATAGTTTCAAGTCCGCGAATGCTTTTTTTTATCTTTCCATTTATGACAGCAATATCTTTTTGCATATCTTCTTTGGCTTTTTTTAAGTCAGCAGTGTCTTTTTCTAGACTAATTATTGTATCCTCCAGATCTTTGGCTTTTTTGCCGTGAAAAAATCTTTTTAAGCGTTTTTCTGTAATAATCATCCAAATAATCCCGACCACAATGGCAATTCCGGTTAAAACAAAAAAAGCCAAGAAAAAAATATCGTCAAGCTTTGTATTCATACATAGATAATATATACTATTTTTATGCCAAAATCAACACAAAAAATAAGAAAAATATACATGGATTATGCTGCCAGTATTGAAGCAAATCCGAGTTCCATACACTCTTTTGGCGCAGATGCGAAAAGAAAACTTGAAAATGCGCGCAAAGTTGTCGCAGATGCGCTTTCTGCCAGACCGGAGGAAATAGTTTTTACGAGCGGCGGCACCGAAAGCAATAATCTTGCCATTCAGGGTGTAGTATACCCCTACCTAACCTCCCCCTACAGTAGGGGGAGGAAAAAGGAGGGGGTAATACCTCATATCATAACCACCAACATAGAACATCCGTCGGTGCTGGAGACTTTCAAGCTTCTGGAAAAATGGAAGCTGGCGCGAATCTCCTTAGTGCCAGTCGAGGAAAATGGAATAGTAAATCCAAAAAAAATAAGAAAAGAAATCAAAGAAAGCACCGTGCTTGTTTCGGTAATGTATGCGAATAACGAGATAGGCACGATTCAGCCGGTAAGAGAAATAGCGAAAGAAATCAGGCATTGGAAGAAAAACAGGAAAAAGCAAAATTTTCATCAGGTCCTCGGTTCTCCGGGGCCCCGCGCCCCGGCCAGACCATTCGAAAACTTTCTTTTCCCTGTTTTTCATACAGATGCAGTGCAAGCAGTGAATTATTTGGATTTGAATGTACAAAAATTGGGAGTGGATTTGCTTTCGCTTTCCGGGTCAAAAATAGAAGGGGCGGGCAGAGTGGGGGTGCTTTACAAGAAAAAATCTGTTCCGCTTGCAAATATATTTGGCGGGGGGAACCAGGAATTTGGATTTCGTCCGGGAACTGAAAACTTGCCGGAAATTTTAAAGTTCGCCAAAGCTTTGCAAATTGTCCAAAAAATAAAAGAAAAAGAAACAAAAAGATTAGCCGTTCTTCGGGATTATTTTTTTGCCAAATTGTCAAGGACAGTCCTTGACATCAGGGCGAATGGGGATTTGAAAAATAGATTGCCGAACAATGTGAACATTACCGTGCCGAACATTCCGAGCGATCTTTTGGTTATAGAATTATCGGCCAGAGGCGTCATGGCTTCCGCCAAAAGCGCTTGCCAATCCGGCGACAGAAAAGTTTCTCATGTGATAAAAGCTATAAATAAAAATATAAAAGAAACGGACGGTTCGCTTCGTTTTTCCTTCGGCAGAAAAACAACCAAAGCCGACATTGATTACACTGTCAGATCTCTATCCCAAATTTTGACAAAATTAAAAAAATGGTATGATTAAGGGATGGATATCAAGGATTTAAATAAGTCACAGCTTATATTGTTGGCGGTTTTGCTTTCTTTCGTTACTTCTATTGCCACTGGTATTACGACCGTGACTTTAATGCAGCAGGCGCCGACATCTTTTACCGTGCCCGTCAATCGTGTTATTCAGCAGACAGTTGAAAAAATACAGAGAATAGAAGGGAAAACCACAGTTCAGACTGTCATTGTAAAGGAAGAAGATTTGGTGGTGGACGCAATTGCTAAAAATAAGTCGGCCGTATTTACTGTCAGCAAGGAAATTTTAGATGCGGAAGGGCAGGTGGCCGAGGTTTCTGCCGGCAGGGGATTTGCGGTTTCCTCCGACGGCATAGTGGTAGCCGATGCCAACCTTGTGCCTGACCAAGGAGTTTATTATCTGAAGAATGAAAGCGGCAAATTTAAGGCCGATTTTGTGTCTACAGACAAAGCTGGATTTTCTTTTCTTAAAATAGGGGTTCCGCTCGACGAGAAAAATAAAATTCTCTTTACTGTGCCTGCTTTCGGAGATTTGGAAAAAATGAAGGCGGGGCAGAAGATTTTGGTTTTAGGCAGCGGGATTTCTTCTTATGTTTTCGAGGGAAATAAAAGTCTTAATATTGTTATTTTGAAATCAAACACGGGCGGACTAGTTTTTAACTTAGACGGGGAAGTTCTGGGTATCGCTCTTTCCGGCGATAACGCGAATTTTGCTTCAGCCAAGACGATTATCGATGCTCTCAAACCAGCAGAAACTTCGGCGCCTAAAACGCCGTAGAAAAAATTATGCCACCCTTAAATAAGTTTACAACCAAATCCAAGGAAGCAATCAAAAAAGCCCACGAACTGGCAATTGAACGCGGAGTTAATCATGTTTCTTCCCTGCATTTGCTAGCGGCACTTTTACTTCAAGAAGAGAGCATGGTCAATTCTATTTTAGACAAATTAGAAATTGACACAATGCTTTTAACCGATTCTGTTTTAGAATTAATTGAATTACCCGAAGCGCGCAATACTCTTTCTCCTTCTTATCAGATCTATCTCAATCCCGATCTGGCGCAAGTGATCGAGCAATCGGCTAAGTTGGCGGAATCAATGAAAGATGATTTTGTTTCAACCGAGCATCTTTTTATCGCGATCTTGGAAGTCACCAGCGAGGCGCGCGAGACTTTGGCGCGATTTAGAATTCACAAAGATTCAGTTATGAAAATTGTCGAAGAGTTGCGTAGCCAAAATATTACCGATGTGACCGAGCCGAAGAAATTAAAATTGCTTTTAAGATATACTCGTAATCTGACCAAATTGGCGAAAGAAGACAAATTAGATCCGGTCATTGGCCGAGACAATGAAATAATGCGCATTATGCAGATACTTTCTCGACGAACGAAAAACAATCCTATTTTAATCGGTGAAGCTGGCACTGGAAAAACAGCCGTGGTGGAAGGTCTGGCTCAAATGATTGTAAAAAGCAATGTTCCTGAATCTTTAAAAGACAAAGAGCTTGTGTCTCTTGATTTAGGCTTGTTGGTGGCTGGCACAAAATATCGCGGAGAGTTTGAGGAAAGATTAAAGGGTATTATGAAAGAAATTGAGCGGTCGGACGGGAAAGTTATCCTTTTTATCGATGAAATTCACACGATTGTCGGCGCCGGGGGCGCGGAGGGCACAATGGATGCTTCAAATATGTTGAAACCGGCGCTCTCGCGCGGGGAATTGCGGGCGATCGGCGCGACCACGCTCCGGGAGTATCAAAAACATATTGAAAAAGATCCCGCCTTGGCTCGCCGTTTTCAGCCGGTCTATATTGACGAGCCCGGACTGGAAGACGCTATCGCTGTCCTGCGCGGATTGAAAGAAAAATATGAACTTTTTCACGGTGTCCGAATTACGGATGACGCCATAATTTCTGCGGTTAATCTTTCGGCTCGTTATATAACGAATAGGTTTCTGCCAGATAAGGCGGTGGATTTGATCGATGAAGCTTCTTCTTCTCTGAAAATAATGCTGGAAAACAAACCGCCAGTTTTGGAAGATGCGCACCGGAAAATAATGCGTCTAGAAATCGAAAAAGAAGCGTTAAAGAAAGAAATTGCCAATTCGAATTTAAGCGGAGAAAAAAATAAAGAAGAAAAAGAAAAACTAAAAGAAAAAAATAGCGAAATAAAAAATAGAATTAAAGAAGTGGATAGCGAAATAGGCAATCTACATGAAAAAACCAAGGAGCTTGAGCTCAAGTGGCAAAACGAAAAATCAATAGTGATTGAAATTCGCGCCATTAAAAAAGACTTGGAAAGTTTGCGTCTGGAAGCCGAGAGTGCCGAGATGCGAGCCGATCTTTCTCGCGCGGCCGAAATACGCTATGGGAAAATTCCCGTTTTGAAAAAAGATTTGGAAACGAAACTTTTGCGATTAAAAAAACTGCAAAAATCGCGCCGAATTTTGAAAGAAGAAATTACCACTGAAGACATTGCCGAAGTGGTTGCTCGCTGGACGGGCATACCGCTCACCAAGATGCTGGAAGAAGAGCGTGCCAAGCTTGAGAAAATGGAATCAGAATTAAAGAAAAGGGTAATTGGTCAAGACGAGGCCATCAAAGCTATTGCCAATGTTGTTCGTCGCTCTCGGGCCGGCATCGGAGACCCGAATAGACCGATTGGTTCTTTTATCTTTTTGGGTCCGACCGGAGTGGGCAAGACCGAGCTTACTAAAGCGCTGGGGGCTTTTATATTTGATGACGACCGCGCAATTATCCGCGTGGATATGTCCGAATATATGGAAAGACACTCAATGTCTAAACTTATTGGTTCTCCTCCAGGCTATGTCGGTTATGATGAAGCGGGACAGCTGACGGAATCAGTGCGGCATCGTCCTTACGCCGTAATACTTTTTGATGAAATTGAAAAAGCTCATCCGGAAATTTTTAATATGCTTTTGCAGGTTATTGACGAAGGCAGACTGACTGACGGCAAGGGAAGAGTGGTTAATTTTAAAAATGCTATCATTATTCTAACCTCCAATATTGGCTCGCAGTTTGTGGAGAAAATGGAATCCATCGGGTTTTCCAATAATTCCAACAAACAGGATTACAGCCAGATGAAGGAAAAAGTTCTGGAAGCGTTAAAAGACAATTTTCGTCCGGAATTTTTAAATCGTTTGGACGAAATTATTGTTTTTGATGTTTTGTCCGAGAAAGCGATAAAAGAAATAGTTAATTTAAGAATAAAAATAGTCAAAGATCGACTGACTGGGAAAGGCATTAATTTTGAAATTTCTGAAGAAGCTTTGTTTTATCTGGCGAAGGAAGGTTACAACCCGCATTACGGCGCCCGTCCCTTAAATCGCTTGATTCAAAGTAAAATCTTAAATCCTGTCGCATCCTATATCATTTCAAACGGAGTGAAGAAGGGGGATACGGTTACCGTATCCGTAAAAAATAAAGAACTTTCAATTGAAACTAAAAAAGACCCTACAAGAGGACGAGCAAGCAAAATCAAAAGCTCATTTTGCGCGCAAGCTCAGTCCGCGGCTTAAGTAGAATACATAGGAGTTTCCTATGTATTGTAATTGCGCTCTTTGCCTGTGGATAACTTTTACTAGTATTCTAAATGTGTTGTATAATTAACGCAGTTCTGTTTTTAGTAAAATTTTTAAAAAGAAATAAAAGTTCTTGGGTTTGAGATTTGGTCGAATTATCAGCCCGAGGCTGGTCCTTGCCCGCCGAATTTGGCAGGCGTGGTGCCTCGGGCGGAAAAGTTATTAATATAAAAAAATTATGGAAAACAATATAAACAAAAAAATGTGGATAAAAGCAATTGGCGTTTTAGTAGTGGTAATTGTTATTGGCCTTTGGTATTCCGGCAAAAAATATGATCAAGGATATGAAGCGGCTGTCGCCGATATTAAAGCTCAGCAGGAAGAAGCTGGCAACCAAGCGGCTCAGGCGGTCTCCGATGAAGCCAACCCTTTCAAAGTGGAAAATCCTTTGCAGGGAGTTGAGGCTAATCCGTTTGAAAAGGCCAAGAAAACTTTAAATCCATTTGATTAAAATATTAAAATATAATTAATATGAACCTAACTAAAAGAATAAGTTTATCAGGGATAGCAGCAGGGTTGACGTTGGCATCGATGCTGGTGTTTGGCGCTGTTTTGGCGCAAACCGAGACGACTGCTGTCTCTGTTGACATTCCGCCAGAACTTGTTCCGTTGGCGCAAGATTTGGGTTGCCAGACCAGCACGGAGTGCGCCGAAAAATTTGATGCCAATATAGAACAAGGCATCGCTTTGGCTCAAAAATACGACATTTACACTCCGGAACAAAAAAAATTGGCCTCCACTTTTAAAACAGAAGTTTTGGAACGGTTGAGCGCAGTCAGCCAGGATAATTTTGAGGAAGAAATTTTAGCGCTGGCCGACAAAATTTTGAAAGAGAAACCGGCTTTAGCGAAGACAATGGGCGTTACTCGGCAAGCGGTAAGCGCTGCTGAGACAATTGTGGATACTGTCAAAAATGCTGGCGTGGATATCAGAACTTGCCAGAAATCACCGGAGGATTTGTCGCGCGAGCAGTTGATTGCCTGCGTTAAGGCCGGCAATGATTTGTCCAATAAAGGAAAATCAGTTGAAGATTATATTCCAAAGGGAAATGTGAAAGCGGAGGAAGTGGGAAGGATGCTGAAACTTGAAGATTCCTTGCTGGCTGGAGAATATTCGGGATTGGGGAAAATCAGCGCCGAACAGGCCGGACAAATTTGCCTGAAACCTGGTTCAGAATCTATCTCCGATTGCGATCGAATTGCTGAAAAATTCTTTGGCGCCGAAGGGGTGAAGAGTTTGCAAGAAGCGAGACAGCAAACAACTCGCATCAAAGAATACTATAAAGAAGGGATTGAAAGAATGGAGTTAGTGACGCCGGATGGACAAAAATTGATTGGCAAGGGCGCGATTAAGAACGCCTGCAACAGCGCTTTTGAAGGAAATAATCTCGGTCTGGCGCGCGCTTGCGGAAATTTCGCTGTCAAGAATGGTTATGCCACTCAGGAAGAAATTGAAAATGGGTTAAAGATATTGGAAACTTTCTCGCAAAAAGGGCAAGGGGTTGACTTCGACAATTGTCGCTTCAATCCGGAATCCTGCCGAGAATTTTTGCCTGATGAATTCCGTTCGCAATTCGATTCCCAATTTGAAATTTTCAGAATCATGTCCGAATCTATCGGTTTTGACCCGGCGCGCTGTGAAAATTCTTACGATTCTGATATTAGCAGGCGATGCTTGGAAGGAGCTAAAAAAGCATTAAGCCAAGTGGAAGAAATTGCTAAAAATTCTCCTGAAGCGCGCAGAATTGTTGATGAAATCAGAAGTCATATTACTGAAGGAGAGCGAATGACCAGCAAGTTAGACGAATTTAATCAAGATTTAAGCAGAGGAGGAATGACCGGACCTGGAGGATGCCGAGGTCCGGAAGAGTGTTTCAAATATTGTAGCCAGCCGGGAAATTCCGCCGAGTGCATATCTTTTGGAGCCAAAAGTCAGATTTTTGAACAAAATACAGTCGTCCAAAGATTCAATGCTGTAAATGAGCAGTTCAACATGCCTCAGAATCAACCGTATTCTAAATACCCATATCCGTCTCAAGACAACAATAATTTCCCAAATACAAATACTTTCCCAATCGGACAAAACCAAAATCAGTATTCTCAATACCCTTATCCTTACCCCCCTTCACAACAGCCAGTCGGTCCAAGTCCGGAATGTTTCGCGGCCATCAGTAGCGGCGATTTCGCTAAAGCGAAAACCACCTGCTCTTCCGCAACGGAAAATTATCCTAGACCCATAGCCGAACCATTTCCTGTTTGCCCGGCATACGCCATGCCATCTCCATGTCCGGAAGGTCAAATGCGGCAACAAGCTTCGGACGCGCGGGGTTGTTTGGCTTACGGCGCTTGTACAGTGATAGAAAATTACAAACCGATTGACACTAGCCCAAGATGTGCTGCGTCCGGAACATATTGGAATGGAACAAATTGTGTGCCTTATCAAGAACAAGATACTAACTGTCCTATAATGCCGACCGTGACTTCCTGCCCAGCCGGACAAGAAAAGTATGAAACCTATAGCTCCAAGGGATGTGGAGTATATTATGGTTGCCGTACAATAACTACGACTACCCCTTGTCCTGCCAGTCAGTATTGGAATGGTTTAGCTTGTACTGAATCGCCTACGCCGCGTTGCTCGTCTGACCAATGGTGGGATCCCGTCATCCAAAGCTGTAAATCTTCCCCGATTCCAACTGTGGGCTCATGTAATTACTCTGCCCAGTATTGGAAGCCTTCAACTAGCCAATGCATGCCTCGAACAAACTGTTATGAAACAGCTAACTCCGAATATAATTCTATGGAATGCCAAGGCGTGCGCGGTTCAACAACGGTCAGTTATGGCTGTGGGAGCCTCACTACTCAAGCCACTTGCCAGGCAAGCCCCGGTTGTGGTTGGGCAAACGGCGCCTGCGGGGGAAGTATGACAACCAGCACCGGTGCCTGTCCATCTGGCCAATACTGGTACACCCCGCCAAGCGGCGGCGCGGGATATTGCATAACTAACACATCATTTATGAGCGGCAGTTGTCCAGCTGGGTATCACCCTCATGGCGAGAGCGGCGGGTTTTGTATGAATGACCAGGAAAATTATTCTGGCACTTGCTACAACTCCGCCGGCACATCAACGATTACGTGTCCGCAACAAACTTATACCGCTCCGACAGGAGGATATGGTTGCGGAGGATATAGCACTCAAACATCTTGTCAAACAGTCAATGGTTGTTCTTGGCAGAACAATGCTTGTATGCCGACTTCGAGCACCTATAACACCTGCCCGTCTGGCCAATACTGGTACACTCCGCCAAGCGGAGGCGCTGGATACTGCATGTCAAGCACCACTACTGGCAGTACTGCTTGTCCTTCCGATCAATATTGGAACGGTTCAGCTTGTGTTGCAAATTCCACTACTTACACCGCAGATCCGTCAGCCGCTTGCGCTCAGGGTGGCGGGACCTGGAATACCTCAAGTAATTACTGCCAGATACCGACCTGCCCTTCTGGCCAATACTGGTACACTCCTCCGAGCGGCGGCGCGGGATACTGCATGTCAAGCACCACTACTGGCAGTACTGCTTGTCCTTCCGATCAATATTGGAACGGTTCAGCTTGTGTTAGTTCCACTACTTCCACTTCCACTACCGACACCGCGAGTATGTCAGCGGCTTGCGCTCAAGCCGGCGGAACCTGGAGCGGTAGTGCTTGCCAGATGCCGACCACTACCGCAACTGGCGGTAGCGCCTCTTGCGCCTCTAACCAATACTGGGACGGTTCAGCTTGCGTCAGTTCCACTACTTCCACTTCCACTTCCGACACCGCGAGTATGTCAGCGGCTTGCGCTCAAGCCGGCGGAACCTGGAGCGGTAGCGCTTGCCAGATGCCGACCACTACCAGTAGCACAACTACTTCCAGTACAACTTCGGGTGGTGGCGGTTCCGATCCAGCAACTATGTGCGCTCAGAGTGGTGGCACTTGGAGCGGCAGCGCCTGCCAAATGCCGACGACCACCAGCAGCGCTAGAGCTTACTACAGTTACTATCAAAAACAGTCTGACGGGTTAGTAGCTCAGGTTGTTAAAGCATTTGCCGATTTATTCAGATAAATTGGCATAAAACAACAAACAAAAACTCTATTAAAGCGGGGTTTTTGTTCGTTATTTTTTTAGATGCGAAAAAATATTTCTGGAGTCCCTCTTAAACGAGGCTAGAACCTATTTTAGCAAAAATTCCTAATGTGCACGCTCCACGTGCCTCTTAACTTTAAACTAATTACCACGCTCCACTAATGTGCTAATTCAAATGGACTCGGAAAAGCGGAACAATGATTTTGGGGATATGGATTCCGCTTTTCCTCGGCTGAATGTTTTTTAAAATTCGGCGAGATTTGGAATTCTGCATGAGCCCAAATACAAATGCTCGGTGCCTTCGTTCATCATATCATTGTGTTTGGTCTAAAGAAATACACCCTCGG
>ERZ1292629.1564-Hain-H43-01um-R1-1564-length-21703-cov-7_pt2 | contig 12278 bp, 14 predicted proteins | sample MGYA00564399_ERZ1292629 | MGnify/ENA primary metagenome ERZ1292629 (study PRJEB36523, sample SAMEA6512636) | groundwater metagenome | collected 2019-01-08 | study: AquaDiva: Metagenomics assemblies of 32 groundwater samples | reverse complement strand
GGAGGAAAAATGATATATAGAATACCAGAAAACATTGAAAATAAGCTTGTCTACAGGATAGTAAAAAGAAAGAATTCAAAGGCCGGAAATGTCAATGCACTGAAAACAGAAGGATATATAGTCGCGGGTGATTCAACAGAGGCATTTAAACAATTGGTTGAAGAATTTGGCATTGATTCAGGATTTATTCCTGTGCTATACAAAAATGGCCAACATTACTGAAAAAGTAGAATCTCTAAGGATTGAACTTAGAAGATTGAATATTCCTGAAGGCAATCCTGTTTTTGGCGCTATTAATGAAATAGAATTGCAAGCTTCCAGAGATTACTATGAAGCAAGAACAGATCTCCTTACAGGCCTTGGAAATGAAAGAAGCCTTAATGAGCTCCTAGAAAAATTAGAGCCAGAAAGAGAAGGCATCGGAATAATTGCTCTAGATATTAAAGGACTCAAGAGAGTGAATGATTTTTATTCAAGAAACTATGGAGACTGCCTGATAATGGCGGCCTCACAGCACATAAAACAGTCAATAAGGCATGAAGACATATTTCGGGCCGGAAATAAAGCAGATGAATTCTACATAGTGAGCGGGAATATGACTGATGAAACACAGCTGTCGATGCTTAAAAGACTCATAGACAGCAGATGCTTAGAATGCATTGAGATTAGGAATGATTTCGGGACCGTCAGAATGCCTTTGGTTTTTGCGCATGGTTCTTCAGTTAATAACGGCTTAACTTCTCTCTATGAAACAAAATTAGAAGCCGAACGAAAGCTGAACGAGAGCAAAAGAGAGTTAAAGTCGAGAATCATTTAGCACCATTTAATAAACAAATTTTCTTTTTTAATTCATTTGCTATTGATTCAGGGTTACTACTTCTCGTGTATATTAAAATATCTGAAATTCTTAAAAGTTTTTTCTTAATCCTTCTGTAGTCTTTTTTAATTTTATTTTTTAATTTTATTTTTTTAATACAATTGAAGTGGGGTCTTTTTATTTCTCTCTTATAGAGAATTTCCTCGCTCTTATATTCCTCTGGGAAGGGGAGCAAACCTATAACAATTGAATTATTCTTTATCAACATTATGTTTTTTTTGTTTATTTCTTCCCATTTAGATGTTATAGAGCCTGCTGCTAAGTCTAGTATTATATTGTCTTTACTTGCCAGTTTTTTACAGGTTTTTATTCCTGTTTGCATAATTAATCTATTCTTCTGCTCTCTCCAGCATTTCTCCAAGCCGCCATAATTCTTTAGTTCTCTGTCAATAAGTTTATCTGACTCTATATGCTTTAATTTGAGTTTCTTTGATAATATCCTGGCTACGCTTGTCTTACCAACAGATCTAGGCCCGATAATAGTTAAACGCATTAATATTTATGTTAGGTTTGCAATTTAAATAAATTATCTTTTGTGAGTAAACCTATAATATACAATAATGTTTATATACTAAATAAACCACGCTACTTTCATGGTATCAAAAAAACTTTATCTATCAAACAAAGACAAGAAGATTGCAGGATTTTGCGGCGGCATAGCCCAGTATTTTGATATAGATTCAACCTTGATTAGGCTGTTGTATGCTGTTTTGACTTTGGCAAGTTTTGGATTTGGTATTATATTTTATTTGATAGCCTGGATACTTGTTCCAAGAAACCCTGACAAGAATAAATAAGCTGTTTTTGTTTTAATGCCCTGTGCTTCCTAAACCGCCATCTCCTCTTTCTGTTTCTGACAGTTCTTCCAGCTCAACAACACCCACCTCTTCATATTTATGTATGATCATCTGGGCAATCCTATCACCTTTCTTGGCATTATAATTCTGGCTTCCATGATTTATTAGTATGACCTTAATTTCTCCGCGATAACCAGAGTCTATGGTTCCAGGGCTATTAACTATGCTGATGCCATATCTTGCTGCCAATCCGGATCTTGGCCTTATCTGCGCCTCATATCCTTTAGGCAGTTCTATTGAGATTCCTGTTCCAGCAGAGTATATTTCTCCAGGAAGCAAAGAAAAATCATTTATGCAAAAAAGATCCAAGCCAGCATCACCATCTTTCGCATACTTTGGTATTGTAGCATCATTATGCAGTTTCTTGACCTTTAATTCCAATTTATCAGCCCCAGACATAGAATTTGTTTTAATCAGGTTTTTAAAAACACTTCTATAATATATTGATATTGTTTATTCATATATTTTTAATTACATTGAATCACGATAAAAGAAAAGTGTTGTATAAGCCAACTTTTTCTAGAACAGTATTAAAATTGGTAGAAAGTAACCAAGAAATTATTTTTATTTATATCTATTCTCTTCGCCAGTCTCTTTCTTTTCTTAAATCTTCTGCAGACAATTCATCCCAGTATTTGTCTAATAAACCAACATCAGAAAAATCAAATATTTTAAAAAAATTATCAATAAAACAATTCACTTTTTAGACAACCCCGGTAGATCCACTATATAGATAGTGGTGTAGTTTTGTGTTAAATTCTAATAACCTCTTTAGCGCAAAGACCAGAGTTTAAGGAGTTAAAAGAAGTATTAAATCATCTAGACATCGATACTTTTTTAGTTAACGATGCCTAGGCAATATTTTCATTGCTTCATCCAGAGTATGTAAAATCATTAAAGGCGGATTTATCTCTTAATGGTGATGGTGAACTGGAAGTTAAGAAAGGTGATAAACACGAAGTTGTTATTAGCGTTGACTATGATAGGTTCAAACAATTCTTATATGATGGTTTAAGGCTAAAACAAGCAAAATAAGTGTAAATTACTAAGTTATCGAGTGCGCCGGTCATTTTCATAAAATTTTATTTTTTCCTAAGATTTGAGCTAGAATTGAGGCGCCGAGGACGGGATTTGAACCCGCACATCCTTTCGGATACAAGCTGGCTGCTTTCTAAAATATTAGCAGGCTTGCGCCATACCAGGTTAGGCGACCTCGGCACAGGCAGAATAAGAAATAGTTCATTTTTAAATGTTTTTAATCCACAAAATTTTTAAACCCCGATTAAATAAACTTCTTAGATGACAAAAAAATTGAGATATGGCCGAATATTGATTGTTGTGCTAGCTTTGTTTTTGATAAGCCTGATAGCGATAAACGTTCTGGTCATAACAGACAAGATAAACTTGAACATTCCAGAGCTGAATACAGAAGGCTTTGTCAGGATCAATGTCGAAACTGCCCCTCAAAAACTTATTTTAAGCTCTGGTTGCTATTCGGTTGTTGGAACAGTTTCTGATGACCAGGTTCATTCCATAGAAAATGCATTGCTAAAGACTAAGGATTTAAGGCCTTTAAGCCATGACACCACTATTAATATACTAAAAAGTTATGATATTAGTGTTTTAATGATTAAGGTTACTGAAGTTAGGGAAAACAACTTTATAGGAAAATTATTTTTGAAATCTGGCAACAAAATAACAAGCCTGGATGTAAGACCTAGCGATGGGATTGCAATATCTTTAAGAACTAACGCCCCGATTTATATGAATGAAACATTATTGAAACAACAAGGGATTAATACCTGCTGATTCTCTAAAAAATGAAAGTCTATATAGCAAAAACTAAATACGTTGGAAAAGGCATCTTTGCGTTAAAACCTATTAAAAAAGATGATGTGATTTTTATAGTAAAGGGCAAGATAGTAAAATCCGGCTTCGGACCGCAAGAAAACAAACACCCAAATATGATTGGTTATAATAACAAAGCATGGATTATGCCATTTAAGAGCAACCCTCTCTATTACCTGAATCATTCTTGCAATCCAAATGCGGGCATTAAAGGAAAAGTAACATTTGTAGCAATGAAGCCGATTAAAAAAGATGAGGAAATTATGTTGGACTATTCTATTGCAGAAGAAGATCCAGCTTGGAGCATGAAATGCAGATGCGGGAATAGAAACTGCCGCAAAGTTATAAGAAGCATTCAATTTTTGGACAGAAATTTATTTGACAAATAGAAAATATATATCCCAAAATACTTAAGGATCCTTTACCTAAAATATCATAAGCTTTAATAATAATGACTATTTTTTTATTATTATGAAATTAATATGTGGCATCGATGACGCTGGTAGGGGCCCAGTAATCGGCCCCATGATTATAGCTGGAATTATTATTGAAGAGAGAGAAATAGAAAAATTAAAAGAAATAGGTGTAAAAGATTCTAAGCTTCTTTCACCAAAGCAAAGAGAAGAAATTTATAAAAAGATAATAAAATTAGTCAAAGATTATAAAATAATAAAAATACCGCCTAAAGAAATAGACGCAGCAATTTTATCTGGAAGAACAAATCTAAACTGGTTAGAAGCAGATCATATGGCAGAAATTATAAATTATCTTAAACCAGAAAAGACTATAGTTGATTGCCCTAGCAATAATATATCCAAATTTTCTCGGTATATGGAATCAAAAATAAACGTCAATACTTCATTAAAATGTGATCATAAAGCAGAGAGATTTTATCCAGTAGGGGCAGCATCAATTCTTGCAAAGGTAACTAGGGATGGGGAAATAGAGAAAATACAAAAGATGATTCCTTATGAACTGGGCTCTGGATATCCCTCAGATCCTATTACTAAAAAATTTCTAAAAGAGCATGGAGATAAGTATCCAGACATCTTCAGAAAAACCTGGAGCACTTACATAAATCATAAAGAAGCAAAGAAACAAAAGTCATTGAAAGATTTTTGATTTTATATTGGATGACTACTTTTTCTTCTTTTTGTGGTCACCAAACTCTTTGTTTAGGCTCCGATATTCTTTCATATACAGGCTTATAGTAGGCTTTAAGTCTTTGTTAATTTCGTATGCTTTTAGCGAAGCATAGTATTCTGACCTATTCTTGAAATCAATATTTATCGGTGGTAGGCCATGATTTAGCAAGATGTTATTTAAGAGGATTCTTCCTACTCTTCCATTACCATCCTTGAAAGGATGAATATTCTCAAATTGGTTGTGGACAACTACAGCAAGAATCAAGGCAGGATATTTTGTTTTGTTTCTTTCATACCAAATTATGAGTTCTTTTAATAAAGGGTTTATTTTTGATTGTGGCGCCCCTTCATGAACGACATTTCCGCTGTTATCAATAACAACAACTTCTTCTCCTTTCGTTCTTAGTTTGCCAGCAAAACTCTTTGAGTTCCTGAATACAATTTTATGTATCTTTTTGATCATCTCTATTGAAATGTGCTCTTTGGTTTGTCTTATAAATCGTATAGCTTCATCAACCCCATATGCTTCTGCAATGTCCTCTTTTGACTTGTCGGGCCATTTGTCCTTCTCTAGCAGGTCATTAACTTCTTTTTGGTTTAACTTGCTTCCCTCTATGGCATTAGTATTATATGTGAATATTTCTGAGAAGACTCTCCAATCTGTTTCTGACAAATGAGATACTTTAAAAGGAATTTCTGATTCTAATTTTCTTATTAATGCTATATCCTCTTTTGATAGCTCAAAATGCAATGGGTCTTTTATGATGTTATACTTGTGTATTTCTTCTAAAATGAGCTTTTCAGCTATTTCTTGTCTTTCCCTGAGCTTTTCTTTGTTTAAGTCCTGTCCTAAATACTTTCTGAACTTATTCACTTTAGGGCCTTCCCTGTAAGAATGAGCAATGTAATACCTGATTTTCCCCCTAATACTTCTTTTTTCGATGTGCATAGTGCAATATAGGTGACTACATATTTAAATGTTTCTATTTTGAGTGACTACATTCAGACTGCGTTGTAGACATCTTACAAAACCTTAAAAATAAAGCGCTTATCTTGTCAATAAAAAACAAAGAAACAAAAAACATTAACTGATCATTAGCCTATAAATATTCTATTTTTAGATAAGAATTCTTCTATTATACCTTCAAGGTCTTCTTTTTTCTCATAAGTTTTTGCAATTATGCTATCATCATCTGTAACCATTCTAGTAATTTTTCCCTTTAGTTCTTGTCTGTACAAAAATAAAATTGGTATGCCCAAATCATTAGCCCTTTGTAGTTCCCTGCCAATTCCAGTACTTGCTTTTGAGCCCTCTATAATGAGATAATCAGAGTTTTCAACCCAGGAGATATCCCTTTTAAATATGTTAACCCCGGTCTTTATGTTTTCAGCCTCAAACTCCATTACATCGTCTCTAACCACATGTTCGCTCAATACCTCACCATGCTTTTTTAAAATCCCCACAATTTCTTTTCCTTCTTCTAGATTGCTTCTATCGCTATTAATTATAGACATCCCAAAATAAAATTTTAAAGGTTTTCTATAGAATAATTTTGTCTTTACATGCTCAAAAATTTCATCTGATATGTTCTGGGCGTCTCGGTTAGCATCGATTTTTATCCAACCATACTTTTCGGCTAATCTTAGATGGGATTCATAGGCTCTTTTAGTCAAAGAAGAATTGCTTTCATGTGTGTGATTTTTTTCTCTGCCTGAAGAAAACTGATTCCCAGTAAATAAAAACACAATATCCTCTTTTAATAGTCCGGAATTTACTGTTTCTAAAAAATTAAAGTCCACATTATTTGCTATTCCCCAAGCAATTCCCGTTCCTGCGTAATCTTCTGCAACAACATTAAATCCTTTATTTAGTTTTTCTAAAAGCGTTGGTTCAAACTGATAGCGATTCATGGCCTGCAGCATCTGAAATTCCTGTGCAGATAAGGCTCTAGGATTTCTAAGTCCATTTTTTCCTCGCAAATATTCATTGATTAATGTTCCGGTAGGTTCTAAGCCATATACTGCATACTTTATCGGACTGGCAGTTTTTAAACCGGCTTGCTTAAGTCTAGAAGTCAATATTTCTGCCTGTGTTGATTTCCCAAGGCTGTTTATTCCGTAAAAAACTATGAACTTGCCGTGCCTCATCTTTCTACCCCATCTGGATTTTTTATCATTGCAATGCTCTGAAGTTTTTCACCAAATTCACTTAACTCTCCTCTCCACCAAGTAGTCCCTTTATATTCTATATGGGCGGCTTTACTTTTATGCGCTTCTTCAACCGCATGATAAATAGTTGCCAACTCTGACTCAACATTTCCTTCATGTATAATTTCAGACAAAACTTCACATTCCAATCCAGAAAAGGTTTTAGAGTTTAACTTATAGTCTTCGAAGGCGCTATAAGCTATCGACGCTACTTTTCTTGTTATATCGCCCATAGCATCTGCATAGACTCTAATTTCTTCCTGGGCATGTCTGTCTTTTCTTAATTTAAGAAAGTGAAATAAATTATGCAAGTCAATCTTCCAGTACCATTCTGTATAAAAATTTAAGCTTAATCCTATTCTAGCCAGTTCTCTGGCCAATCCTGTTTCTAAGAACTTTTCATAATGTTCATAATTATTTACTGAGTCTTCTTTAAGCAGATGTAGTATAAGCATGGCTTTGTCTTGGTCTAAAGGGCCGCCCTTTCCCTGTCTTTCAGTCTTTGACTGAACCCCAAGATCTTCTGGTTTTGGGATGTAAAATTCCTTATTTAATATAGAATATCTGCCGCTGTATTCGTTGACATTAGCAGTCCTATGCCTAATCCATTGTCTTGCAACAAAAATAGGCATTTTGGCATGAAATTTAAGCTCAACCATCTCAAAAGGAGTTGTGTGCTCATGCCTCATTAAGTATCTAATTAATGCTGTATCAGTATTTATTTTCTTAGTGCCTTTGCCATAGCTAACTCTGGCTGCCTGCACTATTGAAGAATCTCCGCCCATGTAATCAATCAGTCTAACAAAGCCATGGTCTAAACAAATATAGGGCTTATAAAGAACTTGCTCAGCTTCAGGAACTGTCAGTCTAATAGTCTCATTTAAACCATAAGGTTGCAAGTGAAATTCCTGTTTTTCTTCCAATTCCTGTTTTTCTTCCATTAATATGCCCCCTAAAATCCAGAGCAATTAATGTCTTTGCTTATATACTTTTATAGAGATTAAAATATATATGGGATAGCAATTTTTGCAGAGTAAAAGAAAAAGCTTTTAAATTGTTTTTTTACTGTCCTAGTATGATAAAGTCGATATTGTTTGTTTCTATAGTAAGCTTCTTGGTTTCTTTAATAGCCTTGCCATGGCTCATCAAATATTTAAGAAAAATAGAGCTTTTTGTCATTGATCAAAACAAGGAAAACAAGCCTTTAGTCCCAATATCAGGAGGTTTAGCAGTTGCAGCATCTATTACTGCCTCATTTATGGCATTAATATTCTTCAAGACATTCTTCCAGCCATTAAGCCTTGAAACTTCAATTACTATATTTGCCGTCATCGCATCATTGCTTATGGTCACATTTATAGGGTTTATAGATGATGTATTGATAAAGAAATCAAAAGACAGCTCATATGGCCTGAAACAATGGCAAAAACCTCTGCTTACTTTGTTTGCAGCCATCCCCTTAATGGCAGTGAAGGTCGGAGAGACAACAATGACAATACCCTTTCTCGGCACTTTTAATTTCGGTTTGCTTTATCCGTTGCTTATAGTTCCAATAGGCTTTATTGGCGCAACAAATATGGTTAATCTTCTTGCTGGATTTAATGGCTCAGAAGCAGGAATGGGCTTAGTCTACACTTCAATGTTAGGCATTTATGCATATGTAAATGGAAGTTACGTCGCTTCTGTCCTTGCATTTGCCGCATTCTCGGCATTACTTGTTTTTTTTATATTCAATTTCTACCCCGCAAAAGTCCTTCCAGGCGATTCTTTGACTTATCTTTTGGGGGCAGTAATCGCATCTATTGCTATAGTAGGCAATATAGAAAAAGCAGCTTTAATAGCAGCAGTTCCTTTTATGATAGAGTTCATTTTAAAGGCAAGAAGCAAGTTCAGGGCGCAAAGCTACGGCTTCTATAAAGACGGCAAAATTCAATCAATACATGAAAAGAAAATCTATTCTATCCCGCACATTTTGACAAGAACAGGAAAATATACTGAAAAACAAGTCACATTGTTCATGATTTTAGTACAATTTATATTTGCTGGGTTAATATGGGTAATATAAACCGCTATGTCCAAAGGATAAAAAGCAACGAATTCCTTAGAAACACTTTTTTATTACTTATTGCAACATTAATAATGAATATATTCGGCTTTCTTTTCAATTTTTATGTTGCGAGAAAACTAGGGCCAGCAGATTTTGGCATTTTTGGGGTTTTGTCCTCGTTGATTTATTTGCTCATAGTTCCTCTGACCACAATACAGACCACAATAACAAAATTCGTGGCTTCGTTTAAGGTTTCTAATGAATATGGAAAGATAAAGTACTTGTTTCTACGCTCTTTGTTCAAGTTATTGTTATTTGGGGCAATATTCATAGTGATATTTTTTTCACTAAGCAATCTAATAATGGATTTTTTGCACATTCCAAGTTTTATCCCTTTATTGCTTCTTGGGATATTTTTCTTGTTTTCATTAGTGATACCTGTCTCTCGCGGCTTGTTACAGGGATTGCAGAAATTCAAAAGCCTTGGCTATAACTTCATTTTGGAAGGGTTGTCAAAATTTATTGGCGGCTTAATTTTAGTGGGCATTGGTTTAGGTATAAATGGCGCTTTGATAGCCTTCATAATATCCTACTTCTTACCATTTTTGTTTTCATTCATCCCATTGAAATTTGTCTTTAGCATAGACAAGATAAAATTTGAGACTAAGAACATTTATTTTTATTCATTTCCGGTCTTATTAACGACATTCCTGCTCACAGCAGTCTATACTATTGACACAATACTAGTGAAGCATTTCCTTTCAAGTATAGAAGCAGGCTATTATCTTGCAACGTCAAAACTAGGAACTATAATTTATTTTGCTTCGGGAGCCGTGACATTAGTTTTATTCCCGCAGGTTACAGAACTTCACTTAAAGAATCAGGATCATAAAAAGATATTGAAGAGGGCCTTGTTGATAGTTTCATTACTGTCCGGATTTATAACATTGTTATACTTTTTATTTGCAAAATTGATTGTCTTGGCATTGTTTGGGCAGCAATACCTTGAAATTACAAATTATATCGGATTATTTGCACTGATTATGAGCATATTCTCATTGGTTTATGTGCTTTGCTTTTATAATCTTTCAATAAACCGGATGAATTTTATTTATGTGCTGGGTTTTTTCATATTGCTAGAAGCGGTTTTAGTATGGCTGTTCCATGATTCAATTATGGAAGTAATAACGATTCTGCTGTCTTTGCTAAGCTTTTTATTACTTTCCCTCCTGGTTTTTACTCTGGCTAAAAATGAACCTAAGCATAATAATACCAGCATATAACGAAGAGCAAAGGATTAAAAAAACCTTGGAAGCGTATTCTAATTTCTACAGCAAAAAACTAAAAACCGGCTTTGAAATCATTGTAGTTTTAAACGGGTGCATTGATAATACGTTAAGCATAGTTTCAGAATATTCAAAGAAACACAAGTTCATTAATCACTATGATTTCAAGGAAAAGATAGGCAAGGGCGGCGCAATAATAGAGGGTTTTAAGGCAGCGAAAGGCTCTTTGATAGGATATGTCGATGCCGATCTTGCAACAAGCCCGGAAGCATTTTATGATTTGATAGAAAAAATAAAAGGCTGTGATGGCATAATTGCCTCAAGATACCTTAAGAATTCTATTGTAAACAAAAAGCAGCCGATTCAAAGAGTAATAGCCAGCAGAATATTTAATGTTTTAGTCAGGCTTCTGTTTGATATGAAGTTCCATGACACGCAATGCGGCGCAAAATTATTCAAGAAAAATGCAGTTGACTCCATAAAAAACGATTTGGGCATTACGCAATTTTCATTCGATGTAGATTTGCTTTATAGATTAAAATTGAATGGCTTTAAAATAATTGAAACACCGACAGTATGGAATGATCAAAAGGATTCAAAACTTGTGTTAAAGAAGACCGCTCCAAATATGTTTTTTTCGATAATGAGGCTAAGATTGCGTTATTCGAGACTGAAATTTATAGTAACGGCTTATGACAAGATACACGATGTCTATTTAAAAAAATGAAAAAGATACTGGTATTTGCACTGCCTGGAATAGGGAACACCTTATTGCTGACGCCTATGCTAAAGGCATTGAAGAAGAGCTACAAAGATTCGAAAATAACAGTGCTTGTTATGTATAAGGCATGCAAGGAGATTCTTGAAGGCAATCCTAATGTGGACGAAATAATTTTATTTGAGTTCCTTAAGGAAGGTTATCTTAAGTCATTGAAGTTTGCAAATAATTTAAGCAAGCAAGAATTTGACATATCAATATTGCCACATCCTTCAAATGAGCTTTATTACAGCATCGTGAGTTATTTCTGCAAGGCGAGATTAAGAATTGCGCATAAATATCCAAATTTCAATATGAAGTTTGATTCAAAATATCCATACATAAAAATGACTTCATTGGCTTATCTGCACAGCAAGACCGTAATGCTAGAGAATAGCCATGAAATAGAAGAAAATCTTAACCTACTTAAGGTTCTCGATATAAATGTAGAAAATGCTGACAAAAGCCTTTATCTAAAAATAAAAACGGAAAATATCGAAAATGCAGCAAGGCTTGTAAAAAATTATAAAATATCTGGGCTTAAACTAGGGATTCATCCAGGTTCAAGCAATCTTGCAGGCATGCAAAACAAAAGATGGCCTCAGGAAAAATTTATTGAGCTTTGCAATTATTTAATAGACAACTATCGAGCCACTATACTGATTTTTGGCGGCAAGGAAGAAGAACAGCTTAAAAGTTTCATAAGAAATTCTTGTGCTAGAAAAGAAAAATGCATTTTGGTAGACACAAATTCGATAAAGGATACTGCTGCTCTAATAAAGGAGTGCAACTATTTTATAACAAATGACTCTGGATTGATGCATATTGCATCTGCTTTAAACATACCAGTAATAACGATATCCGGGGCAGCCGATTACAGAAGAACTCATACTCTAAATAGAAATTCTGCAGTAGTCTACCATAATATCTCTTGCTATCCGTGTTATAAATATGGAGAGAAACTTGAATGCAAAAGAAAGGAAAAAGACTATGCATGCCTGAGATACATATCGATTTATAATGTTGTTGCACTAATAGAGAAACTCAAGAAAAATGAAGACCTGGGACCAATTCTGGAAAGAATATAATACAAGCAAGGCAGAGAGCTATTATATTTTATCTCGTGACAAGATAATCAGAAATGCAGCAAAAACTCTAAACAGCGAAAGAATCAAGATTTTGGAGGCTGGCTGCGGTTTCGGTTCAAATTCAAGGTTGTTGAATAGAGACAAAAGATTTGAAGTGTATTGCAT
>ERZ1292629.3421-Hain-H43-01um-R1-3421-length-12282-cov-4_pt1 | contig 12282 bp, 14 predicted proteins | sample MGYA00564399_ERZ1292629 | MGnify/ENA primary metagenome ERZ1292629 (study PRJEB36523, sample SAMEA6512636) | groundwater metagenome | collected 2019-01-08 | study: AquaDiva: Metagenomics assemblies of 32 groundwater samples | reverse complement strand
TAAGTATAGAAACATATTTAAATAATATAAACTCTTTTCATATATGTTAGAGGGGTTGATAAATTTAGCATATTATAGTTTTGGTTCTGATACAGGAGTATTGGGAGATTTTTTATATACTTTAGAAGCAAATGGATTTTTTAGTTTGCTACTTCCTTTCTTATTGATATTTGCATTAATTTTTGGGATATTGAGTAAAATTGCTTTATTTGACAAAAATAAAGCTGTAGCTCCTTTAATTGCATTTGTTGTAGCTTTAATTGCATTGAGATTTGGAATTGTTGGAGATTTTTTTTCAGTAATATTTCCAAAAATGGCTATTGGATTATCTGTTCTTCTTGTTGTATTAATATTAATTGGAGTTTTCTCTCCAGGAAATAAAAGTTGGCTTACTTATGTTTTGTTTGGAATTGCAGTAATAATCTTAGCTATAGTATTAATTCAGTCAGCAGGAGATGTTGGATGGAGAGCAGGTTATTGGTGGTATGATAATTGGCCTTTAGTTGCAGGAGCTGTTTTTGTTTTAGTAATTATTGCGATTATAGTTGGTTCAACAAGCGATTCAAAAACACCAGCACAATCAATTGTGAGCGCGTTATTACAACCGAAAACTTAATCTTTGAAAAAATTTCTTTATAAGATAATAATTTGCTTGATAATTAATAGAGGGTGTTTAATTTTATATGATTGGTTTGAAGAGGGTGTATGGTTGTAAAATGAGTTAATATGGATGCTAATTATGCACAATTTAAAAAGGGGTGATTAAGAGCCCTTTTAAAAAAAAGCCCTTGGGTAAAAAATAATAAAAATTTATTCAATTTATTTTTTAGACTTAGTTTCTTTTATTGTTGCTGAATGGCCTCTTGCAAACTTACCGAAAGAATCTTCTATCATTGACATTTCTTTTTTTATTCCTTCTAAAGTAGAATTATAACTTCCAACTTTATCTAAAATTGCTAATTGTAATCTGTCTATTAAATTCTCTATTTTTCTCAATCTTTCATTAATATTTTCTACTCTCGCAGCTGTAATTGTTTTGAATTCTTCCATTTTTTCAATTTGCTTCTGCATAGTTTTTGATTTTTCTAAAAATACTTGTTCAGAAATTTCAATTATAGTATCTGCATCTGAAGCCATTGTATTTTGGGCATATTCTCCTGTATAAGTTGCTTCTTGAGGATAATACTCTTGATATCTTTGCTGTTGTTCTTGGTTAGGAATAGGTGTATTTTCAGAATATTCTTGTGTTTGAGAAGAATAACCTCCTCCATAGTTTTGTTGGTTTTCCTGGTCTTGCTCGCCTATTTGCGGTATTTCCCATTGGGAATCATTAGATACTGCATTTTTTATTTGAGCTTGATTTAAAGAGTCATTTATTTCTCTAGGAGATATACCTCTTTCATTTAAAATAGATATTATTTGCTGGTCTGGAATGCCTTGAGTTCTCATTTGCATTATCTCATCAATAATTGCCATTATAAAAACAACCCCTGGTTTTCATCGAAAATCAAAGATTTTCGGGGACTATCAAAATTTCTAATTTTGAAGTTTTTATGAATTTTCCTCTGAATTTGGCTCATGGCTGATTTCATTATTCCTTTTCTTTCCGGATATTTAGTGGTTGAAACATTTTAGCTTGTTTAGATAGGATTTCTAAATCTTCTTTTCTAGCAAATTTGCTAAATTCTGATGAAACTGTTTCCAAAAACGAAATCATTCTCTCCATGTTTTGTTTGAGTATCTCAATTTCTCTTTTTATTTCCAATAATTTTTCATTGGTTTCTTCTTTGGTTTCTATAAGATTTCTACCTATTAAAATTAATCTATCTTTTAAAATTCTTTGTTTTTCTTCTAAATCTCTGATTTTCATCATCATCTCTCCAAAGTCAGGATTAGCTCCCGAATAAACTGGTATTTGTTCATCCATAGTTTTTTTTAGGCTAAATGGGTTTAAATTTGTTTTCTTTATAGGAATAAGAAGATACAAAATATTTTAAACTGCTTTTGCTATTTTCTATCATGCAATTTAAGGAAACTTCGGTTTCCAGGAAATTACATTTTATTAAACAGGAATAAAACAAAAAATGCAATTCAAAGAGGGGACACCATTATACTCTTATGAAGTTGAGAGAGAAGGAGGAGAAGATGTATTATATATTAATTTTCTTGGAGCTCCTTTTGTTCCTAGTCTAGCCGATTCTTTTGAGGTTATGGAAAGGACAATAGATGTTTTAATTGAAAATCCTAATGTTTCAAGAGTGGTTTTTGTTCAGCAAAAGAATTATAATTATGACTGGAAGGAAACTTCTATGCTTTTAGAGATAGCACATTTGTATGTTTATCTTTTGAAACAAGAAAAAATTCTTAGTCATGAAAAACTTGCTGCACATGAAGCATTTTTTAGCCAAAGATATAATGACTTGTTTAATTTTTTATATCTGCTTAAACAAGACCCTGTTTCATCATACTTGGAATTGAAAAAAAAGGTTATTGAGGCAACTATTTTTCTTGAAAAGATAGAAGAAGCTTATAAGAAGGATCAAATAAATTATACATATTTTCTAAATAAAATTCTTAGTCTATTAGAAAATACCTCTCTAATTAAAGAAGCTTCGCTTTATCTTGAAGGATATAAAAAAGGGGATAGAGAGATATATCATAAAATTTTCAAAGTAGATATTATTCCTAATTTTACTTTCACCAGACTAGTTAGTGATTTGCCTGAAGATTCAGAGATTGTTGACCAGTATAAAATTTCTGGAGGAGAGTATGATGAATCTTTAGTTACTATCTTAAGGAGAAAAGATGAAGCTAAATTAATCTATAATCTAAATCCTCCTGAAAATTCTTTAAGTGAAGATCATAATATGCTCTTGAATTTAGCGAGAGGCGTGCTAATAGAACACCAGCCAAGAGCAGAAGAGTTTACAGATACAGAAAGAACCAGGCAAGTGTTTCTAAATGTTTCAAAAGATTTGGTTAGAGATTTGGCTAATAGTAAAGGGGTGAAGGTAAGTTATTCAGATATACAAAAATTAGCTATAATCCTTGTTAGACATACAATTGGTTTTGGTTTAGTTGAAGTTTTATTACAGGATGAAAAATTACAAGATATTTTTTTGAATGCTCCAATTCCAATAATAAATATTTTTGTAAGGCACCAAGATTATGAAGAGTGCTCTACAAATATTCTTCCAAGCCAGGAAGATGTAGATTCATGGGCTGCTAAATTTAGAATGATTTCTGGCAGGCCTTTGGATGAAGCAAATCCTATTTTAGATACTCAATTAGAAATTGGAAATTTAAGAGCGAGAATTGCAATTGTTCAGCAGCCCTTATCTCCTGATGGCTTGTCGTATGCAATTAGAAGACATAGAGAAAAACCCTGGACTTTGCCTTTGTTTATAAAAAATAAAATGATAAATCCTTTTGCTGCAGGATTATTTTCTTTTTTAATTGATGGCAGTAGAACCTTACTGGTTGCAGGAACAAGATCTAGTGGTAAGACTTCTATGTTAGGAAGTTTAATGCTAGAGATTATTCCAAGATATAGAATAATTGTTGTTGAAGATACTTTAGAATTGCCTGTTGAGGCTTTAAGAAAATTAAATTATAATATCTTAAGAATGAAAGTTAGATCTGCTCTGTTAAAAGCAACTACAGAGATTGCTGCAGATGAGGGAATTAGAACTTCTTTAAGATTAGGAGACTCTTGTCTGATAATGGGGGAAGTGAGAAGTTTAGAGGCTAAAGCATTGTATGAAGCAATGAGGGTTGGAGCATTAGCAAATGTAGTTGCAGGAACAATACACGGAGCTTCGCCATATGGGGTTTTTGATAGAGTTGTAAATGATTTAGAAGTTCCTACTACTTCTTTTAAAGCTACTGATATTATAATGGTTGCAAACCCAATTAAAACCCCTGATGGGTTGCATGCTTGGAGAAGAATACTTCAAGTTTCAGAAGTAAGAAAGCACTGGAAAGATGATCCTTTAGAGGAAAAAGGTTTTGTTGATTTGCTTAAATATAATGTTGAAAACGATGAAATAGAAGCAACAGATGATTTGATTAATGGTGATTCAGAAATTATAAAAGATGTGGCTTCAAATGTTAAGGGTTGGGCTGGAAATTGGGATGCAGTATATGATAATATTTTATTGAGAGCTAGAATAAAAAAAGAAATTGTTGAAATTGCTGAGAAGACTAATAAACCAAATTTACTTGAAGCTGAATTTAATTCTTTAAGCAATGATGCTTTCCATAAGATTTCAGATAAAATAAGGCAAGAGATTGGTTTGCCTTCAGGAAATAGAGTTTTTTCAGAATGGCAGAAATGGCTTAATCTAAAAATCAAAGGGAAGAGTGTTTAATTTTTGATGAATAATCCGTTTTCTTCCAAACCATAACATTTTTAAAACAGATGTAACTTATTTATTACAGGTGTAACAAAAATGTTTCAGAATGAAAATAAAACCAAGATAATGGAACTTTTCTTTGATTTTCCTAGCGAGAGATTTCAATTGAGAGAGATAAGCAGAAAAAACAAAATTGCAGTAACTTCTGTTAAGAAATATATAAAAGACTTGACTAGGGAAGGAATTGTAATTAAGATAGAAAAGGGAGTTTATCCTTCTTTTATGGCTAATCAAGGAGAGGAAAAATTTAGATTTTACAAAAAATTAAACCTAATTGAAAGAACTTATGCCTCTGGTTTAATAGAGTATTTAAACAATAAGTGCCTGCCTAATGCTATAATTCTTTTTGGTTCTGCATCGTGCGGAGAAGACCTAGAAGGAAGCGATATTGATTTGTTCCTTTATGCTAAGGAAACAAAGATTGATTTAAGAAAATTCAGCCAAAAATTAAATAGAAAAATAAATCTCTTTTTTGAAGAAAAATTTTCAAAATTAAGCTCTGAATTAAAAAATAATATCTTAAATGGGGTAATACTTGGGGGTTATATTAAAATTTTTTAGATGCCTGAAAGAATAATTAAAATAAGCCCAAATAAGGAGAAAGCGCGTTCTATAATGAGAATGGTAAATGTTAATTTAGAAAGAATTGAAGCTACAGATAAAAAAAGATTTGTCTCCAGCATTGTTAAGGATTATTATGATTCTATAAGGGAGCTTATGAGTGTGGTTTTATTACTTGATGGTTTTAAAGCAACAGGAGAAGAAGCACATAAAAACTTGATAGATTTTTTTAAAAAGAATTATTCAATTCTTCCAGAAAGAGAAATTTTTTTGGTTGATGGACTGAGGGTTATAAGAAATAAAATCTCATATGATGGTTTTTTTGTGAATCAAGACTATTTAAACAGAAATTTAAAAGAGATAAATCATATAATTAATAAACTTAAGTTGTTTATTGATAATAGACTAATAAAAGAGGATGATTATGGCTGAAGAAAATAATGTTAAAGATGTTCTGAATAAATATGGGGGCAAGATAGAGGGGCAGATAAAGACAGATAATTTTCAAAATATTAACTATAGCAGAGAGTATATTACATTTAAGGAAGAGATGGCTCCGGACTTAACTAGGTATGAGAGATGGTGCCAAAGTCTTGGAAGTATTTTAAAATTAAAAATTTCTGAGAAAGATAAAGTTAGAATTAAAAAATATCTTGAAATTGCACATTTAGATATTGAGCCTTGGCAAGCTTTAACTTTAGCATTTACAACTTTTATTAGTGTTTTTCTTTTAGGTTTAATAGCTTCAATTGCAATCGCAATGATTAAAACAGGAGGTTTAGACTTTAACGGTTTACTTTCAAATTTTTCTTTTTTCTTTTTCTTTTTAATGACTGTTCTTTCTGTTTTTTTGTTTTATTATGTTAATGGATATCCTCAAAGACTTGCCAATAAATGGAGACTAAAAGCTTCAAGTCAGATGGTTCCAGCTATTCTTTACATAGTTGTTTATATGAGGCATACCCCTAATTTTGAAAAAGCAATTTCTTTTGCTTCACAACATTTACAACCTCCATTGTCTTTAGATTTTAAGAAAATTTTTTATGATGTTGAAATTGGAAAGTTTTCAACGATAAAAGAAAGTTTAGATAATTATCTTGATAGATGGAGAGATTATTCTAGTGAATTTATTGAAAGTTTTCATTTAATCGAATCTAGCTTATTTGAACCGGATAATTCCAGAAGAATTGCTACTTTGGAAAAATCTCTGCAAGTAGTTTTAGATGGAGTTTATGATAAAATGTTGAAGTTTACACATAATGTTAGATCTCCATTGACTAATGTTTACATGCTTGGGGTAGTATTGCCAACTTTAGGATTAGCACTATTGCCTTTGGCATCTGCAATGTTGGGAGGGATGATAACTTGGATTCATGTTTTTATTCTTTTTAACTTAATTATTCCTTTTTTTGTATTTTATTTAGTGGATAAAGTTTTATTGTTAAGACCAGGAGGTTATGGAGAAACTACCTTATTAGAAAAAAATCCCTATTATTATAAGTATAAAAGAAAATGGCCGTATTTTATTGCCTTTTTAATCTGTCTTCCATTATTAATCCTTGGACTTTTGCCTTTGATATTTCAATATACCCCATTGCCACAATGGCTGAATCTTCCTGAGGATTATACTTTTGCTCAATTGGGATTAAACTCTATTTTTTCTTCTGTTGGTTTGGACTCTATAGGAAATGAAAAGATATTTGATTTCAGATCAACAGATATGGGAATTGCAGGGCCATTTGGGTTTGGGGCCTTGTTGCTAAGTTTGTTTTTTCCCTTGGGGGTTGCTTTGTTCTTTTCTATCTCTTTTAGTGCAAGAACAAAAGAGCTTATTGTCGAAAGACAAAATACGAGAGAATTAGAAAGAGAATTTAATAACTCATTATTTCAATTAGGAAATAGAATTGGAAATGGTCTGCCTCCAGAATTAGTTTTTGGAAAAGTTGCTGAAAGCTCAAGGGGATTGAAGACTGAGGATTTTTTTAGAAGAGTTAATTATAATATACAACAAATGGGCATGGGTGTTGAAAAAGCAATTTTTGATCCTAAAAGAGGTGCTTTGATTTATTATCCTTCTGATTTGATTGCTATAAGTATGAAGATTCTTGTAGAATCATCAAAAAAGGGATTACAGATTGCTGCATTGAGTTTGATGTCAATTTCAGAATATGTTAAAAATATACAAAAAATCACAGACAGATTGAGAGATTTATTAGCAGAGATAATTTCAGATATGAGAAGCAATATGACTTTCTTAGCTCCTTTACTTTCTGGAATTGTTGTTGGTTTGGCTTCAATGATAACAGGCATACTTGGTACACTAATGAAGAACACTGAAACTATTGGTTCTGCAGAGAATGTAGGTTTAGGGGGAATGAGTTCTATATTACAAATATTTGATTTAACTAAAATGATTCCCCCTTATTATTTGCAGATTATAATAGGAATCTATATTATTGAAATAATCTTTATACTAACAGCTGCTTTAGTAACAATCGATTCTGGGGAAGATAAACTTGAAAATATAAATAAAACAGGAAAGAATCTTAAGAGCGGGATAATACTTTATTTTATAACTGCACTCTTTTCAGCAGTGGCTCTATTCATTCTTACTGCAGCAGTTCTTGGTGGAATAAGCGCAGGTTAGTTAAGTTTATTAATTATATTTCTTTTTCTTTAGTATGAGGATTATGTTTGGAAAAAAGGGTATTGAAGGAGAGGTTTTAGCTTGGTGGATTATTGCTGGAATTGTTTTGGTTATTATGGCTATAGGGATAGGTTTTATCCTTAAGAATAAAGGTGTTGATACAATAGGATTTTTGAAAAATTTGTTTAGGTTTAGAAGATGAGAAAATTGAGAGGTAAAAAGGCACAGGGGCTTGCAATAGACAAACTTCTGAAATGGATTATAATTGTTTTAGTTATAACCTCTATTGTTATTTTTATATTTAGAGCAGATATTTTAAAATGGATGAGGAATCTTCCAGGTTATTCTGTGCCTGATGAGCAGGAGATTGATTATACTAATCCAGAGCATATAGAATCAACAACTTTATGCGAAGATATAGGCTCTATAAAAGTTGAAAAAGGATTTTTTTTAACTTCATGGTATATTTCTCTTGGAGATAAGAAAACGAATTTTTTGTGGAAGGATAAAGATAAAACTATAGAATTAGATGAGATGATAGATAATGAAGTGCTTGGCTCGATTAATAGCAAAGGTAGAATTAAAATTGATGACAAATGGTTTAGTGAAGATATGCTGAAAAAACATCCAAATATAGAAAGTTTAGATTATTTAAAATTATTAAATGGTGCTTACAAAAGAAGTGACAATTCAATTTGCAGGCTTAAAAATGAAGAATAAAAGAGCAGAGGCTTCATGGACAATTGAAGAAATAATGAAAATAGTTCTTGCAGTTGGAGGAATTATTATTTTAATTTTATTATTTGTAAATCTTTATGGAATCTTTACACAGAAAACACGAATTGAACAGGCAAGAGCAAATATGGAAGATTTGAGTGCAGTCATTAATTCAATAAAAGAAGGGGGGAGTAAAGATTTTACTATGCTTTCTCCTAGAGGGTGGAGCTTGACTGGATGGCCTGTTGATGAAATGCTTCCTGACGAGTGCAAGAAAAACAAATGGGAAAAATGCATTTGTTTGTGTGAGTATGGAGATAGTTTAACTGGAAGAGCATTGGAGGCACTAAAAAGAGCAGGGATTCCTAATACCAGGGCAGATTTTTTAGCTAAATGCAATACAGTTAGTGTCTGTGTAGAAGTTAAAGCAGAGACATTAGAGGTTAATTCTATTAAGATTTTATTTATCAATATAGCTGAAAAAACACCAATATTTGTTGATGGATTGGTTCACGAAGGAGAAGTTTTAAAAATAAAAAAAGAAAAAATAGGAGAGAATGTTAAATTATCAATTGAGCCAGGAAAATAATAATCTGTTGCAAATATTTATTAATGTGATTTATTTCTCTTATCTATGAATAAAAGAGGGGAGTTTAAGGAGATATTAAGAATAATACTTTGGGTGATTCTTATAATTACCCTCTTGGCAGCGATATATAAATTTTTTAATTTTATAACAAGTTTAGGATGAAAAAAGCAGAAATTACTTCAACGACTCTTGTGGCAATTATTCTTTTAATTTTGGGATTTGCAGTTTTGCTTTATGTTTTCTATCAGTTGAATTGGCAAGGTGAAATTAATGATCAGGTGTGTCATACTTCTGTAATTATGCGGGCAACAACTCCGGAATTGCCTGGTGCAGAAAATTTTGTTCCTTTAAAATGCAGGACTTCTAAATTTTGTTTTGGAGGAGAGTGCAAAGATTTTGAGGATGCAAAGGGTGTTGATAGTGTTAAGGTTAAGGATGTTAAGGCTATTGATAAATTTCTTGCAGATGAAGTTGTTCGTTGCTGGGCTATGATGGGTGAAGGGAAAGTTAATTTATTCACGCAATATTGGGCAAAAGAGTGGGGGGTTGGAAAGGTTTATCCAACATGTGTTATCTGTTCAAGAATTGCTTATGGGGAAAAACTTGATAAAAATATTGATTTAGAAAAAATAAATGTTGATGAGTATATGAAAAATTATAAAGCTCCTGGAAAAAGTGTTTCTTATTATGATTATATTATAGGAGAAAATGGAAAAATTGAGGTTGATAGTTTTAGAGGAGAAAAAACACCTGTCTCTGATGATGTATTAAAACAATTAGGAATTAGTCGTGAAGATTTGCCTAGCGAAGATGATTTTGAAGTTGAGACTTATACAGAAGAGCCAAAGTCAAATCAAGAACTTGCAGTTGTTTTTACTCAGATAAGTGCACCAGACTATGAAAATGTCTTTGAGCATACTATGACATTGGCATTGGGTGTTTTTGGATTTAGTTTTGTAAATAAACCTGGAGCATTTGTACAGAAAATTCCAACAAAAGTTCCATATCCCTCTGTGCCTGGAGAGAGTCTTTCTGGTGCAGGAAAGACAGTTTTCAAAAAATCTTTAACTCCTTTTGTAAAAATTGTAGCAGTTGGAGCGATAATTGCAGGAATTGCGCAATATGCAAATGTAAAACATAATCAGGCAGTAACTGCAGGATATTGCGGAGATATTTCTACTGGAAAGGCAAGTGAGGGGTGCAGTGTTGTGAGGATAGTTAATTATGATGTTTCTGAAATAAATCAGTACTGCTCAGTTATAGAGAGTGTAAGTTAGGGGAAAAATGGGAAAAATGTTTTTTGGAAAAAAAGCAGACAGCCCGTTATATTCTAATTTAATTTTTTTAATATTGAATTTAGCCTTTTTCTCAATTCTTTTGATTTTTGTTTTAAGAGCAGGAAGTGGTTCTCTAGTTTATGAGCAAATTTATGCTAAACAGATTGCATTAATGCTTGACTCTTCAAAACCTGGAATGGAGATTAGAATTGATTTGTCAAAAGCAAAGGAAATTGCTGAAAAGAATAATTGGAAAGGTGAATTAGTTAAGATACAAAATAATCTTATTAATGTAAGTTTAGCAAGCAATGGGGGATATAGTTTTGAATATTTTACAAATTATAAAATTGAGAGCAGTTATCAGGGAGATATTCTGGTTCTGAAGGTGGAAAAATGAGAGAGATTTTTAGAAATAAAAAAGCAGGAGAGAAGATTTTTTCTATTTGGTGGTTTGCTATACTTGTAGTTATTGGGACAGGAATTGTCGCAGGAGTTCTTATGTATTATTCTGAGAGTGTTGATGTTAGAGAGTGGGAATCTGGAATTATCTATATGAAACTTAGTGATTGTTTTATTGATAGTGGATTTTTGGTTGATAATTTCAAAGATGTAAATATTTTTTCAGATTGCGGGCTTGAACAGAAAGTTTTTGAAAAGCCCAGTAATTTTTATTTTTTAATTAATATCTTCGATGAAAATGGAAATCTAATCAAGACTTATGGTGGGGGGGATAGTTCTTTTAAAGGAGAGTGTGAAATTCAGGAAAAAGATGAAAAAGGAAAAGCAGTAAAAGCAGAAGGTTATGCGAAATGTCTTAAGAGAAAATCTATGGTTTATTACTATGATGAAAATAATGTTAAAACAGCGATTATTGAAATCTTAACTGCCTCAAACCAATTTGGAAGGAGGATAGCTGTTGTTTAAAATGATGACAAAAAAATCTCAAATTGGATTGACTATAACTTGGTTTGGAGCAACAGTAGTAATCTTTTTTATTATGCTTTTATTTATTACTTTTACCTCTTTACTAATTTCAAAAAAGAATTTTACTTTTTCCACTACTCAAACTAGCAACGATGAGAGCTTAGAGATTAAAATGAAGCTATTCAATATTCTAAATACGAGAATGGATGATGGGAGACTCTTGCAGGAGTGGATTATTGATTGGAGAGACAATGACAAAGGAAAAGATGAGATACAAAAGAAAATTAAAGAGATTTTAGAAAATGAAGGAATTCAAAAATATTCTTTTTCTACCTATTCAAAAAAATGGTCGGAGATAATGGTTAGTAAAGATTATGATTTTTTAATCAATGGAAAAAGGGTTGTTTCTTCTGGGGCAGGGGTTGTTCTATTTTCAAAAGAAAATAAAATTAGTATTTATTTAGAGGTTCAGAATGAATAAAAAAGCAGATTTTCCAGTAGTAGCACTTGTGCTTTTGACTTTGTTAACTGTAAGTGTAGCTTTGTACAGCTTTTATAGTAATTCTAATAAAGTTAAGGCAGATGTTTTGGACGCAAAGATTGCTGAAGTTTTAGATATGCAGGAAAAGCAAATAGAGTTTTATATTGATAAAGAGGGGAAAACTGCACTTGCTAAAACTTATGATTCTTTTGTTAACGAAGGGGTTATTTTTTTAGAGAAGAGAAATGATAAATTTGTCTTAGGAAGTATAGACCCTAATTGGAAAGATAGATTTGCTGTGAAATTTAAGGAAAATTTCCAGAAAGAATTTGAGAAGTACAATTTTGAGGAAGAAGATTATTTGTGGAGGTTTAAGGGGTTAGTCACAAGAGGTAGTTTCAGTATTTTTGTCAAAGAAGATAGAGTTGAATTTTATACAGATAAGTTCATATTAAATGAAGTAGAATTAAAACAAGGTTCATCTGGCGAGGGTGCAGAAAAAGCTGTTGAGGTTAAATATGTGCCGAAGATATCTAAAGAATTTATTTTTAATAGAAATTGGATTAATAGTTTTAAGGAATTGGAAGAGTTTAGAGAGTGTTTTAAAAATAAAGAGACAAACTGCGATTTGAAATTGTTTATTTTTAATATAGAAACAAGTAAAATTGGGG
>ERZ1292629.3420-Hain-H43-01um-R1-3420-length-12282-cov-7_pt1 | contig 12282 bp, 18 predicted proteins | sample MGYA00564399_ERZ1292629 | MGnify/ENA primary metagenome ERZ1292629 (study PRJEB36523, sample SAMEA6512636) | groundwater metagenome | collected 2019-01-08 | study: AquaDiva: Metagenomics assemblies of 32 groundwater samples | reverse complement strand
GTGACTTTCTCATAAGATGTTTAAGAATTCATAATATTTAAAAGTGTCTCTGATATAAAAAATGAAGTTGGTAATTTATCTTAGGCTAAAATTAAAATGAATTATAGAATGAAATTAAAACAAAACGCAAACCTTTAAATTCTTAAAATTGTCTATATTTTCATGCCCACTTCGCATAATGGTATTGCACGAGATTGCTAATCTCGGCCCTTCGGGGCTCGCAGGTTCGATTCCTGCAGTGGGCGTGTTTTTTGGTGAACTAACTAAACTTTGTAGAATTATTCCATAATACTCTAAAAAATCTTAATAAATTTTTCACACTTAATTATCTTTTTTAGAATTAAGTTGTTCCATTATTTTAGGTTCTCGTGCTTCATTGTATTTCTTGATTAAATAACGAATCACTGCACTAAATCTTTGATTATCGTTCTTCAGTTTTTAACTTATTTATTTCTTTGTCTAACATAATTAACCTAAGAAACTTCTAGGTGTGGCTTAAACGTTATCCTCAAACCAGAGGATTACTATATCGCTTAGGATGGAAGAAAGAAGATGAAGTTAGTTATTATTCTGAATTTTTAGGGCTATCTGATCAAATCAGCGATGAGGATATGTTAACAACAGAAGAAAAGACACAACTACAAAAAGAAATTGATAAATTGAAAAGAAAGAATGATATACTCACAGAAGGATATAAAACAATTAAAGAAAAAGTTGCTTTAATTGAATCTTCTTTTAAAAATAAAATTCTTATTGAGAATTAAACTACATTTCATTTAATATAATTTCTACTTTCTCAACAATAGTTTTGGATTTTTGTAGGAGTTCAGTTAAGAGCATTTTGTTTACATCTGTTTTTGTGCCATACTGAAATTCTTCTCTCAATGATTTAGCGTCTTTAGTTGTCATTTGTTCAGTTGTTCTGATAAAAGAAATATCTTCCATACTCAAATCAATTTCTTTAGCTTCAATTAAAAATTCTACTGTGCTTATTGTGCATTCGTGATTCTTTGATTCAAAGCCTTTCTTAAACAGAATTGCTAAAAGTGCATGATACATAGCATAGTAAGATTGAGAAACAGCCCAATCGTCAAAATGTCCCTGAACATTATAATCCGCTGCTTTCAAATTATGCTTTGCCTTTTCAATATGCTCTTTAGAAAGTTTATCGTTTGGCTTAATCTTTCTCATCCTCTTTGCACTTTCAAGACACCAGTTTAACCTATCTTTGCTGTTTGACATTTTTTAAAACCTTCAATAATATTGGTTCTCCTCTTAATATAATTCCTGTTTTTAAGATATTTAAAACTACTTCTTTCTTAGTTTTTATTTCTTTAATAAAATCTTCTTTCTTTAGAATTAATGGAACAACTGGCTTAGTTTTAATCTTTGATATGCCTAAACAAAACTTTGTAACTTCTTTTGGCTTATTAGTTATAAACAGAACATCCACATCATTAAAGTCTTTATTGTTTAAAACAGAGCCAAATAAAATAATAAGTTCTGCTTGTTCAAATTTCTGTATTTCTTCAGCATAAATTTTTGAGTAACCTTTTAACTTTCTTCTTTCTTCTGACAAAAGAATCTCACACCATTTTATTGTTTCTTCATTGTTTAAATTAATCTGATAGAACTTAGCATTGCCTAAATCAGAATATACAACAATATTATTCTTTTCAAGTTCTTTTAAAATTTTAAATGCACTTCCTACACTTATATTTAAGATTTTAGAAATCTGATTAATATTAACAAGTTCTAAATGTCTTAATAAGTAGAGGATTATCTTCTTTGTGTTTTTAGGTATCATCTTAATTATTCGTTTAAAGTGAATAATTATTCATTATTAATGAATGTTTATAAATCTTCCGATTTAATCAAGAATCAGCGTATTCCCATCTACCAAACACCTACATCTTCCTACCTTAAATCCTTTAAACTTCTTCTCTAACATTGAACCAATTGTTAAAATCGTATCAACACTCTTATCTAAATCCTTCTTTGTAGATTTATCTCCTTTGCCTGTTTTTAGAGTTATAATTAGAATAAAATTTTCATCTCACTACAACAATTTTGTCTCTGCCTGTTTCTTTTGCTTCATAAAGCGCTATGTCTGCTCTTTTTTTTATTTTTTCACTGCTGTCTTTTTTTCTGAACTCTGTCAAACCAGAACTGAAAGTTAAAGAATTTTTGCTAAGAAATTTATCTTTTTTTACTGCGTTTCTTATTCTATTCATAACTTTTAATGCTTTATCTAAGGAAGTTTCTGTAAATAAAATTAAAAATTCTTCTCCTCCAAATCTCGCAACAACGTCGGATTTTCTTGTTTGCTCTTTCAAAACACCCGCAAATCTAATCAGTAATTTATCTGCTTTAATATGCCCGAGAGTATCATTTATTTTTTTGAAAAAATCCAAATCCAATATTGCGATAGAAATTTTTCTATTTTTTCTCTTTGCCTGTTCAATTTCAATTTCCAAAACATTTTGAAAAAAAGTATAATTATATGTATTTGTCTTTTGGTCTTTATTTGTAAATTCGTGAAGAATATCTGCCAAATCAGCTACATTTTTTAATAATTTTTTTCTCAATTCCGGATTCAAACTTTTAATTTTCTCAATAATATTTTTTTCCATAAATCAATTAAAGAAAGATGATATATAAATTTTGGGTTAGGTGATAAAGATTTCAATATATATTAAAGAATACAAAAATATTTAAAACCATTAAATTTTGTAGATAATTATGACAAATAAATGTCCTAAATGCGAACATGAATTAATGGGAGTAAGAGATTTTCCGAGAATCTAAGTTGTAGATTTTAAAAGACAAATTTTCCCTGATTTAATTGGATCACTCGTTGGTGATAATTATGAAGATACAGATAAAAATATAGGCAGACTAATAAAATTCGCTTCTCAAGAAACAGTTGAAAAACTTAAATCCTCTTCAGGAGAATATATTTCTTTTGGAGAATATCTTTTTCATAAATGCCAAGCAAATGAAAAAGTAATTTATGTATGTCAAGCCAATATCACTAATTCTGTGCGAGGGGTGTTACAATTACCATAAGTTGAACAATATATTTCAAAATTGGAAAATATTATCGGAAAGGAAATCGTATCAATTGAAATTAAACCTCCAAAAATACCAACCTCTGATTTTTTTATTGATTTAATAGAAAGAGAACCTTTAAATGAGCATAGAACGTGTGGTATTCATCTTATAGGAAAATACAGGAGTGCTTGGTCTGGATTAATGAGGGAGCCATTAGTTGATACAGATATTGGCGCATTAGTTTATGATGGAAAATTAAATAAATAGTTTAAGCTGAAATTCCTTAATTATTAATTCTCCGACAATTAAATATAACTATTTCTATTTTCAAAAAATTTTTCCTTAACAAACCAACTTTTTATTTTTTTATCTCTGAAGTTTTTTTGTAATTTATGTAATTTCTTTCAAGAATACTAATTACTCTTTGCCTTTCTTCTGAATTTCCCAAACCTTTCCAATCCAAAACAAAAAAATCAATTTCCTCGTCGGTTTTAATAATCGCTTCCTTTACCATCTCTTCGGAAATTGGAAAAACATATTGCGGAATTATGTGCGAAATTGCGACATTGCTGTTTAACTGAATTTTATTAAAATTCGGGCAATAATGCGGCCCTCCAATTCCAACTGCAATTTCTCTGTAAGTATTTTCTTCAAAATTTTCAATTATCTCGTTAATTGTTTTTGCTATTACAAACGCAGCTCTTCTGTCATTCCATTGCTCTTCTCTGCTTCCAATTTCTATAAACATGCATGGCTTTTCAATTAACGGCCCGTGGTGTGTGCATTCCAAAGTAACCTGATAATCCAAGTCAGATTCTTTTACATTTTTATTTAAAATTTCAAAAGTTTGTTTCAAAAATAAAGCTGAAGTCAGACAGATTTTTCCAGATTTTCCGCCAAAATCATTGCTAACTTCTCTCCAATTTCCTGGCGCGTGAATTGAAAGAGTTTTTCCGCCTGCTTCAGATTGGTGCTTTGACGCAAAAATAATAAAATCATAGTTATTTATTTTTTTAATGTCAAGATTCTTGTCTGAGATTATTTCTTCGTCTCTTAAATAAAAATCAAAACCTTTTGCATCCTGCGTAGAATTCCAAATAGGATTTTTCCTGAACTGGCTCAAGGCAGTCGTGATATTTACTCCGGCCTTATCTTTCTTGCTCGCAATAATTAAAAATTTGTTATACATAGAATTACTAACTCCTCAAAGTATTTAAATCTTAAATTGCAAAATTTAATGAGTTAAAAATCTCCAAAGGATTTTTAAATCTTCAAAATTTCCTATTTTGAACTGAGTTAAAAAACGAAGTTTTTTAAATTGTTTTTTATTCTCTAGTATATGCAAGAAACGATAAAACTTTTATTCGGAATTGTATTTTTAATCATTGGCTATTTTGCCGGAGATTTCTTAGCAAAAATAACAAAAGAAGAACTCAAATCCGGACAAAAATATTTCAAATTAATAATTCTAATTTCTCTAATAGGAATTGTTATAAGCTTATTTGCAGGAAATGATGTTTTATTATTCAGCTTCGCATTCATAGCAATAGTAACAAGCAGAAGCATAAAATAAAAATTTAAAATAAAATTCATCTATTAAATTCTGGTATCGCCTGTTTAACTAAATCTTTAAAAAGAACTTATTTCTAAGATTTTTATGAAATGTAAATGCGGTAATGATATCAGTATAAAGATGGCTTCAAAAGTAATTGGAAAGGGTTGTAAAATTTTAACAGCAATGACTGTTGTTGTAACAGCTCAATGTGAAGAATGCGGAGCTATTTTTCAAGTTCCGATAAAAAGTGACGGAGCAATAATAAAAAAAGATTAAGCAAATGTTCGCAACAAGTTGCTCAATTGATAGACTACGAAATTGACTTTGTCAAATTTCTCGTCGAGAAAATGAAGTAAGCCGATAAAATTTTTACCGCATTAATTATATCCTAAAAAATTTTTCCTTGACGAAGTCTGGAAAAATTTCATCAATCGTGAGCAACAGACAACATCATCTTTTCTTTTTTAATTTCTTAATCTTGCTATTTTTCCTTAACTTCATAATTTTTTTAATCTTGCTTTCCTTAGTTTTATTGCTTGGTTTTCTACTATGTTTTTTTACAACTCTCTTTTTTATTTTTTTTGATTTTTTCTTTCTCATTTTATTAAGGGCTCGGTGAGAAAGTTCCACAAACAGAGTTAAAATCAATCTTAACCTATTAACTTGTTTTAATGGTTATCTTTCTCGCGCTGTAAATAAGCTTAAAGAATGCAGGTTTCGTGCAGTGAGTTATAGCCCTTCCACCACATTAATAGCTGAACACTCAACAGAGGCTTTAACAGTCGCATCCTTTCCAGGACAACCGATATGGTTTTAGGATTAACAACATATATAAAAATTTCTTACTACTAAAAAGTTAAACTTTTCCTCAAAATTATTCTGTTTTGATATTAATTGTCGCATTCTCTTCTGCAATAGATTTATTATTTTCTTCCGGAACAGAAGTTGTAACATCATGAACTCCCAAAAGTTTTTCAATTTTTTCTGGTTCATTTTTTTCTTCTGAAAATTTAACAGCTAAATCCTTGAGCCATTTAATTCTATCTTTTTCAATTGAAGAAGCAAGAGATTCGTCGCTCAAATCAGAATCATAAGAATATTCCACCCAGTATTTTCCAATCTCAAATCGGACAATAATTCTATTATTAAAAATTTCCGCTTTAGTTGTTTCAATAGATAAGTTCCCAAATTCTTTCAATAAAATTTCAATTTCCGACGAACTAAGACTAAAATTCTCAACAACTTCACTGACATTCATTTCTGTTTCATTTAAGGTAATATTTTGCTCTATAGCGACGCTGTTTACAATTCCTTCAGACAAATTAGTATTCAACGAAAGAATTTCATTTTCTCCATAAATTAATTTAACTTTTAATTCTCCTGGAGCAGGAACAAAATTCAAATCTTTTAAATTAATTTCCAGCAATTTAGTTTCTTCTCCAACATAGTCGCTTCCAAATCCATTTTCTGTTTCAAAATAATCTGTGCTAACACTAACAATTCCATTTTCAACATTAACCTTAACATCCTGCGAAGAAGAAATCAATTCAACTGTTTCTCGCTCTGACAAAGTATAAGAAAATGGCTTGTCTGCAGAAGTTGTTCCAGAAATAGTTCCATCAAGTTCCAAAGAAACCTGTCCTGTGCCTCTAAATTTAAAAAATCCTAAAAATCCCTGGAATAATTTTCCAATCACATTTCCAGTAACAGGAGTTTCAGATGTTTGTTCAGTAGAAGTTGCAACATTTTCTTCACTAGTTTCCGACGATGTTTCTGACGAAGTTTCTGGAGAAGTTACTTCTGGAAAAGTTTCTTGAAAATTTTCTTGGGGAGTTATTTCCGAAGATGTTTCTGAAGTTGTTTCTAATGAAGTTTCTTGCGAAACATTTGTCTCTTCAGTTGGAGTTTCTGTTTCAGCATTATTTTTTTCTTTGGTTTTATTAGAACTTGCCTTATTTAAAATATTCAAAGTAAATGAAACTTCAGGATAAATTTTTTTAATTCCCTCAATTCCATAACCCGAGCCAGTTCCGGGAATTTCTTTTCCTTCAACATAAAAATTTCCCTCGCTGGTTTTATCAGAAATAATCTCTGAAAGAATATATTCTGATGTCTGATTTGAATCTTCAAGAATTATTTTAGAAGATGACGGCAATAATTCTCCTTGTTTCATGGAAATTCTTAAATTTCCCGTCAATGGCTCTCCTTCAACATAATTTGCATTTAATCCTAAAGCAACTTGTCCTGTTAATTTATTCTCAAAAAAAATTGTAAAATAAATTAATGCAAAAATAAAAAAAAGTCCAAAAATTATCAAAGAAATTTTTTTAAAATTTATATTACTACTATGTCCCCTATATTCAGATACAACTTTTCCGCCGATTCTTTTGCTGTGATAAATATACGGGCCGTAAGTTCTCCCATTTTTCACAATGTATTTTTTATAAACCATTTCCCCTCTTTTTTAGTTGTTCAATTCCTTATGTAAGTAAATTTCAAATAACTAAATAAATAAAAGAAAAAGAATATTTAAATGTTTCTTAAATCTTCAAATCTTATGATTTGAATGCACAAAAATGCAAAGACATTTTTGGGCCTAGAAAATCTTCAAAACTTCTTGTTTTGAATGAGTTAAAAAATTTCCTGTTTTTTAAATCTTTGATTTTCTATGAGTTAAAAATGTGCAAGCATTTTTAAATAAAAAAATTAAAAAATAATGTAGGGTAACTGCATTATTGTTGAATAGGAATAAGCACAAGCGATTGATTATTTCCAACAGGAATTGCAACTCTTCCAGTCTGTTGAATTTGAATAAGAATCGCGTTTATCAAATCAGTTTGTCCAACAGTATAAGCATCAATTTGTTTTTGTTGTATTGTTTTATCTATAAACGGCTTTACCAAAAAAGAATATGCCAAAATACCAACAAGAATAATTATAATTAATATTAACGCCTTCACTATCAAACTGCTATTATAATTTTGCTCTCTCATCATTTTAAACCCCCTTTCATCTTGTAGTTATTTCCACCATTGTTATAACACTCTTCACAGAAATTCCGTCGTCTGATGAAACATACGCAGATATCACATCTCCCGGCTCGAATGTCACAACATTCTTTGATTGAATATCATAATCTTTTTTAATTCCAACAGATGAAGCTTCAATTGTATTTCCAAATCTTATTGGCTCTCCATTTTTATAAATAATAATTTCCACTTCTTTTCCCGGATTAACAACATCCAAATTAGTTGAAATTCCTGTAATTCCTCCGGCTCTCATCATAACATATCCAGATTTTAAACTTCCTACAACACCTGTTGCTGTTTTCAAGAATCCGTCGGAGATTTCATTTTCAGAACCGAAATTCAAGAACTGTCTTACATCTCCAGACACAACCAAATCTCCCTGACTTTCCATTTTTTCGCTTGAATATGTAACTACAAATAACTGCTTGTTTTGATTTTCAGTTTCATTGTAATCTATATTGTAAATAGCAATATTCGCATTCTCGGCATTTTCAATATTAACATCTTCTGGCAATGTTTTAATATCAACTTCAGAAATATTATTTATTTTCTCTGCCCCTATTCCTTTTTTTTCAACAAATTCTTCGACATATTTTTGCACAGCGTCGGAAATTCCTTCGGATTTTGAAACCTCTTTGACAACATTTGTAATTTCTTCTTTCTCCTGCGAACTTAAAGAAGTTTCAGCATAAACTCCAATTGTCATTATAAAAATCATTGCAACAGCGAAACCAACAATTAGTTTTTTCATCTTGAAAACTTCCTGTTTTTAAGAGATAAAAAATTTCCTATTTTTTATATTCTCTTTTTTATTAATCTAATTAAGAAAAAGTTATATTTAAAGGTTTTGATGATGTAAGGTAAAATACACAAAGTATAATCAAGAAAACTTTTTATTGCCTTTAATAATTAAATCTTCTTTCATAATTTTTATGGTCAAAATATTCGATTATAATCGCAAGGATTTCAATATCATTTCCTGCAATAGAATAAACTAATCTCCAGCCTTTTGGAAGTTTATACCAAAATAAATTATCAATATTATATTTTTGAATATATTCTTTAGGAATTAGTTCTCTTCTGATTTTTTCTCCAGAAAAAACATTTTCTTTTAGAGTTTCAATAGCCCTCTTAATTGCTTTTTTTAGCCAATCTTCTTCAGGCAAAGAATTAAATGCCTCTTCTGTTTTATCTTCAGCAAAAATAACTCCATCTGCTTTTTTAATCAGCCCCCATAAATATTAATATTTTTTCTTATTTAAGAATTTTTGTATTAATTCTGGATTCCAAATATAAATTATAAACCCCTCTTTATCGACGGCGATTTTATTATTTTCATAAAGATATTTAAGAATAACATTAAAAGTTCCCCACATTATTTTTTTTGGAAGACTATTAAACAATTCAGTTTTTCTAAAATCCCCACTATTTTCTTTTATAAATTTTTCAACCATTATGACTGTTTCAAGTCTGGGACTTCTCGTTATTATTTTTTTCACATTAAAGTTAAGTTCTTTTTGTTCCATTTTGTATTATATATCAAATGATAATATTATCAATAGATAACACTATTTAAACATTTCTATAATAGGAACAATAAAAATATTTTCAGATTGCTTTTTATTTGTAAATTAATTATCTCAAATTGCGTTCTTATCATCGCGTTTTTACATTGATTATTAATAAAAAATCTGCGAATGAAATGAGCCAAATAATTTATGTTTATAAAATTTTTATAAAAGGACTTAATATTTAAGAATTATTTTTAGTTAATTTTTTCCTCAAGAAATTTTATCTATACATTTCCCAATGCTGGGCTGCTGCTGGAGCAGGAATTAATGGATGAGTGTCGTTGTGGAACAGATAAACTAAAACATCGCTTCCTATGCCTTCTAAATAATAACCTGATGAATTTCCATAAAATTCATTATCACAACTTTTAAAAATGTTTTTTAAGATATGTAAGCAAAACTTTATATAATTGTTAATTAATTTATATTCATGAAAGAATATGAAATTTGGATAAAAAAATCTGAACAAGATTTAGATACTGCAAAATATAATTTATCTGGGGAAAAAATTGATGCAGGATTATTTTTTCTGCAACAATCAGCTGAAAAAGCATTAAAGGCAATATATATAAAAAAATTTAAAGAATTATTAAAAATTCATGATTTGGTTATAATTTCAAGGAAATTAAATGCGCCTCCAGAAATAATAAATTTTTGCAAAAAATTAACTCCTCTTTATCAATTTACAAGATATCCGGATGTTTCTGAAACTAACAAAGTTGAAAATATAAATGAATTTATTTTTTATTCTGAAGAAGTATTAAAATGGGCAAAAAAGAAATTAAAGGAATAAAAAAATTTTTAATAAAATTAAAAAAAGATTTTGGTGTCTCAAGGGTTGTCTTTTTTGGTAGCAGAGCAAATGGAAATCCCAAAAAATATAGCGACATTGATTTAATAATTGTTTCAGATGATTTTAAGAATATGAATTTTTTTGAGCGGGTTTCCAAAATGTATGATTATTGGGACTTGGATTATCCAGTTGATTTCCTATGTTATACAAATAAAGAATTTGACATATTAAAAATAAAAATATCAATTGTAAAAGAAGCATTAAAACACGGAATTCTCATTTAGAAAACATTTGTAAATTATTAAAATGTGAGTGGCTCGTGAAATCGCTCGTCGTCTAGGATTTGCATTAATTAATTTTCCGACGAGAAAATTGCGAATGTGATGAGCAGTAAAATTTATTCACAATTTTTTCCCAAAGAAAAATTATCTATACATTTGCCAATGTTGTGCTGTGGTTGGGACGGGTATTAACGGGTGTGTGGGTCTGCGTGAAAATAAATTAATATCCGTTCCGATATAAGATTCCCCTTGCCTTGTTAATAAAATTAATTGTTTTAAGTCTTAATTCTTCAACTTTATTTTTATCAAAATTATATTTTGAGGAATAAGACGCTTCTTCTCTATTATCTTTTGTATGAACATAAATAAGCAAATCCTGATAGTCCAAAAAGAAAATATTAATTAATTCTATATCTTCTTTAGTTACTCCCTCCCCGTAATATTCTTTTGCAAGCAAGCACAAAGTTGCGTCGTGATTTTTAGAATAAAACTGTTTTGTTCTTATTAAAGCCAGCGCAATTTGATAAATCGCATAATAGCATCCAGTTATACACCAATCATAATATTCTAACTTCATATTATCTAAAACAAATTTTAAATTATGTTCCGATTTTAAAACGTGCCCTTTTATTTCTTCCAAATCAAGAGGAACTTTTTGTATAATCTTTTTCCTTTCATAAAAACTAATTTTTTTGTCTAAAAGTTTCGGAGTTGATATTAATTTTCTTAAAACTTTAACCTCCATTTAAATATACCTCGTAAAACAACATTTGATTAAATATTGGATAACCAGTATTTAATGCCGATTGAATAACTTTATCTTCTTTGAGTTTTATTTCCTTTAAAAATTCATCATAAGTTATTTGAAAACAATTAATTTTAATTCCTACTTGAGCATCTACATAATCTTTTGCTTTATCAACATTTATTTTTTTGTTAACAATTAAAAGCAAATCTATATCTGAATTTTTTCTAAAAGTTTCTTTAGCTGTTGAACCAAATAACAATGCAATAAGTGGTTTTTCAATTAATTTGTCTAAAAAATAATTTATAGCTCTTCTTCTTGCTAAAGAAAGTTTATTTAATCTTTCGATATCAAAAAAAGAAAAGATGTTGTTTAATTTCTCGCTTTTCTTAATTTTATATTTTTTTAGATTGCCGTCTTTTTTAGAAATTAGCAATCCTTCATCTTCTAATTGATTTAAAAATCTCATTGCGCTATTTGCATAAAGTTTAGTTCTCCTTGCTATTTCTCTTAAATGCAAATTTGCTTTTTTATCCTCGTAAAAAAGTTTTAATATTTTGCTATTTCTATTATTTATCATTGTAATCATAATTTGTACAATTGTACAAATTATTTAAACCTTCCTATTCCCAAAATTTTTCCAAGAAAAATTATCTATACATTTCCCAATGCTGTGCTGCTGCTGGAACAGGGATTAATGGATGAGGTGTTCTGTAAAATGGTTCTATTAAAACATCACTTCCAACATCCATTTTTCTAAAACTATCTGGACTTGGTGTAGTTGATGTTCTGTCATCTCTAATTAACGCCAAAATATCCTGTAAGTTTGTTAATTGTGTTCCATCTCTGTTATAAAACCATCCCCACTGCAGTGGATAACCTGTTCCTGCATAAATTTGTGCAATTCTTGTTCTATTTTTGTAAAAAAGATTATTTCCAGGAGAAGATGTTGTTCCATAATCTGCTCCAGATGTTCCTACAAATCCTGTATCGCAATTCTTAAAAATATTTCTTCTCCATTTACTTCCTACTCTCCCAATTTCTGCTCCATAACTAAATGAAGTAAATAAACATCTATCAACCGTTATACTTGTTCCAGTATTTACTATTTGAATTCCACGATTATTATTTAACGCTCTAAAATAACAATTAGTTATTCTGTATCTAGTATTATTAAGTGCTAAATACACAACAGGATTATCTCTTAAACTATGAAAAATCAGATTCTCCAAAGTAATACTACTCCCTAAAGAT
>ERZ1292629.3419-Hain-H43-01um-R1-3419-length-12282-cov-20_pt1 | contig 12282 bp, 10 predicted proteins | sample MGYA00564399_ERZ1292629 | MGnify/ENA primary metagenome ERZ1292629 (study PRJEB36523, sample SAMEA6512636) | groundwater metagenome | collected 2019-01-08 | study: AquaDiva: Metagenomics assemblies of 32 groundwater samples | reverse complement strand
CCCAAAAAATAGTTTTGCCAAAACTTCGTCCACCGAATTGGCACTAGAATTCCGTGACGGAATTCGTCGTGGAGCGTACGGATTAGTTTGGCTTCACCACACGCTCCGCGCGTGCCACATCATTTGTTTTGAAAATAGGTTCTAACTTGGTGCGGCGGGCAGGATTCGAACCTGCGTAGGCGCAAGGCCGCCTGATTTACAGTCAGGTGTAATTGACCACTCTACCACCGCCGCAATTTTTATTTTTCCTTATCTAATATCTAACCACAAAAAGTCAGGTGTAATTGACCCGGGGCGATATAACCATATCTGATTATTAAATTAATATAATCGCCCGTTAAAAGCAAAGACATTTGCTTTTAACCCACTCTACCACCGCCGCATACCTGAGCCAGCGGCCAGGATTGAACTGGCGACCTACTCCTTACCATGGAGTTGCTCTACCACTGAGCTACGCTGGCATATCAAGGCGGGCGGGCCATGGAGTTGCTCTCCCCAGGCGATTTTTATAAAGATAACATATGTAATCGCCCGCCAAAAGCAAAAACATTTGCTTTTGGCCCAACTGAGCTACATCGGCGCCATAATCAGACCTTAGTCCTGGTAACCTTAATCTTTCTAATTTTGGCTAATCTGCCTGAGGATATAGGCCTATTGGAGAATGCCGGCGAAGCTGAAATAGCTTCTTCAGTATTATGCGAAGTTTGGCGCGATAATTCAACCTTAAGCGCCGGTCCTTCTTTTCTAAGAGTGCCGCCCATTTCCAAAAGCTTAGCCATAATCATTTTATCTTTGGAACCCAGTTTTAGGGCTGTCTTAAAGGCCTCCCGGGATTGCATCGGCCGACTGTTTTCCAGATAAAGCCAACCGAGTTTTTTATAAATAGAAACATCTTTGGGATTATAAGTTAGTTGATTGATGTAGCGTTGTTCCAACGCCTCAAAATTATTTTGTTCCAGGACGGGCGACTGAACCGAAACAACAACCGGATCAGCTTGAACTGAAATATCCCTCGCCTGTTTAGCCGACGCTTGAGACACCTCCGACGACAAAATTGACTCTTCAACCGGCTGTTCTGTCTGCATACTTTGCTTATGAGACCTGATGGACTGAAGCAACTTGCCGAAAAAATTATCTGTTTTTAAGGTTCCGATTTTAAGGCGATAAACAAGTTTGGTGGAAACATTCAGGACAATTTTTTTTGATTTTTCCGAAGCTATCGCCAAGGCCTTTTGATAAAAGGTCGGACCAAAGTCCTCGCTGGCCACGGTTTTGTTCCACCCCTCAATATCTTTGGGAATGCGCCGGTGGATAATAACTCCAGCGATAACAACACTAGCGATAGTAATTAGAGACGGAATTAAAATAAACATTATCGCGATGCAAATTAACGAATAACATACGAATTATACTAATAAATTACGAATTCGTTTTATATTATTCGTATCATTCGCATAAATTTGTATATTGGCATCGTGTTAGATTTGAAACCTAACAAACTGCCCTATCTTTATATTCTCGCCCAACAAAGCAATTTTAGAACCGATATATTTTTCAATCGTTTCTGATTCGTTCTTTATAAACGGCGAGGCCAACAGTTCTTCCAGACCCACAGGATTAACCACCACCACCTGCATGGCCAAATCATGCGCTAACTCTTTAAATATAGGATTTCTGGCGACAAAGTCGGTTTCACATCTAAGTTCAATCAAAGAACCCGCGCGGCCGTCGCCGTGGATATAGGCCTCCACCAAGCCGGCCGAGGTAACTCTTTCAGATTTTTTTCCGGCCTTGGCAAAACCCTGCTCTTTTAAAAACCCTTGGGCCTTTTTAATATCTCCACCGGCTTTTTCCAGCGCTATTTTGCATTCCATTATGGAAGCGCCGGTTATTTCACGGAGTCCTTTTACAGCTGCGCTAGATATTTCTGGCATTTATTTTTTAAAAGGAAGAAGTTCCTTTTTGATAGAACCAATTATTATTTCTAAAGACGCGACGGCATCGTTATTAGCCGGGATGGCATAATCAACCAGTTCCGGATTGGAACTGGTGTCCGCTAGCGCCACAACTTTTATACCACACTTTTTGGCCTCCAACATAGCGTCTTTTTCCACACCTAGATCGGTTATAAACAAGACCTGGGGCAGTTTCTGTAAATCCTTAATGCCGCCCATTTCTTTATGCATCTTTTTTAACTTTCTTTCAAAGTTTAGCTGTTCTTTTTTGGTGTATTGAGAAAGTTCTCCCGCCGCAAATTTATGATCCAAGTCGTTAAAATATTTGATTCGCTCTTTTATTATTTTGTAGTTGGTAAAAAGCCCGCCAATCCATCGGCCCACCACAAAAGGCATACCTAGTTCTTGGGCGGTTGATTCTATTAGCTTATGAGATTGAACTCGGGCGCCCACCCATAAAATAACTCCATCGCTCTTTACAGTTTCTTTTAAAAATTCTATGGCCTGATTTAATTTCTCTAAGGTTTTAGTTATATCTACAATATGAAGACCGTTGCGCACGCCAAAAACAAATGGAGCCATCTTAGGGTTCCATTTTGATTTTTTGTGCCCCACATGGACACCCGCCTGCAATAAGTCCTCTAGGGTAAGCATATAAAGCAAGATTAGCAAAAGACCGACCCGTTGTCAAAACAAATTAAAACTGCTACTCTAGCAAGGTTATGAAAAAGGATATCCACCCGATTTATTATCCCAAAGCAAAAGTCCGCTGCGCTTGCGGCCAAACCTTTGTTATCGGCTCAACTAAAGAAAATATTGAGACCGAAATTTGCAGCGCCTGCCATCCCTTCTATACCGGCAAAGAAAAACTGGTGGATACGGCCGGACGAGTGGAAAGGTTCAAAAAACGGCTCTCTAAAAAAACGGCGGCTACCTCAAAAAACCCTAAAAAACCAAGAAAGACCAACAAGAAATAGCGCGATACCAATATACGAATTCGCGCGAATGACACGAATAATTATACGAATATTTGTGTATTCATTAGTATAATTCGCATGTCATTCGTTGATTAGCATCGCATTTATGAACTCTTCTGTAATAATAGAAATCCGTCCCGGCGCCGGCGGCGACGAATCCGGCTTGTTTGCGGCCGATCTTTTTAAGATGTACCGCAACTACTCCCTTAAAAAAGGGTTTGGCTGCACCGTGCTTGATTCCAATCCCAGTTCTGTGGGCGGATTCAAACAGATTGTTTTTGAAATATCGGGTAATGGCGCGATTGATATTTTTAAATATGAAGCCGGAGTCCATCGGGTTCAGCGCGTGCCTAAAACCGAAAAAAGCGGGCGGGTGCACACTTCCACCGTTTCGGTAGCCGTTTTACCCAAAGCCACCGAAAAAGATGTTCAAATAAATCCGGCTGATCTACGCTTGGAGTTTTTCCGCTCTTCCGGCCCCGGCGGCCAAAATGTGAACAAGCGCGAAACCGCCGTGCGGATAATTCATTTGCCGACGGGCACCGTGGTAACCGCCCAAACCGAACGGGGACAGGATGCCAACAAACAATTTGCCATGTCTATTTTGCGCAGCAAAATTTTAGAAAATGTTAGAAACAAGGAACACCATCAAATGCAAAGTGAACGGAAAAACCAAATCGGCACGGGCGACCGCTCCGAAAAAATCCGCACTTATAATTTTCCACAAGATCGTATTACCGATCACCGTATTAAAAAAAGCTGGGGCAGAATAGAAAAAATTATAGACGGTGATATGGATCCGATTATAAAGGCCTTCCAAAAAGAAGAAATAGTTCCATCTGTTCAATAAACCCCTTAAAATATAGCGAATGCTCCTGCCCCGACATTGTGTCGGGGCAGATTTTTTTAATTACAAAATAAAATCCTCGGATCCCACACCACTTTTTTAGAGAGGGTCGTCCAAGGGTTATTTTATTTATATATTCATAATTCTATATTACTATTTTTAAACGATCGGTTAAGAATAGTAATATAGAATTCTTGCCGTCCAAAACTATTGCTACGAGGAATAAAAAAGCCAACTACCGTTTCAACAACTCAAAAAACACCGAACTGGGGATGTTGACGCGGCCGGAGGCCTTCATTCGCTTTTTGCCGCGTTTTTGTTTTTCGCGCAATTTCATTTTGCGGGTGATGTCGCCGCCATATAAATAACCCGCCACATCTTTTTTAAGCGCCGAAATATCCTCGCGAGCGATAATTTTGCCGCCAATGGCGGCCTGCAACGAAACCTTAAACAATTCCCGCGACAACAAATTTTTTAATTTTGAGACCAGGCGTTGGCCTTCTTCAAATGACTGCTCGCGCGGCACCAGCCGGCTTAAAGCCGTAACCAACTCCCCCGCCACCAAAATATCCAACCGCGCCAAATCTCCTTTTCTTAGTTCCAAAAATTCGTAACTCAACGAAGCAAAACCCGAAGACACGCTCTTTAATTTATCATGAAAATCAACAATAATTTCGGCTAGTGGAATTTCATATTTAATCTGAACCCGTTCAGCCGAAAGATATTCGGTGTCTTGGTGGATGCCGCGACGCGATGAAACCAATTCCAAAACACCGCCCAAATATCTGGTGGGGGTAAGGATATTTAGCGCCACCCAGGGCTCGCGGATTTCGGTGTATCGGTCGGAGGTAGGCACATCCGCCGCCGAAAAAATTGTTTTATTCTCGCCGCTTCTTAAAACAAGTTCATAAACAACCGAAGGCGTAGTGGCTATAAGCGAGGCCAAATTATATTCCCGTTTGAGCCGTTCCAAAACAATTTCCATATGGAGCGAACCCAAAAAACCGCAGCGATAACCTCGCCCCAAAACCTCCTGCGAATCCGGTTCAAACGACAAGGCCGCGTCGGAAAGTTTTAATTTATTTAACGCCTCCCGCAAAACATTAAAATCGGCGCCCTCTTTAGGAAAAATACTGGCAAACACCACCGGCCGCGGCTCCTGATATCCTGGCAAAGCTAATTCCTTAAGATTTGAGATTTGAGATTCAAAATTTGAAATTATTGTATCGCCGACTCTAACCAAAGTCGGATCTTTAAGGCCCGTGGCGATATAACCGATTTCGCCTTCGTTTAATTCTTTTTGAGAAACTAACTGCGGTTTAAAATAGCCCACCTCCATAACTTCGGCGTCTTTCTTTTGGGCGATAAATTTTATTTTGTCGCCTGTCTTAAAACTGCCGTCAAAAACCCTAACAAAAGCCATTACACCCTTGTAGTCGTCGTAAGTGGAATCAAAAATCAACGCTCGGCCATAATCCCCTAAGCCTGGCTTGGGGGGTGGAATTTTTTCCACAATCTTTTCCAAAAGATAATCCACATTCGTACCCTCTTTGGCCGAAATTTTAAGAATCTCAACATCTCCCAAAATTTTTCTTAATTCCGGTTCAATTTCTTCCGGCCGGGAATTAGGCAAATCAATTTTATTTATAGCCGGAATAATTACCAAATTTAATTTTTGAGCTTGATACAAATGCGCCAAGGTCTGGGCTTGAATGCCTTTGGTGCCGTCCACCAACAGCACCACACCCTCCACCGCGGCTAATGACCGTGAAACCTCATACGAAAAATCCACATGCCCCGGCGTGTCTATAAGATTGAGAATATACGCGGATTCACGCGACGGTTCGTAGAGCATGCGGACGGGTTGCATTTTGATAGTAATGCCCCGTTCCCGTTCCAAGTCCATCATATCCAAATACTGGTTCTGCATATTCCGCGCTTCTACCGTTTTGGTAATCTCCAGCATTCTATCGGCCAAAGTGCTCTTGCCGTGATCAATATGGGCAATGATAGAAAAATTTCTAATTTGATTTGTGTCCATAATTGAGGCCAGCGAATTTAGTCGTCTAAAACATCCGGCAAAGATAATCTGCCAAAACCGCATTTGGCCACAAGTTCTTTGGCTTCTTGAATGTTAAACAAAAAAGTGATTAAAAGATAAACCAGCGCGCCGGCTAAACCGGCCAGGCCGCCTTGAATTATTAAATGCAAAACCTTATGAGTGTCTAAAAATCTATCCAAAAAATAAAGCAAATAGTGGCTGGTAAAACCGGCGGCCACGGCGCCGAAAATAAAAACAAAAATTGGACTGATCAAAACAGCGATGTTAGCCGACTTAATTCTCCTTGAAAGAATATATGAAAGAATTAGCGCGTCAAACACGGCGGTGACGCTCATGCCCAAAGCCAGCGCGGAGACATCCAAAGTGGGAGAAAAAACTACAGCCACCAGCAGCCCCGCCAAAATTCCCATCAGTAAAATCCAAAAAGGCGTCCGGGCGTCTTCCAAAGCAAAAAAGGCACGCATAATTATCGCCAAAATTCCTTGAAACACCAAGCCCACCAAAAATAAGCCCAATGTTTCAATAGTCAGCACAGTGTCCACCCAATCAAACTTGCCGTAGCCCAAAGTCAAACGGACTATCTGCGCTCTTAAAACAAAAAATAGAATTGTGGCGGGAATCATCAAAAACAAAAGCTGGCGGATGGTCTTGGTGACTGTATCGCCTAATTCCTGAATGCGGTCGCGTGAAACCTCTTCGGAAAACAGCGGGAACACGGCTACGCCCAAAGGAATCGCGATCACTCCCAAAATCAAACCGTTAAGATCGTTGGCAAAATTAAAAATAGCCACTCGGCCCGAACCCAAAAAAGTTGCCAGAGCCGCCATAATCACCAAGTTTAACTGAATCAAGATCAAGCTGGCCGATCGGGGCACAATTATTTTAAGTATTCTTTTTAACGAATTTTCTTTCAAAGAAAAAAAAGGTCTGTATGAGAAACCGCTGGCTTTGGCGGCCGGATACTGAATCAGCATGTGCAATAATGCCCCCGCCACCACTCCCCAAGCCAGACCAACCGGGCCAAGACGAGGCACCAGAAACAAAATTCCCAAAATTATGCCGATATTGTAAAAAATCGGCGCTAGAGCGTAACTCAAAAAACGGTGACTGGACTGCAGGATTCCGGAAAATACCATGGACACGCCTAAAAATATCGGCTGTAAAAACATTATTCGACTTAAGGTTACGGCCAGAACCATTTTTTCCGAATCAAAGCCGGGAGCGATAAGTTTAAGCACCCACGGCGCCGCCGCAAAAAATACGATTCCAAAAACAATGAATGCGGCGAGAGCGATATTCAAAATATCATTAACCAACCGCCATGCTTTTTCTTTGTTTTCACTTTTTAATTTTATAAACACCGGCACGAATCCGGCCGAGAAAGCTCCAAAAAATAAAAGATTAAAAACAAAATCGGGCAGGCGAAACGCCAAAAAATAAGCGTCCAGAATATCACCGGCGCCGTAAAAATAGGCCAACAGGGCGTTGCGGCCAAAACCTAAAACGCGGCTCAATAAACCGGCTAAAGCCAGTATCCCCGCCGCCGCGATAACGCTCTTGGTTTTATGATTAAATAGTCCGTTTAAGGTCATAGCACGCTAGCTGTAAAATAACATAAAATCCAATTAAGACCAATAAAAAAGCTGCCCTGATCTTAGATCAGGGCGGAATTGTAATTTTAATGATCTAAGATTCAGACTTGCGGAGGCGGAACATGAACTCGTATCGCGAGGGCCATAGCATATTAGCCCTTGCTGGGGCGCTGGTCATCCCCAAAAATACGCCATCGCCTTCCAGCTCAATTACACTTACGACACTGAAGCCAGCTATAGGTTTCATAGCAACATATACTCTTTGTAGTGCTTGATTTTGATGCTTTAAAAGATAATGTGGTCCTGTATCGACCGGACACAGGACCAGTCCGAGAGTTTGGGCTCGCTCATAAATTTGGTCGGTTGTAATTCTTGTCTTTAAACCAAGACTTGCGATAGTTAAACGGACAAGTGTGATTTCTTCTGGATTTTTGCCGGGAATAAATTTGCGCCTATCGAGAATATTTTCTGCATCGGGAAAAATGGCAATGTCGGCATGTTTTAATTCGTCTTTTAATTGCTTAACTGTTTTGCCTCCTACTTCTATATTTTCTCTGCGAATTTTATTTTCTGGAAATGAAGTATAAACATGTTCAATGTCATATTGTTGAATGAGATCAAATATGCCTGGCTCGAGCTGACCGACATAGGCCTTGGTGTTTTCGTTTATTTGACTCGGCACATGAGCGATCTGTTCTTTCGTGCATTCAAAAATGACGAGCATATCTTCCTCTGTATTTCTTCCTTGTCGGAGTTCGGCGATACGGGGATCTTTTTGATATCCAAATCCCTCAATCGGTGCATTGATTTCATAAATGAAACTGAGATCGTCTTTGGAGAGTTCCAATCCCTTTCTAACTTTATTTTCTACTGCCGTCAGAATCTTCATGTCTTGGGTTTTCTTCTCATACACCGCGCCATCCGAAAATTCTTTGAGTTTTTCCTGTACCACCCCGCCGATGTGTGGATCTAAGTTTTGTTCGGTAGCTATGCCGCGAACTTCGGCAATACCATTTTCTTGCATGCGAATGGCCACTCTCGGAATAGTTGGTTGCCCTTGTTGATCAAGCGAATAATAGACATAGAAATCTCCACCCTCAAGTTGCGCTTCAGCCGTTGATTCTCCGGCCGTGCACCAACCGGTGCCGTGGCCTTGTAAGGATACAACCAAAGGCATATGGTCAGATCCTTGGTCATATTTTATCCATTCACCTTTTGTGATAGTAAGCTGGTCTTGGGATTCAGGGGTTACTTTTTCAATGGCCCAGGCATACAGTTTGGAAAAATTTTCACCTTGAAGGATCTTTTCAAATTTTTCTTTATCTTCGTTTTCAAGGGCAGTGAGATTAAATTTTTCTCCTTGATGTTTCTTTTCAACCGCATCCAGCACATAAGCCAAAGCCTCGCGGTTAAGATCGGGAAAGGGTTTAGTTGTGCCTTTGGAGCGTTTAGTAAACTCTTTTCTTTCTTTGCTGTATTCGCCCATACCCAGAATGCTTCTAGTGGCGTAATACTTAAGCCAGTCGGGATAGGTGGCATCCGGCGAGGCCAAATAATCAATCCATTTATCCAGCGAGCTTTCTTGATCGGCGACGATTACTTCGGACAGTTGTCCCCGCATTTCATCAGTAATTTCAATATCGCCATGACCCTGTTCGCGGGCAATTCGGCGTTGGTTTTCAAAATATCCCTCTGGAATTTCTTCCGGTTTGATGACAAATTTATTATGAAGAATGTGTTTTAAGGCCTCAATGCCGCGTTCCCGTTTATCAGGGTCTTTGCGATCTAGGATTTCATTGAAGCGGTCTAGATAGTTTTGGATGCGATCAGCCGGATTTTGAGGCACTTGTTCACCAGCGCGCGCTTCGGCGCGCTGGGCCGCCGATTCCACTTCCTCGCTTTTATGCAGGTTATATTTTTCTTTGAGAAATTCGGGGTTTTCCATGTGCTTATTTTATCATAAATCTAATTTAATAAACCCGTTTAAGGTCATTTTAGTAGGTCTTGGAAGTACGACGCTCTATCTCAATAACATAAACAATTCTCTTGCCCAAATAAATCTCATACATAATTCTATAAGAACCGACTCGCCTTCGCCAGACATTTGTCTGACCTTTCATTTTTTCAATATCTCCCATATAAGGACCCGCTATTTTTATTTTTTCTAAAACAGCAGCGATGCGGTCGGCATCGCTTTTGGGAATACATTTAAGATATTTTCTGGCAGAATCATCAACTCCGATTTGCCAGTTCATATTTTAGTTGCTCCAATGTTACATACTTGCCCTGACTAAAATTTTTGCGCGCTCTAACCAACGCTCTTTTTTGGGCGGGAGTCGGATTAAACTCTTTTACTTCTTTCAATCCCAAAAGCGCCTCATATTCCACCCGAGGAATGGTTATAAAATCGGATACTTTGACCGTTTTTCTAGTTATTATTTTTGTAGACATTATCTTTGAATGTTATCGTAAAAACAACTATTCGTCAAGGAATTCTAAGGGGTGAACTTCAAAACGGCCTTAAGTTGCAAGTCCTGGGACAGATTGCCCTGATATTCACCCGAGTTGCCGCTGATAAAACCGCCGGGTTCTAAAGATAAAATATCCACATTTTCTTGAGGAGCGACGATTAGGCGGAATGGCATGTCCGAAACCTGATGCGGCCGCCAAATATAAATATTATAATTTCCGCGAGAATTAGTGGACAAATTAAAAGGCAGAACATATTCCATGCTCACTTTTTTTCTTTCATCGGGTTCAAAGTTCAACCAGCCGCCCAGAACAGTCAAACCGGTTTCTTCAAAAATATCAACGCTGGCGTTGTTTTCCAGCGGCGCTATTTTAGACAAACGGGTGTCGGCGCTGAAACCTTGGCCAGCGTAATCAAACTTAGGAATTTTTTTTCTTTCTGAAAATCCTATAATTTTGGATATTTGACTGCCGCGCGGCAGATAAATTTTATAATAATTCTCCGAGGCATTATCGGTTGTCTGGCGTAAAGATAAATTAATCCTAACTTTAACCGAACCGTTTTCAAAAATTTCGCTTCTATGTTCAGCCATTTCGGTAACCAAACCCTCCTTGTCGCCCGCCCAAGCCAAGCCCAAAACATCTTCTTTAGAATTGTTTCGAGTTTGAACCGCCCAGACGGAACTTGAAACAAATTTTTTCAGAAAATCATTTTCAAAATAAAATTGGATTTTGTGCGCTTGTATAAGATCATTTATTGAATTAGCCATTTTTATTATTCTAGAATCCGGTTTGCGCGCAAGCGCTTGAAGCAAGCCCGCCAACCAATCCGGCGTCTCAGCGTTAAAAAGCAGGCCTTCTTTCAAACTTAAAGAATTTAATCCGTCTTGGCTTACAAAAATAACTCCATTGGGACGAAGTTTGGCGGTGTCGCCAAAAAAATTAAGCAGTGTTTTGGCTGATTCGTTAAAATCCAAAAACCAGCCTGATTCCCCGGGCAACCAGGCGGTTGAAAAAACCTGAAGCGGTATTGGCGGCACAACTTTCAAAGCCGTTGCGGCATCTAGAGCGTTTATCTTGCCCGAATTTATAATTTCCAAACCATCTGTGGTTGTTTTAACCAAAACATAACTAACTGGTTTTCCGCCAATGGGCCGGGGCAGTTTTGCTTCCCCCAAAACAATTAAGTAACTTTGGCCCGGACGAAACAATTCCTGCCAAAAACTTAATATAGAAATATCATCGTCCAGTTCGGCAGCTAGTTTTTTAAAAACACCGGAATTTTCTAAGGCCGGGCTAGCCAACATGGCGGTTTTTAGCTGGGACAAAGAATCTAAACCATTAAATAATTCACTTTCATTCCAGACCGCTTTTTTTTTAAAAACATCTCCCCAGGCAAAAGAAATATTATTGGCTATGAATTTATCTAGAGCGTCCGTCGGCGCTCCCGCGGAAATCATTTTATTTTTAAGTTCTATCAAAAAAGGAAAAGCGCTGCTAACATCGCCATTGATTAAAGTAAAACTGGCGGCGCTAAGTAATTTAGAATTTATAGCTGCCACAGAATTTTTTACAAAATTGGAACTGCCAGAAAACAAAAGCCAGCCGAAAGTTAAAGGAATGAGTAAAACCGCTAAACCAGCCAACCAAGTTTTATTGCCATTGGAATTTTTATTTTTTTCAATAATTTTTTCTCCGGGCCGGTAGGCGGGAGTGTAGGCCAAACCCACTCCAAACCAGTCATCATTGGCTCGGGTTTGATCAATCTCAACAACAGAAGAATCCAATCCATATTCCGCCCCATCTTCTTGAATTATTGAACTGATTTTAGGCGTTGAAATTTTACTGTCGTAACGGCGCGTCAAATTAATTCTGGCCAGATCTTTGGTAAGTTTTTGATCTTGATTCTCTATGTCTTCCAGTTCAGATAAAACAGCATAGTGTTCTTTGATAAGATGATTCCTCTGTTCGGCTAAAGAAATACGACGGTTGTTGAATTGCTCTATCGGCGGCTGACTCGTAAAAAAATCACCGGCGGGTTCCAATTCAAAAGGCCCGCCGCCAAAAATAGCCGCGGTTAAAGGATCGGCTGGTTCTTCGGACAAATCCTCCGAAAAATCATCGGCAAATTCTGCCTCGGCGGCGCTTACCAAAACCGTATTCAAGTCCGAACGAGAATTCTCCAGATTAAATTGGGGAAAATAATCCGTCAAATTGTCTTCAATCACATCGGCTGGTTCTGAAATTCTTGGCCTGGCTTTTTTGCTTCCGCCCGACACTCGGCGAGGAGGAATTTTTTTAGGATCAATATAAAAAAAATCTTGAGCCATGAGAATTAGTATTACCTTAAGAATAACAATCATTTAACAAAAAACAAATC
>ERZ1292629.3418-Hain-H43-01um-R1-3418-length-12283-cov-5_pt1 | contig 12283 bp, 23 predicted proteins | sample MGYA00564399_ERZ1292629 | MGnify/ENA primary metagenome ERZ1292629 (study PRJEB36523, sample SAMEA6512636) | groundwater metagenome | collected 2019-01-08 | study: AquaDiva: Metagenomics assemblies of 32 groundwater samples | reverse complement strand
CTGCCTGCTTTTCCTTTTACAGTTATTTTAGAAGTTGAGGGTTTAAAAACGTTTCGGGCGAAACTTTTTGGGATTTTAAGAAAATTATGATTCAAGAGACTGAAGTTTAGGAATCTTAATAAATAGACTTTTTCTCTAAAATGTATGGAAATAAAGGTTTTAACAATCAATATCTGGCGTTATTTTGACTGGGATAAAAGAAAAGAGAAACTTATTTCTTTATTAAAAAAGCAGGACTCAGATATAGTGTTTTTACAAGAAGCAGCCTATGATGATAGACTTAAAGAAAAATACAAGAATCAGGTTCATGAGTTAAATGAAGCTCTAAACTATAAAGATTTCGTATTTGAGAAAGAGTGTGAAATGAAAAAATGGCATAAATAGCAAGAGCCAATCGACTGGTTAATGTACTATGGATTAGGTATCTTATCTAAGTTTAAAATAAAACATTCAGAAATGGTGATTCTACCCGATGTAACTCGAGATAAAGATTTTGGATTTCTTCATGCTATAATAGAAACTCCAAAAGGGGATTTAGACTTAATTAATGTTCATTTAGAAAATAGTGATGAGGGTTCAAAAGCACATCTTATCTTTTTGCTTGATTGGTGTAAAAAAAGAAATATATGCCCAATAATTGCTGGAGATTTTAATATGAAACAAACAGAAATCTTAATCTCTCAAACAAAAAAAGACTTTTTAGTGTCATACAAAATAAAACCCTATATTTCGTTTATGCCAACTGAATTCTCAAATAATAAGGAACCAATTACTTTAGATTATATTATTGCCGACAAAAAAAAGTTTGAGATTCAAGAGGTAACTTGCATTAAAGATTCACCTTCAGACCATAATCCTATTTCTGCAAAAATAATAGTAAGATGAAGACAAATATAATTATTGCTTGGTAAGGTCTTCAGACTGAATAGCACCATGGGTGGCTGAATTCAGCTTGTCGTAAAAGTCAATCTGCATTCCTGCTGGAATATTGATTATAACTTCTAAATCTCCATTTGGAAGCCAATTCTCTGATTCTTTAAATTCCTTAAACAAGCCATAGACATGTCCGGTGAATCTTGCAGGAACTTTAATTCTGATTTTCTTTGTATGAAAAGAAATTGGAATTATTGGCTTTAATTTATTGATTATTTCTGGAACCTGCTGCTCTGCTGGCCTGTTGTCAAAGTTGTAATGAACTTCTTCAATTGCACGCTTTATTCTTTCTTCTGTATAAGGCCTTCCATTTTGGTCCATTGCATTTTTTACAATGAGATTAAGAATTTTCTTGATTTTTTCTTCTCTTTGTGCGTCTCTGAATTCCTGTGTTTTTTGAATTTCACCGGATGTAATTATTTTTTTTGCAATTTTATACAAATCTGCTGTTCCAAATGCAGATTTTAAATCGGATGAAGGAACTATATTTGCTTTGCTTAAATCATAATATATGCCATTTGACTGAAGAGCTGAAATAACATCTCCTTTTCCATCTCTAACTTTTAAAGCTTCGTCTAGATCAACACTAGTTTCATAATTTTTTCCTTTTATTTTTATACGTGCAGTTACATTCGCCATGGTAATAAAACAGAAATAGGTTATATAAATATTATTGTGGGAATATAGAGATTGAGCTTTATTTGCAGTAAAACTTAAATAGGCTATAGTATAAACTATTTTATAAAATCTCAATTTTAAAAAGATAATATGGAAATACCAACAGAAATGCAGCATCAGGCAATGGGATATGACAGAGCAGCAACTATGTTTTCTCCTGATGGCCATTTATTACAGGTTGAATATGCGGAGAAGACTGTCAGGCTAGGAAGCTCCAGCATTGGATTAATCTGCAAAAATGGCGTTGTTATTGTTGCTGACAGAAGAGTAAGAGACAAATTGATTGCACCTGAATCTGCAAACAAGATATTTGAAATTGATGAGCATATTGTAGCAACAGCTGCAGGGATTCTTTCAGATGCAAGAATATTAATTGACCATGCACAAGTATTAGCACAACAAAACAGGGTTACTTATGATTCACCAATTGAGCCTATTGCAATAATAAAAATGATTGCTGATAAAAAGCAATTATACACACAATACGGCGGAGCAAGGCCGTTTGGCGTTGCTATTCTTCTTGGCGGAGTCAGTAAAGGAAAAGCAGACTTATTTACTTCAGATGTAACTGGAAATTTCTTCGCATATAAAGCAAATGCAATTGGAGTAAATGATGAAAAAATAAAGGAAATTTTAAGACGCGATTATAAAGAAGATATGACAATTGAGGATGGTGTTAAATTTGCGCTAAAAATATTCAAAGATATTTTAGGCAAGAATTTTGAATTTGAAAGATTTGATGTTGGTTATACTAAAATAGCAGATTGTAAGCTTATAAGGCTTCATGGCGATGAATTGAAAAAATTCACGAAATAAATTCTAAAAATAAAATTTTAATTAAGGAAGCTTGAAGATTTTTCTGAATACTATGCTTCCAACTATGCTCGCTCCGAAATAATACCAAATCCAGCTTGAAGCAATTGAAGTTGTATTAAAGACCCCTCTGATTAAAGAAAATAAAATCAGTATCGGAACAATTGTAATCAGCATTGGTTTAAAAGTATGCTTAAAGCTCTCGCCTGTATGGGCTAGCATCTGCTTTTGAATTTCCATCATCTTAGAAGGATTGTCTTTGTACTTTTTCATTTCTTCTTGGAGAGCCTTTTGTTTAGACTTGATTTCCTTCATCCTCTCTTTATCCATAACAAAATGATTAACAAGAGATACAAATAATGAAACTAATAAAGAGATAATAATCACGCTTGTTTTCGGATATGTTTGTATAATTTCTATTAAAGCCATTAAATGAGTGTGGTGAAGAGTGTTTTTAAATTATTTGTTTTCGTCGATTAACCTATTATTTTTCTTAATGCGGGATGCATATCTACTGCATGCTGTTGTGCTATATTCTGATACAATTGATAAATAATCATTACTGCAAGAAGAATTGCTGTACCAGAAGTTAGGGCGCCAAGCTCGTTTGCTATTGCTGCTAATGCTCCAATTGCCAATCCCCCCATAATTGTAAGAGGCATAATATATCTCTTTAAAATTGATTCTAGGACCCGCTGGTCTTTTCTAAATCCTGGAATCTGCAGTCCAGAAGCTAAAATATTTTTTGCCTGGCTTGATTCATCCATTCCAGAAGTCTTAACCCAGAAGACTGCGAAAATTGCTGAAAATATCATATAGAATATAATGTGAGTTATTGCCTGTAAAATCTGGGAGCTTTGAAGGCTTCCCCTTATCACTCCTTCAACTATATTTGAACTTCCTAACCAGTAAGCTAAACCTGAAACAGGCTGGCCTTGTGAAAACTGCCCGAGAAAAGTAGAGTGCCCCAACCAATTTTCTAGTAATCCTCCAAATAACTGAAGATTAGCAACTAATGCCGCTGTTAAAATAACTGGAATTACTGATGAATAAAAAAACTGCAAAGGCCATTTAATGGAATACCCTCTTATTTTTTCATAAGAAAGAGGTATTTCTATTTTCAAACTTTGTGCCCAGACAACAGCAAGAAATATAGCTGCAGTGACTAATAAAGTTGCTATAGCTGAAAGCGCTTCTTTGGGCGCTCCATTAATAACCGACTGAATTATGATTAATAAATTGCCTGCGCATGGTGTTCCTGAAAAATCAATTAAACAGTTTCCACCTGAAGGGCCTATAAACTGGAATAGTCCTGTGAATAATCTCCATGCTACTCCTGCAACAATGAATAATGAAACTCCTGAACCAAAACCCCATTTGGTTGTAACTTCGTCCATTAAGACTATTGCTGCTCCTCCCAATACTAACTGAAGCACTACAATAAATGTATAACCTGAAACTGCCTGAAGCCCCCCCATTAAAACATAGACGAGAGATTCAAAAATAATAAAGAAAAGAACTCCTAATTTTTGCAGTCCTTGAAAATACTTTTTACCTTCGGGCGTTTTTGTGTCAATACCTAAAATTCCTGAACCAACTAACAACTGAAGTATAATCGATGACATAACTATTGGGCCGATACCCAAACTGATTATGCTTCCAAAATCTGTCCCGAGAATAATAGCAAGGTATTGGAATCTATCAAGTGAGTTTTTTGCAAGGCCATATAAAGAAATATTTGCAAGAACAAAAAATGCTGCGAGAATAATTAATGTCCATTTTAATTTTGTGTTGAAACTAAGCTTTTTTTCAACAGGCTTAGTCACCTCAGGCAGGTTGTATAAAATATTTTTTATATCCATCTTTTGTAAATTATTCTACAATAATATCCCCGCCGGCTTTTTTAATCTTATCCATTGCGGACTTTGATGCAGCGGATGCTTTTATAACTAATTTTAGTTTTACATCGCCTTCACCAAGTATTTTGTAACCCTTTAAGTTAATATCGTACTGTCCTTTAGATTCCTTAGCAATTCCTTTTTTTACAAATGAATCAAGATTAGAAGAAATATTTCTCAAATTTATTTCATCTGATTTTTTTGGAACATGCCCTCTTCGCAATGCTTTATCCTTGCCAAAATAATCATTGCCGTACAAATTTATTATTAAAGATTTTCTTTGGTCTGCTCTCTTGCCTGTTCCAGCCATGCCAAATCCGCCTCTATGGCCTGAACCTTTGCCTTTATTTTTGAATCCGCATCTGTTGGTATTACTTCCTCTAAAGCGTGAAGACTTTCTTCTTTTTTTTGTTTTTATCATAACATCCTCCTAACTAAATCATTAATTTTATCTTTATTATCTCCTAAAATCCCTTTACTAACTCCAAAATGTTTTTTAGCCATAATTCCTCCTCTTGGTGGATGCAATCTAAAGAAGGGTTTGATTCCTTGTGATTCCAAATTTTTTTTATCAAGATTTTCCATGATTTTTTTAGCATCTATTTTTTCTTTTTTATTCCCAATTGTTTTAGCGCGCTTTGCAATTAATTCTAGAAGCATCTCCTTGCTTATCTCTCCATATGCTACATAATCTCTTAATTTTCTTAATAGATTTAAATTTTCTGCAGAAGATTTTAGAAGGATAGCAGTATACTTTCTTCTAAGCCTAAGCCTAAATAAAGTATCCTTTGTATCATAAGGAACACCTACAAGACTTGAAATTCTTATTGCAATTATCATAATTTCATTTTATTTGTTTTAATTAATGCATCTATGCAAGCTTTTGCGAGATTAAAAGTTGTACGTGTGCTTCCCCCAGAAACACCATATACATCTTTAATTCCAGCTAATCTCAAGATTTTTTTACATTCATCACCAACTACAAGACCAGTTCCTCTTGGAGCAGGCATTAATTTGAGCCTTACACTCCCGCATTTGCCTTCAACCTTGTATGGAACTGTATGCGGATCTGCTGTGGCTTCTTCTCTTGATTCAAATCCTCTTGTAATTTTGATTAGATTTAATTTTGCTTTTCTTATTGCCTTTTCTCTGGCTGGCAGAGTTTCTTTTGCTTTCCCGTATCCAATTCCAATATGGCTGTTTTTATCTCCAACTATGGCCATGCAGGAAAATGCAATAACATTGCCTTCTTTTGTTTTTTTCTGAGTCTGCCTCCAAGCTCTTCTTTTTCCCCCGCCAAATTTTCCTTTAGCCTGACCAATTAATAAAAGATCGATTTGTAAGTTTATTAAAGAGTCAACAATTTCAGGCTCAAGTATCTTTCTACCTTGTGCTAATATTTGGTCTATATCTTTAACCTTACCAGCCAGAACTTCTTTTCCAAGCGCAGTTTTCGGAACCCATCTTGCAAGTGAATCTCTCTTATTTCTTTCTTCTTTGCTTATTTCTGGTTCTGGAACAATTGATAATTCTTCTAAAACTTCTTTATCCTTTTCTAGTTTTTCCAATTCTTCTGGAACTGCTTCAATCAAATCTTTTGGTTCAGCTTTTGTTTCTTTCTTTGCCATTTATAACTCCTGTTTTATTTTATTAAATACCTTTGTAATCTTAGGATTTGAGCTTATTTCTTCTATATTTGGAAGTGCTTCCTTGCTATGGGGTACAATTAATCCTGCATCCACCACTCCATTTAATGCAGAATATAAACGGGATTTTTGTATATTTCGATTTAGTCCTATATCAAGTACAGCTTCTTTTACTCTGCCTTTTGCTACTTTGCCAAGAAGCAGACCTGTTAAGTAAGCAGCAGGAATACTTTTTAGGCTGCCAGAAAATTCTTTTGGCCATCCTTTTGAAAGCAAGTCTTTGGAAGTAACTCCAATAATAACTTTATCTTGGGCAAGATGAGACTCTATAATTTGGGCTATGATATACTTATTTGTTTTTCGTATAACTAACCGGGGCTTTTCAGATTTTAGCAGATCTATTCTTGCTCTATAATCTGTTTTTGCTTCCAGTCTCCTTCTTCTTAATGTTCTTCTCATTTTAACAACTCCGCAATTCTTTCTTTCATATGTGGCTTATCCTTGAATTCACCCGCTTTAATTTCTTTTCTAAGCTTATAATAATTTTCTAATGAAATCTTTCCTTTCTTCTTCAACTCTGTAATAAATGAACGGAGCTTTCTCGTGCGAGTTATATAGTCTCTTTTTCTAGTATTAACAATTTTTTTTATACTTCCTGCTCTTCTTCTTGTTGTTCTTCGGACTATCTTTTTACTGCCTTTAATTTCTTTTATTCGTATGACCTTATTCTTAAATAAATCCCTTATATCTTGTTTAGTAATTGCTTCTTTTATTTCATCTAATCTCTCATTATTGAAGACTATTCTGTTTTTGCCTACTCCCAAAACTCTTGCAGCAAGTTCTTTTTTCTTATTGAGTTTCATCTTTTACCTCCAACATTAAAAATTTTGATATTCAGCTCTTCTGCTTTCTTTATCATTTCAAGTTTTTTCTTAGCTCCAACTTTAGATATTACTGCTATCATATTTTTTTTATCAAGATTTTCTAAATCTTTTACATTAAAGACTAATTTAGGAATAAGCCCTTTTATTTTTCCAGATTCTGCTTTTGATTTTCTAAATCCAATTTTTGGCACAGATGGATGGCCCAACATACTTAGCCTGACTTTATTATCTAATCCTCTAGGCCTTCTCCAGTTTCTAATTTTCTTTCTTCTACTGCCAAGTTTTAAGAATCTTTTGAGGTCTGTTCTGAAAAATTTCGTTTGCATTATAAAGCTCCTCCTGGTCTTTCAACAATATATATACCATCTTGAAATATTCTCTTATCTCTGCTTTTTATTTTTGTTGCTTTTTCCATATTTGCAGCGGTATGGCCTGCAGAATGTATATCATGAGATGAAACTATAATTTGCTGGCCTTTGATGTCTACATTTGTTCCTGGGAGAATTTTTGCAAATCTTGGAGTTTTTTCTCCTAAAAAATTGTTGATAGATAACTTATCACCAATTACTTTTAGAATCATGGGAAAATGAACGTTGCAAGCTTCCAATTTATAAGTAAATTTCTCATTTAGCCCTTTGAAGATATTATAAATATGAGCCATAAGGGATTTTATTATTTTAAACTCTTTTTTATTCCCTGCATCACATTCTATAATTATTTCATTCTTGCTAGCCTTTATTTTTAGAAATGGCAAATTAACTTCTTTAGATAATTCCAAAGAATCTTTCTTAAATTTAAGTGTGCTTCCTTCTAGGATGCATAATATTCCTTCAGGGATTTCTATTTTTTCGATTAATTTTTTTCTCATTAGTATAAATAAGCAATTAAGCTTCCTCCCAAATTTTTATCTATCGCGGTTTGATGGGTCATCAATCCTTGAGAGGTTGAGATAATTATGACGCCTATCTCCCTTGCTGGGAGATATCTTTTAACGTATTTGTCTATATTTTTAACAGAGACTATATATCGCGGTTTGATAGCTTTACAATCATTAAGATTTCCAAGCTGAACTTTTAATAAATTTCCCTCAAGTTGATAATTAATAATATACCCCCTCAATTTAGCAATTGCTAATATTGCTAGCAAGAGCTTGGAGTGCTGTTGAATCTCAACAGAATTCTTTCCTGCTTTTAGTGAGTTTACCATTTTGTTCAATGCATCTGCAACTATATCTTGTGACATTTTAGCTATATTTTTTAAATCCGATTTCCTCCGCTATTTCTCTAAAACATTGTCTGCATAAATTGAGGTTATACTGGCTTATATGCGCTCCAAACCGACCGCATCTCTCGCATTTCTTAGCGGCGATACCAATTTTTCTTTCTTTAGGCTTGCAATATTTAATATATCTTTGCAATACCTCTGGCTTGTTTTTTAATTGATTCAAAATCTTGCTCCAATCGCTTGCTGTCATTTTATCTGAATTTTGTGTTAAAATTTTCCTCCATAAATCTGATTATTTCTGGTGGTGAAATAAATTGCCTTTTTGGAACTTTTCCAATTTTTATTTTTTTTCTTTTTACTCTTAGTCCTGCCCGCTCAAGTACAACTGTAACATGAAACCCTTTGATTCCAATATCTCTCTGGTATTCTATTCCGGGTATTTCAATATATTCCTTAATCCCAAATGAAAAATGGTTTTCTGAAATCTGCTTCTTCTTTAAAGAATTATTGACTGCTGCTAAAAGTCTTTTCAAGAGATCTATAGCTTTTTTACCTCTTAATGTAACTCTTGTCCCAACTTCTAATCCAGGCCGGACATTAAAATCAGGAATTCTCTTGCTTGTTGTAAGAATTTGAGCTTTCATCCCGCTTAATATTTCTAAAAGTTTTTTTTCTTTTATAAGATCATCTCCAGTAGACCCAGAACTAAGCAATACCTTTGTTATTTTTATTTTTCTCATAGGATTCTCTTTGCTCATAATGCTATTATCTGGCTTTGATTCAGCTTGACCAGTTCCTCCTTGTCCTTGAATTTAATCAAAACTTTCTTTTCTTTAATCTCTTTTACATTTCCTTTTAAGCCTGTATATTTACCAGAAAATACAAATATTTCTTTGCCTTTTTCCAAAGAAATATGCTTTTTTATTTTTCCTGAAAAATCAAGGTAGACAGAATCACCCACAGAAATTTTTTCTTTTGTAATAACATTTGAACCATCATGAAGGCCAAATTGAATTTTAGAATTTTTTAGTAATTGTTTATTAGAGACTTTACATAATCTCTCATTTTTTAAAGAAGTAGGCTCCAAAGAAAATTTCTTTGTTGGAAGAATTGTAAGGGCATAGTGTTTATCAGCTTCGAATATATTAAACAAAGAGATACTTTCCCTATAATCTTTTACATCTCTGCCGTTAATCTTCAAGAGTTTTTCTTTTATCATTTCCTTAACTTCACGGGCAGTTTTTGCTAATTTTAATATATCCCTGACAGCAATAACAACTGGCACAGAGTCATTTACATTGGACAAGGCGTGTGCTATATATTTAGTGCCTTTCCTGTTTATTGGAAATTTTATCGAAGTTTCTTGTCTAGTTTGATGCATTTTTTGCTGATTTTGCTTGTTTAGTTTGAGGAGAATTTTCTTTTATCTTTGACAAAGCAAGCCTTTTCTTGTCTTCTAAATTTAGAGATTGTATTTGGAGCACACTAGGATTAAAGTAAACGCTAATTTTGGTGCCGTCTTTCTTTTTTCTTTGAATATTCTCCAAAGCAATCTTTGAATTTTTTAGGCCTATTGAAGAAATTTTTTCTTTTTTCTTCTTAAAACTACCGCGCATGACAAGCACCTCATCCCCTTTCCTAAGAGGAAGACTTCTCTTGCCATACTTTTCTCTTAAAGATTTTGATAAATTCGCACTTAAAAATTTATGCCTTATATGAAAAGGAGCATTTATTCTAAATTTTTTCTGCTTTCTTTTCTGCCTGCTTGCAATCCATGAAGTTGAAAATTTTGATTTCATAATACATACTGGGCAATTTTAGCAACTTGTGCCCATCTTTCCTGAATCTCCCTGCCAACAGGGCCCTTAATTATTGTTCCTTTTGGGTTGCCTTTGTCATCTTTCATTAAAGCTACAGCATTATCTTCAAAGCAAACTCTTTCTCCTGTTATTCTTTTATAGGGTTTTTTCTGTCTTATTACAACTGCATCAAAAACCTGCCCCTTCATATCTGGCTTTCCTTCTCTCACAGAAACCTTAACCCAGTCTCCAAGTTTTGCATACTGCTGCCTGCCTTTTTTTGATTTGCCATGCTTGACGCTTACAATTTTGACAATTCTTGCACCACTATTATCTGCAGCAGTTACATGGCTTCCGATGCCCAATCCTCTTGTTGTTCTTGCACTTATTGCTTTCATTTTTTTGCCTCGTTCACGCTTTTTATTTTTTTAATTACAATAAAATGAATTATTTTGCTTAGAGGCCTGCATTCTTTAACTTCTATATAATCTCCAACATTAATATCCAGGTTATCTTGAATGCGAGCATGAATTCTTGTTTTCTTTTTGTAAAATCTTTCATATTTCTTGAAAAAAACAGTTCGCTCTAATTCAACAACAACTCTTTTTGGAAACTTTTTTGTAACAAGTCCCTCAAAGGTTCTTCCTCTAGCTACAGCTAGAGTTTTATACTGCTCTTGCTTTTGTTTTTCTTGCTTTTTTGCTGCCATTACTTTAGGGAGTAAAAACTTCCTTTATATTCTTTGTGTTTGGTTTAGTCGCTAATCGACTCTTGGGGAAAACCAATTTTGGTTAAAATTGGCTTAACTTGCTTCTTGTGATTTCCTTGAAGCTCTATTACACCGCCCTTAACGGTGCCACCGCATGCAAGTTCTTCTTTTAAGCGCTTTGCTGTGCCTTTTATATCAAAGCTTTTATCAAAGCCGCTTACAAGGGTTGTTACCTTGCCATATCTTCTGATAGCTGTTGTAACAGTTATCTTTTGTTCGCGTTTTGCGATTTCGTCAAACACATCGGTACCGGTTGGTAAACCGAAATTAGGATCTATATCCATGGTTTATTTGTTTGTCAACTCCTCCTTTCGGGATTTGTTGAATGTAAGCAAGCGCGAGATTGTTCTTTTAATCTCTTTAGTTTTCGCACGCGATTTATTTGCAGTCACATTTGCTTTTATTAATTCAAATTTTAAATCTTTGAGTTTTGCCTCTGCATCAGAGACATTCATTTTTTGCAGATCTTTTTTCTTTATTATTGCCATTTTATTTGCCTTTCTTTTTCTTTTTTAATTGGTCTTTAGGAATTTCTTCGAAAGAAACTTTTAATCTCTTCCGCAATTCATCATCTACAATAATTCTATCATGAATATAGGCTGTTGCTGGCAGAATGCTAACTTCAATTCCAATAATTCCGGCAATTGTTTTTGCTTGGGACTGGGCTTTGTCTACAACTTTAGCAGGGTCGCCTGTTTTCTTCAGGTAACCTTGTGTAAATCTCCATGTTCTTGCTCTCTCGCTTGGAAGTTTACCCGACAATACAAGCTCTGCACCAAGCACCCCAGATCGCATTATTGATTCAAGCATTCTGTAGGCTATTACCTTAAATTTTAGAGATCCTTTTCTTTCCAATAAAAGAGCAATTTCATCTGCAACTAATTGCGCGTCTAAGTTAGGATTTAATATTTCTTTTATTTCGATATGGGGGTTGTCTAGCTTGAACCTCTTTTTTAGAACACGTGTCAGCTCTTCTATTTTTTCTCCTCTCCGTCCAATGATTATACCCGGCTTGCTGGTTGAAACTATTATCTTCTCACCAACAGGGGTGTATTCGATAATAACATTGCTTATTCTTCCTTTTCCAAGTTCATTTTTAATATACTCTTTAACTCCTAATTCTTCTTTCTTAAATGCTACAAATCTTTTCTCTTCCATTTTATTTACTAAACTCCTTTGCTTTTAAAATTACATTTGTTCTTTTAGCTTCGCTGCCGCCTTTTTTAAGCGGCCTTGAAGCCCAACTTGCAGAAGCAAGGTAAATTCTAGTTTTGTCTAAATCAAGGCCATTGACAAGCACGTTCCCTTTTAATCCTTTTAAAAGTGCAATAAACATTTTTGAAGCTTTAACAGGATAACGGCCAGACATCATTCCTTTGCCCCGATGAGGTATCTCCCCCTTGAAAGGAATTGGCCTTTTAAAATGAATTACTTCTTCCAGATTTTTCATCGCTAGATCAATAGGCTTATGTTTTATAAAGTTACAAATATACATGCAGTGCTTCTTTGAAGCATGAAGACTCATCCCCTGGGCAATTGCATCTTCTTTCTTGATAATATGCTTTTTCCCCTCTTTCTTTTCTTCCATTTTTGCCTCTGTTTTTTTCTCTTCAAGCTTTTGCTCGGATTTTTCTTCCAT
>ERZ1292629.3417-Hain-H43-01um-R1-3417-length-12283-cov-8_pt1 | contig 12283 bp, 16 predicted proteins | sample MGYA00564399_ERZ1292629 | MGnify/ENA primary metagenome ERZ1292629 (study PRJEB36523, sample SAMEA6512636) | groundwater metagenome | collected 2019-01-08 | study: AquaDiva: Metagenomics assemblies of 32 groundwater samples | reverse complement strand
CCCACATCGCTAAAGCTACGAGGGACAAGCCGGAGTGTAATAGAACGCCCCCTCCCAATCCATTTGAATTCGTATAAATAAACCGATAAAATATAAATAAACAGATACAATTTAAAACATTCTCTAGATGACGTTCTCTTATTCTCGAGAATACAAGAATATCATCAAGGATAAATAGTATAAGTAGAATAGTATAAGCAGGTTGGTCGGGTGGAGGAGAATTGAGGGGATAAGGTGAATGAGAAATTAGTTAGGAGATTTGAGAGAATTTTTAAGGGTGCCGGGAATCATTATCGTATTAGGATACTTTTATTGCTAAACGAGGATACTGATTATTCGCTTTGGGCGATAAGCCAGAAACTAAATGCCGATTTTCGGACCATTTCCGGTCATACGCAAAAATTAAAACAAGCAGGCTTAATTGAAAAGTACTATGTCGGTCCAAGGGTTTATCACGACCTAACCCCCTATGGTCAAAAAGTCCTCGAATTTATTAAGAATTTGAATTAAAATGAGTAAGGAGAAATAAATGTTTTATTTTCTCATCGGATTAATCGTTGGGCTAATCATCGGTGGAGTTATTGTCTATTTTATTATACGATCTAAAAAAACAGCGGAAGCAGCGAAAGAGAACCTATCAACTAAAGAAACACCCTTTATCAATCCAAAAGTTGAAAGGCGGAAGGAGAATTTGGCGAAATTGGAAGAAATGATTGGCAAGAAATCTAAAGATGAAAAAATCACCAACGACGAAGTTCAGAAATTGCTGAAGGTTTCCGATGCCACGGCCGAGCGCTATTTGCAGGAACTTGAAAGTCAGGGTTTAATTAGGCAGTTCGGCGAAGTGGGCAAAGAAGTGTATTATCAGAAGGTTTAATTCACAGGTTGGTTTGAACGGCTCAGATGGATTGAGCCATTAAGAGCAGGAGGATATTTGTCTTTAGCAAAAGTAAATGCCGCAGCGGTGGTGGGACTGGAAGCGGTGCCGGTGGAAGTAGAAGTTGATATTTCCCGGGGTCTGCCAAGTTTTACTATTGTTGGACTGCCGGACAAAGCGGTCGAAGAATCAAAAGACCGGGTCCGCTCGGCGATTATGAATTCCGGGGCTAATTTTCCGGTAAAAAGAATCACCGTGAATTTGGCTCCCGCTGATATTAAAAAAGAAGGTCCAGCCTATGATTTGGCGATTGCTTTAGGAATATTAGTCGCTGATGAGCAAATCCCGTTGATCGATGAGAATTTTTTATTAGTCGGTGAATTGGCTTTAAACGGTAGTCTTCGACACATCAACGGTATTTTACCGATTGTTAGTTCATTAAATAATAAATTTTCTGCGGTTATCCTGCCGGATATAAACAAACAAGAGGCCTCGTTAGTTAAAAAAATTAAGATTGTGCCGGCAAAAGACTTAAAAGAGCTAATTTTTTATTTTAAAAAAGAAAAAAGCCTGCCGCCTTATTATCAAAAATTTAAAATTCAAACCCCGCAAAAATACGAATACGATTTAGCTTATGTTAAAGGTCAGGAACAAGCAAAAAGGGCTTTAGAAATTACCGCCGCCGGCGGTCACAACCTCTTGATGATCGGACCGCCCGGCGCCGGAAAAACTCTTTTAGCAAGGAGTATCCCTTCAATTTTGCCTGAACTTGTAGACGACGAAATTTTAGAAGTTACCAAAATATATTCTGTCGTCGGCTTGCTTTCGACGGCTGAACCTTTAGTTAATCATCGTCCTTTCCGCGCCCCTCACCATACAACCTCGAATGTCGCTTTAGTCGGCGGAGGGACGATTCCTCATCCCGGAGAAATTACTTTGGCTCATCGGGGTGTTTTGTTTATGGATGAATTCGCCGAATTTACTCGCTCGGTTTTGGAAGCTTTGCGTCAGCCGCTTGAGGATGGCATTATGACAGTTTCCCGAGCCCAGGGTTCAATCACCTATCCGGCTAAATTTATTCTGGTGGCGGCGCAAAATCCTTGCCCTTGCGGCTATCTCGGAGATCCGGTTAAGGCCTGTATTTGTACCCCGACGCAAATTCTTCGTTATCAAAAAAGAGTCTCAGGCCCTTTAATTGATAGAATTGATCTTCACATCGAAGTTCCCCGAGTGAAATATGAGAAATTAGCTGATGATAGGGTGGCGGAAAGCTCTTCCCGGGTCCGCCAGCGAGTGGAAAACGCCCGAAAAATTCAAAGAAAAAGACAGACTAAGACTAATTCCGAACTTAAACCAAAAGAAATTCGAGAGTATTGCCAATTAGATGAAAAATCAAATGCCCTACTTCGAGCCGCTTCCAGTCAGCTCAATTTATCAGCCCGTCAATATACCCGGGTTATCAAATTAGCCAGAACGATTGCTGATTTAGCTGGAGAACAAAATATTAGTTCAAGCCATATCGCCGAGGCCTTGCAATATAGACCTAAAGAGCACTCAATTTACTAAAAGCTATTTTCAATATCGTCTCAAATGTCCCTCGAGTCATTAAATTTGAATTTTAAAGATTTGGAAAAGCCAGTCACTGGCTTTAAGAATAAGACCGGTTTTTAAATCTAAGATCATCAGGCTGGCAACGACAATTATCATACAACTAATAATTAAGCCGGATTTTTTAAGATCTTTGCGAATCGGACTGATCGGATCATTCTCTGGAGCTAATGGGAGGCTTATTTCTTGTTTGAGATTCTCTCCTAAAGTAGAAGCAGATGCAGGAGTTTTTTGAACAATGTTTTCAGCCGTTGGCGTTGTCAGAGCAGATTGCGATTGGGCCATTTGTTTTAAAATTTCTGCTTTGATTCTTTTTCGAAATTTTGATTTATCTTTTTTGGACATTTTGCTCCCTTCAGTCTTTCAAGGTTCGTTTAAGGTAAATTTAAATTCTTTGAACCTATTATAGCGAAATAGTTATACCTTTACAAGTAAGTGTATTTTTGCTATCCTAAAATAGACTATTTATTTAGTTGCAATTTTAAAAATAGAACCTATGTGTTATAATAGAAATGTAAATAACAATAGTTTACATTTATGAGAAACGATAAACATCTTGCGATGCGATTGCGGAAACGAGGCAATAGTTATAATAGAATTAGTAAAGAACTTGATATTCCCAAAAGTACTTTATCGAAGTGGTTTTCAAAGATTGATTGGTCTCGAAATATTAAAAAAGAGCTTAGTAGAAAAGCCAATATTTTATCCAGGAAAAGACTTCGATTATTAAATAAGGCAAAGGAACAAAAATGGGAGCAGTGGAGAGAGGAAGCACGTAAGCAAGCAAGGGATGCTTTCCCGATATTGAAACAAAATCTATTATTTATTGCTGGAATTATGATTTATTGGGGGGAAGGTGATAGCAATATTAGAAATTCACTGGTCAGATTGTCCAACACAAATCCTAATATGCTAAGAATATTTTCTCTTTTTCTTCAGGAAATATGCACTGTTCCGAAAGCGAGAATCAAGCTCACAATGATTTTATACCCGGACTTAAACATAGATAAATGTCAGCGTTTTTGGTCAAGATCCATCGGTTTACCACAAGGCCAATTTAATAAGGCGCAAATAATATATGGGAAACATCCGACTAAACGATTGTCGTATGGTATCTGTTCAATGACGGTTGCGAGTAGGCAATTAAAAGAGAAGATTTTTATTTGGATAGACCTTTTCCAAAAGCAATATTCTTTAAATGCGGGTGTAGTTTAGTGGTAAAACGTGACATTGCCAATGTCAAGACCGGGGGTTCAATTCCCCTCACCCGCTCCACCTCGCCCCTTCAAACGGGGCTCGGTGTAAACTCGTCCTTGAATGGGCTTGGTGAAAACTTATATCATTATGGCCTGATGACCGAGTGGTTAGGTAGCGGTCTGCAAAACCGCGTACGCCGGTTCAATTCCGGCTCAGGCCTTGATTAATATCTATTCCAATCAAATATGAAAGGAACGAAATGACCCGAATATTAATGATTGTCCAAATCATCTTAGCAATAATTTTAATGTTAGCGATTTTATTGCAGCATCGAGGAACATCTTTGGGTGGGGCTTTTGGGGGCGAAAGCACAGTTTATCGTTCTCGTCGAGGAGCGGAAAAATTTTTATATTGGTTTACCATCGTTATTGCTCTCGTTTTTGCTTTGTTGGTAATCGTAAATTTGTTGATTTAGAAAGCATTTTAATCAAATTTTCTCAAGACGGAAATTATTTAAAATGAAAATGACTATTTTTTACAAAAAATTTGGCAAAATCAAACGTTTTCTTAGAACTTATCCCTTTAGGCAAACCGGCCGGGCAATAAAATACCTTCCCCAAGTTTTAAGTCGTTTGGAAAAAATTATTATTCTTTGTCTTTTTATTTTTACAGTTGGTTTAATCATTTATATCGGTTATCTTACTTGGATTAACCATACTCAAGCAGTGGCGGATTTTGGGGGAGAATTCCGCGAAGGAATTGTCGGCGAAAGAAAAGATATTGATAAACATCTCTCACGGTTAATCTACGCTGGTCTGACCAAGATGGATAGCAATAAAAATATTGTTGGTGACATTGCCAAAGATTGGGAGATTAAAGAAAATGGCAAAGTTTATGAATTTCATTTAAGACCAAATTTTAATTCTGAAGATTTAGCCCGGGAGATTATCAGCCAAAATATCTGGCAGGATATTAATATTTCCACCCCTGATCCACAGATAATAACTTTTACTTTTAAACAGCCATTCTCTCCCTTTCTATATGCTTCTACCGAACCAATTTTTAAATACGGTCCTTATCGAATCAGCGACGAAAGCAAAAATGAAATTACACTAATTGCTCGCGAGGATTACTATAACGGTAGGCCTTATGTTGATAAAATTATCATCAAATATTTTCAAAGCGAAGAAGAGCTAATAAAATCAGCTCGTCGGGGAGATCTTTCGGGTTTTACCCTTTTTAAAAGAATTTCTCAAAAGAATTTTCGAGAATTTGAGTTGAGTTTACCGCGTTCTCTGATTCTATTTTTTAATCTTTCGCGCAAAGACCTCCAGGACATAAATGTTAGAAAAGCTTTGAAAGAAAATACCGCCCCTGCCAAAGAACTGAATTTGCGGCTGGTGACTTCCGATAATCCTAAAAATCAGGCAATTGCCAATGAAATTGAGAAAAAATGGAGTCAAAATAAAGTGCAGATTACTTTAGATATTAAAGACAATGTAACATTACAAAAAACTACTATTCCCCAAAGAGACTATGATTTGCTTTTATATAGTCTTGACTACGGCGAAGACCCCGATCCTTATCCTTTCTGGCATTCCTCCCAGATTAAGGAAGATGGTAAAAATTTGTCTAATTTTAAAAATAGTAAAGCTGATAAACTTTTAGAAGAAGCTCGTCAAGAGTTTGATTTTAGCAAGCGCGAAGAAAAATATCAGGAATTTCAAAAAATTATTGACCAAGAAATTCCCATTATTATTATTGAACATCAAACGATGTATTATTATGTTTTGGAAAAAGTCAAAGGCATCGAAAAAATCGTTGGTTCATGTGAGGCGGATCGGTTTTTAAATGTCGCCTCCTGGTATCTGGAGACTAAGAGGGTGAAAAAGTAATTTTGCCAGAGTGGCGGAATTGTTGAGCACAAAAATATTTTGATAGTCTGCGAAATCCCGACGGATGTCGGGAGCATATACAAATGAAGAATATGTCTCGGTGCTGGAATACGGGCGAATGGCGAAATGGTAGACGCGCTAGCTTCAGGAGCTAGTGAGAGCAATCTCGTGGAGGTTCGAATCCTCTTTCGCCCAGATGTAATTACTCCCACCTCTGGCAGGAAAAAAGGCGACAGGCCTTTTTTTATTATCTTAATTTTTAGTATAAGTTTTTGGATGATTGATTGACATTTCGGTTCTAATTTAGTAGAATGAATATTAGAACTCGGTAATGAAAGGAGTAACTCAGAAATGCCGACAGTTCAAGTTGTAAAGCCCGACGAGCTGATCGAAGTTCATGGCGTTTTGGTAAACTACGATCAGTTGCCGCAAGAGGCGGCTAAGAGCTTGCCGCATAGTCTACCTCTCATCTCTTCATCCTTCGACCCAGCCAAATGGAATGGCGGGAAATCGGGACAAAAAGAAACCACACTGCGGCTTCGACGGTCTGACAGGTCAGTCTCTACCGAGGTAGCTCGGCAGTTTGTCAGAAGCGGGGGCGACATACCCTGTCTCCCAGCGGAAGTCGCTCCACTTGCAGAGGTTTGGCAGGAGCTTTGGGAAATTGGCTTGTGGTATGTGGCTGCCCTCGGCGAAGATGACAGCCAGCTTTGGCGGGATGCCAACGGTCAGCCACGGGTAGTCTTTCTCGATTGCAATCCCAAGTATGTTGGTATCAACTTGCACTGCAATGTAGGCTGGTACCATCTTGCCTGGTTTGCGGGTATACCTGGGTAAGAGAATCCGAACGTAGTCTTTACTGGTCCTGACGTCCCGGCGTAGTTGTTTTATACGCCGGGCTTTTCTTTTTGACATAACCCTAATTTTTCAGGTAGAATATAATTATGCCGGGGTGGTGGAATTGGCATACACGCTAGCTTGAGGTGCTAGGCTCGTAAGAGCGTGCAGGTTCGAGTCCTGTCCCCGGCACCAAATATGGCTAAAAGAATTTTTACTCAATGTTTCCCAACCGTTAATGCCGTTATTGTTATTTACACATATTTACACACCGGGTGTGTAAAATAAAAAATATGGTGAGATTTTATTAAGTCTATTTTCATAGATGGGCGACTAGCTCAATGGTTAGAGTACTTGGTTTACATCCAAGGGGTTAGAGGTTCGAATCCTCTGTCGCCCACTACGCCCTTGCCAAAAAAAATTTTTTCTGATACGATAATTTTGAACTTAAAACAGCCTCCTAACCATCATAAGTATATTTGAGATATGAGATTAGAAATGAGGAATTAATAATCCCCATTTCCATTTCGCATTTCATGAAACTTTAATTATAAGCCGGAGTAGCTCAATGGTAGAGCACATGACTGAAAATCATGGTGTCGGCAGTTCGATTCTGCCCTCCGGCAAATAATTGCAATCTCAATGGTAACTGCCAAAAGCCCAAGGGGCATTTAGGCAGACTCGCCTGAATGCTTGAGCTTTCGGCGGGGAGCAGTTGACTGAAAATCAACGTGTACGCAGTTCCCTGCCCGCAATGCTTCGCATAGCGATGCAGGCGGGGATTCTGCGATCCGGCACTTGCCTAAATATCGAAAATGGAAATTTTTAATAATTTTGATCCCAAAAAACTTGTTGAACCAGCTTATCTTTTTGAGAAAACCCCGCCAGCTGATTCGGATTACCGCTATCTTGTTTTCATATTTGGTTTTTTGGTCATAATTGCCATCGCTAATTGGTTTTGGTACCGGCGTAAATTTATTAAAATTCCTGTTTATCGAGAAATTAGAAATAAGCTCTTTAATATTTTTTTCTATCCTAGCATTGTTGGTTTATTTTTAATTTTTTGCCGATGGCAAGCGATTCCTTATTTGGGCAGCCGTTTTTTTCTCGGCTTGCTATTAATCGTTTTTGTAATTTGGCTGATTTATTTACTTTATTTTCGGCTGATTATTTTTCCAAAGGAAATTAAGGAATTTTTGAAACAGGAAAATTTCAATAAATATTTGCCAAAGAACAATCAAAAAAATAGAAAGGTAAAATCAAAATGACTTCAGAACCCAAGACAATGAAAGATTTGGCTCAGAAAGTTGGTAACGGTCTAATCCCCTTTAAAGCGGGCGAACTTTTTGAAGTCAAGGTCTTACAAATTCTCAAAAATAAAATTTTGGTCGATGTCGGCGGTTTTTCTTTGGGGATAATCCCCGAGCAGGAGCTTTCGCCGGAAATGGGGGAGGTAAAAGTTAGCGATAAAATTCTCGCCTATATTTTAACGGTGGAAAACGATGAGGGCTATGTAGTTTTATCCTTGCGTCGGGCTGACAAAGAAAGAATCACCAAACTTTTAGCGGAAAAATATGAAAAAGGGGAGGTTTTACCGGTGAAGGCGACTTCCGCCAATAAAGGAGGTTTAATTTGTCAATTTGGCGATTTCGAGGGTTTTTTGCCGCTGTCGCAATTGGCCAGCTCCCATTATCCAAAAGTATCTTCAGGCGATCGAGGAGAAATTTTAAAAAAACTTCAGCCCTTGGTTAATCAAACTTTTCAGGTGAAAATTTTAAATTTTGAGGCCGCGGTTGGTAAATTGATTTTTTCCGAGAAAGCTGCCGGCGATGTCGCTTTTCGGGAGAAATTAGAAAAAATCAAGATTGGGTTGCGTTTGAGTGGCGAAATTACCGGTATTGTCAATTTTGGCTTATTTGTTAAGGTTTCTTATCAAGACGAAGAGATGGAAGGCTTGGTCCACATTTCTGAAGTTTCCTGGGAACATATTGATGATTTAGGACAAAAATTTAAGGTGGGCGATAAAGTTGAGGTGGAAGTGATTTCGACAGAAAATAATCGTTTGTCTTTTTCTATCAAACGACTTCAGCCGGATCCCTGGCTTAAGGAAGCCCTGGTATATAAAGTCAACGATATTGTTTCCGGGACAGTGACTAAAATTACTCCTTTTGGCGCTTTCGTCAAAGTTGGCAAACTTGACGGTCTTGTCCATATCTCCGAGCTTGGTGAAAAGATTACTGATCCTCGAGAAATAGTTGAAGAAGGCAAAATATTTAAATTCAAAATTATCTCGATTGAAAGAGAACTTCACAAATTAGCTTTATCGATGAAAAATCTTGATGAGAAGAAAAAAATTCCTTCGATTTCTACTAAAAAAGAACCCAAAAAAGAAATCCAAAAAAATCCGAAAAAATCTAAAAGGATATCAAGTTCTACTAAAAAAACCTCAAAAAATAAAGGAAAAAAATGATTATCACTTATCAGGGCGAAGATAATTTTACTGTCAAGACGCGATCGAAAACCTTAAAAATTGGCAGAAAAATTTCTTTAGGGGATTTAGAAATCAGTACCCCCGGCGAATATGAAGCAGGCTCGGTGGAAATGGAAGTAATTGACGGCATTATTGAGATATATTCAGAAAAAATGACGATCGCGTGGATTAAAAAAGGCAAGGTTTTTTCCTCCGAAGAATTGGAAAAATTAAATGGCATTGATGTTTTGTTAATCGGCGTCGGCGGAGGAGATTTTACTGAAACCAAAACCGCTATCGAAATTATCAATCAGATTGAACCGGCGATTGTCGTACCAATGTATAGTCAAAATCTTGAAGAATTTTTAAAGGAAGAGGGTATTTCCCCGGCGGGATTGGATCTGTGGAAATTTTCTGAAAGTGATTTACCCCAAGACGAAAGAAAAGTCGTGGTCTTAAATGTTAGTTGATAAGGTAATCTCAAGGATTCAAAATTATCAAAAAATATTGCTGATGATCCATCAGGATCCCGACGGTGATACCATCGCTGCTTCGCTGGCAATGTATTTGGCTTTAAAAATATTAAATAAAGATATTGAAATGGTCTGTAAAGACGCTGTCCCCCGGCCATTTTTGTTTTTAAAAGCCGCCGAAAAAATTAAAAATGATATTTTATTTGGGGATTTCGAAATAATTATTGTCATTGACTGCGGCGATCTCAAAAGAACCGGCTTTGCCGAGCGTTTGAAAAAATTTGCCAAAAAAAGAAAAAATCTTATCAACATTGATCACCATCCGAAAAATGATTTATGGAAAATTGCCAATCTTAATTTAGTTGATCAGAAAGTTTCTTCAGCTTCAGAAATTGTTTGGCAAATTATTAAAAAATTGCCGGTTAAGATCACTGCGGAAATTGCCACTGCCATCCTAACTGGAATTTACACTGACACTGGCGGTTTTAAACATTCGAACACTTCGCCAGAAACCTTAAAAATTTCCTCTGAACTATTAAATTTTGGTGCAAAGCTTAAAACTATTACCCAAAATGTCGCTTTGAATCGAAGTATCAGCGCTTTAAAACTATGGGGAATTGTCTTTTCAAGGTTGAGAAAAAATGACGACTTGCAAATTGTCTCTTCAGTGATTACCGGCGATGATTTAAAAAAATGTTTGGCTTCCTATTTTGATTTAGCTGGAGTGGTTAATTTAATGAATACCATTCCTGATGCCAAAGCAACGATTTTATTTTATGAAAACTCTTCGGGCGATATTCAAGCGTCGCTAAGGACCGAAAAAGAAAAAGTTGATGTCTCACAAATTGCCAAACTTTTCGGCGGCGGCGGCCATAAAAAAGCCGCTGGTTTTACTCTGCCTGCTAAACTGAAACTCAATGGCAAAAATTGGGAGATTGTTTTAAGGTGAGGATTGGGGTAAAATGGGACTGATAGATAGCGACTAATAACTTAATTATGCCGCGGTGGCGGAATTGGTATACGCGACGGACTTACCCTGCACCACGTGGGGTGCAGGGTACCATGTACCCAATGTGGTACATGGGTAAAATCTTGTGGTAATATGTATTTTGTTTATATATTAAAAAGCATTAAAAATAGTCAGCTATATACCGGTAGAACAGATAATCTTCATAATCGATTAGCAGAGCATAAATCAGGTCAAAATAGAACTACTAACCGTATAAATCCTACTAAATTAATATTTTTCGAGTCATTTTCTGATAAGAGAGATGCTATAAGAAGGGAAAGATATTTTAAAACATCAAAAGGTAAAAGCACGCTAAAAATGATGTTAAGGTATTCTATCAGATAGGCCCGGGTGGCGGAATTGGTATACGCGACGGACTTAAAATCCGTTGGGTCCAAACAACCCTTGCGAGTTCGAGTCTCGCCCCGGGCAATCAGTCGTTAAATATCAAATTTATGATTTATTTTACCAAACATGCTAAAGAAAAATTTGAAATTTTAAAAAAACATAAATTTCCAGTCTTAAAGAAACAAGTCATTGAAACGATTGAGGATCCTGAAAAAATTGATTATTCTCGCCTGCCATTATTCATCGCCCAGAGAAAATTTGACAAATATCACGTTTTAAGGGTAGTATATAAGAAGGAAGAGGGATTAATTAAAGTCATTACTTTTTATCCTGGCCGGAGCAAACATTATGAAAAATAAGAATGTCGTCTCTGACGATGCTCAACCCAAAATTAATTATGAGCCAGAGGCTGATGTTTTAACCTACGAAATTACCAATCAGCCAATTGATTATGCCAAAGAAATTGGCAATATTGTTGTTCATTTTACCAAAAACAATATTCCGGTATTGGTGGAAATTTTAGAAGCGACAAAATTTATAAAAAAAGCCGAAAGATTAACGGCTAAATCTACTAATTTATCATTAGATTGCGCGCGATAATATCCTTTGGTGGAAAATAACTTGTCTCCGTACCAATCTTTGTTCTGGTGCTGGGGTCGTCTCGCTTGCCCGCCGTAATTTTAATGAAGGAGGGACGAAATGCGTTCGAACTATTTTAAGAATTATTTGCACACAGGGTGTGTAAAATTAATATGTTAAAAGAAAACTAAATACCGATGAAAACAAGAACTTTTGCCTTTGATTTTGAACGGGGTGGCTTCCGAATATGATGGCGTTTTTCGGGGCGATGAGCATGTGGGGAGTCCAATTTTAGATGTAGTCAAAGCCATCAAAATTTTAAAAAAACAAGGCCATAAAATTTTGATTTATTCCACCAGAAGCGCGGAAGTTTTAAAAAAATATTGCCAGAAACACCAAATCCCCGCTGATTATTTTAATCAAAATCCCGAATATCAAACCGGCAATCCCGGAAAGCCGGTGGCTTCGGTCTATGTTGACGACCGGGCAGTATGTTTTCGGGATCAAAATGCCAATGAATTAGTCCAAGAACTCAATAATTTCGAGCCTTATTACAAAAAATAGTCTAAAATCTACTGCTGGGAATAAATTACTTTTATTTATTTTATTTAACAGGTTTAGAATCCATATTACTACCACTTTATCCGCTCGAGCAAGTAAAAGGGAGTAAATAAAGACATATTTGTTTAGTATTTTCCTTGCAAATTTTTAAGATTTAAGGTAATTTACGATTGAGGTAGGCCAGCACTATTTATTGAGCTTACCTTGTTCTTCGAAAACCGAGCTGCGATAAAGGGGAAAATGAATTATGAGTATGACCTACCGAGACGTCGGGGTTGTTTACGATGTGATGGATTCATTCAAGCGGATGGCCCAGTCGGCCGGTCGGAAGACGGCTGGGAATTTACGAGAGCATGGTTTTTCGGAAGTGCCGATGAGCCGCGGGGAAAGTACATACCTAATCGAAACCTCTAGTAGTTACCTTGCACA
>ERZ1292629.1078-Hain-H43-01um-R1-1078-length-28446-cov-13_pt2 | contig 12293 bp, 11 predicted proteins | sample MGYA00564399_ERZ1292629 | MGnify/ENA primary metagenome ERZ1292629 (study PRJEB36523, sample SAMEA6512636) | groundwater metagenome | collected 2019-01-08 | study: AquaDiva: Metagenomics assemblies of 32 groundwater samples | reverse complement strand
CGGAAAAACGGAATGCCGAGTTCATAAGAATACAAAAGTCCGGAAATGCTTTTTTCGTACCATGGAGAAAAAAGCCACACCGCGCCATTGGTAATGAAGAAGAAAAGAAGTGCCGACCCAATAACCGAAAGAAAAACAGGAAAAATTCCGCCGTATTTTCTGCTCACCCAGCTTAAACATCCAATAAGAGCAAAAGAGCTGTAAACACTTAACATTATCTTCCAATCATAAAAACCGATAAATATATCCGAAAGAAAAAGTGTAAATATGGGAAGAATAATTGACCACCGTTTACCGAGATAAATACTGCTCGCAAAAGCAATTGCGGTTATAGGGGTTGCATTAGGAAGATGTGGAAACAAGCGCACCATTACGCCGAATAAAATAAGTATGATAGCGACAAAAAAGAATGCGTTTCTGTTCACTGTGTTTTAGAATTCTGACTTGCTGAAATACCATTCAACCGAGTCGCCGTTTTTTAATTCTAATTTATCCGCACCAATTTGAGGCATAACGGCGTTTACTTTGTACTGCCAGTATTTATCATCCGTGCCGTTTTTGTTTCCATTCATACTTTCAACTAATACGCCGAGCCCCGAATACTCTTTGGTGGAAAGTTTAAGTTGCGGATTTTCGGAATTGAGAGTTTGAAGTATTTTAAGAACTGTTTCTTTTTCAGATATTGAAATGGATTTACTTGAATATAAACCTTCGATTGTGAGAGAGATATTGCTTGTTTGCGTGACTTCTTGATTTATATTATTTTCAGACGGTATTGTTTTGCCTGTATATATAAATATCCCTATCGCAAGAGCAATTACCAATAATCCTATTCCGACAATTTGCCAATTTTGTTTTGAATTCATGTTTTTAATTATTTAATTATTATTAATATGAAGGTGATGATTCTTTTACTCCGCCAAGAACCGCAGAATAACGCGCAAGTGCATACAACAAACTTGAAAGACGGTTGAGATAGACACGAGTTTGGGAAGATACTTTTTGTGATGCCTGTTCACCTAAAACACTGCGTTCGGCTCTGCGCGACACAGACCTGGCGTAATCGAACAGCGCCGAGAGCTTATTGGAACCGGGAATCACAAATGCGTGCGGATTTTCAATCAAAGCTTCAATTTCTCCTATAGCGCGTTCCAATTCTTCTATGTGCGTTTGTAAAATTGATTTTGATGACCCCGCAAGTTCCGCCTGGACAATAAAAAGACATTCCTGAATATTTTTAATTTCCTTTGCCACATCAATCTTCCTTTTTTCGCGCGAAGAAAACGCCCGACAAACACCAAGAAGAGAGTTTAGCTCATCAAGAGTGCCGAGTGCGTCATAAATAGGGCTGTTTTTTGGAAAACACCCCCTTGTTCCTAAAAGCCCGGATATTCCACTGTCTCCCTTGCGAGTATAAAGCACATTATTATGAAGTTACGGTTTCAATCGGGACTATAATATCTATGTCGCAGACACCCCCAACGCAGGCCAGTTCTTTTCTTTGTTCCGTTTCATCGGCGTGTTCGTATGTGACAAGTTTGGCGTAATCTATGTTTGGAAAACTCGCAACAAGTTCATCGTATCTTTTTTTGTCTATTGTTTCGTACGGGGCGAGACGATATATATGGTCAAAGCGCGGCAGAAATGAAAGCCCTCCTATGATATCCCAATTTTTTTGTATCCAATCTACGACGCCTATCCACTCGTCTTCACCAACTGAAATTGTCGCTGAAGGGTTGTGCTCGGTGTAATTGAGCTTCACTACTTTCCAATACTCAAGCTGTTCAAGAGCGGTTAAATCGTCTTTAAAAACAGAACCACCCGGCGCTTCCACGGGAAACTCCAAGACAAAAGTATTCGCGTTCTCCTCCGATTGCCCGACTTCGGGATAATGCGGGACTCCCTGGTCTTTAAGCATTTTAAAAAGCGAGTCGGTCGCGGAGATGCGCACTCTGCGAATATAATATTTTGAATGGCGCGGATGTATGCCGGAGGAGCAGTTGAATGTTTGAGAAACGGTTCCTGAAGGTTTGACTGCGGTAACAGACATTGACGGTTTTATACCAAAACGTTTTGCATATAAAATGTTAGTTTTTATTGCGGTATCGCGCATGGCGCGCAGAGTTTCCGGTTTGCGCGCGACCTCGCTGTCCCATTGGCCCGTTACCGATACGCCGAGCAACCGTTCTTCCTCGCAGTGTTTTGTCCATGCTTTTGAAATGTATTTGAATTTTGTGAGCATTGACTGATATGTTCCAAGAAGCGTGGCGAGCCGTGCCTTGCGCACAAGACTTTCTTGCGTGTCTTCCGCGCGGGCAATAATTTCAGAAAGATTACAAAATTGTTTTGATTGCAAAATAATTTCGCCGCACGGGTTCATTCCGACCGGACCTTGTACGACGCCGTCATCACCAATAAAGCCAATTTTTTTGAAATATGTCGCGCGACGTTTGGGCATAGTTTTACCCAATGCTTCACGATTAAAAATGCCGCGTTCACCCGAATTGCTTTTCATGAGAGCCACCCACTCCTCCATAAGTTCCGTATTGGAAGGTTTTGCCTCATATACCGCAGAGTTGTTGGCAACCGAGCGGTACGGTTCCGTTAAGAAAAATTGGCCTTTTTTCGCGTCGCGCAACTCCGCGTCATCAAGGTCTGAAAGCGATATCATTGCGGTGCGCCGCACACCACCCGCCACGACAGCTTCGCCGATTTTACAGATGATGTCATGAGCGTCTATGCTCCGCAAACGTCGTCCTTGGCGACGCAATATTTTCTCGCGCACAAATTCTAACAACGAGCGAAGTAGCTCTGGTCCCGATGATTTACCCCCCATAACTTTGAGTCGCGCGCCGGCAGGACGGATAAGAGAGAAATTAAACTCAATATCTTTGCCGGCATACCAAGTCTTTAATCCTAAAACAAGAGCGTCGCACCAACCTTCTTTGTCATCCGCGATGGTATGCGCCGGCAGTTTCTTTTTTGTTTGTTTCTGTATTTGCGGCAACTGTTCTATGTTCTGACTTTCAACCGTAAACCCGATACCGCACCCTTGCATTGAGAGATACATTATTTCAGCGAAGTCCTCAAGTTTCGTCGGGGCGATGAAAGAGCAATTGTACGCGCAAGTATTACATCTCCGCGCCGGTTCTCCAGCAAATTGCATGAGTCGCATTGACGGCATAACTTCTTGTTGAAGAATTGCACCCTGCAATTCTACGTACTCTTCCTCGGAGAGTTTCTCACCCACATTTTCTTTCATGAATGACATATATCGGTCAACGGTCTCAACCCATGTCTCACGCCTATTATCTTTCTCAATCCAGCGCGCGTATGTTCGCAGGTAAACGAATTCGCCTAAAGAGTTACCTTCAAAATATTTTTTACTTTCGGCAACAAGCGCGCGCACATGTTCAGGAATATCACCGCGCTCCTCTCGTTTTTTTGCGTGTTCGGCTCGATAAAGGATATACGCTTTGGCTGTCCTCGGAAATTTATGAAGCATGAGCCCCGATTCCACTAAGTCCTGTACTCCTTCGACTGTCGGAACAAACAAAGAATCATTTTCTTTTTGCGCAAGCAACTTTTTTGAGATATCTTCCGCTATTTTTTCCGGCGCGCCGCTCTTAAATTCTTTTACTGCGTACATCGCCTTCTCTATGGCGCGGACAATTTTATTTACATCAAAAGTAACCTTAGAACCGTCCCTCTTTTTAATCATAGTAAGAACCGACGTATGTGCGGGAGATTTTTTCATTGCGCATTTATAATTATATTGATAATTATAAATATAATATCATATTGATAAGTATCTGACGGTAAAGAAAAATCTGGGGAAAAGAAACTTTGAAACGAAAAATGATATTTGGCAAGCATATGCCTGATAACACTAACACCTGCCGTGTTTTTTCCGCCCCAAGCGAAAAAAATAACTTTATCTCAAATGTTTTAAGCTCGTAGAAGGTTGACAAACAATAATAGTTGTTCTCAATTAGGCAGTTATAAAAAATAACCGTTTTGTCCAAGCGGTTATTTTCTCAACTACCGAATTCAATATACTTTAACCCTCGTACTGAATAAAAAAATGAATTAAAAATGTTTTAAAGCAGTGATTCCGTTGAAGGTGGCGGTTGCTTCCGCCAACTTTTCGCGCCAATCGGGTATTTCAAAATTAAGGTCCTCAATATCTTTTCCTTCTTCCCGATAGGCCTTCTCCGTGTCCGTAATTAGAGGACTATGATGAAAATATCCCGACCTCTCTCCTTTAATATATTTTGTCACCACACCCTGCATTTTTTCGGTACGCGATTTATTTTGACTAACTTGTCTTTCGGCAGGCGGGCTAGAATCATGTTTTAATTTTTCTCCGTCAATCGGTGTCATGTTTTTTCTGTGGTTACCTTCTTTTCCACTCCATATCCTGTCTCACGAGTAATTTTTCTTTTTTCTCCGGCTCGGACATAATTTCTTCAACAATGCGTTCCATGCGCATTGACTGAGAACCCTTTACTAAAATAGCATCGCCTTTTTCTATTACTCCTTCTATAAATTTTCCCGCTCTTATCGCATCTTCAAATTGGAATATATTTTTTTCTGGCAGTCCGAAGTAAAGCGCGCCTTCTGCGATTCCGCGCGCGCGAATTCCGACTGTTACTAAAATATTACACACACCCGCCGAGCGTTCGCCGATTTTTTTATGTTCTTCTTCCGAATTTCTGCCCAGCTCCAGCATGTCGCCAAGTACCGCTATTTTTCTATTGGAAACGCGCAATTCTTTCAAAACCCTAAGTGCTTCTTCTGTCGCTATAGGCGAAGAATTATATGTATCGTCAATGATAATCGTATTTTTTATTCCTTTAATTATACGTAGGCGTCCCGGCGGAGATTTATGTTTATTAAGAGCCTCAATTCCTTCCACAATATTTATTCCGCATTCGCATCCGACTAGAAGTGCCGGGAGCGTCGCATACACGGAAGTATTACCGAGCACTCCTTCTAGGCGCACAGGTATGATATTCCCTTCGTACTCTATTTTGTATGTTATTCCCAAGGGAACGCCGACATCGTCATACATAATCTTTGAATTAGAAGAGACAATGGTTGCGTTTTCTTTAAATCCGTATGATATGGCGCGGGCTTTTGTTTTTGTTTTAAACGACAGAGAGTCTTCATCGTCCCGGTTGACGATAAGAACCCCCTTTTCTTTCAACGTTTCCGCTATTTTTCCATCCTCTTTGATGAGCTCGTCGCGATTTTTAAAAAACTCAATATGTACAGGAACATACCCAAAACTAGTAATTACAGAAATATCTGGTTTAAGCCACGAAACAATGCACGCGATATCGTTCGGCCTGTCAGCGCCAACCTCAAGAACAAGATAGCGCGGGTATTTTTTATTAAAAACAACGAGTTGTAATGCGTGTACGATATTAAATAACCACTTAACGGGATTTTCCCAGGCATTTTCCAGGCCGAGTATGGCTAGAGGAATGCCGATTTCGCTGTTATAACTTTTCTCGCTTTTCCAGACTAAAAGAGAGCTGTTTAAAACAGTGTAAATCGCATCTTTTGTTGAAGTCTTGCCAACACTACCAGCTACGGCAATTATTTTTGGCTTGTATTTTCTAAGCGTTATGCGCGCAAGAAGAGTGAGTAACGCAATAAGAATATATTTTAGTATTTGTTTTAACATAATGATTTAAGTTTATGGATTATAAACTAGTTTCATCTATCCGGCGGAATCTCGTAATAATTAAGAAGGAACTTTGTCAGGCGAATAAAAGGATAAGTGAGAGTATGAGAAGCAAAAGAAACTCCTCTGGGATTCACTGTGTAAAGAAACACGAGAAATTGCGGGTCATACGCCGGGAAATAACCAAAGAATGAATGAAGAAATTGATCTTTATAATATCCCTTTCCATTTTCTTCCGAAATCTGGGCGGTTCCGGTTTTAGCGGCTACGCTATATTCCGGAATTTTAACAGTCCCCCCCAAAAGTGCATTGTCTACGACCAAAACTAACATTCTGGTAATTTCTTCGGATGCTTTATTAGAAATTATTTGTTCTCCTTCTGTAGTATACGATGGTTTTCGAGAAAATCCGCCTCTATAATCAATGGAGTCTATAAGATGCGGTTCTATTAATTTTCCACCATTGGCAAGAACAGAAAGCGCGCGCACGGTTCCGATCGGCGTCATGGCGATACCTTGCCCGAATGATGCCGTCGCATATTCAATATCTCTGTCGCTTTCCAAATTTTTAACCAGTCCGGAAATTTCGCCAGGAAGATCAATTCCCGTTTCAATACCTAGTCCGTAATTAAGCATATAGTCGCGGAATTTTTCACGGCCTAATTTTTGCTGGACATATACCATGCCGGTATTGAGTGATTGATTCAGCACTTCTTGCATTGGCACAGTACCCCTGCCCTTGCCGTCAAAATTACTTATTTTTGCATTATTTAAAACGACAAATCCGCTGTCGTAATAAGTAGTCTTAGCGGTTATAACTCCCGCATCAAGCCCCGCCGCCATGGTGAGTGGTTTTATAATTGATCCCATTTCATAAACATTTTCAACCAAGGGATTATTTAAGAGTGAATTGCTTTTTACCGCGCGCACATTGTTTGGGTCAAAGCCGGGTAAAACTTCCATGGCGTAAATCGCGCCGGTTTTTGGATTGATGATTATACCGCCGGCAAGATCGGAACTGAAATCTTTTAGTACCCCCTTGAGTTCTTCGTGGAGCGCCCTTTCTACTTCCGGTTCAATAGTGAGAATAATATCGCCTTCGCGTTTGTTTTCGTTAAATATACCCCTACCCAAATCGGAAAATACTTCCGCGAAAAAATTTATATACAAATTGTTTTCTTGGCGTGACAGGATATCTTCGTAATATCGCTCAATGCCGTAACGGCCCTGAAATTTATTATCATTATTGTAGCCGACAAAACCGATAATGCGCGCCGCCGTTTCGCCCCCCGGGTAAAAACGCCACTTTTCTTTTTGAATACTTACCCCGGAAAATTTAAGCGCGGTTATTTTATCCGCCTCTTCTTTTCCGACACGGTGCGCAATTTCTTCGTATGGGTCTTTTTTCTTTCCCGTTTTTTCCAGGAATTCATCAAGGTTAATCGGCGTTATGGTATTTATGCTTTCATATATTTTTTCAGGATTATCTATTTTTGAAGGATTAATAGAAACGATGTATCCGGAATTAAGCGTCGCGGCAGACGCAAGCTCTCCCCCTTTTTCCTTAAAAAAAATCGCCCCGCGCTCGAAAATGCGCGCCAAGGGCGTAGCGTATTGTCTGTCTGCCAATTCGCTATACTCGCTTCCGTGAATTATCTGGATATAAAAAAGTCTTGATATGATAATCAAGACAAAAAGCGCTATAAAAAGAGATAGAAACCTAATTCGGGATATGCCATCAAATTTCATCGCCGCGGAATGAAAGTGCTTTCACGCTTCCCTTGCGGGAAATAAATATTTGATCGGTTGCTTCCTGAAAACCGAGCTCTTTTGATTTATTTAAAGTAATACCGCTTGCCAATTTTAAATATTCCACCTCAAGCGTTCCGATGGCGTTTTTATAATCTCTCATATCGACTTCAAGCTGTTTTTTTTCCACAAACGTAAAAATGATTGAGCCGACAAGATAACTGTAAATTATAAACATAAACGCAAGCGATCCCGCAAGTCCTAAAAATAGGCTTTTTCTGGAATTATTGCCGATAAATTCGTTATTGAGTTGTAAAATTTGTTCTGTCATATTGTTTATAATTTCTGTGCTATTCGTAATTTGGCACTACGAGCGCGCGGGTTTTTAATAATTTCACTTTCTTCGGGGATAATTGGTTTTTTTGTTAAAATTGTGAGTATCCCTTCTTTTTCTTTTTCTTTAAAAAATTGTTTAACGATTCTATCTTCCAAACTATGAAATGCTATGACCGCGATTTTTCCTTTCGGCGCGAGGGCATCAGTTCCGTTAACGAGACCGTCTTTGAGCGCGCCTAGCTCGTCATTCACCGCGATACGAATGGCTTGAAATGTTTTCGTTGCCGGATGAATCCGTCCTCTTCTATACCATCCCGGTACTGCGCTTTTTATTATTTCCGCAAGTACTCCAGACGTTTTAATTTTTCCGTCCTTTCTCGCATTTACGATGGCTCTTGCAATGCGACCAGCAAATTTTTCTTCGCCATAATGAAAAATTATTTCTTTTAAATTATTTTCTTCCCACTCGTTCACGATTTCGTAAGCAGTAAAAATATATCTTTTTTTATTTTTACCAAACGTCATACCAAGCGGTTCATCGCGAAGAAAAGAAAATCCTCTTTTTGACGATTCAATTTGGTAAGAACTTAATCCGAGATCAAATAAAATTTTGTTCACCCGCGAGATTTTTTTTCTCTTAAGCGCGCTGTTCAAATTTCTGAAATTTTCACGCACGAGAATTTTTTTGCCGGGTATATTTTTTATTTTTTTTCTAACCCGCAAAATCGCCTCTTCGTCTAGGTCGAGTCCGATGAACGTTCCCTTGGGGCCTATGGCCCCAAGAAGCGCCCCCGCGTGCCCACCACCGCCAACCGTACCGTCTAAAACGGTCTCTCCGCGCTTGGGATTAAGTCCTTCCATTACTTCATGTAAAAGAACAGGAATATGCATGATTTTCTTAGCGAGCAAAGCGATTTTAGAAAAACATAGTCGTCATACTCCTTATTTTTCTAAACCGCTCCTATCTCCCCCAATTTTTCCGCCATATCGTCCGCCCCTTTGCCGATATTGGCTTTGTATTTCTGCCAACTTTTCTCGTTCCAAATTTCAATACGACCGTAAACGCCGGCAATGACGACCTTTTGCTTTAATTCCGCGAACTCTTTAAGAGAATCGGGAATAAGCACGCGACCGAGCAAATCAACCTCGGTTTCATAAGCGCTTGCCAGCATAAAGCGCGAAAACCCTCGCGTGTCTCCGCGTCCGAGCGAGAGCTCGGATAGTTTTTGGGCGAGTTTTTCCCATTGAGGCATGGTGTACACAAAAAGGCATTTATCAAGCCCGTTGGTGATGACCACCTTTTTTCCAACCTCGCGGCGGAATTTGGCGGGCAACGATACCCTTTTTTTATCGTCCAATGTATGGACATACTCGCCTATTAGCATACAAATAACTTTTTCCGCTCTGGCAAAAAAGCGGGCGTGGCGATGTGGGGCTAGCTTTCTAAATTTTCCACTTCATTCCACTGCTTCCCATTATATTCCACTTACTGCCATTGTATAGTAAAAGTTATCCACATGGGGCAGGAGTTAGTTTATTAGGAGATAGGATTAGAAAAAATACCGGTGGTTTATCCGTAAACCAAACGGGCAGTCCTTCTAGGACTACCCGTTTTTATTTATCTAATTTTCTATTTTCTATCAACCAACCCTTAAAGCCACGTTAAAGAACTGATATGTGGCTTTTTTATTTTTCAAACTATTCCTTATGGTACCATTCGTGCGAATAGGATAATAAGAATATTTCTAGATTTTTTAAAGCTATCTTCCTAACTCCTATCAGCTAATTCCTGTTTAATCCCTCGGCTTCATTGTCGGGAACAAAATAACTTCTTTTATATTTTTTGAATCAGTAAGAAGCATTACTAGCCGGTCAACTCCCATGCCGACACCGCCAGCTGGAGGCATACCGTATTCCATTGCCTCAATATACTCTTCATCGGACGGAGAAATATCTTTCTCTCCCCCCCTTCTCCTTTTTTCTTGTTCATCGTATCGCTCACGCTGGTCAATAGGATCGTTTAATTCGGAGAAGGCGTTTACCAATTCAATTCCGCCAGCTATCAACTGGAAACGGTCAATAAAATTTTTATCATTTTCTTTTCTTTTGGCGAACGGAGAAAATGCCACGGGGTAATCGGTTATAAATGTCGGCTGTATCAAACGCGGACGGCAAACTTTTTTAAAAATGTTATCCATTATCTTTTCCAGTGAATCGGTTGGTTTCAATTCTACGGCGAGCTGGTTTGCCTTATGCGTCAATTCTTGCCGTGTCGCGTCGCCCGGGTGCGAAATCAGGGCGTAGCGTTTTAGGAGGTCAAAAAATGTAATACGGGTGAATTTTTTGGAAAAATCAACCGTGTTTCCGTCGTACTGCGCAATTCCCTTTGGAAATATTTTTTTTACAACAGCACGAAGCATTTTTTCCGCGAATTCCATTTGTTTTGTCGCGTCGCTGTAGGCCTCATAATATTCAAGCATGGTAAATTCAGGATTATGAGTAACATCAATGCCTTCATTTCTGAAGTTTCGGGAAAGTTCGTATACTTTTGAAAATCCGCCCACCAAGAGTTTTTTCAGATAAAGTTCCGGCGCGATACGAAGATATAAATCCATACCGAGCGCTTGATGGTGCGTTTTGAACGGCTCTGCCAGGGCACCCCCCGGTAGAGTCTGAAGAATCGGCGTCTCAACTTCAAGAAAATTTTCTTTGTTCAAATACTCGCGAAGCGAAGCAATGATGGAGGCGCGTGTGACAAACCGAACCCTTATTTCCGGAGACATTAATGTGTCCAGATAGCGTTTTCTGAACCTTTCTTCAATATCCTGAAGCCCGTGCCATTTGTCGGGTAAGGGGCGCAAACTTTTAGCAAGCATTTTCCATTCACGGACAAGAATTGTTTTTTCTTTCCGCTTTGTCATAAAAAGCATTCCGCGAACTTCTACAAAATCACCTATATCAACCGTATTTTCAAAAAGAGAAAATGTTTTCTCGTCCATTTCGTCTTTTTTCAGAAGGCCTTGAAAAGTTCCCGTACCGTCAAAAAAATTAAAAAATACGAGTGCTCCTTGCCCGCGAAGCGCAGTAACGCGCCCGACGAGAGAAATCCCCTTCTTCTTTTTTGAAAGTTTTGGAAATGAAGTGCTTGCTTCAAAAAGCGTCGTGTCGCATTCTGTCTCAATGGGATAAGCGTTCATCTCTCTCCCCTTAAGTATTTCTAATTTTTTCAAACGCTCGCTCCGCAGTTCTTCTAATGAAGCCATCGGGTTAGTTGTTAGTTAATAGTTTTTAGTTATTAGGAATTGAGTGAAAAAAAACGGGAAATTAAAAATTGGAATTACTCGATTTCAACGATAGTATATTCGACTATTCCTTTAGGGCTTTTGAAGGTCGCCATATCTCCTTTTTTCTTACCGTATAAAGCCATACCCAAAGGCGAAGTATTGGAAATTTTACCGGAAGCCATATCCACTTCTTCGGAACCGACAATTTGAAATTTTTGATTTCCGGAACCGCCCCTTTTTTCCACCACTACTGTTGAACCGACTTCAACCGCATTTGAATGGTGCTTGGAAACAGTTACCGCTCCCTTCAAAATTTGTTCAAGTTTAGTGATGCGTTCTTCAATCCCCGCCTGGTCTTCGCGCGCTTGAATATATTCGGCGTTTTCCGAAAGGTCTCCCAATGATTTAGCGAATTCCAAACCATCAGCAACCTCCTTGCGCCTTACTGTTTTTAGATGTACCAATTCTTTCTCCAATTCTTTTCGTTTTTCCGCGCTTAAGTATTCCATCCTGTTAGAAGTTCATATAACTTGTTTAATTTTAATAAATTTTCAATCGCGAAACACCCTACGGTTTCATTCGCGGTATCTTTCCCTTAATCTTAAACTTCTAACGGGACAAGTTTCATTAGAAGTTTATAAAACGAAACCGTAGTGGAAAAAGTATAGCATTTTATAGTGCTTCGTAAAGTGTTTGACAAATTAGAATTGATTTGTTATAAATAAATCAGTTAAGTTCTCCGCAAATAACCCTTCAACTGCCGTTGAAGGAGATATCATCATGTTGAAGAATATTTGGTTAATAAACACTGGTATTTTTGCAACGCAATTGATTGTGTTGATATTCACACTTATGCTTACTGAAAACCTTGTATATGCGGGATTTTCTGCTTATGTTGTCGCCTCTATCACAGCGGTCGTCATGGTTTTATTAAGAGATGAATTAGTAGCATTGATAGCAGCATCTGCTGCATTTGCTACTTACTTACTATTTGCACCAGACCAATTGCTTTATACGATAATCCTGTTTGTCGTATTGTTCATGATTGCCATTTTAGGCGCTGTATTTCAAGCACGAGAAAAAAACAAGATTGAAAATTTTTTCATCCTGACCCTCACTACGATTCCATTAGGTGTAGGATTTGTTATCGGTGGTATTATTCTCGCATACCGCCATAAACAAGAAGAAAGAGAGGATGAGGAGAAATTATTAGAATGGTTAATAAAAGATACG
>ERZ1292629.3412-Hain-H43-01um-R1-3412-length-12294-cov-5_pt1 | contig 12294 bp, 10 predicted proteins | sample MGYA00564399_ERZ1292629 | MGnify/ENA primary metagenome ERZ1292629 (study PRJEB36523, sample SAMEA6512636) | groundwater metagenome | collected 2019-01-08 | study: AquaDiva: Metagenomics assemblies of 32 groundwater samples | reverse complement strand
ATTAGAAATAAAAAAGCAAATCCTTGTTCTTCACCCACTCGCCGATTTTCTCCAAAAGCTTCCTTTTATCTTCCAAGGAAAGTTTTGCCGCGCCTTGAAGCAAGAGCGGGGCCACGGATTTCAAAAGCTGTTTCGGCTCGGCCGCTCCTTCGGCTTGGTCCGATTGCACATCCGTCTGGATGGACTGCAGAAAATTCTTACTGGTCAAAACTGTGCCCTCAGCCTCGATCGGACCAGTCATGCCCAAAAGATCGCTCACAACTTGCGAAGAAACAGCGAGCACGCCCTCAAGCTTTGTTCCTTTGTATAGTTCAGACTGCGAAAGCAAATCGATAAATTTCCGTGCGGATTGCGAAAAATCGAAAAACCAGTTCGAATCGGCCGCGCGCCAATTTTTTACGAGAAACTGCAACGGCCGCGGCGGAATTATTTTTTTCTCCAACAAGCGATCGGGTTCGTTAATGTCCCTGACGTTAATTTCCGCCAGCCGGCCTTTCTCCAATTTAAGTTCGGCATAGCTGCCGATAAACCCGCCTCCAGGCCGCAGCTCGGAAGAATTGCCCAGGATCACCACCAGCCGATGCGGTTCGTCCGCGGCAAGCCACGGGATAAAAGCTTTAAGGAATTCCGAAATGCGGTTGACTTCGAGCTGGGCTCCCAATATTTCTGCCCGCGCGCCTGCATTTTCGCCGCTCAATATACTTTCCTCTTTTGTGAGCGAGCTTAAGGTTGAGCTTAGCTCGTTTAAATAATTCTCGGTGGACTTAAGCTCGCGCAAAAGCGGTTCGCCGCTTTTGCCTAAGAGTGCGTCCTGGAGCGCACTATCTAGTTTCGCAGCTTCCGAAGATAAATTAAGGAAAGCCGATCCCAGTAAGCCTAAATCTCCATAAAACCCGCCGCCTTCTTCAAAAATAGGTTTGAGCTTGGCTGAAAATTGCTCCCAACTTAATCCGGACGTTTCACCGGTTGGCCCGCCTTCGCCTGCCGCCCAATTCAACTTGGCTCGAATTCCGGCAATACTGCCGGATCGAGCGAAAATCTCATAGCCCGCAAAGACGAGCAAGGCAAAAACTATGGCGATCAAAGTCAAACGCTGCGGCCATTTGCGCTTGGGCAAGCTGGTTTTCTCGGCTACAGGTTTAAAAACTGAAATTATCCGCTCGACGGCAATCGGGGCTTCTGCTTTGGCTTCGGGAACGGCCTGGCTGCGATTTTTGATATCAGCCAAGCGGCGGGAAATGTTTTTCTTGGGGACCTTCATCTTTACTCACAAATTCTATCCGCTCCTGGGGAAAAAGCAACGAAAAATGTATAATAAACACAATGGAGTCATCTTTGAATCCGCGCGTCTGGCCGATCTGGATCCTCGTACTTATCACGATAGCGGCTGCGGGGCTCATGACCTATTCGTCGCTCGAGGAATCGGCGATCATGGACGAGCTGGCTCATATTCCGGCTGGCTACGCTTACGTTCACAATCTGGACTTTCGTTTGAACCCGGAGCATCCGCCGCTCCTTAAAGCTTTGGCTGGTTTGCCGCTCTTAACATTCAATCCAACTCTCCCGACCGACATTCCGCCTTGGCAAGAGGTAAACGGCCAATGGGCGATGGGCTGGAATTTTCTTTACGGCGCGGGCAATGATGCGGACAAAATTATCCAGGTTGCGCGCATCGGGCCCATGCTCTTGACGCTCATCCTTGTCTGGCTCATTTATTTTTGGGCGCGGGAGCTCGTTGGCAAATTCTGGGCGCTCTTGCCAGCGGGGATTTTTGCCCTCTCGCCTAATATCCTTGCGCACGGCCATTACGTTACCACCGATGTCGCTGCTGCTTTCGGCGTCTTCGCCGCGACTTATGCGCTCATAACTTTCTTGCTTCATCCTTCCCGCAAGCATTTAATCATTGCGGGGATTATTTTCGGCGTCGCCCAGCTCGCAAAATTTTCTGCGGTGCTTTTGATGCCATATTTCATTTTCTTGCTGATCGCTTTTTACGGCGTGGGTTTGCTGCGCGATTGGCGGAATACCGATCCGGCACTGCGTTTCAAGCGCTTCGGCATCCGCGCTTTCCGTTATGTTCGCGCGCTCATCGTTATTTTCGGCATCGGCTACCTTTTAATCGTTTATCCGGTCTACGCGCTTTTCACGGTCAATTATCCGCAAGCCAAGCAAACCGCGGATACGGAGTTCATCCTGGCTTCCTTCGCAGACGGACCGACGCCGCCCGAGGCAAGCTGTAAACCCCTGCGCTGCTTGGCCGACTTGAACATTTGGCTCACAAAAAATCCCGTAACGCGGCCCTTCGCGGAATACATGCTGGGCGTCCTCATGGTGCTCCAGCGCTCTTCGGGAGGAAATACGAATTACTTTTTAGGCGAAGTTTCCGCCGCCGGCTGGACTTCTTATTTCCCCGTGGTTTATGCCTTAAAGGAACCCCTGCCTGTGCTCCTCATGATCTTCATCGCCATCCTCACAGCCTTGCGGAACATGCTCGGAAAATTATTCCGCCTGCCGCGGCAAGCAATGCGCTTCGTGCTTGAATACATCGAAAATCGTTTTCCGGAATTTGCGATGCTGGTTTTCATCATCCTTTACTGGGGCTGGAGCATGCAGAGCCCTTTGAATATCGGTTTTCGGCATCTTTTCCCGACGCTTCCCTTCATTTATATCCTCACGGCAAGCGCCCTGAAACAATGGGTGGTCGGACTTGAAGTGCCTCGTTTAAATTCTTTTTGGCAAAACCTCAAAGCTTGGGCAAAATTATTCTTCTCGGCCGCGTTAAAATATATCGCCGTCGTCGTGCTCGTCATTTGGTTCATTCTGGAAACGCTCGTAAATGCGCCTCACTTCATCTCTTACTTCAATGAAATTGGCGGCGGCAAAGAGAACGGTTACCGCTTCGTGACTGATTCGAACTACGACTGGGGACAGGACATGCTGCGGCTCAAGAAATTCGTGGAAGCCAACCCGGAAATCGATAAAATTGCCGTTGATTATTTCGGCGGCGCCAATCCTAAATATTATCTTGGCGAGGACAAAGCGGAATATTGGTGGTCGGGTCGCGGCAACCCCTCTTTGGCGCAGAACGACGCAGACCAAACGCAGACCAACGCAGAAAATTTTCCGCGCGAGTCCGCGTATGGTCAGCGTAAATCCGCGATTCATTGGTTAGCGGTTTCGGTCAATACGCTTGAAGGCGCAATCCAGCCGACCGTGCCCGGCCAAGTTCGCAAACCGGAAGAGGAGTACCGCTGGCTTACCGAGCTTCGCCCGCCAAAACCAGGAATAGGGAATGTCCCCGAACCGGATTATAGGGCGGGCACATCAATCTTTATTTACAAACTGTGATATCTTGCTCCGGCTTTTCTCGAAAAAGTTAGTTTTCTGGATTTTGGAAGATAGAATGTTTACAATTTTTCATACTTTCTAATTCGCGCGAATTAGAAAGTATGAAAACTTCGTCATTTTTCATTTTGATTTTTAATTTTTGCATTATTTATAGTACACTCTATCCTTCACTCGAAAATCAACGTACTCGAATTTCCGGAAATTTGGCTTCTGGTCCAAGAAATCCAGGACTTGCGCCGCATCGTCCGCTTTGAAACGCAGGCTGAAATAAAGCTCCGGGCCTTCGTAAGTTGTAATCGTAAGCTCCTGCAGGCCCAAATCGGACAAACTAATTTCCTTGACGCTCAAACCCGTTCGCGCAAAAACCTGGAAGACCGAGAGTAGGTTTGTGATTTGCTCCTTGCCCAGCACGCGGGCGCCCAAATAAATTTCAGCGCTTGCATAATCCCGCACGGCGCGAATCAAGTTGCCCTCGACAAGCGGAGCTTTATCAAAGAGCACGCCTTCGTCGTCGAACCAAAAACAGCGGGGTAGTTCCGTTTGCATGCCGCACCAAATTCCTGCCGCCTTCCGTTCCTCCACTTTGATCAAAAGCAAACCGCGTCCGTAATCTTTTTCCGTTGCCGCCCGTTTGATTACCGGAAACTGCCGCAACTCTTCCGGTGTAAGCTCCTCCGGCCAAACCAAAAAGTTGCGATAGCCCAAAAGATAACGGAAAAAGGAATCCCTGAACATGTTGCTTTGGTAAAGCATGAGGATGTCTTCTTTTTGAACCGTTTCATTGCCCTCGATCCTCAACTCTTTGAATTTGAAAAGCGGCGAACGGAAGACAACCCAAGCGGCAATGAGGCTAATAAAATAGAGAGCTAAAAATAAGATGCCCAGCCAAACATACCGCGTTTTGCGGTCGCGCAAGGCGCGTGCTTCGGGAATATAAACGTCAACGGATCCCATTTTAAAGAGATTTTATCCGATTATATCTTTACCCAGGTATTTTTTGAGAACTTCGGGGACTCTCACCTTGCCGTCCTCGGTCTGATAATTCTCGAGGATGGCGATCAGGGGCCGGGGACTCGGGAGGGCGGTATTGTTTAACATGTAGACGAATTTTTTCTTGCCGGACTTATCCGCGTATTTAACATTCAGCCTTCTCGACTGCCAATCAAGAAAAATGCTCGCCGAACCGGTTTCCGCCCAGCGGTTCATTCCGGGCAGCCAAACCTCGAGATCGTACTGCCTGTATTTTCCGGGACCCAATTCTCCCGTGCAGATTATTACCTGCCGGTAAGGCAAGCCGAGCTCCTCGTGCATCTCTTTTGAGATCGCGATCATCTCTTCCTGTAACATCTCCGCTTCTTTTTTGTCGTCCCTGCAGATAACAACCTGTTCCACTTTCATAAATTCGTGCACCCGATAGAGGCCCTTGACGTCCTTGCCGTAACTGCCTATCTCGCTCCTGTAGCACTGGCTGAAACCCGATGCTTTTATCGGGAGTTTCTCTTCGTCAATCACTTCGTCAGAATAGTAAGCCAAAAGAGACGGTTCCGCCGTGCCGACCAGGAATTTTTTGTCTCTGCTTTTTTCTCCCGTCGCTTCCCTATCTCCCGAACCGACCAGATAAATTTCGTCGGTTTCCGGATCGTATTCCCTGCCTTTGAAATATCCGCTGCCGAAAAGAGCGAATTCCTTAACGAGCGTCGGCGGGATCGTGAGCGGATATCCCTTTTTTATCATTTTTTCCGCCGCATACATCATGAGCGCCAGGACGATGGCCGCGCCGTCGCCCTTGAGGTAATAACCGCGGAAGCCCGCGACTTTCGCTCCCCGCTCGAAATCTATGATGTCGAGCGCTTTGCCGATCTCGATATGATCCTTCGGCTTGAAACCACCCTTGAATTCCGGTTCGCCCCAGCGCGCGATCTCAACATTGTCTTCTTCGCTTTTCCCGATTGGCGTGTCAGCTGAAGGTATCGTCGGCACCTGGACCATCATTTCCTCGAATTTTTCATTGATTGCATTGAGTTCCGGCTCAAGCTCGGACAATCTTTCTTTTATCGTTTTTCCTTCCTCTATCGCTTTTTTTCTTTCCTCGTCGTCCTTGGCGGCGGATACCCTGTTGTTCAGATTATTTTTTAGAGCCTTCAGTTCTTCGATTTTTTGGATATGTTCTACCCTCTCTTTATCCAAAGAAATAAGCGCGTCGAGATCAAGAGACAAGTTCTTATTTTTGATGGCTTTTTTCAGCTCTTTTTCGTTCTCCCGGATGAATTTGATGTCAAGCATAAAGCCATAATACCGCAGTTGAGAGCAGTCGTTAAGGCCTTTAAAAACAGAGTTAAAACGCCTATAATAAAAAAATGCCGCAAAAGCATAACTACGCCTCGCTCGACAAAATCCGCCTTCGGCAGGACGAAGCGAGCCTACGGCTAGACAAAGTCCGCCACTCGCTTGCCCACCTTTTGGCCGACGCTGTTTTGCGCAAATTTCCCAAGGCTCAACTGGGCATCGGCCCCGTGATCGAGAACGGGTTTTATTATGACTTCCAATTAGATGCGGATAAACGCGGATCAAAGCGCGGATCTACGCAGATTCGCCCGGAAGATCTATCCGAAATCGAAGCGGAAATGCGCCGGCTGATCAAAGAGCATTTGCCGTTTTCAGGGAAAAAAGTTACGCCCGCCGAAGCCAAAAAACTTTTTAAGAACCAGCCCTTCAAACTCGAACTTATAAAGGATTTTTCGAAGGACAAGAAAACCCTGACAGTTTACGTAACAGGCAACTTAAATCCGCGTTCATCCGCGATTGATCAGCGTAAATCTGCGTTTATTGATTTGTGCCGCGGCGGCCACGTGAAAAATACAGAGGAAATTCCGGCGGATGGATTCAAGCTCGACAAAATCGCCGGCGCGTATTGGAAAGGCAGCGAAAAAAATCCCCAGCTCCAGCGGATCTACGGACTGGCTTTCCAAAACAAAAAAGAATTGGATAAATATCTTGCGCGCCGCGCCGAAGCCGAAAAGCGCGACCATAAAAAATTGGGGCCGGAACTTGACCTCTTCGTTTTCTCGGATCTCGTCGGCAGTGGTTTGCCGCTTTGGACCCCCAAAGGAACGCTCTTGCGGAACATTTTGGATGACTTTGTCTGGCAGCTACGCCGCGAAAAAGGTTACGAACGCGTAGAAATTCCTCACATTACGAAAAAGGAACTCTACGAACGAAGCGGCCACTGGGAAAAATTCAAAGACGAGCTTTTCAAAATCACAACCAGGGAAGGACATCTCTTCGCGATGAAACCGATGAACTGTCCGCATCACACGCAAATATATGCGCGGCGCCAGTGGAGCTATCGAGAACTTCCGCAGCGTTACGCGAATACCACGATGTGCTACCGCGATGAACAGACCGGCGAGCTATCCGGCCTCTCGCGCGTGCGGAGTTTTACCCAGGATGATGCACACGTTTTTTGCCGTCTCATCCAGGCCAAAGAAGAATTATTGAAGATTTGGGAGATCGTGCAGAAATTTTACGGTGCAGTCGGTTTAGAGTTGAAACTGCGACTTTCACTCCACGATCCCAAACAGCCGAAAAAATTTTTGGGCGACAAGGCCCGCTGGACTCAAGCAGAAAATATTTTGCGCGAAATCGTGAAGCGCAAGCAAATGGAACACCTCGAAGCGATTGGTGAAGCAGCTTTTTACGGCCCGAAGCTAGATTTTTTGGCCACCGATTCTTTAGGGCGCGAATGGCAAGTGGCGACGATTCAGCTCGACTTAAACATGCCGGACCGCTTTGATTTGACCTGCATAAACGAATCCGGCAAGCCGGAGCGGATCGTCATGATTCATGCCGCCATCATGGGCTCGATCGAAAGATTTTTATCTATCATCATCGAGCACTTTGCCGGCGCATTTCCGGTTTGGCTCGCCCCTGTGCAGGCCGTAATTCTTCCGGTCGGAGAAAAATCCGCGGCTTATGCGGAATCGCTTGCGGCTGAACTGCGGGCGTCGGACATCCGCGCGGAAATTTCTCCCGCCACGGAAACCCTAGGCCGCCGCATCCGCGAAGCAGAACTTAAAAAAATCCCCTACCTGCTTATCGTCGGTGAAAAAGAGGAAAAAAACCGGAGCGCAAGCGTACGGCATCCGGGGCTTTATAAAGAACGCAAAACTTATCGGGATGCCGAGGGCGAATTTAAACTTGAAAATTTAATTGCGAAAATTAAAAAGGAAAACGCAGAAAAGCTGTAAAAGCTGCCACAAAAAAAGCTCCAGGCAAAGCCAGGAGCGTTATTGCAATTTCCGGAAGAAAAACGATTCGATGAACTCTCGAGGCACAACCGACACGAATGCTAAGATTGCCACGAGAGCGACGAGAATTATCACAACGGGCAGGACCATCTTTTCCCCCTATACGGCGGCGAGCCCGGATCGATCCGTCCCACAGGTGAACTTATTTAAATATACAATAACCTTTTGAAAGCAAAAGAGCGTCCCAGCAACGAAAAAAGGCCCCATAAAGGCGGCCTAACTATATGGGTGCGGAATTATTATTCATCCGGCGAACGATGGCGATGCCGGAATCTCCTGTCGTATTGTGGCGGTTGGGGAAACAACCACTTATATAGGTACAATCCCGCGATTACGAGAAAAGCTAAAAGGCCCTTTAAAAAATCCGAGCTCACGAAACTATCTTCCATCGCACCCCCCTCTCGAACAGAACCCCGGAGCGCTTCGCTTTACGATGCGCCTCTTGATTGTTATGTAGAATATAGCATAAAATTGCTTAAAAATCAAGGTAAAATAAGGCTTTTCTTATGAACAAGGTGTCCACCCCGTTAGAAATTCGCGCTTACACTTATAAATTTGCCTCTTCAACTAATTCCAGCTGGGGCTATGATTACAATTACTCAAAGATTTGGCCCAAGTTATTTCTAACGGGGTCCACCACAACTAAAAAACCTAAAATCATTGCTGTTGTCGGCCCCAACGCCAGCGGCAAATCCACTCTAGGGATTAAATTAGCGACATGGTTAAAGCGGCACGGAAAAAGCGCCGAAATTATTTCCGCCGATTCACGCCAGGTTTATCGCGGGCTCGATATCGGCACAGGCAAAATTACTAAGCGTGAGATGCGCGGTGTCCCTCATCACTTGATTGATGTCGCCTCGCCGCAGCGCATCTTTTCAGTCGCTCAATTCCAACGGCTGGGAAAAACCGCCATTAAGAAAACTTTAGCCAAGAATAAAATTCCTATCATTGTCGGAGGAACTGGTTTATATGTTAACGCCTTGCTTGGAGCCTATGCGCTACCGGCCGTGAAACCGAATTTCGCTTTACGAAAAAAACTTGAGCGCGAAACCACGGAGTCGCTTTACAAAAAACTTTTAGCGCTTGATCCCGAACGCGCAAAAACGATTGATCGCTTCAATCCGCGGCGGCTCGTAAGAGCGCTCGAAATTGTGCTGACGACAAAAAAACCCGTTCCGCCTTTGGGCAAATCATCTCCGTATGAAGTTTTAAAGATCGGCGTGCGTTTGCCGGAACGCGAGCTTAAAAACCGGATTCACGAACGCCTTTATAAGCGCGTGAGAGCGGGAATGATTACAGAAGTTCAGAAACTCAAAAAACAAGGATTAAGCTCAAAGCGGCTCGACGCCTTGGGATTGGAATATCGTTTTATCAATTATTATCTGCGCGGTCTCATGAAAAAAGCTGAAATGCTTCAAGCTCTCGAGAAAGCGATCTGGCAATACGCCAAGCGGCAGATGACCTGGTTCAAGCGCGACAAAGAAATCCATTGGATTTCTTCTCCGCAAGCGGCCATAGCGCTCGCGCAAAAATTTTTGCGGATGTCATCGCACGGCAATAATCGCACGAAAATACGAATCAAATCGAATCGAGCGAATTCGTAAATTCGCTATTCGCGCGATTACTGCGATAGATTCTGCTCAAAAATTTCCTTGAGCACGCCGGGATTCCCTCTGCCCTTCAATTTTCCCATCGCTTTGCCAATCATAAATTGCAAACTTTGTGCTTTGCCTTTTTTATAATCCGCAGCCGCAGTGGGATTTTCTGCGATCACCTCTTCCACCACGAGTTTGAGTTCTTCTGTGTCGGAGACCGTGTGTAAACCTTCCCGATTTAGAATTTCTTCTGGATCTGAACCATCCTCAAACATTTTCTTTAAGATATCCCTTGCCTGGCGTTCGCCTATTTTTCCATCACAAATAAGATCTATCAAATGGGCTATATGCTCCGGTTTTATCTTCCCAAGCACAGCTCCATTTTCTTGAACAAGCATTGTGGAGTAAATACCCCTCGCTGTACCAGTAATATAGTTAAAAAGCATTTCTTGTGATTTCTTGTCAATCCTAGAAGTAGTGAGTTCGTCTCGTGTTGCCAGTTCGCTAACAGCTTCTTCAAAAAAATCCGCGACTTTTTTATCACTTACAAGAAGTTCGGCTTGCTTGGCAGAAATTCCGAATTCGCGCTCGAAGCGGCCGATTTTTTGCTCCGGCAATTCAGGCAACGAAGCGCGGATGGCTTCAATGTCGAAGGCGATATCCGAAGGCGGCCCGCCCACATCGGTGGGCGAGGCTCGACCATTCGTAAGACGAATGGGCGGTAAATCGGGTTCAGGGAAATAGCGGTAATCGTGCGCCTCTTCTTTCGACCGCTGGGAAACGGTCGCTTGTTTGTCTTCGTTCCAGCCGCGCGTTTCCTGGACGATCTTTTTTCCCTCTTTTAAATGCTCTTCCTGCCGCTTTAGCTCGTAAGCTATGGCCACGCCTAGCGCCTTAAACGAATTTATGTTTTTAATCTCAACCTTCGTCCCGAGATTTTCGCCTAAGCCGTTTCCGCGTTGATCCGCGTTTGATCCGCGATCATCCGCGGTTTCGCGAAGCGAAACATTGGCTTCAAGCCGCATTTGGCCCTTTTCCATGTCGGCATCAGAAATCCCGAGATAACGGAAAATAAGACGTAAAGCCTTGCCGAACTCCACCGCCTGTTCCGCGCTCGTAATGTCCGGTTCAGTCACAAGTTCCAAAAGGGGCACGCCTGCGCGGTTAAAATCAACCAACGACGCTGACTCACGCTGACTTAACGCCGACTCACGCAGAAAGTTTCCGCGTCGATCTGCGTCCGGTCCGCGCAGGTCTGCGCTTGGCGCAAAATGCGCCAATGTTCCCGTATCCTCCTCGAGGTGAATTCTGCGCACCCGCACTCCTTTTAATTCCCCGCCCGTGACAATCGGTTCGTCGTACTGCGAGATTTGATAACCCTTCGGCAGATCGGGATAAAAATAATTTTTGCGGTCAAATTTCGCCCGCTCATTTATCTTTCCGCCCAGGGCCAAACCCGCGCGGATAACGGCCTCCACGGCCTGCTTGTTGATCGTCGGCAAGGCTCCCGGATGGCCGAGGCAAACCGGACAAACATTCACATTTGGGTGCCGCTCGTCCGGGTCGTTTAAAGAATCGCAGAACATCTTGGTTCGCGTCTTCAATTCCGCATGCACCTCAAGTCCGATTGTTGGTTGATAATTCATATTAATAAAGCGTGCTTGCCCGCCAGCTTGTCCGCCATAGCTTTAGCGCCGGTGGAAGCTTTAGCGAAGGCGGGAACCTCAAGTCCGATGGTGGGTTTGTATTTGGGCATGGGGAGTCAGGATTGATTATAGGCAGGTAAGCCAATATTCAAAATGTTTAACTTTGCAAGCACAACCGCATGAACTTCCTCAATCGGTTTTTCTCCGTCGATCAAAAAACAGTTTTCAAATCTTTTTTGTAAAATTTTATAAGCGTTATTTACCCTCTTTAACTTTTCCAGTTTTTCAAAAAATTCCACTTGGCGGCCCCGCTTTTCAATTCTGTATATGGAAATTTCGGGAGCCACTCTTAAAATGAATGTCAGATCAGGATAAAGAAAGTTTTTGTTCAAATCAATCAAAGCTTCTAGATCGCATCCCAAAGACCCAAAAGCAAAGGTTGAGAAAAAATACCGATCGGAAATGACGTACTCGCCTTTTTTCAAAGCAGGAATTATCTTATTCTTCAAATGCACCTCGCGATCAATCGCATAAAGCTTTTGAAATTCGAACGGCGAAGGCGGTGGCTCCTGGTGAGTCAAAATATTTTTAACCCTCAAGCCAGCCGGACTATCAAGTGTCGGCTCATGGGTCAAGCAAACAGTCTTTCCCTTCTCCTCAAAATGCTTTTTCAATAAATCTGCTTGAGTTGATTGCCCCGAGCCGTCGGGGCCTTCAAAAACGATGAATTTCCCCGGATAAGTGTTTTTTACCATACGGCTTTAAACCGGTTTTAACCAGTTTACCAGGAAAAAAATTTACCGTAAATCTCGGCTTATTCAACCGTGATCCCCATTGAACGCGCCGCGCCTTCCACTATCTTTTCCGCCGCTTCCAGGCTGTCGGTGTTCAAATCCGGCATTTTACGCTCGGCGATCTTTCGCACATCCGCGCGCGAGACTTTGCCGACTTTGTCCTTCAGGGGATTCGCGGCGCCCTTCTCCACGCCGGCGGCTTGCTTTAAGAGCGCCGCAACCGGCGGGGTCTTGAGCTTAAACGTAAAACTGCGATCCGTATAAATCGTGATTTCCGCCGGCACCACGTCGCCAACCATGTCCTTCGTGGCCTCGTTGAACTGCTTGCAGAAGTCGGCGATATTTACGCCGTGCGGACCCAAGGCGGTTCCGACCGGCGGCGCGGGGTTCGCTTTCGCCGCTTCGAGCTGTAATTTAATAGTTGTTTTGATTTCTTTAGCCATATTTTTATCAACGAATATCGAATCTTTACGAATATACAAATTCGTTTATTCGTATGATATTCGTAATTAGTTGATGGTCATAGTTTCTTAACCTGCAATGAATCCAGATCAACCGCCGTGTCGCGTCCGAAGATCGGCACCATCACTTTGACGCGGCCTTT
>ERZ1292629.3411-Hain-H43-01um-R1-3411-length-12295-cov-4_pt1 | contig 12295 bp, 10 predicted proteins | sample MGYA00564399_ERZ1292629 | MGnify/ENA primary metagenome ERZ1292629 (study PRJEB36523, sample SAMEA6512636) | groundwater metagenome | collected 2019-01-08 | study: AquaDiva: Metagenomics assemblies of 32 groundwater samples | reverse complement strand
TGACAATAGGGGACTGGCATTTTCCCAGAATCAACCGCTGGATATGCGTCTTGATACTCGGCAAAAAACCACTGCCGCAGATCTCGTCAACCACCTTGACGAAAACGAACTCGCTGATTTAATTTATCAAAATTCTGACGAACAATTTTCCCGTGTAATTGCCCGCGCAATTTGCCATGCGCGTCCGATTTTTACAACGGAAAAACTTGCCAAAATTATCAGTCAAGCGGTTGGCTCGCATTATCGCAAAAAAATCAATCCAGCTACTCTCTCGTTCCAGGCGCTTCGCATTGCAGTCAACCAAGAAAAAGAAAATTTGGCACAATTTTTACGCTTCGCGCCAGAGTGTTTGGCAGCTGGCGGAATTTTAGCTATTATCTCGTTTCACTCACAAGAGGCAAGGGCAGTGAAAACGCGTTTCAAGCGACTGGCTAAAACTAAACGATTTGAAATTTTAACTAAGCAACCAATTACTCCTGGCATAAGCGAGATTAGGTCAAATCCCCGATCTCGTAGCGCTCGCCTCATAGCTTTGAAAAAGATCACCTAGTTTCTCTTTAAACCCCTCAATCCCAAGCGCCCCTTGCACACGAACGCGCGGAAGCAACAAATGATTATCACTCAAAAATGCCAATCGCTCCTCGGTACTCACAGCCGTCTGAAAATTATATTGAGTTAAAGTTTTGAAATTATCCAAGTTGTATTGACCTGATGGAAAACAAAAATCAATTGGCTTAACACCAGTAATATCCCGCAGAATAGCCTGGCTTTGGGAAATTTCTTTGGTTTGATTTTCGGAACTGGCAGTAGAAAAATTTGGATGAGTGGCAGAATGAGACCCAATGTTAAATAGGGGGTTGTCACTTAATCGCTTAATTTCATTTTTCGTCAAATATCCATCCTTGTCGATACGACTGGTAATCACATAGACCGTAGCTGGAAACTGGTATTTTTCCAAAATCGGTCTGGCGCTGGTGTAAAAGTCCTTGTATCCATCATCAAAAGTTAGAATCACAGACCTCTCGCCTATCTCACCGCGAATAAATTGCTTGAAGGTAATCACCTGATAATTATTATTGGCTAAATAATCCATTTGTTTTTCAAACTCAGTAGGGGAGACCGAAAGGGAATAACCGAGCTCGTCACTAGCTTTATCCTCTACCGCGCGAATATAATGATACATTAAAATCGCCACCGGATTTTGTCGATTAATTTTTTCATTACTACTCTGGTTCCCTACTTTGGTCAGCTGGCGCACTTTTTGATATACCGCGCTCGGCGCTTCTTTCAGTTGTGTTTTATCATCCAGCCCGATAAAAAAAATGATAAACAAAAACCCCAGGCTAAGAATTAGCGCTGAAAAAACTAAAAAACAATACCCCAGACACGGTTTTGGGCTATGGCGAGAATCAATGTATTCGTTTTCGATATTCACTCTACTTCCCTCCTTTACCCTAATTATAGCACATTCAAACCTACCAAAAATGTAAGACCCCGGGGGTCTTACATTTTTGGTTATAAGGGGGCTGGCGTTGAATACGCTTTTGTCACGAAAATTTACAAATTCTGATTCTGGCGAGATTGTTTTATAAGCAACGACGCCTATCAAGTGATAAGCGGAGGAGCTTTAAATCAATCGTAGCCGAATTTGGGAATTTGCAGTAAAAATGGTATTCAACGACAGCCCCTATAAAGAAATTCTTTGAGCGCAAAAGAGCGCGAGGCTAAACAAGAGGTCGGATAGGCGATTGAAATATGGGATAAACATTACCGCGCTATTGTCTTTACGCGCTAATTCAACGACTCGCCTCTCAACCCGTCGACAAATAGTACGACTTAGATGCAAATATGAACTTGAAAAATTTTCTCCGGATAAAACAAATTCATTATGAATTTCCACTTCGCTTTGTATTTTATCAATCACCTCTTCCATTTGTTTGACGCGCTCTGCGATGCTAGCAGATTCGCGCTGACCGCCTGCCAGCTGGGCGTTTAGCCCAATCAAGTCTTTTTGGATTTGCTCGATTATTTCGCGCACTCGAAGCGACGCGCTACTGGCGCGGACAAGTCCAAGCGAAGCTGATAATTCATCGATTGTCCCCAACACTTCAAAATCAATTTCGCTTTTCGCTTTTTGTTCGCCCTTCAAATTTTTTGCCTCACCCTTGTCCCCTGTTTTTGTATAAATAATTGCCATACTGCCAGTATATGATAAAATTTAATTTTGTAAAGAGCAGCTAGAAACTTTTCAGCCCCAAGGGTCTGCCAAATTTTAGGAAATTAGCCAACTAAAAAACCCCGCGTTAAAGCGGGGTTTTTGTGTATTGCGATATTATTGTGTTAAGGAAATATCAGGTGTCTGTTGCTCGGTGCTAGTAGCTGTCACAGTCACGCGATTATTAGTGGCTTGAATCAGGAAATATCCAGTGTTGGGGCTGGTTGTCTGTGGATCAACTGGCACTGTTGGCAAATAATTTGGCGTTACACCTTTCACAGTCATATCATATAGGCCGGTGCAAGTTGCGCCGGTTGTTGCGCAGATTTCAATCGGGGTGCCACCAACAGCCGGGATATCGGCTGGTAAAACTCCCGCATTATCAGCATAATACTGCGTTATCGCATTAGCAATACCATTCACTTCGGTCCATCGTTCGGTGTCGCGCGCTTTACCAAACAAACGCGCTGGATTAACCGCCACGATCACGATTGCCGCTAGCACCGCAATAATGCCAATGACAATCAAGATTTCAACCAAGGTAAAACCTTGATTTTTGGTGAGAATGTTTTTTTTCATTCTTCCTCCTATGTTATTTTTTATTTTTAAAACTTTTCCCTCTTTTTTATATAATACTCGGCTCCGAGCAGATTGTCAAAACTTTGTCAATGGCTCTTAGATTTTTGGTTTTTGCCTGCCTCACCGGCAGGCATGGGTTTAAAATTTAAAATCCGTATCATTTCATTTCATTCTTTTTAAAAAATTTATTCCCCGATGCGCCAAATCGTCATGGTCTAATGCGCGCATCGCCAATCCCACTGCCCCTGAAAACAAAATTGCTGGCACATTTTTATCATTGACAAACCCTTTTGAACCGATAACTTTATCACCCAAATTCGCTAGTTGAACATTGACTGGAAATTGACCGTCTAAATTTTCCCGAAAATAAACATCAATATCTGGCATCATCGATGACCCTCCACAAATAACGAGCGAATCAACCGATTCCCTGAAAGTGCTAGTATAATAACTAATTGATTTTTGGGTTTCTGCTATTATTTTGGCAAATGCCTTGGCTAAAATTGGCCTAATGGTGTTGCCAGGTGCATTTTGATTAAAACCCAACGCGCGCTTATCTTGCTCAGCATCCTCAAAAAGTATCCCGCCTTTTCCCTTGGCAATTTCTTCGCTAAAATTCCACCCACCAGTAGGGATTGTCACTGACAAGCTCAACGCTTTGCGCGAATCAAAAATAGCTAAAATGGTATTTTTTGCTCCAATATCTAAAATAGCTGTTCCACCCTTATAGTGTTGCTCTTCCTGAAGCATCACCCTGCCAAGCGCTTGCGACTCACTTTCAAAAAGATGCGGGCTCAGCCCAGAATTTTGTATTACTTCAAAATAATCAACCACAATATCTTTGGGCAGGGCAAAATATATTATCGTATTTTTGTATCTTGCTAACGGCGCTTGGGTTGGACTCGTTTTAGAGTTTGACACAACTTTTGACGGAAATGCCAGATAGTCCCAGGAGGACTTTTGGAGATCAAAAGGGAATATCTTTAACACCTCCTCGTAGATCATATTTTTTAGTTCTTCTCCCTTAACGCCTTGATCAACCTCAAATCTATGAGTGAAAATCCTTGTTTCAGGCAAGCTTACAATTGCTTTTAACGACTTAGCTTTTTCCAAACTTTTTGGACGCGCGCTTTTGAGTACCCGTTTAATTTGTTCGGCTAAGCGCGGTTTATCCAAAATCTTGCCAGATTCGACAATCCCCGGCTCAAGCACCCCCCTGCCAAAAGAAACCACTCTTTTTTTTCTATCAACTTGCGCGACTTCGATCGAATAATCGCTGATATCCAAACCAATTGTGTCGACTGATTGAAATAAATCCATTTTTATATTTTAGGTTTTTGGTTTTTAATTTTTGATTATTTACTTGCAATAATATAATTCATATTTTTTTAACTCTGGAGTTTTGGTCGTATCAGTAGTTTCCAGTTTCGCATCGACTTGAATGTAAAAACGACTATTTGAAATATCATCAGCGGTCAAGAGCGCGCTCAAATCAAGCGCTATACCAGTAAATTCCGCATACCCCGTCCAAGAACCAAAATGATTGCCTGTTTGGGTAGATGTACGAAAACGATAAGAAATTTTCGTGCCGGTCAGCTCGCTCTCGGTCGGAACAAAACAACAATAGCGCTGGATATTATTCGCGCCCAGTTGCGCTTGGGCTGAAATATGTGTTCCGCTAACATAATACTGGCTACCGCTTTTGCCTAAAACTACTGAGCCGGGCGTAGCAACCAACGAGGTTTGGTTGGTCGCACCTTTTGTCCAGTCATCAGACGAATCAAGCGTTTGATAAGCCAGACTGCAAGATAAGCCTGACATAGCGTCTGAATACACAATTGTATAATCTGAAACCACTGGATCGGGCGCGCCATCAACACGGGTAAATATGGTTTCAACTTGAAGATAAGTTTTCCCCGAATTTATATCAGACTGAGAAATATCTAGTTCTGTAAAACTAGTTAAGTCAATAGACGCACCAGTGTAATCAATATAATCCGTCCAGCTTCCAACCCATGAATTAGTTGGCTTTGTCCGACGAAAACGATATCTAATATCAGAATTGTCTGGCTCAGATTCTGCAATTGAAAAAGTTGTATATTGAATTGTGCCAGCGCTTCCAATTTGGGCGATAGCAGATGTATGAGTAGCGGATAAAATAGTCTGAACAGCTACCAAATAAACTTCGAATTCTTTGACAGTCCAAGTGGTAGACATACCAAATGTATTATTGGTGATGCTTAATTTAAGGTAGCGAGTATTAAACGGGTGGCTGTGTCCAGGCGGATCGCAGTCTGTCTGTGAATTGGCTTTATTCCACGAACCAGCCACAATTTGTGATTGCGAACTGCAAACTGGATTATAGAGAATATTGTCTGAGCTTTCCGCAATCATTAAATTCCCCATCCCTACCCCTAATGTTTGGGAAATCGATGAGTTAATCGCCACATAAGCGATATTATAGCTTGCGCCTAAATCAATAATCCACGAATGCGTTGTCTGTATGGGAGTGACTGCTGACCAAGTGGTTGTTACATTGCCATCAATGGCTTTTGAGCGATTTGCGCTATCGGTCGTTGCTGTGATAATACTTGAATTGGCATTATACATTGCCAGCAAATCTAGCTTAGTAGAACTGGAGCTATTTGAAATTTTTATATCGCCGGGGGTGGTGGTCGTATCGATGTTCACCCGTGTTCCAGCCTCCCAATCCGCCTGAGTGGTAAGTATTTTGGTTTGATCAGCTGGGGCTGACGGATTAGCAGGATCAACCTCGGATTTATTAATTTGGGCTGTGGCGTAGTATGTCTGCTCAAAAGTAAATTCCTGACGGAGAGGAGCAACCGCAGTATCATATTGGCTTGCTTTTACTTTCAGCTCAATCTTCACTGCCTGGATATCACCCTGATTAATTTGAATAAATTTAGAAGCGTCATAATCAACCGCCACCCAATGCGGGTTTAACATTACCGCATCACTGACGCCCTTTTTGATTGAAATTTGATTTTGGCTGGTAATTTCAATAACCGTAGGGTTCTGGCTGGTATCAGTCATGCTCAAGCCAATTTTTTTCTCGGTAAGCGAATTAACGCTCTGGGCGTTTTTTATTGTTCTAGCCACCTGCTCTGAGATAAAGCGCGCATTTTGATTGACCAGCGCCATAGCCTGATATTTTGACTGGCTTAAAATTACATTGACAAAAATAAGGCTAATGGACACTAAAACTGTTGAGACTATGCCCATATAAACTATCACTTCAACCAAAGAAAAAGATCGGTTACTATTTAGCTGTTTCATATAGTTTAATTAAAATCCCCAACTTCGCGCCACGAATCCAGACTGACCGGGCACAGCGAGCAGGAATTTGACTCAAGCCGTCGAACATAAAAATTATCATCGCGCGTCACTTTGCCTTCGCTACGGATAAGTTTGCAAATTGTCGGACCTGCGTCCGCGCCTGTTTGCGTGAGATATTTTACCGTATAATCATGGAGCACGGGGTCGCTGGTAGGCGCTGACTTGGTGAGTGTTGACTCCACATTGATGTAATATCTTGCATCAATAATATCTTTGGCAGTAATCATCAACGCTTCAATTTTACTTAAATCGATCGGCGCGCCAGTATAAATTTTAAAATCGCTCCACTCGCCTAGCCACGATCCGCCCCAATTTGATTTGCGAAAACGATATTTAATTTCGCCTTGACTTGCGGTTTCGCTAGGGGAAAATTCAGTATATTGCACAATCGCCGTGCCTCCGGCAGGCGAAGTCATTTGATTGGCTTTTGAAGTTTGAGTCGCTGTAGAGGAGGCAGGAAGACTGGCAACATAAACTTCAAATTCTTTAACGGTCCAGGTGGTTGACATTCCAAAGGACTGATTCGCAATGCTTAATTTAAGGTAGCGCGTATTGAAAGGGTGCGCGTGCCCAGGTGGATTACACCCAGTCGATGAATTGGTGATATTCCAAGTGGCAAGTATTCCTACCATCGTTGAGCAAACCGGATTATAGACAACCCCGTCAGCGCTTTCCATAATGGTTTGCATACCAGGCAGGGGCGCGCTAGCAGACGAGGTAAGGGCTAGATATGTAATGTTAGTACTCACCCCGAGGTCAATAATCCATGAATGCACGGTTTGCATGGATGTAGTAGCAGCCCAGGCAGTGGCTAAATTACCATCCACCGCCTTGGATCGATTGGCGCTGTCGGTCGTGGCAGTAATAATATTGTTATCCGCGTTATACATTGCCAACAAGTCCAATTTCCCTGGTCCTCCTCCGCCACCAGAATTAACCTTAACATCGCCCGGCGCGCTCACTAAGTCTGTGCCAGAATTTGTGCCAGCTTCCCAATCTGATTTTTCGGTTAGTGTGAATATCCCTTCTGTATCGCCTGTTCCAGTTGGCTCGCCATAAGTTGTCACCGGCAAGATATTACAAATCTCTTCCGGTTTAGCTAAATCTGGCGTCAGGGTTTCACCACCTTGATAAGCGCTGTTTTTCGTTAAATCATAAACCGCTTTTTCTTGGCAATACTCTGCCAGCGCCAAGGCTCTGCTTGACTCAACTTCATCAAAACTATTTTGTAATTCGCCGACAGAATACAAAGACAAACCAATACTTACCATCAATAAAATTGACGCGATAACAACCACGCTGGTCAAAGCCACAAAACCTTGTTGTAATGTTTTGGTCATTTCGATTTGTTTATGGCGCCGGGCAGGGCGGGTTAGAGCAAGCGGTGTTATATTTGGCAACAATGCGAGTGAATTCTAAAAATTTATTGGCTTGCCCAGTGACCCTTACAATTATTTTTTTTTGCTCTGCGTCAAGGCTGGAAATTTTAATCGTTCTGGTATAGCTATCAATTTTACAGATGTCTGGATTTGGCTCGCAAGCGTCAATTCTCCAAGCGCCTGCCACTGGATCAAACCGAATCGTGTATTCGTTTTCAGCGGTTAAAATTAAACTTTCAAAATCGTTTTTTCCCATTAGGTTAGCGCCGTCCAAGCCTTCTCTAGCCAGCATTGACGCTTTATTTTTGTAAATACTTTGCTCAAAAGCGCTACGCGAAAAAGCAACCAAAGAAACCATAGCAACCAGCGCAATAGTAGCAATCCCCATCGCAAATACCACATCCATGGTGGCAACGCCCTGTTTGGTGAAGATATGTTTTTGCATAATCTAATTGATCGTCTGATAAATCATTTGCCCCTTGGCGATGTTGATGGTTCGGCTGATAGAACCTGAGCTTATGGTCACTGCGCCCACCCCTTCTTTGATCGTTTTTTGTTCGTTTATTATCTCATATGGCTCGCCAGAAAATTTTCCAAACACAATCTCATCACCAGTATAATTGGTTTGATAGCTAGCCCCAGCTGATAAATTATAACTTTCGTCGCTGGATGTGTCGCGCGTGCCATAGGTCGAGCCCTGGAAAAGGACGAAAGCATTGCTCGATATTTTCACCCCCCAATCACTATCATTTTTCAAATAGATAGCGTTGTTTTGGGCTTTTTTTAAGATATTCTCAATATCTTGTTCCATACGCGCCACTTGCTGTTTTTGAAAAATATTCAAGCCAATCGGAACCGTGATCGCTGACAACAAGGCTAAAATTCCGATCACAATAATTAGCTCTACGATAGAAAAGCCGTGATCCAATCTTCTTTTCATAAAATTAACCCCCAACATTTGATGTAATCGAATAAATTGGCATAATCACCGCCAAGGCAATAAACACTACCACCAACCCCATAACCACCAACAATATCGGCTCAACAATTGTCGGCAATCTTTTGGTTTTGTTGTAGACCTCTTTGAGAAAAAAATCGCCCATCTGAGAAAAGGACGCTTCAAGTGTCCCACTTTTTTCTCCCACTGCGATAATGGTGATAAAGTTTGGAGGGAATAACCGCGGAAATTGTTTAATCGACTCAGACAAAGCCACGCCTTTGCTGGTGCGATCGACAATAATGCGAAGAGCGTCCTGATAGGCAGTGTTTGCGCTTGACTCAGCTATAATGTCAATCGCAATTTCGATCGCCACGCCAGACTTATACAATGTATGCATCAGATGCGAAATCAACGCCAATTGATAATCTTGAATCAAGCCACCTACGAAATAAAGTCTGAGAAAAATTTTATCTAACACTCTCCTAGCTGCTTTAATTTTAACTAAAAACTTCAAGCCAATATAAACTGCGACAGCGATCAAAATCCCTAAATACCAATAGTGCTGTAAAAATAATGTAAAACCCATCAGCAGTCGCGTGGCAACCGGTAGCTCGATGTGCATAGAAGTGAACACTGGCATCAGCTTGGGCAAGATAAAAAACGAAAGCCCTAGCCCCATTGAAAAAGTTGCGCCAAATACCAGTTTGGGATAAAAAGTGGCTGCTTTGATTTCTTTGTTTAAATTATTATTGCGGTCAAGCCATTCAGCCAAAAAAACAAGTGTTTTTTCGAGCGTGCCACTTGCCTCTCCGGTTTTGATTAGGCTGGTAAATATCTTCCCAAATTGCTTTTCGTATTTGGTAAATGATTCTGAAAGTGACACTCCCATTTCAAGCTCTCGGCTGATATCCAGCAAAATTTTTTTAAAAAATTTTGATTTTACCTGCTGCGACAGGGTGGTAATCGAGGTGTTAATCGGAATACCGCTTCTGAGCATTACTGCCAAATTATTGATAAAATCAATCTGCTCCTGCGCCCCGATATTGTTGAATATGGACATAATCATTCCTTTTAAATTGCTAATTAAATCCCAATGCCACAATTGGCGATAATTAAAATTAAATTATTGGTTTTTGGCGTTTGATTAAGCCGAAGGTTCCCCTTTGGGGGAAATTAAAAATTAGTAATTGTCTAGCAACTAACTTGCCGTCACTCTAATTACTTCCTCTAGCGTTGTGATCCCCTGAGCAACCTTGCGCATTCCATCATAAAGCATCGGTTGCATCCCTTGCTCGCGCGCTTTTATTTCTATTTCTCGCGCTGTTGCTTTTCTGGTGACTAAAGACTTAATTTCGTCAGACACTTCCATCACTTCAAAAATGCCCACTCGACCGCTATAACCAGAACGGCTACACCGCTTGCAACCCTCGCCTTGGTAAAATTCGATATTTTGAAAATCCTTGCGTTTGGTAACTGTTTCAATCATTTTGGCGATACGAGGGTTAATTTTTATTGCTTCAAGCTCAACGCTATCAAGCCGATGTTTTTTAATACATTCCTCGCAAATTTTTCTCACCAGGCGCTGGGCAACAATCACATTAACCGACGACGCGATTAAAAATGGCTCCATCCCCATATCTATCAGGCGCGGAAAAGAAGTGGACGCGTCATTGGCATGAAGGGTTGATAACAATAGGTGCCCAGTCATGGCAGCGTTAACAGCGATTGAAGCTGTGTCATTGTCGCGGATTTCACCAACCATAATAATATCTGGATCTTGCCGGACAATCGAGCGAAGCCCGTTGGCAAAAGTCAATTTTTTAGCTAAATTCACCTGGGTTTGTTGGACATGCTCCATCGCATATTCAACTGGGTCCTCAATAGTCATAATGTTGACTGTTGGTTTATTTAAAATTTGCAAAATCGCATATAAACAAGTGGTTTTCCCGGAACCGGTTGGACCAGCTGACAAAATCATTCCATATGGTTTTTCTGATGCATGCTTGATTCGTTTTAAATCCTCAGGAAAAAAACCCAAATCTTCAAGATTAAACCGTCGGCTACTTTCTGATAAGATCCTCATCACGATATTTTCGCCGTGAGTAATGGGCAGGATTGAGACACGAACATCAAAGCTAATTTGATTCTGCCTGTAAGAAAACCGCCCGTCTTGGGCTGCGCCATGTTCATCAGTCCGAAGCTGAGACATAATCTTTAAACGGAATGTGACTCGCGGGTGGATTTCCAAAGGATAAACCACCACCTCGTGCAACACGCCATCAATACGAAAACGCACCGATACCCCTATTTTCATCGGCTCAATATGAATATCAGACGCGCGATTGTCGTGGCTGTACTCCATAATCAAATTCACTAATTTTACAATGTTTTCTTCGTTTTGCGGATTGGCTTTTAGGTCGTCAATTAATTTTTTCACTTGATCGCCCAGATCCCCTTTATACATATTGAGCGCATTTTCAAGGTTCATCGGCGTAGTAAAAAACACTTTGATACTTAGCCCGGTGCGTTTTTCCAAAAGTTTAAAAAATTCGTAATTGTCAGGGCGGGTGGTGGCAACCATCAGGATTGTTCCATCGCGATCAAACACAATCGCGCGCTGCGCGCGGGATACTAATTCAGGAATTATTCGTACCAAATCAAGCGGGATATTGTACTTGGTAAGATCAGCATAATCAGTATGGTAATATCCAGCTAAAATTTTCCCATATACATTAGCGGAAATGTAGCCTTTTTCAATCAACAACCAATCAATCGGCTTTTTGGTTGACAAAGATTCTGTCAGAGCAATTTGAAAACTCTTCTCCGGCACTTGACCCGACTTTACTAAAAGTTCTTTCAGTTTCTCGACTGTTATCTGCATTTTTTCCTCTCCTTGTTGGTTTAATTATACCATTAGAACTTTAACGAATGCAAACAAAAACCGCCATGGGCGCGGGGAGGAAAATTCGGCGGGGCTAACCATATTTTTTTCAAAATGATAGGTAATCTGCTTCGCTCAGCTATTTCCGACCTTGCTCCAATCATCTGGTTCGCCCCAATTCTTTTTATGCCACGCTTTGCCCTCCTCCTCGCTAATTCCCATCTTCTGTATTGCCTCGGCGTGATTCTCCGCCGTTTTTATCTAGAGCAGATCAGCCCGCTTTTCTTTGCCAAAATTTTCCCCCATAATTTTCTTATTTTTTGTTTACAATAAAATAATGTATAAAAATGCCCCCCGTCAAAGAATCCAAGCGATACCAGAAAAAAACACTATAAATCAATCGACCTTAAAGATCACTTGCAGTAGTTTGTGCTAAGGTCGCTATTTGTGATTTGATAGATATTGTTCTAATTTTCTCAATGCAATTTTTCTCATACTAGAAGCGTTTTGATCCTCGGAATTCATCTCTGCCCATGTTTGTTTGTACCCGTCTGGAATAAATATTGGATCCCAGCCAAAACCCCGTTTGCCTCGCGGACGAGAGGCAATTTTTCCCCTTGCTTTTGCTTTGAATATTTTAGCATCATCACCGTCGTAATAACAAAAAGCAACTTCAGCCACAGCCGAGCGGTCTTTTTTGTGATGGTTAATTAGGTGGCACAAGCCAGAATTGCCAAGATCATCCAAAAACCAACGAATAAGAGGACCCGGCAAATTGCCCAAAGCGTTGAATCTCAGCGAAATGTCCTCAACCAAAACGGGCGATTTCAGTATGCAAAAAGCATCTTTGGCTTTTTGAACGACAATTTTTTCCAAATCAAGCGACTGAATTTCCTCCAAATCAAGCTTTTTATGATCAACAGGAATTTTTAAATACCTTGCAA
>ERZ1292629.3409-Hain-H43-01um-R1-3409-length-12299-cov-6_pt1 | contig 12299 bp, 10 predicted proteins | sample MGYA00564399_ERZ1292629 | MGnify/ENA primary metagenome ERZ1292629 (study PRJEB36523, sample SAMEA6512636) | groundwater metagenome | collected 2019-01-08 | study: AquaDiva: Metagenomics assemblies of 32 groundwater samples | reverse complement strand
GCATTAAATTTTGGATAGAAAAATACCCCGTGACTAGCCTGGGGCACAGATGCGTTGCGGTTGCAGTTCTCCGCCTGGCGTACTTCCACGGCATGGAGGGTATTGCGTCGGAGGACGAGAGACCTCCTTCGAAATACGCACAGAATAACCAGCGCGGCCAGTAGAAGGGCACCGGCGCGTCGAGATTTCCCCAGTCCTCGGCGAAATACCAAAGATTGACGCCCCTGAGGATGAGCCCGAACGCCACGAGCAGTATCAGGCCGAGCATGAAGCGGTTGAGAATGTCGCCACCAATGACCAGCGCCACCTCGTTAATGTTTGCAATGGCGAGGTATATCCCCGCAACTGCCGTAACAAGTGCCGCCACTGTGGGAATCGACTTACGAAGAACATTGCCAAGCTTCCGCATTTTTGCCTCCCTGGACGATAATTACTCTGAAAAAAATATACAGAAAAGGCGGACTTCTGTCAAGCCCGCCCTGTCTATTGGATGAAGCTTTTATTTAACCAGCGTAAATTTGTTGTCTTTGCCGCGCTTGAAATACTTTTGATTTTGGAGGTTGACCACGATGGTACCCGGTTTGACGTGGCGCTCTTTGAGCACCTTTTCGATAATCTGGTCTTTAGTCAGGGGGCCGCTGCCGCGGAGCACCTCGCGGATAACGTCGCGCACGACGCCCTCGGTGTACCCCCACTCGCGCAGGGCGTACATACCGCGGCCCACCAGCACAAAGCGCGGGTCTTTAATCAGTTCGTTGTGGGTCGTCGCCACGTGCGCCTTGCGGTCGAACATCTTTTCAATCATGTTTGCCACCTCGCGGAAGTGCAGCGGGCTGCCGTGCTTTTTGACCGCCAAGTACGCATAGTCGCGCACGCCTTTGGTTTTGACGTTTTGCGAGCTGGCCTGGCCCCACTCGCCGAGCGGGTTTTTGCCGATGCTTTTTGAAATCGAGAGCCAGCGGCGCAGAACCTCCTGGTTGCGGTGCTTGTCGTTGATGTTTTGGAGCTCTTTAAGAAAACGGTCTATCATCTCGCCCTCGGGTATCAGATCTTCGTCGCTAAGGCCGCCGTAGAGGCTCTTAAGAGCGTCCTCCACCTTGCCGGCCAACTCGGCGTCGACATACCAGCAACGGTTGACCTCGTCGTCCTCTTTGCGGTACTTAAACGGGTCGCCGAGCACAAGCAGGAAGTAGATGTGGTTTTGCATCGACTTGTCCTTCGTCATAAAGTTGAGCAGGTCGTCCTCGCACACGATGCCGCCGAGGCCGTCGATGATGCGCTCGAGCTCGTGAAATGCCGCCGCAGCCGCCTCGAACGCCGGCGACTTTTTGAGGCTGGCGAGGGCATGATTTTCTATCTGGCGGACGCGCTCGCGGGTGATGCCGTAGCGCTTGCCGATGGCCTCGAGGGTCACCTTTTCGGTATTAGTAGCGAGGCCAAAACGGGATTCAAGGACGGCCCGGGAACGCTCGGGGAGCGCCAAAAGGAGGCGCTTTACTATCGCTTTAGGTTTGAACCCGGTTTTATCGGCCGTCGCGGTTACCATGTGTGTTATTGTATATCACGCCCGATTTTTAATGTCAAACATGAAGGTTATACCACCAAGTTAAGGATTTTACCAGGAACGTACACCACCTTCCTTATCTCCCCCGCCCCCAACCATTTGGCTACCGCCGCGTTTGCCTTGGCTACCGCCAGCGCGTCCTCTTGCGAAGCACCGGGGGCGAGCTCTACCGTGCCGCGCAATTTGCCGTTGACCTGCACCGCGACCTTGGCGACCCCGGCCGCAAGCTTAGTTTCGTCGTATGCCGGCCATACCGAAAGGTCTACCCCGTGCGCCCCGGCAAGCTCGTGCGCAATATGCGGCGCAAACGGCGAAAGTAGCTGCAAAAATATTTTGTAAGCATCGCGCGAGGGGCTCTTTTCCAACTCGTTGAGCAGTATCATCAGAGCCGACACGGCGGTGTTCATCTTTAGGCTTTCTATATCCTCGCCGACTTTTTTAATAGTCTGGTTCAGGAGTGTGTCTACACTAGTGGCTAGTGGCGAGTCGCTAGGAACTAATTTCCACACGCGCTCCAAAAACCGCCGTGTGCCGCTGATTGCGCCCGCCGACCAAGCCACCGGCTGGTCAAAGGGGCCCATAAACATTTCGTACAAGCGCAGTGCGTCGGCCCCGTGCTTGTGCACCGCCTCGTCGGGGTTGACCACATTGCCCCACGACTTGCTCATTTTGCGCCCGTCCTCGGCCAAAATAAGTCCGTGGCTGGTGCGTTTTTGGTACGGCTCGCTCGTCGGCACCTTGCCTATGTCAAAAAGAAACTTATGCCAAAAGCGCGAGTACAGCAGGTGGAGCGTCGTGTGCTCCATACCTCCGTTGTACCAATCGACTGGCGTCCAGTATTTAAGCTTGTCTCCCGCGGCAAGCGCCGTGTCATTGTGCGGGTCAGCATAGCGCAGATAGTACCAACTGCTCCCCGCCCAGTTCGGCATAACATCAGTCTCGCGTTTGGCGGGGCCGCCGCATTTCGGACAGGTTGTGATAACCCACCCGGTAATGCCGGCGAGCGGCGACTCGCCGGTGTCGGTCGGCTCGTACTTCTCTACCTGAGGCAGAGCAACGGGTAGTTGTTCCTCGGGCACCGCTTGCCATCCGCACTTCCCGCAATTAACCATCGGTATAGGCTCGCCCCAGTACCGTTGACGGCTAAATACCCAGTCGCGGAGTTTGTAGGTGGTGACCCATTGCCCGCCCGCAAATTCGGTTATTTTTTTCTTGGCCTCCTCCGAATCCATGCCGTCGAACGCGCCTGAGTTGGAAAGAACCCCTTCGCCGGTGTAGGGGGCATCGCCCTCGCGGACCAGTTTCCACTCGCGTCTTTGGCTCTCGGGGGTAAGTGCCTTTTCTACCTCCCCGGGCGCAAGCCACACTACGTCGTGTTTCTCTTTTTCGTCCTCGCTCAACTCTTTTTGCGCGCCGTCTATAAGCTCAAAATAAAAACCCTCAAAGTGTCCGAGGCGGTTTTCTTTTTTTGGCACGTGATAAAACTTGCTATGTCCGCGCCCCAGCGCCCGCACAAGACGCAAGTTTTGATAGCCGGTCTCCTGTTGTATCTCGGCGACGGCCGCCTGTTCGGGTGTCTGCCCCTCCTCTACCCCGCCGGTAACAAAGGTAACCCAGTCAACTTTTTTCCACTTAAGGGCAAGATACTTTTCCTCGGACCAGTGTTTAACGATCGCAGAAATGGCTTGCCGTTGTACAAAAGGCAGGCCTTCTACAACCTTGTTGCTCCCCGAGTTCGAGGTATACACAGGCTCTATCACCTCGCGAACCGGCACCTTAAACTTTTTTGCAAACTCAAAGTCACGCTCGTCGTGCGCGGGCACGGCCATAATCGCTCCCGTGCCGTAGCCGCCGAGCACGTAGTCGGCAACAAAAACCGGTACGTCTTCTTTGTTTGCGGGGTTAATTGCCTTAATGCCCTTTAGCTCAACGCCGGTCTTCTCTTTCCCTTCCGCGCTTCTGTCTATATCCGATTTCTTTTTTGCTTCGTTTATATATTTTTCTACTTCGGATTTGTTTGTTATTTGAGATTTGGAGTTTGATACTTCTTGTGCAAGCCACGGATGTTCCGGGCTTAGCACGAGATAGGTTGCGCCAAAGAGCGTGTCGGGCCGCGTGGTAAATACTTTTATTTTTTTATCCGAGCCCGATACGGCAAACTCCAGCTCTGCCCCCTCGCTCGGGCCTATCCAGTTGCGCTGGCCCGCTTTAGCGGCCTCGATATAGTTGACTGTGTCGAGGTCGTCGTAGAGCCGCTTGGCGTACTTGGTGATGGCGAGCATCCACTGCTCTTTCTCGCGCTTTTCGACCGGAGTGCCGCACCGCTCGCAGGCGCCGTCGACCACCTCTTCGTTCGCCAAACCTATTTTATCTTTCGGGCACCAATTAATCAGCGTCTTGGCTTTATAGGCAAGACCTTTTTTGTAAAGTTGTATAAATATCCACTGCGTCCATTTGTAGTACTTGGGGTCGGTGGTGTTGACCTCGCGGCTCCAGTCAAACGACAACCCGAGCGCCTTGAGCTGGCGACGGAAGTTGTCGGTATTCTCTTGCGTGACAACCCGCGGGTCCTTGCCGGTCTTGAGCGCATAGTTTTCGGTCGGCAGGCCGAAGGCGTCCCATCCTATCGGGTACAGCACGTTGTGGCCCTGCATACGGCGCTTGCGCGCGATAATATCCATCGCGGCATAACTGCGCACGTGGCCGGTATGGAGCCCGTCGCCGGAAGGATACGGAAACTCGACGAGCAAGTACTGCTTGGGTTTTGTGACGTTATCCTCGGCACGAAAGGCTTTGCCCTCCTCCCAAATCTTTTGCCATTTTTTTTCGATAGCTTTGTGGTCGTACCGTTCCATTAGGAAAAGTATCAGGCATCAAGTGCCAAATAGCAAACAAGTTAAAAAGTAACAAGTCCTAAATTTGATACTTGAAACTTGTTATTTGTTACTTACCGCTTGGGGTTGCCGGGTAGAGCTGTGGGTCGATGACGCGCTCAAAGCAGGTGCGGCCCGCGCCGTGCTGCCAGTTGTCGCCCTTCATGCCGCCCATGTATACCGTGGCAGGCCGCGGCGTGAGCCCGCCCTGCTGCACGGAGCGGCTTTCGTGCGTAAAGGTCGCACACAGCTCGAACGACAGCGTTCCGGTAGCGCGGTACTCGTACGCGGCACCGCTCTCCGGGTCTTTTGGCAGTACCCAGCCGGAAATCGGGTCACTAAGCGCATCGAGTGATGCGGGAAGTTTTTGTTTTGGTTGGTAATAACTGTACACAATCTGGCTTTGTATCTGCGTAAGGTCGCCCACGCGCTGTTCGTCGATGCGGTAGGCGCGCTGGCTTTGCGGCGAGCCGATGATAAGAAAGCCCGACAAAATAGTCAGCACCACCAAGAGCGCTACCGCCCACGACACCATGCGGGCGTACTGGGGTTTGCGCTCCCAGTAACCCCATAGGTCGGCGGTAAAGTGCATAAACCCGGCCGCGGCTACCAAAAGTACGACCGCAACTTTGAGCAAAAACCGCACCGACAAATCCTCGCCCTGGAGGAAGGTGTTGATGAGCACGATAAGGTCGATGACGATGGTTGCACCCGCGACAAACAGCGTCAAAAACAAAGCCCAGCGCCGCACCCAAATTTCGCGGCGGGAGGGATCTTTTTGTATCGCGGCGCGGATGACGCGCATCAATATAAGGAGCACGGGTGCGAGCACGATGAGGCTCGCCATCTCGTAGCTGATGGAGCCTTGGTACGGGTTGCCGTAATAGTAATTTTGCAGAGCCGTGTCGGGGAAGACGTAATTGATGTAGTCGAACAAAAGCCCGACGAATGAAAATACGCCCGCGTATAAAGCGACCATCGCCCCCGCCCACAGAAAGAAGTCCTTAGGCGTTGCTTTGGGTTTATCCATACCTAAAAGCATAGCATAAAGGCATCGTTTCGGGTATAAAAAATGCGGTCTTACTCAACTCAATGAGCAAGACCGCGAAACCGAGATGGCGAACTATAAACTAATGAATTGTCGAAAGAACTTCCCGGGAGCGGCGGAACTGAACCATCGCCGCCCCCGGGTCTCGCTCGCGGCTGGGGAACGCCACTGTATGCCCCCCTCCTGCGCACCAACAAATGTAACGCATGGTCGTTTTGGTGTCAAACCGAACTGTGAATAACCCTGTGGATTAACCGTGGAGAAACTCTATGACATCGCCGTCCTGCACCACATACTCCTTCCCTTCCGTACGTATTTGGCCTTTGTCGCGCGCCGCGGCCCGCGAGCCGGCCTCTAAAAGCACCTGCCAGTTAACGACTTCCGCGCGGATGAATTTAGTTTCGAAGTCGGTATGTATCGCGGCGCCGGCCTTCGGCGCCGTCGAGCCCTTTTTAATAGTCCAGGCGCGGGTCTCGTCTTTGCCGGTGGTAAAAAACGAAATAAGTCCGAGCAGGTCGTAGCCGCCGCGTATCAAAGCGTTAATGCCGTCGTCAAACACGCCGTATTCCTGCCGGAAGGACTGCTTGTCGTCCGCGTGCAGCTCGCGCAGCTCGCTCTCGACATGTGCGTCTATCACCACGTACTTCGCGCCCGTCTTTTCAAAAAATTCCATCAGGCGCTCCCACCGGCCGTCCCGCACCTCGTCGAGGTTATGCCCGCCCGCCTCTTTGTTCAAAACGTAGAGCACCGGCTTTTGCGCGAGCAGGCGTGTTTTGTCTTTTGTCTCGACGTCAAAAAGTTCGAGCTCGGTGTTGATAAGCTCAATATCGGCAAGCGGGTCTATGCCCTCTTGCGTCGAGGCGACGTTGGGGTTGTCAAAAATCCGCACCACGTGGGCGATGGCGTCTACCTCGCGGATATGTGAGAGAAACTGGTTGCCCAGGCCCTCCCCCTCGGCCGCGCCTTTGACCAAGCCTGCAATGTCGACAAACTCGACCGCCGCGGGGACTTTTTTCTCCGACTCTGAAAATGCGGCAAGCTTGTCTACCCGTTCGTCGGGCACCGCCACCACACCGACCGACGGGTCTATGGTCGCAAACGGATAGTTGGCAACCAACACGCTCTTTTTGGTGAGCGCGTTAAAAAGGGTGGACTTCCCCACGTTGGGGAGCCCCACGATGCCGATTGACAAACTCATATAAAAATTACAATATCAGCTCAGACTGAAATCTGCAACGGGAGGACGTCATGGAGAGGAGTGTGGTGCTAACGTGGATGATCAGTACAGCACTCGGAATGTTGCTGGTGTACGGGGTTATTCAGGCTTTCAGCTGACCGCGTACCGGAACTAGGTTCCGGTTTTTTATTTATTCGCCCAGGGTGCCCAAGCGGATTACTTTGCGGCGCCACTCGTTTTGCTTCCATTCGGGCGCTCGGTCGGATGGACCGAACAAGGAAGTTTTGACTTTAAATCCGGCAAACCAGAGTATCGCCATTTTAATTTCGTTGGTGTAGTCGCCAAAAAACAGCCAGATCCCCAGCGGGTGTGTGCCCGAGAGTATAAAAACCCGCGCCGTCTTGCCTCTTTGCAGGCGGTACCACCCGCCGATATGCCGGCCGATCCAATCTTTGCGCATGCGGAAGGCGACCCCCGGTATCCAGGCGCGATCAAACAAACCCTTTAGTACAGCCGGCATGGTGCACCACCAATTGGGGTACAAAATTACTAAGTGGTCGCACCACTTAACCGCCTCTTGAAATGCCACCAAGTCCGGCTCGCACTCCTGTATGACGCGGTAGCCCTGGTGGAGTACGGGGTCGAATTTCATCTCACCGATGTTAAAGCGCCGCACCTCGTGCCCCGCCTTGCGCGCGGCGGTTTCGTACAGCAGAGCCAAGTTGCTGGTATGTGTCGGCACCGTGTCCGGATGGCCGAGCAGGATAACTATTTTCTTTTTTTTGTGGTCGGAAAAAAAGCGCATATAAAAATCAGACCGTTTGTACCACGGGAGCGCGGTTGTGCAGATGCAAATCTTCGAGGCGTTGGGGCATGATGCGCAGACCCGGTATGTGGTCGTAGTCCGGTTTGTATGTAATTTTTGGCGTTGGTGGCGCGGCTACGTGCGGTGCCATGAGCTCGAGCGGTTCGATGGCCGGCAGGTTTGAAGGTTTTGCCGCGACTACAGGAGCCGGTGGCGAAGGCGATGCCGGTTTGGGAGCGGGAGGCGGGGGCGGAGGTGGTACCGGTTTTGGTTGAGGAGGCGGAGGTGGAGGTATCGGCTTTGGTTGAGGAGGTGGTGGAACAGGTTTGGGCGGCGGAGTAGGTTTAGGTATATAGAGCGCCGGAGTCTTACCCGTATGCTTCATCAACAACACAAACCCGCTCCATGCGCCGCCAAAGAGGACAAGCCATATCGCGTAAAAAAAGAAGAAGTCCACCCAGACAAATATCGGCGCCACGCTGTGAACCAAAAAAAGTGCGTACCACGTGGCTCCGGCAAAACCCTCGAGCGCGGCGCGCCCGCGCGCAAACCTCCGCTCGGCATAAAAACCGGCCGTCACTATACCGATGAGTATCCATTTAAAGCCGAAAGTTGATATAAACAAGACCTCCGGCTCCCCGACGAGCACTTGGTAGACTATCGCGCTAAGCCCCGAGACAATTATAAATAACAGTCCCAGGCCTTGCGCCATACGCACGGCCGGCATTTGTTCGAGCCACTGCGGCTGGCGGGCGTGCAACTTCATCAGATATCCGACCAAGAGCACGGTCTGCGCGCCAACGCCAAGGACGACGCCAAACCATTGCACGCTATAAATAACGAGCGCAAAGATCTCGAACATGCATAAATAATACCAGAGAAAAATCCCGCGCCTTTTGGGTGCGGGGTGTTTACTGCTAGTGCGGTTTTTTCGATAGAAGCTCGGCGGCGCGTTGCTGACCGGCCTCGAGCGGAAGAAGTGCGGAGCAGGTTCCGTTACTCACAGGCTTCGCCAACTTGACATACCCTTGGCCGCTGAGGGTGGCAATGGCTGCGTTCAAAGCCTCTCTTGTGGGAGACTGCGCCGGGTCGGCGGCCTTGATGGTGTCGACGATGGTGTTTACCGAGAGGGTGCGGTTTGCCCTCTTCTTCAGTGCGGTTTTAAACAAGCCGTGCGCCGCCAACAGTATCCTGTCCTCGAGTGTCGCGTCGGGGACACGGGCAAAGAGGTTGCTTACGAACTTTGCCCGCTTCTGTAGCCTTGTTTTGAGCAAAGTGCTTTCTTTTGTTTCCACCGATTCGGGCGGGAACCGTTTGAAGATGGTTGCCATAGCAACCCGCAGTTCCGATACAGACCGGGCAAGCGCGCCCGGAGGCCCAAGCTGAAGGCACAGACTAACCGTAACGTTAGGATGCAGACACACCAGCAAAACCATACGGTCGCGCGCCGGCTCAAGTTCGCGCAACCAGGCAGAGTTTACCTGGCCCCTAATTAACGGCACTTCAAAGCGCGCTTCGCACACGGTCGCGGTCTTTATTTGAGGAGTGAACTCAAACAAGACCCGGAGTATTTTGACGAGCGGCTTGAGGTCGACCGAGGCCGCCGACTCGATGCCCATACGGCTGAGTTTATTCTTCGACTCGTGGTCAAGTCTTGCCCGAAGCGAATTTGTTATCCTCCTCCAGCCGTATATTCGGACATTGCCCTGCGGCTTTTGCGCAGAGAGGACCCTTTTTGTCGCAATTGATACTGCGGCTAACCCAGGCATCGGTTGACTCCCTGCAGTTATGACGATCGTCTACGCGCACTATCTCAAAGTCCGCCCCAAATGTAAAGAAAGTATTGTATAAAAAATCCACTCACTGTATACACCTAAAATATTTTTGTGGACCCGACCGGGATCGAACCGGTTACCTCTTCCATGCCATGGAAGCGCTCTACCAAGTGAGCTACGGGCCCTTATTGCATAACGATATTACAACAAAAAGAGAATTTAGAGAATCACCGTGGCGCCGTCAGCGCGCACCTCAAGGACTCCACCGACTACATGGAACACGCGCGGTTCGGCCCCGGCCGAGAGTCGCACGGTTATGTCCCCTTCTTTCAGCGTCGATATAAGCGGCATGTGCCCGGCGAGCAGGGTCATCTCGCCCTCTTGCCCGGGCACGGTCATGCTGTGCGCCTCGCCCTCAAACAGGACCTCGTCTACTTTTGCGATTACGATATGCATATAGTTTTACCGAGGACCGTCCTCTGTACAGAGGACGGTCCTCGGTGTTATTCGGCTTTTACCGTGTCGATACCTCCTTTCATGTAGAAGGCGCTTTCGGGTTTGTCGTCGTGCTTGCCCTCCAAAATTTCTTTAAACGAGCGCACGGTCTCCTCGACCGGCACGTACTGGCCCGGAATACCGGAAAAGACTTCAGCCACGTGCACCGGCTGGCTGAGGAAGCGTTGCATCTTGCGCGCGCGGTATACCAACTGTTTGTCTTCGTCCGACAGCTCTTCGATGCCCAAAATCGCGATGATGTCCTGTAGGTCTTTGTAGCGCTGGAGCACGCGCTTAACTTCCAAAGCGACGGCGTAGTGCTCGGTGCCGACGATGTCGGGGTCGAGCGCGGTCGAGTTGGATTCGAGCGGCTCGACGGCCGGATAAATGCCGATAGAGGTGAGCGCGCGGCTAAGCACGATGGTCGAGTCGAGGTGGGCAAAGGTCGTCGCCGGTGCCGGGTCGGTAAGGTCGTCGGCCGGCACGTAAATAGCCTGCACCGAGGTGATAGAACCTTTTTTGGTCGAGGTGATGCGCTCCTGCAGTTGGCCCATCTCTTCGGCCAGCGTCGGCTGATAGCCCACGGCCGACGGTACGCGCCCGAGGAGCGACGACACCTCGGCACCCGCCTGCACAAAGCGGAACACGTTGTCCATAAAAAAGAGTACGTCTTTGCCCATTTCGTCGCGGAAGTACTCCGCCATGGTAAGGCCCGAGAGCGCGATGCGGGCGCGTGCGCCCGGAACCTCGTTCATCTGGCCGAACACCAGCGCCATTTTGTCGATAACGCCCGACTCGGTCATTTCGTGATACAGGTCGTTGCCCTCGCGCACGCGCTCGCCCACGCCGGCAAACACCGAGTAGCCGCCGTGCGCCTTAGCGACATTGTGGATGAGTTCCTGCATCAGCACCGTCTTACCAACGCCCGCGCCGCCAAAGAGCCCCACCTTGCCGCCGCGGATAAACGGCGCCAAAAGGTCAATCGATTTAATTCCCGTTTCAAATACTTCGGCTTTGGTCGCCTGTTGCGAAAAGGGCGGAGCCTCGCGGTGTATCGGCAAGGTCGGCGCGCCGACCACTTGCGGCTTGTTATCGATAGGCTGGCCGACGACGTTAAAAAGCCGGCCGAGTACCTTCTCGCCTACCGGCACCTGTACGGGCCCTCCGGTGTCTGCAACCGCGGCGCCGCGCGCGAGGCCGGCGGTGTCCTGCAGGGCGATAGCGCGCGCCCGGCCGAGCCCCACGTGCTGGGCGACCTCAAGCGTAATGGCGCGGTCGCCCACGGCAGTAGTAAGCGCGTTGCGCAATGCGGGGAGCGCGCCCTCAAAGTAAACGTCCACGACCGGCCCGATGATTTGTACTATTTTTCCTGTATTCATAAAGTTCCGGAAATTATTTCTGATACCTCGCGCGTTATCGCCGCCTGGCGCGCTTTGTTAAACTGCAGGGTCAAACGATCCTGCATCTCCCCCGCCTTGTCGGTGGCCGACTTCATCGAGACCATGCGGGCCGAATGTTCGGACGCCTGCGACTCAAGCAGCGCGTGATACACATACACGCCCGCGAGCAAAGGCAGTATGGCGTCGAGCACCGTCGTTTCGCCCGGCTCGAGCGTGTAGGTGGTCGGGTTGACGTAAGTCTGACTTACGTCGCGGGAGTAGGCTCCTTTTTTTGGAACAATATCTTCTACCACCTTTTCCAACTCGGCGAGCGACAGAGGAAAAATAGTGCGCAGGGTCGGACGCTGTTCGAAGGTCGAAACAAAATTTTGATAGGCCACCTTGACGACATCCACACCCTCGATCGCTGCGCCGTTGAGGACAAACCGCAAGGCCGCCTGGTCCACTATTTCGCGCATCTGCACCGAGGTGAGCGCGGCGTTGTTTGGGTAGTACTTAATTACTTTATAACCACGGCTCGAAAAATAATCTTGTGTCTTGCGCCCGACGGCGATGATTTGTACATTCTCAATCGGAAGACTTAGTCTCCCGATATCGGCCGCGGCGGCGCGCAGAACGCCCGAGTTGAGCGCGCCCGCCAAACCCTTGTCGCTGGTGATGACTATATAAAGAGCTTTCCCTACCGGACGGACGGCGGCAAGAGGATGCACCACGAGGTCGCGGGAGCCGGCGACGCGCGCAAGCACCGCGGCCGAGGCGCGTGCGTAGGCGCGGCCGGCAAGCGCCGTCTGCTGGGCCTTGCGCATCTTGGCGGCCGAGACGGCCTCCATGGCCTTGGTCACGGTCTGCGACTTTTTCATCGCGCCTATCTTTATTTTTATTTGTTTAAGCCCAGCCATGGATTTCTATAAATTTCTGCAACTGCAGTTTAAGCTCGCCGTCAGTCTGCGAAGCAATGTCTTTGGCCTTGCGGATGCTGTCAAGCACCTCGGGGCGGTGCGCGTCAAGGTGGTCTAAGAATTTTTGCTCAAACTCGCCCACCTGCAGGGCGGGCACACGGCCCAAGTAGCCGTTGACCGCCGCATAGATAATCACCGCCTGCCGCTCAAACGCCAAAGGCTTGCCGTTTTTTTGGCGCAAAATCGCCATCATGCGCTGGCCG
>ERZ1292629.3406-Hain-H43-01um-R1-3406-length-12300-cov-7_pt1 | contig 12300 bp, 9 predicted proteins | sample MGYA00564399_ERZ1292629 | MGnify/ENA primary metagenome ERZ1292629 (study PRJEB36523, sample SAMEA6512636) | groundwater metagenome | collected 2019-01-08 | study: AquaDiva: Metagenomics assemblies of 32 groundwater samples | reverse complement strand
ATCCTGTAATCCGAAACCTATGAATTGTTCTTCGTTCATCTTATTTTGTCTATTAAATAATTCCACACCGCCCACACTATCCCTGCAGGAGCCGCCACCCACAAAAGAAACTTCCTTAATCCAACCAAAGTATTTTTGCTTTCAATGATAGGTGCCGTTTCTACCATTAAAGCATCCAATTTCCCATCCTGTCTTTCAAGGTGTTCTTTTATATCTGCCTGCCATTTATGCTCTTCATCCTTGTGTATAACAAATTCCCGATGTAGAGCATCTATTTTTCCATTGACTGTCGTCTTTAACTCTGCATTTAGACTTTGTTTTAAAGTAACAGTATTCTCCGCAAACATTTTTTCTATTATTTTTAATATTTCTTTTTGCATGACTATTCAAACCAAATAATAAATGGTGCCGTGCCACCTGCGGCCGCTACCGCCACATCTCTTTGCACTGCTCCGATACTCAAATAGCCCGTGGTAAATCCCCCCTGAAAATCTCCCGGGAAGCCCATCTCAGTCCCCTACTTGTCTTTCTGCACCTCACCTATATTCATAAATCATGTGGTAAATCCACCTGGGAAAGCTCCAGGGAAGCCAGAAGAAGCCTCGGCTACTCCTGCTATAAAGAAAGATATTAGGATGAGTAGAATGATGTATCTCATATACCTCCAGTTGGCAAAAAGTTATGCCCCGTCGTTATTTGATAAACTTTATCGGCTGTGGTGTCCGTCCCGGGTCCCGCTGGAATGGTTATATTCAATGTATCGTTAGCGTTGGTAGTTGTGGTTATAGAGTCAATTAAGAAATAATATAACGGGTTAGGCGCTCCAGTTCCAGCAGTAATAAGCACCGCGTCTCCTGCCACCACCCCAGCCGCGGTGAAGTCTTTAGTAGTATCTACCAGTTTATTGTTTCCTGCCACGAAAGCACCCGCTGTTCCCGTTACTTGACTAACATTAGTAAAAGAAGGATTAACCGCAATGCTATTTGCCCCCTTTTGCCATTGACCAGCAGAAGTAACATCGTTAGTATTATTATAATAGTCATTATAATTATCATATCCTATACTTTGGGTATCTTGATGGTGAACACCAGTAACAAAACCATAAACAATATTATTCAAAAATCGTATATCAGTAGTGCCAGAGAACATCCACACACCAAAACCTAGTTTATTTTCTGATCCATACAATGTGTTTCCCGTTACATTTGTTAGGCTTACATTAACACCGGAAAAAGTAATAGAACTAGATGACATACCCTCAACAATATTATTCGAAAAACTACTCAAGACACCAGTTGCAAATCTCACACCACTTATAGAATTATGGAAATAGTTGCCGAAAAACATTCCTGTTCCTCCTCCACTAATACCTATACCACGATATGAAATAATTTCACAGTTTATTATAGATCCATCCGTCCCGCTTATGTTTAACGCACTTCTTCCTTCGCTCGTACTTATATTCTCCACTTTTACATTATTTAAAACAGTACCGTTAGCTGTTGTGACGACGATTGTAGCCGTTGCCGTCGTTCTTACATGAGAAAGAAACCAAGCAATTGCCAGAGTAAAGGCATTCGCTCCATTTATAATGAGTGGTCGATTTGTTCCCGCTGGCTTATCATCTCGTGTAGAGTTATAACCGTCTATTCTTATTGGTTTAGACGCACCACCAGCGGTACTAATAGAAATGACCTCCCCCATTGTATAGGTTGCACTTTTTATCCAAAACTGATTACCTGCTACTCCCATTTCAAAAACATCATCATCGCCAGAAGTTCCACTTGCCCCCAAAGATAAAGCTCCACCCAAAGCCCAAGTGGCAGCCACACAGCCTGTGCCTGCCGAGGGTGCTCTATCTAGGACTACATTGTCAGCGTCGGTAACACTCACTACTTCATACCAGCCGATGATACATTGAGCCCCCGTGCCTGTGGTGGTGATGTGCAGATAGTTGCCTTTCATGGCGTCAGTGAAGGTGGCTAAAGCCGACGTGAAAGTGGTGGAAGTGGTAACTGAAGCCCCATCAGCTCTGCCTTCTTGAGCCGCGTTCTGCAGGGTGTAATCCGTGCCGCCACGAGCCGAGTTAAAGCCTCCACCGTTTAGATTTCCTGCGGTAGCTGAACTGCGTATTTCAATTACTCCCGTGGCGGGTAGTGCGGCAAAGGCGGGTTTGGCTATAAAGAAGAAAGCAAATATTGTTATAAGAAGTAGTTTTTTCATTTGGTTGTAATAGGTTCTGTTAATGGTGTTTTAGGCAAGTCTTTTGGGTCAACGCTTAATCCTTTTTCAATGTAGTCTTCTTTATTGATAGGCTCTTTGGGCGTGCCGTCTACATTCAAAATCCAATCCTCCCCATCATTTTGAATTTTAAATATCCTCTGCGAAGAGTCAATTACCGTGTTACCCGTGGGGATGTAAACATTGTCTAAATTGGAACGAATGAAAGTAACACCTGTCATACTGTCGGGGAAAATGTGAGAGTCGGGAGTTTCTTGGGAGAAAGAAGAGCCGTAGATTATCATTCCATTTAGGTTTTTATCTTTGAGCGTGCGACCCGTGAAGTCTTTGAAAGAGTAATCTGTGTTGTAGTCAAAGTCGCTAGGTTTGTAGGCGTTAGTCAGAGTTTCCACTGTTGCCGCACCAGTAGTGAGAAGCTCGGGTTTATCTCTTGTGTTCAGGGCTACCACTAAACCTGTGGCTAATATAAATCCTATGAGTATGTATATTTGATTTTTCATTTTAGTCTGGGTCTACACGATATGTGTAGTCTACTGATAATGTTTGGTCTAAGGAACTCACGGTGCCGATTTGCCACTTCATACTTTCGCCCATTATGAATGAGCCATTAGACGATATAGCTGTGATTGTGCCTGCTGTTGAACAAGATACGGTATTTGACCAGTTCACCCCGTCACCCACCCTTAGGAAGGCGGTGCCAGTAGTAGAGGCGGTGCAAGACACATTTACCATAGTTATGGGCTGTATAGCTTTTCTTTCAAGTGTGGTGGTGGCATTGCCGTTGAATGTGGTAAGAGTTGAGGTGGAGATTATGAAGCCTTTTTGCTGTATATCGGTAAGGTTTCGCTCGGCTGTGCCGTCATAGAAACGAATGGAAGACGAGGCGATGGTAGTATTTATAGCCAATTCTCCGCTTTCATCAACTGTTGGGTTGGTGGAAAATGCGGTGATTAGACTGGAAAAGAAGCCTTTGACTGCTGAGAACAGCGTAGTAGAAGCATTAAGACTTACAGTGAGGTTGGAAGTGGAGGCGGTTACGAAAGAGGAGTAGATAGTAGAGGAGGAGTAACCCATAGATGTCAATCCTGTAAATGTTTCGTTGTTTATGCCAGCAAAGGTGAGGGATTTGTCTGGGAAAGTATATGTTTTATCTGATACTGTAAGATTTGAAAAATCAAGATGTGCAATCCGTGAGAGATCGCTGGCAGCGCCAAATTGATATTTTCCAGTCACTTGGGATAAAAGAGAACCTTTTTGGGTAGAGCCTATATCACTATACCAGCTTATTTGCCCGCCGTTGAATAGAGCCAGATAACCGCCGCTGCTAAATCCGTCATTAGCAAATATTTCTCCATACACATCTAAAGTATATGCTGGAGTGGTAGTAGCGATACCTACACTGCCGCCCAGAGTAGCAAGATACACAGATGAGGTGGCGGTGAATTGAGATGTGGAAGCTTGACCGAATAATTGCATAAGTGAGGTGGTGGCGGATTGACCTGCGGCTGGATGTGTCCAAGCGTCATAGGAAGTAAGTCCTGATGATGAACCGCAAGGCGAGCCGTTTGACCAGAGTTTACCTGACGCGTCAGTAGCCAGACAGCCAGAAGTGGTGGTTGAAAGAGTGAGAGTGCCTATGTTGTCATTGGTGCTGGAGGAAGTGATGAAAGAACTGTAAATAGTAGAGGAGGAGTAACCCATAGATGTCAATCCTGTAAATGTTTCGTTGTTTATGCCAGCAAAGGTGAGGGATTTGTCAGGAAATGTGAAAGTTTTATCAACAGTCGTTAATCCAGTAAAATCAAGAATACCATTTAGTGTTTGTGAGTCATCCAAAAATATATATTGCCCCGCATTTTGTGAATTTAATCCGCCAACCTGTGTTATGCCCGCATCACTATACCAACTTAGTTGCGAACCATTCCAAACATCAAGACCACCAGTGCCTATGAGTGTGCTTCCTCGTATATCACCGCCAAAAGTTGAAGTTTCGGTTGTCGTGCCAGTAAAATATGCGCCCACAACTTCACCGACTACCGAAAGGGTGGCATACGGCGAGGTCGTGCCGATGCCGAGTTTCATCCCGTTTATATAGTAGGCAAGTTTAGCTATGGGGTCGGCTATATATTCAGCTTCGTTAGTTGATGACGCTACTCCAGAACCGTCATAGCCTATAGTTAAAATGTCAGTATCGTTATTGGGATAGTTGTAGAGGATTGTTCCCCAAGCTGTAGAGGTGGAGAATGTGCCACCACCAGAGCCGCCACCGCCAGAACCTGAAGGCCAAGAGGTTTGACAGTCGCCATTTAGACAGATTTGATTAAAGAACCCAATGTCCCATGGCGCCGTCGATGTCCCGATATTTTCGGTTGTATCTTGTGGCAATATGCTTTTTTGAAAATTATAATATGGCGCGCCAACTATTTCTAAGCCGTTATTATCCATTGGTCTGTTTATAGAAAATGGATTCCACCAAGCCGCTGATGTCATTATTGGAATGATCAGAAGTATGATCAAAAACTTTTTCATGCTTCTACATATTCTATTAAGGCAGACTGGCCGGCGGCTAATGTCGTAGCGGCATCTATTTCACTTGTGAAAGTAATCGATGTTGAAGTGCTTGTATAATCGGTTGTCGGTCGTGATGAGCTGAATGGGAAAGATGAAAAATGAACAGCTAGAACTCGGATATTGGTTGGTATAGTGAATGTTTTTAATACTCCATTTAATTGAGAAGATATGTCGTACACTTTGACGGCCGATCCGGTCCCTCGCGCTAACCTTTTTGCCCCTCGTTTTTCATCGTACAATTTAATGCCAGGGGTATTTTTGAGTGCATAATTGTAATCAAGTTTTTTCTCGTAAGACAAACTTTCAAGGGCCCTGGCGACCATCTCCATATGCTTGTTTGTCATCATTTCGTCCATCATTTTTTGAACTATAACGCCCATGTCCATCTCCTGCGGTTTTTTGTGATCTTGTTTCATCTTCACCACTTCGTCTTTAATTACTTCTATCACCTGATTGTGAGTGGGATAATCTATCCCGGCTATAGGACTTTTGCCGTTCTTTGGTTTTGGCACTTCTATCATTGATAATACTTTGTGTATCATCTCCGATATCTCCGTTGAAGTGAAATAATCGGTTCCTTTTTTAGGGGTTTTCCCTGGGTCCCCGGGATCGCCTTTGATCCTCTCCAGCCCCATTTTAAGTACCTTTTTTGTTATATCTTCTATCTCCTCCGAGGTAAAGTAGTCCGTTCCCTTCTGTGGCGTCCTTCCTGGCTTGCCAGGGTCTCCAGGGTTGCCCTTTTCCCCCTTAAGCTGAGAAATGCCCTTGAGGAGCGATTCTTGCCCGATTTCGCCCTTTATAGCCCCTAGTTTTGCTTCCATCATGTCGAGCATTTCGGCTCGCAGAGCCTCGAAAGCTTGAAATAACCCAATAGTGGGATTTTGCTTGATCCTGAGATAGATTCCAGCTTTTTCTTTTTGTGAGAGTTCTTTCATTTTTATTTAAATTTGGAGAGATAATTCTGCCCTATTTCGCTCTGCATCTTTTCTTTCAGTTTGTTGCGAAATCTCTGATCCCTATCTTCTCGCGGTCCTGTTCCAAGTTCACCCCATCCGGTATGCCATGCCACGGCCGCCTCTTCTTGCGATAGTTTCAATCTCTCAACCACATTTACAAACTCATCCCAGAATCGCTCTTGTGCTTGCGGATCATTAAGAAATTCTTTTGCTGAATAGACTTTGCCGAGCCACGCCTGCGACCAGTCTTTCATTGTCTTCGGATTTGCTTGGTACTTACCCAGGTCTCCGGTCACACCAATTGATTGGTACAATTTTTCAGGCGATGATGTTGCCAGTGCTTCATTTTCTATATTGACAATTTTTTGTGCGAATCCTTGTCTATCAAAATTATAGTTTATAATTTCTTTTTTGTCCTCAAGCGGTCTTGTGTATATCTCGGTATTTTTCATTGATCCGATTACGGCCGCGGCACTTGCTATGCCGCCGCCGATAAGAGCGCCAGTTTGAATTTTGCCGAATGCTTCTATCGGTTTGTTTTTCATTTCAGGCTTTACATCCATCTGCCACCATTTGACTCCTTGAGGATCGGTTATAAGTTGAGCGTTGTATTTGTTTTTGAGGTATTTACCCACCTCTTTTTCGTAGAATTTATAAATGGGATTTTCGGTATCTACTTTGCCTGAGATATCAAAGGTTTCTGAATTTAATTCTCTAGCAAGAGCTCTGCCTTCTGTGTGCATTCTTTCTAATGAAATTGCTTTATCAATTCCACCCAGTCTATCAATTTGATCTTTCGGCACAGCCTTAAACTTCCCATCTCCGAGTACGTCGGTGATTATCCAGGCATCTCTTTGAAATCCATCTCTATAAATCTCTTGTCCAACTTTAGCATTTTCAGTTTTTAATGCATCAAATGTTGACGGAAATGTTGGAACTTGGTCACCCATTCTTGTTGTAAATGTTCTTGTGTTTGGTTTTATTGTCCAGATGCCTTGTTGAGCTCCTAATCCCTCAATCTCCATAGCAGTCTCACCAGTAGGGAATTGGAGTTTGGTTTTACCGTCTACTGCCGCTTGTTTGACTTCCTCGCGGATTATTCTTTCGTGCCAGGTGTTGCGGTAGGGTTCGAGTTTGGAGAGTTCATTTTGTCTAGCCTCATTTTGTTTTCTAACATCAGACACATAAGTTTCTAAATCCTTAGTTCCACGTTTCGGCAAATCAGGTGTTATTTTTGTTTCTCTTTCCAACCTCCCTTTCTGAAAGAGGTCTGATTGGATTTCTATGACACGGCGAGTACCTCCCCCTTTGAATTGAATCTCACGGCCAGCGAGGGTATCCGTTATTACTTTTTGTGCTTCACCGGGACTTACTGCTAAATCTTCTATGCGAGTATGAGCGAAATAATTTGGAGCTGTTATATCACTAAAATGCACACTACCTGCAGATGTTTGGATGGGACTTTCATATATTCTTTCGTTGTAATTTGCGACATTTCCTCTTATTTCTTTTGGGAGTGTTATTCCTTCATACTGTCGTCCATAATGTGTTCCCCTTCTGGATGTATACTCATCTATTTGAGTATTCGCATCATTCATTTTTAATGGTAATAATTCTGTTTTGACTTTATTTGCAAATTCATCCACTGGTATGGTCTCCGGCATGCCTTCAAGTGTCTTGCGTATAATATCTCTCTCGGCTTGTTTTAAGTCCGGGGAATTGGTCAGGTCAGAGATAAACTGCTTAGAGACCGTGGTGCGGCCTTTCAATTTTTCCAGTGTTTTTGTCGATAAGTCTGTAAATCCTTCAAATGCTTTCATTCCCTTTTGTGCCTCTGATAGTGGTTCTATAAACTTCTTTATTCTTGCCATATCATCGCCTGGGAATGGTGTCAGCAAATCGGCAGTAAGTCCAATGCCGAATACCAGAGAGCTGGGTACGCCCAATTTGGTCAATTGCGGTTCGATATATGTTGAAGGTGAGATTGCTTCCATTCCTTTCATCACTCCTCCATAGGTTTTCTTCTGAGCCTGTTCAAATCCTGATACCAGCGGCTTGCCGACCTCTCGGTTTATCTCTTCACCTGCTCTTCTGGCTGATCCTAATACCCCGGTGTCAAAGCTCGGTGCCTGTCTCAGGGGAGCCAGGAACTTGCCTATTTTGTTGTCCACACGGGTGTCCATTCTTTGTTTTTTATGTTATAATTGGTTTATGATATTTATTGCTATAATCCTCGGAGTCTCCATTGCGATTTCCATCAGTTTTGATGTGCAGGATATTTTCTAATTTCCTGTGTCACTTCTAAATGTCCCGAAGAATCTCCCAGACTCGGGACTTCTGCCGGGCTCACCTTTTGGTGCCGGGACGCTTTCGACCGTCGATGCGTTTGGCGTTTTGGGTCCCGCTGGAATAAAGCTTGCCTCTGGTAATAGAAGTCTGGCCGCCTGTTCTCCTTGCTGTCTTGCTATGATTTCCATGACCTGCTGAGCTACTGTTGGTCTGGCTGTATAGAGTTGCTGAACTGCGTATCTCTTGAGTGACTGCCCGACTGTTTCACTCATGATAAGCTTTGCCACCTGTTCGGCACTCATGTATCCAATGATACTGCCAACTACACCTCCGGGTGCTCCCATAATTGTTCCTGCCAGTCTTGCGAAGTCTAACCCCAATCTACCTTTAGGCGCCGCTCCCCCGTGGATCGTCTCGAGAGTTTCGATGGAATGATAGTAATCTCCGAGTTGTTGGTTTAGACCTTGGATGTCGGCATCGGGCACGGCATCCTGAATCTTATTTTTAATGGTCTGTCCCATTTTGTAATCGATGTTTGATGCCAGTCTATCGGCCCTCGATGCTGTCGGCTGAAATGGCGAGCGATCCCACATGGTTTGTTTGATTTCGTTCCAATCCGCTATTTTCATCAATGCTTGTCCGTTTTGCCCCTCTATTATTTTATCCCCCATTTGAGACTTTATGGCGTCCATTTCGTTTTCTATGTATTTAAATGCGGCTGTTCTTTCCTGCCCGAGAGTATTTTTGGCCACGGCCTCTTTCATTGATGCCTCTACTTCGTCAAATCCCGCGGTTTCCTGCCGACTTTTAAGCAGATCACTCATTGCTTGTGCTTCGGGTTTGGCTTCGTTACGCAATTCCTGCGCCGCTTTCCATGTATCAAACTTGCTGTTTTTGACTTCCATTTTTATATAAGGTTTTTCAGCCATGAAATCGGCAAAGCTCTTGCCTGTCTCCGCCTCGGCTCTGAGCAAATTCTTTGGAATAGGAATGGTCTCGTATGCTGTTTTGAGTTCATTTATAGCTTTGGTGGCGTTCTCTCCGTATTTTACTTTCACGAATGCTTCCTGTAACGCCCGGGGAGTCTTTTTTATTGCAGATATTCCCCCTTTAATCAAATCTATTCCTTCCCCAGCCACCTCTTTCGCCACGCCCAGACCGGCTTTTCCAACATCAGCTACCAATCCGGGTGTTTTTACCGCTCCCTCCATACCAAGAATATTACCAGCGATCCCCCCGGCGGCGGCAGTTATCCCAAGAGTATCTTCCAAAGCTTTCGCTCCCTCGGGATTTTCTGTCACGAATTTTTCAAGACCTGGCACCTTGGAGATTAGGTCGGATAGCGATCTCACTTTTTCTCCCACTTTTTGCCCCAATTCTTCCAGTCCTGTTCTGGTTACTTCTGGGAGAGCCGCATGCACTATCTTGCCCGGCACAGAAAACATTTCTGCCGCCGCTTGGAATCCCCTTCTTGATGTGGTTCTCACTTCGTCTGCCCCTGATTCTGGTGCCGGTTCGCCTTCCCCTGTAATTTTATTTACTATTTTCTCACCCGATTCTTTATATATCTTGTTGACCCGTCCCTGAAAGTCTGCCGGTTCTTCTGTTTTGACTGGTTGCTCTGCAAATGTCTGTCTTCCGGCCCATGAAAGGTCAATGCCCGATGTTCTTGCTTCTTCGTCGTATAAACCTTGTTCAATTGCCTGACGGGTTTTTTTTGCTATATCCGATGTTGGATTGCCTTTTGAGTATTCTATAAGTTGTTGAAGTGTTGCCATTTTATTATGCTTTGCCCCAGAAGCTCTCGTCTGGGATTACCAAGCTGTCTAATTCCGACCTTAAGTCTTTACTGCCCGTCGGATCGAATGATTCTACTGAAGAATATGCCGGGATCCTGAGATTTCTGTTGTATAAACTCGCTTTGTCGATAGTTGGAAGTTCAAATGCTTTCCTCTCAGAATTAAGTCTTTGCATGGCATCACTTGTGAGTTCGTCCATCTTATTTTTCCATGTAACCGGGCTTTCATTCATGTCTGGTACATTTGCCGATACCAGTTTTTCCCATTCAGTCTCGGTGAGAGCTGATCCGGCTCTTTTGTTTATTATACTCGCAGTGAGAGATGTGATTTTGGCTTTTATTGAAGTAGCCTGTCCCCACCCGAATTTCTTTGATAACCATTTGTTGAAGTTTCCCGTAAAGGCACCAACCTCATCATTCCACCCTTTTCCAAGGAGCTTGTTAATTTCGTCCACCTTATCGTTTATGTAAATTACATCACCCTCTCCTACGAAAGTGTCTTTGTATTGTTCTTGCATATTTCCATATGCGACATTTTCTATGAACTGAATGGCTTGGTCATGCTGGCCTGCATTTATGAGTCTGGCTACCTTGGCAATTTGGGTACTATCTAAATCTTGCGCCAATGCGTATTGCCTCATTCCCTCAGAGAATGCGCTGGTTGCTTCCACTCTGTATCCGGTGACTTCATCTATCATTTTAAACGGAGTCAATCCTCGGGTTTTGGCGTCATCGAAGTATGTTCTCAGAAACTCTTTTTCGTTGTCGCTGTTTTTGAGTTGGGTTGGCAGAGCTGAGAGAAAGAACATGAAATCGCCTATGTCCCCTGGCTGACCGTTGCCAGTACCTATTCTGGTCCCAGTTTTGGGATTTTTAGCCTCATCCTCCTGTTTCCAGTAATCGAATATGGTGGCGTTTTTGTCTATCCAGCCGTTCTGCTTGGCCCATTCGTACATTTGAGCGTCCGCCCCCAAATCTTTCGTATTTTTGCCGGGAATGAGGTTATCGAGAGTCTTTTTGATCTCCTCGGCCGTGAAATCTCCGATTTGGTTGCCGTTTTGGTCATAGTTGAGATAATCTATCATTTGCACTGGATCGGTGATACCTTGCCCCACCAGGCCTGCCACAGCGAGGTCTCTGGATGACTGGATGACGCTTTCTCTGGCTTTTTTCTGGTTTGCTATGGCTGTTTCCCTGACTTTGCTTAAAACCGCCTCTTTTTCCTTGCGAATGTTCTTAAGTTCGGTCATTTTGTTTTGAAATATGGAGAATTGCTTGTCTTCCCTGGCTGTCGAGGCTTGGTTTATGAGAGTGGCTTCTTCGTTGTTTATTTTGCTTATGCGATCCAGTCCTTCCATCTCCACTTTGTTCATTACTGCCTGAGTAGACTCTCCAGCATAGCGTTTCAATCCCGATCGTATGCCGAAGTTTTCATATGCCTTTTTGATGTTGGCATTTGCCTCTCTGGTGTCAGCTATTTCTGATTGTTTGATACTTTTGATTTGGTTTATGGTGTCATTTGTCCTGGCGTCCACTTGGCTCATGTAAGCGTTGTATGAATCGTCTATCATCTTGGCGTCGCTGTCGAGAGCGTCTATTCCAAGAGCTTTAGATTCCTCGGGAGTGAGTCCTGTTTCATTATCATTTGCACTCAAAACATTGACTTCGCTTTTTATTTTGTCAAACTCAGCGCTTTTTTTCTGAAAGTCTTGATTTGCCATGTCTGGGGAGAGAACCGTTGGAGAAAACTTAGCTTGATTTTTAGGTTTAAAGAAATCTGGATCAGTAAATTGTCCCTCAAGTCCTTTTTGAACTGTAGAATAAGGTACTTTTCCAGTTTCAAGCCCGCTCAAAGTAGTCGGGTCAGTGACTCGCTGATTTACGCCAGTATAGTATTCTCCTGTTCCTATTTTGTATATTGATGCTGGTGCTTGTGCCATATTTTTAAGTTAAAATGCCGATCCATAAACATACACTTGGGTGTTGGCTGGCATAGTCCCTCCTCCGCCCAATTGTAAGCTAGTTATTTGCTGGGCTGTCGACGTTGCCCACACACCGTAGATTGGATAACTTATAGGGGTGGTTGTGGCGGCATATGGAAATCCTGATCCCATCGATTCAATTTTCACGAATTTATATGTGTCCAGATTATTTACAATATCTATGGTTGAGAATATGACACCTGAAGTATGCCAGAGTTTTATGGAGGTCGCCCCATTGCCTATCGCCAAAGTCGTTGTTGCCCCGTAATATGAGTAGTTGATTGCCGAATCGCCGTTAAATTGGATGTCATTCCCTGAATTGCCGGGAGCAGAGACCATAATTCGCAATAATGCTCTAGCTGGGAATGATACATTCATTTTTTGAACTGAACCGTTGGTGCTTGATGCCAGAAGATACCATAGCATGCTTTGTCCGGTGGAGTTTTTGACAAGTGTCGGATCG
>ERZ1292629.3405-Hain-H43-01um-R1-3405-length-12302-cov-6_pt1 | contig 12302 bp, 12 predicted proteins | sample MGYA00564399_ERZ1292629 | MGnify/ENA primary metagenome ERZ1292629 (study PRJEB36523, sample SAMEA6512636) | groundwater metagenome | collected 2019-01-08 | study: AquaDiva: Metagenomics assemblies of 32 groundwater samples | reverse complement strand
AGACTATTCTAAACAAAAATAAAAAAATGAAGATAACCGAAACGACTAGCAATCCATATATCATTTCTGGGGCCGTATTAACTCCGGTAAATATTACCATGAACCCACCTATGGCCAGCAATCCGACTATTAACTCAAAAGTTATTTTTAACCAAGTTAGCATAAAGAGACTTTAACACTTATGCCAACACCTTTACAGAGAGTCGCCGTATGTGTAAATAATCCCACCTTTCAGGTGGGATTTGCAATAATTTCTATACCAAGCCTCGCGGCTTCGATAATCAGATATTCTTGGATCGCGCGCGCGGCTCTAAATTCATTTCCTTGAAAGTCCAATAATTTTTCTCGGTGTTTGAGATACTGTTTTTTATGCTTGGTTTCATCAAGGGTGACAAGTAAGATTGGTTTGCCAAATCTTAATAATGAATTAGGGTCGAGAAACGCTCCTTCCATGATTAGGTCATCATGTTTCATGATTTCTTGTTCGACGGTTTCTCGATATGTGTCTCTTACCAATAATAATCCCTTGATGACATTTTTAGTCGTCAGTTTGCCAAATATTTCATATGCAAGACAAGTAGATAATTTTGGCAAAGGCCCTTTCTTTAATTTGTCGGCTTCAAATACTAGAAGATTTAATTTTTTTCCTAGAAGTTTTGAATAATAAGTCTTTCCTGAGCCGGGAACACCATAAATAAAGATTTTCATAATTATTCCAGAAACCTGCCTTTCAGTTTGACAAATATGGGAATGATAATGGCAAAGCCCAAAACCCCAAAGATCAAGTTGTTTAGATTAAATAATCCCCCGATTAGATAAAAAGATGGAATACCGACAATCAAATGAGAAATAATAGACCCAATAAAGAAACTAGTGAATCTGACATTCAGAAGACCCGCTCCGTAGCAAATTGCTTCGAGAAATAGGCTTCCGGTAAATATTCGCAGAGTCGTAATAGCTTCTATTTCCCGGTGAGGCTTTATTCTTAGGTGTCTTATTTTACTAATGGTATCTTCGTCAAATAATTTTTGTAAAAATGGATACCCATATTTTTTCCCAATCAGAAATGCAATTGATGAACCGGCTGTACTACCGATAAAATCAACTAGATATGCCGGAAACCAACCGACAAATGGTATTGCAGCCAGAGTGAAAACCCCACCAGGTAATGGTGGCCAGACAATGCCTAGTATTTTTAACAAAAAAAGTACAATCACAAATAAGCCTATATTATGCCGAGACCAAGAAAAAAAGATTTGAAAATAGATTGACTTACTAAACCAATAATAGGCAAGAATAGTACCAAGTGTAACCAGAATAGCCAAAATAACGAATTTTCTTGATTTAACTTTCATTTGTTATATTTTAACAGACTCGAAGTAATCCCACCTTTCAGGTGGGATTTACAGGTGGGATTTATCCGGATATTAAGGTTTCTTTTTGGGTTTTGGTTAATTTTTTAAGTTGGGATTCGCGGTGCATGGCTTCGGAGCGGGTATCAAATCTTTCTGAATAAACTAATTCAAATGAATCGAAATATTTGATATATTTTGCAGCTCTGGCAGATTTTTCCCGATGTTCTCTGATTCTTTTCTCCAAATCTCCCGTCTGGCCAATATACAGGGTATTTCCAGATGTCTGGAGAATATATACAAAATAAGTCATAGTATCTAAGCTTGACAGTAAATAGATTATGTTTTATAATTTGGTTATCATCAGGGAGAAACGACCAATAGACTAAGTGTCTATTTGCAACGCCTCCCATTTTTTATGGTTTAAATTCTAGTCTATGTTTCTCACGATAGAGAAATATCTTGTATGTTTGAAATATTTTTAATAAACTAGATTCACTCTGCTGATTTGGAATTATAATATTCATCAACTTATTCTTGTCCTTCAAAAACTCATGTAAACAGCTAAAGTCGCCGTCACCAGAAACAATCACGGCTTTGTCATAATTCAGATACTGAATGGCCGCGGAGTGAAGAACAAGCTCTGCGTCGACATTACCCTTAGGTTTTCCTTGATTGTCTTTGACCGTGGGCTTGAACACCAGCTCGTAATTGTAAGAACGCAGACTATTGTAAAGAGGTTTATTGCTTGGAATATATCCAATAAACAGAAAGGCTTTAGTGATGCGGAATTTGTCAGAAAGATATTGTCGGAACTTTTTAAAATCCAACCTCCAACCCTTGTATATCAACTTATTTCCTTTATAGATATCTTTGTTTGTTCCTAAATTTAAGTTCTGACCATCGATAAAAGCATAGACAGTTGCTCTTTTCTGTTTCATAATTTTTAATTATACAATTTTTTATCCATATCTTTCGACTCGTTTCACTCGCTCAAGACCTTCTCCTCACTAGAACTATAGCCCTGAGCGAACAGAGTGAGTCGAAGGGCTGCGGGGCTTGGATTCGGACCAAGATCGCTGCTTTCAGAGAGCAGAGTGCTACCGTTACACCATCCCGCAATACACTCATTTTATCATTTAACCATTTGAACAGGGAGAAGTAGCGTCCCTCTCTTAAATTAAGAGAGGGAATGAGGGTGAGTTATAACTTGCGTAGTTTTGCCACAAAGAAGCCTTCCATAATTGGACTTGGATTAATCCTTTGAGTTGAAACAAGTTCAACTTTTCCAGACTCTTTTTTCAAAAGCCACTCGACAACCTCCTCATTTTCTCGGGTATTTAATGTACAGGTACTATAAACAATCGTTCCACCCTGTTTAGTACACCCAAAAGCCGAGCGCAGGAGAAATTTTTGCAACTGAGCCAGCTCTTTGACTTTGCCAGGCGACCAATTTTGATAAGATTTTGGATCAAGCGTCGTAAATCGTCCTTCCATACTGCAAGGGACATCGACTAGGGACTTGTCAAAAAATCCTGGATATTTTTCCCAGAGAGATTGACCCGATGTATTTATAATAGTGGTATTGGTTACACCCAAATTTTTTAAGTTGGCTTCCAGCTTGTAAATTCTGATTCGGCTATTGTCATTGGCAATTATTTGACCAGTATTTTGCATTAGAGCCGCTATTTGAGAAGCTTTACTCCCAGGCGCAGAGCATAAATCTAAAATTATTTCGTTTGGTTTTGTGTCCAAGATTATGGGGGGCAACATACTAGACAAACTCTGGACATAAATTTCACCATTTTTATAAATTTTTAGCTCTTGGATTTCCCGCAGTGGGTGGTTGGTAATAAAAGCTTGATTGTGTAGAGTATATTCAAAATTAATTTTGCTTTTGACAGTTTCAAAGTTTGACTTGAGGGTATTTACCCGGAAAGTAGTCGGAAGGATCCGGTCAAAGGCCGATGGTGAAATATCTTTTGCTAAACTAGCGAGGAATTTGTCCGGCAACATACTAGCATTTTATCAAACTAAGTGATAGACTGCTAAGGTATGGATATTACTCGACTTTATCCGATTGTTACTTTGCGGGATGGTGTAGTTTTTCCCCACACCGAACCGACCTTGAGTTTTGGCAGGTCAATCAGTGTTGCTGGAATTGAAGCCGCTATCAAATCCGATAAACAATTGGTATTTGTGGGTCAGAAAAATGATTCGCTAACCCCTAGCCCTTCCGATTTGTATGAAATAGGCACCTTGTGTGTGGTGGAACAATTTGCTCCGGTGAACAATGAATTATTAGCAAAAATCAAAGGTATTGCCAGAGTCAGGATTGGGCCGGTTTCCCAGGTGGAACCGTATTTTACAGCCCCGATAGAAGTTTTGCCGGAATCTTATCTTGAGTCCGACGAGACAGTGGCTATAGCCCGGCAAATATTAATGGAACTTAGGCACTTGTTTGATATGGGCCGGTCGGTAGATTTCCCGATTTTTATGCGCCTGATGTCCGGGGTGTCCGCCGCAGAGTTGGCTGACCAGGTGGCCAACATGCTGGATCTAAAGACTCCCATCAAACAAAAATTGCTCGAGATTCTCTCAGTCGACGAACGTTTAAACGAAGCTTTGATATTATTGGCCCATGAAATAAAGGTAGTTGAATTGGAGCACAATATCGCTCACCAGGCTCAAGCCAAATTTGACAAAAATTACAAAGAGCAAGTTCTTCGTGAACGCCAAAAAACCATATCCAAAGAATTGGAAAAATTGGGATCAGAAACCACAGAAGACGAAGATGATTATGCCGTACTGCGGAAAAGAATCAAAACCTCAGGCATGCCCGACGATGTCCGTAAAAAGAGTGAAAAAGAACTCTCCCGCCTGAAACAAATGAGCTTTAGTAATTCCGAATCAAATTATATCCGGACCTATCTGGAATGGTTGTGTGACATGCCCTGGAACAAATCGTCCAAAAACAATGTTTCTATGACCCGGGCCTCACGGATTTTGGATGAAGACCATTTTGGTTTAGAGAAAGCCAAGGAAAGAATTATGGAATATCTGGCGGTTATGAAGCTTCGGCATGCTCAGAAGTCGCCAGATAAAGATGGCATATCGGGGACTATTTTATGCTTTGCCGGGCCCCCGGGTGTCGGAAAGACCTCAATCGGTAAATCCATCGCCCGGGCCCTCGGTCGCAAATTTGTGAGAATTTCCTTAGGAGGAATCCGTGATGAGGCGGAAATACGCGGTCACAGAAGAACTTATGTCGGGGCACTCCCGGGCAGGATTATCCAAGGGATCAAGACTGCCGGGACCAAAAATCCGGTCTTTATGCTCGACGAGCTGGACAAACTGGCCTCAGATTACCGGGGAGATCCTTCATCAGCTCTTCTTGAGGCACTGGATCCCGAACAAAATAACGCTTTCTCTGATCATTATCTGGAAGTACCGTTTGATCTTTCCAATGCCATTTTTATCGCCACGGCCAACAATATAGACACCATACCCTCGGCCCTGCGGGATAGATTGGAAGTGATTCATTTTTCAGGCTATACCCTGGATGAAAAGGTCAATATTGCCAAAAATTATCTCTGGCCCAAAAATCTGACAAAGTCGGCCCTACCTGCCAGCTTAAAGATGGAAGACGCGGCCCTTAAGGAAATAGCTCAGCGGTATACGCGGGAAGCGGGGGTGCGGAATTTAGAACGCAATTTAGCCAAGATCGGCCGGAAAATTGCCAGAAAAATTGCCGAGAAGAGAAAAGTAAATTTAAATAATAAAATTTCTGTCATTGATGTCCATAAATATTTGGGTCCCCAGAGATTGCCGGAGACCCTAGCTGAAACCAGAGATGAGATTGGGATGAGTACCGGTCTGGCCTGGACAGCTGCCGGCGGAGATATCTTGTTTATTGAGGTGGCTCATATGCCGGGCAAGGGTGAACTGCAGTTGACGGGACAGCTGGGTGATGTTATGAAAGAATCGGCTAAAGCCGCCTTTTCATATATCAGAAGCCGCTGGGACAAATTACAGCTCAAGGAAGATTTTTACAAGGAGCTGGATATTCATATCCATGTTCCTGAGGGAGCCGTTCCCAAAGACGGGCCTTCAGCCGGAATTGCGATTGCCACCGCCGTCATTTCGTCTCTGACTGATTTGCCGGTCCGCCGTGAGGTAGCCATGACTGGAGAAATTACTTTGCGCGGAAGAGTGCTTGAAATTGGCGGAGTCAAAGAAAAAGTCATAGCTGCGCACCGGGCGGGAATTACGACCGTAATTTTGCCCAAAGATAATGAGAAAGATCTGCTGGAATTACCCCTGCGGGTCAAAAAAGAACTGAAGTTTCATTTTGTCAATCACCTTGATGAAGTCTTAAAAATTGCTCTCAAGCTCGTTCCTTCTGATAAAATGGAGCAAGTTCAATGGCCTCATCGTCTAACGGTTAGGACGTCAGGTTCTCAACCTGATAATCGGAGTCCGATTCTCCGTGGGGTCACCTCAATTGGTAGCATTGACAAGCCTCTCTTAAAGATGTAGGATACCAAGGACGCTCTTTTGGGAGCGTGTTTTTTCTATGAATACTAATCAAATAATACTCACAAAAAATGGCTATGATAAGCTCAAATTAGAGCTTGGAGTTTTGGTGTCCCAAAAGCGCCCGGCTCTGGTTGAGCGTCTGTCTCTGGCCCGGAGCATGGGTGATCTGTCTGAAAACAGTGATTACCAAGATGCCAAGGAAACTCTGTCGTTTATGGATGGTCAGATAGCGGAACTTGAGGAACTGACCAGAATAGCCAAAATAGCCAAGCCAAACGGTAGTTCAAATATTGCCGTCGGGCATTGTGTCAAAGTCAAAGTAGGGAAGATCGAAACTGAATTTGAGATAGTGGGAGAATGGGAGGCCGATCCGTCTAAAAAGAAAATATCTCATACCTCGCCTCTGGGACTGGCTTTGATAGGTAAAAAAGTGGGGGAAAAAGTGGAAGTTGCTGCTCCGGCGGGTAAAGTAGTATACACTGTGGTGTCCATAAGCTAAAATAAACCCATGGCAAACTCACGTCTTTCTGAAATTAGAAAAATCCGGCTTGAAAAATTAGCCAAATTGCGTGAGATGGGTATTGACCCCTTTCCTACAGGTTTTTCATTATCAAAAATAAATATCTCTAAAGCTCTAGAGTCACAAGATAAAGAAGTTTCGGTCGCAGGCAGAATTTGGAAATTACGCGAACATGGCAATGTAATTTTTATGGATCTCCGGGACGAATCCGGACAGATTCAACTATTGTTTCAAAAAAAGGTTTTAGATAAAAAGTTTTCAATTTTGAAACTCTTGGATATGGGTGACTTCATGGGCGTCAAGGGAAATGTAACTAAAACTCAAGCGGGCGAAATCACCATAGATGTAAATTATTTCGAGGTTTTGGGAAAATCTATCCGACCCATTCCTGATGATTGGAGCGGTCTGAAAGACACAGAGGAGAGATATAGAAAAAGATATTTAGATTTATTGTTAGATCCAGAAATAAAAAATAAATTTATTATTCGTTCGACTGTATTACGGGAGACTAGAAATTATCTAGATAGTCAGGGATTTGTCGAGGTGGAAACGCCAATATTTCACCCGCTTTATGGCGGAGCAAATGCCAAACCTTTTTTGTCACACATGAACGCATTAGATACGGATTTTTATTTACGAATTGCTTTTGAACTGTATCTAAAAAGGTTGGTTGTGGGGGGTTATGAAAAAGTTTATGAGATAGGACGGGATTTTAGGAATGAGGGGATTGACCACTCACATAGTCCTGAATTTACTATGTTGGAGTGGTACGAATCCTATACTGATTATCATGGCGTGATGGATAGGACTGAGGGGTTAATAAAACATTTAGCCCAGAAAATATATGGCAAAGCCCAGATGTTGGTAGACGAAAACCAGATCGATATAGGGAAAAAGTGGCCAAGAGTTTGCATGACCGATATTTTGTCAGACAGACTAAATTTAGACGTCGAGAATCTAACCCTAAACGAATTAATAAAGTATTGTAAAGAAAACAAAATAGACTTAGTAAAAGGCGAATCGAAGGGACAAATAATCTTTGACATTTTTGATAAAAAGATTTCTAAGACTCTGATTGAGCCCATGTTTGTAATAAATTACCCACAAGAAGTAAGTCCTTTATCAAAGCCTCATCGGTCAAAACTAGGCTGGGTGGAGAGATTTGAAGGTTATATTGGAGGACGCGAGATTTGTGATGGTTGGTCAGAGCTTACGGATCCGCTAGTCCAAAGGGAGAGATTCGAATCCGATACCAAAGCGGCTAGAAGTGATAAAGAAGAAGCCCAGCAAGTGGACGAAGATTTTCTGGAAGCGATGGAATATGGCATGCCCCCAATTGGGGGCATTGGTATCGGTATGGACCGGCTAACCATGTTTTTTACAAACACCTGGTCAATTAAAGAAGTAATCCTATTTCCCACATTAAGACCAGAACATGTCAAATAGACAAGGAATTGATCATGTCACTCTGACCGTTTCAAATTTGGATAGGACGAAGGTATTTTATGAAGAGCTTTTTCAAACAAAATTTGAGAAACATAAAGAAAATTCTTTTAATCTACTGCCGGTTGGTATTCCAGTCTGGTTTGTCCAATGGGAAAAGCAACATCCCAATGATCGGTTTGATGAGGCTAGAATTGGATTGGATCATATTGCATTTCATTTGGAGACATTAGAAGAACTTCAAAAGTTTGTTGATAGACTCAGAAAAATGAAAGTGGAGACGGCTGGTTTACAGAGATTTATGGGTAAATATCCATATGTTTGTTTTCGCGATCCAGACAATATCCAAACGGAATTTTTTATTCCCGAAGAACTATAATAATTGAATATGCAGCCCTACAAGAAACTTTATACATATTGGTACTCACTTATAATTTATGACTTAGAAGTTGAGTTTACCAAAAAATATATTACCAGTTGGAAGCTGAGAGAACAAATGGACGGAGCAGCCAGATCAGGGAAACAAAATATTGTTGAAGGATCGGATATATTAAAAACCAGTCTAAAGACAGGAATCAAGCTTACAAATGTTGCCAAGGCTTCAATAGAAGAGCTGATTGGCGATCTCGAGGATTTTCTACGACAGAGAAAACTTAAGATGTGGGACAAAAATGACCCTAGAGTTTTAGTTTTTAGGGAAAAATATTCAAAAATCGTAAGAAACTTAAGTAACTTAGGTTACTTAGGAAACGAGAAGTGGGAACTACCCGAAGACCCTGAAGAAGCAGCCAACTTACTCTTGACACTTTGTCACATTGCGACATATCTTTTGAACAACCAAGTAGACGCTCTCGAGCGCAAACATATCACTGAAGGTGGATATACAGAAAAGTTATATGAACAAAGAACTGCTTATCGTAAGTCTCTTAAGTAACCGAAGAATCTTATGAAACTTGATAAATCACAAGCGCTTACTCTACTAAAAACTCACATCCAAAATGAGAATTTGAGAAGGCATTGTTTGAGTGTCGGAATTGTTATGAAGGCTTTGGCGGAAAAACTGGGTGGTGACCCGCAGGAGTGGGAAATATTGGGCATCATTCATGATTCGGATTGGGAAGAAACCAAAGATAATCCCGATCAACATACAATTGTTACATTATCAAGAATTGACGATCCGAGATTTACACACGCTCTCCAATCACATAATACTCATCATACGCATCTGGCCGAGCTTGAAGGAAATATGGAATGGGCCTTAGAATGCTGTGATGAACTGACCGGATTTATTGTCGCGTGTACTCTCGTCCTGCCATCCAGAAAAATTGCTGACCTATCAGTGGAATCTGTAATGAAGAAATTTCCCAAAAAAGAATTTGCTAAAGCCGTTAATCGTTCCCAAATCGCTCAATGTGATGAAAAACTCGGCATCAAACTTCCCGACTTTGTCCAAATTGCCCTCTCCGCCATGCAGGGTATTGCAAACGATATTGGGTTGTGATAAATTCGTATTATGACATTCTTATTTGGGCCCGCCGATGGCGGATAAAGCGTTTGAGATAGCATCCAACTTCAGCTGGCAACTCCTTCGGGGCGGAAGTATAATAAAGATATATGCTGGACATTAAATTTATTCGTGAACATCAGAAAGAGGTTGAGAAAAACCTCGTGTTTCGTGGAAGCAAAGTTTCTTTGGCTGAAATATTGTCATTGGATGAGAAACGCCGAAAACTTATTTTTCAGATAGAAGAAATACGTGCTATACGAAACCAAACACCGGCAGAAAAACCAACACCGGAACAACTGGAAGAACTAAAGCTCAAAAAAGAAGGACTCAAGAAGCTTGAAACTAAATTTGACATAGTAGACAAAGAGTTTCTAGACAAACTAGCCCGAATTCCAAACATGTCTTCTCCGGATATGCCGGAAGGCAGGGGAGATCCCGACCATGTTGAATTAGCGGTTTGGATACCTGAGTCAGGATATTTACCCAAGGAAAAACTTGGGTTGGGGCTTAATTCAGCTCAATACATGCCAAAGAAAATCGGCAAGCATCATGTCGATTTAGGAAAAGACCTTGATATTATTGATATCGAACAAAGTGCCGTGACTTCAGGATCACGATTTGCTTATCTCAAAGGCGATGGTGCTCTTTTGCAGTATGCATTGTTTGAATTATTAAAAAATAAGTTAATTACGGAAGGATTTGAGCCCATGATTGTTCCAGTTTTGGTCAAAGAACAAGTCTTGTTTGGCACGAGTCATTTTCCGGAAGGACGTGACCAAGTCTATGAAATCAAAACTGAATTTGTAGAAGATAATAACCAATTATTCTTAGTTGGTTCTTCAGAACCTTCACTCTTTGCCTATTATATGAATAAAACTCTAGATAAAAAAGATTTACCAAAAAAGTTTTTTGCTTTTACCCATTGTTTCAGAAGCGAAGTCGGTTCATGGGGGAAAGATGTCAGAGGAATTAAGCGGGTGCATCAATTTGACAAACTTGAAATGGATTTATTGGCGTCAGAAGATAATTCTCGCGAAATGATGGAATATTTGCGTGGAATAAACGAGTGGGTAATGCAGCAATTAAGACTCCCCTACCGCATAATAAATAAATGCTCATGGGACTGCGGCTACAATGCGACCTATTTGCAATATGACCTTGAGGGTTGGCTTCCGACACAGGGTGAATTTATTGAATTGGGATCAAATACCGATGCTTGGGATTATCAAGCCAGACGGATGAATATTACATATAAAGATGAAGACGATAAGAAAAAGTTTGTCCATACGGTTAATGATACTGGCATACCCATGGGTCGAATGATTATTGCCATTCTCGATAATTACCAAAACTCCGATGGGTCGGTGACAATTCCCGAGATCCTCCGTCCCTACATGGGCAAAGACAAAATAGAGATAAAGAAGTAAAATTAAGAAATGGCAGTATTTAAAAAACCCAACTTTTCAGCTTTGGGACAAATCTTGTCTATAAATTCTTTTGTGGGTGGATTAATGTGGAAAATCAACAAGGGAATGTTTTTTGGTGTGGTGATTTTAAATATTCTTTTCAGCGCTACCATAATCCCCAGTCTTTATCTCGACAAAAGATTTTTTGATATTTTGGTCTCTAATATCACCAATCCATCACCTCAAAAGTCATTCCAAATAATCACATGGTTAGTATTAGGAAGAATGGGCTTACAGCTGATAAAAACCTTGTTTAGGAGAGTATCGGGGTACTGGAGCAGAATACTAATTATGAGAACAGGAAGCGAAGTGGAAATTATGATTGCTGCAAAATACGCTTCGATTTCAGTGCCAGATCTGGAAAATCCGGATTTTAAGGATCGGTATATGAGGATTGAGAGAGAAACCGGCGGAAGAATCCGCCGTGTGGCCGATCAAGTCCTCCGGCTCCCGACCTATTTATCTGGTGTGGTGTCTTCACTTTCGATATTTGCGATTGGTCAGCCAATAGTCATAATTCTTTCGCTATTATCGCTGGTCCCTAGTCTGATTGTCGAAAGAATATTTATCAAAAAAGATTTTGAACTGGAGAATAAAGTTTCAGTATTTCACAGATTTAGGGGGATGTACAGCTATTTCTTAGGCAGGACAAAATCTTATATGGATTTAAGACTGTTGGGGATGAAGGATTATTTGCGGGATAAAATTTATAATGCTTGGGAAAAGATAATCGTCCTGCGGAGCGATTTGATGAAGCAAGGCCGGATTTGGGGTTATCTAGCGGGGACGGTGGACGACATAGTTTCCTATGCATTTGACGGGTATTTTGCCTTTATGGTGATAATCGGCAAATCTACAGTCGGTTCAGCCCAGGCATATATTAGGGCAATTTCAAATTTCAAACAAAATGTGACTAATCTAACAACAACCACACTTGAGCTGTACGAAAACTATTTATATTTATCTGATGTTAAGTGGTTATTTGACATGGAAGAACCATATGGTATAGACAAGGGAGCCGATTTCAATGGAAAAATAAGTAAAAAGATAGAGTTTAAAGATGTTTGGTTTAAGTACCCCAATACCGACAATTGGATTCTCAAAGGAGTAAGTTTTTCAGTTTTAGCCCATGACAATCTTGCCATCGTGGGAAAGAACGGCGCAGGAAAGACTACTTTAGTAAAGCTCTTGTGTGGTTTTTATAAGCCTGATAAAGGAAGCGTGACAGTAGATGGACAAGAAGTTTATGATCTAAAAAAACCAGAGTATTGGAAATCACTTTCGGTGCTATTTCAGGATTTTGAGGGATACAATGTGACAGTAAGTGAGAGTATTGCCGCCGGAGATATCTCCAAAAGTAGCGACAAAAAAAGAATAAAAGAATATTATAAAAAATTTGTAATTGATTACTGGATAATTAGTTTGCCACTCGGTTATGAAAATCCACTGTCACGGGAATTTCCAAAAGGGGTGGC
>ERZ1292629.3401-Hain-H43-01um-R1-3401-length-12306-cov-5_pt1 | contig 12306 bp, 13 predicted proteins | sample MGYA00564399_ERZ1292629 | MGnify/ENA primary metagenome ERZ1292629 (study PRJEB36523, sample SAMEA6512636) | groundwater metagenome | collected 2019-01-08 | study: AquaDiva: Metagenomics assemblies of 32 groundwater samples | reverse complement strand
TACTCGATCCAAATATTGCAAACCTTATCACAAACATCCTTTCTGATAACACTGCTCGTACGCCAGAATTTGGAGCTCGGTCACCTCTATATTTTGAAAGTGGGAATGTTGCTGTAAAAACTGGAACCACAAATGATTATCGGGATGTATGGACAGTTGGATACAGCCCAAATATTGTTGTTGGTGCATGGGCCGGTAATAATAATAATTCTTCTATGACAAAAAATATTGCTGGTTTTATTATTACTCCCTTATGGCATGATTTTATGGAAAATGCATTAACTATTATTAATGAAAAAGATTCTTTTATCCAACCAATTACCCCAACCCCAAAAAAACCAGTTCTCCGTGGTATTTGGAAGGGTTCTCGATCATATAGTATTGATAAAGTTTCGGGAAAACTCGCAACAGAATTCACCCCTCCTAACCAACGTGAGGAAAAAATACTACAACAAGTTCATTCGATTCTTTATTGGGTCAATAAAGAATCTCCAGATGCCGAAATACCCACAAACCCAGCCCAAGACCCACAGTTTACTGCTTGGGAAGGCCCTGTGCGTGCATGGGCAATGCGTATGGGATACACAGACGACACGTTAGGAGTTCCGATTAGCGATTTTGATACCTCCCACTCCCCAGAAAATTGGCCACATATAAATCTTACAGATGATCCTGCAAAACTCATCTTTAAACAAAACGATCCCCTTATTTTTCATCTCGCTATCGTTGCAGTAAACCCAATTACTGAAGGGGATATATTCATCGATGATGAATTTGTGCGTTCAGAGGCTAATAATTTAAATACCTTAACAATCAACCAAGAATCACTCGCTTTGCAAGAGGGCACTCACTCATTAAAACTTACCGTATACGATTCTATTGGAAATCGATCTGAAGCTCGTTTCCAATTTACAATTTCGGCCCCTTAAACCGTATCTGAGAAATACTAATCGTGGGAAGCCTTTGTTGAATTTCTTTTATAATTTTCTGCTCAGATGTATGAATTTTTTGTTTTAATATATGAGACGCGGTATATATTGTCATGCAACCATCGTAATATTCTACAGAATATTCTGCGCTTGTTGATGGAAAAATTTGCTGTAATACACTTTCAACATTATGCGTGTTCTGCTTTTTTTTAAGTGTGTGATGCCTATCAATTCGGTCAAATGCTTTTGGCAAAAATGATCCAATTGGCGTAAGACTCATATTCCTCCCTTCATTGGCATAACGACGTAGAGAGATTCTTCTTTTTTAACTGGACGAATAAGAAGTGGTTGAGACTCACTATTAAAGCCAAAAAATAAATTTTCATCTGAATACGCATCGATGCCCTCTAGTAAATAATGATAATTAAAAACAATTGATAGCTTATCTCCTTGAACACCAGCCTTCATGCTTGCTTTATATTCTCCAACATCTCTATTACTACTCTCTATAACACAATCTCCCGTTTCTGGAGAAAAGGTTAAGTTTACCGCTTGAAGTTTATTAGAAAAAATACTTGCTCGTTTTATATGACTCGCTAACGCACCCCGCGAAATGGTGACCTGTGTCATAAACTTTTTGGGGATAATCTGTTGATAATCTGGAAAGTTACCCTCAGTAAGCCTCGAGTAAAGGTTTGTATCGTTGTAGCGTATACATAATTCACCTTTCCCAATAAAAAACAGTACTTCCTCGCCCTCCCCATATTCAAGAAGTTTAATGAGCTCTTCGCATGTTCGTAATGGAAGTAAAAACGATTCACGGGCTATTTTAGGAGAGAATGCTTGTGGTTTAAGACGTTCCTCTGAAAGACGAAAACTGTCGGTAGATGCAATAATAAGAGTATCTTTTTCTAAAACAAAATACATACTCGCGAGTTCTGGTTTAATATTACTTTTTGAAACAGAGACGAGATTTCGTGAAATTATATGAATAATATCTTGCTTTTTAATACTTATTTTATATAAATCTTTAATTTGTGGAAATGGTGGAAAATCGTCTTGTGAATAACCTTTTAATACTGTCTTTTGGGTTTGTGTGTGAATAATAAGATCAGTATCTTTTGATTCGAGTATAATTTTCTCGTCTTTTGGGATTGTTGATATGTAAGAAGATAATACTCGAGCTGGTATAGCAACTTTTCCATTATCTTGAATAGTGCTTCGAATACTTGTTTCAATACCTACTTCTAAATTTGTACCAGTAATTTTTAAAGCTCCCGATTCTGTATTAATAAGGAACGAGCCAAGAATTGGTAAAGTTAAATCTCGTCCTGTACTTCTCTCAACAAGTGTTAACGCTTTTTTAAAATTATCAGATAAAACACTACATTTCATACTTATGTTATACACTTATCCACACTTGTAATGGTATAGGTATTATTTTTTATATATCCTTTTATTTTATTGTTATGCATTGGATAAGTGTATAAGTAATAATTAATGGTTATGTGTAATAAAGTATTTTATTTTATTGAAAGTATAGTGTGTGGATAGTAGAAGGATAAATATTTAATAAAAGTTATAGAAAAATAATTTTAAGAGTTTTCATATAATTTCGCACGGATAAGTTTCAGTTCTTCCACAAGTTTTGAGTTTTGTTTTAATTCTTTAGAAATTTTTTCGTATGCATGAAGTGCTGTCGTATGATCACGGCCACCAAGTTTTTGCCCAATAAATGGATAGGAGCCGTGATAATCTTCACGAAGAAGGTACATTGCTATTTGACGAGGTTTTACAATTTCACGGCGGCGAGATCTTTCAAAAAGGCCCGCTTCACCAAGATCATAAAACTCCGATACAGTGCGAATAATTTGAGTTGGAGCAACAATTTTCTTACCTCGAGCGCTAATTTGTTCGAGCGCAGACTTTGCTTCGTCGAGTGTTATAGATCTTCCTTTTAATTTTGATCGAGCGATTATAAGGTTGAGTGCCCCCTCAAGTTCGCGGATATTTTTTTGTATGATAGATGCAACATATTCGAGAATTTCCGCTGGCGGCTCGTACTCTTTGTTTGCCACCTTAAGCTTTAAAATGGCGAGGCGGGCTTCGTATTCTGGTTCACTGATGTCTGCGGTGAGTCCGGCTTCGAAACGCGATTTTAAGCGCTCTTTAAGAGGTATTGCCTGCGGAGGCTTATCAGACGAGAAGACGATTTGTTTTCCACGCTCATATAAAGAGTTAAATGTATGAAAAAATTCTTCCTCACTCTTTTCTTTTCCTGCAATAAATTGAATATCATCAATAACCAATAGATCAACATTACGATATTTTTCTTTGAATGCGTTTAATGGTTCTCTATTTTGAATTATAGAGATAAGCTCGTTTACAAATCGCTCGCTCGTTAAATAAAGTACTTTATACTCCGGATGATCTTTTTTAACTTGATTGCCGATTGCATGAAGGAGATGAGTTTTCCCAAGCCCTACCCCACCATACACAAAAAATGGGTTATAGAGCGATCCTAGGTTTTTTGTGATAGAGAGAGCCGCCGCATGCGCAAATTCGTTAAAAGATCCTATAACGAACGTCTCAAATGTGAATTTTGGGTTGAGATTTGTCTCTCGATCGACTGAAAACTCTTTAAATTCAAGCTGTTCCGATAGTTGTTCAGCTTGAACTGGTTTTTTCTTTTGAGATTGGTCTGCCGTAGCGGTGTTGGATTGTATGGTGTAGGCTGCGTTTCGTATTTCGGGCGAGTTTGACCGGAGGGATTTTATGATTTGTTTGTGAAATTTCTTTTCAAGCCATTCTTTTGCAAAAGCATTGGGTACAGATATTGTTGCCACCCCTTCTTTGATGCCTGCGATAGCGGTATGTTTGAACCATGTTGCAAAATTAGCACGGGATACCTCAAATTCAATCTCACCCAGTACCGATTGCCATAATTCTTCCTGGTTCATATAGATAAACTATACGAGTTAAATAATTTTTTCCAATATTGAAAAATCACTCTCAATATGTTCTAATTGTTTACAACCTGTGCGTGACCTGTGTATACTGGAAAAGTTAGATAATTAGGTATACTATCATTATTATGTCGGTAACATATCAACCAAAAAAGAAAAAACGAAAAAGAACGCACGGCTTCTTAAAGCGAAAACGCACATCGACGGGGCGAAATGTTGTTTTGCGTAGGCGAAGAAAGGGTCGAGCTCGACTCACAGTGAAGTAAAGGCATGACCGGACGTGTCACCGAGCCTCAAAAACTCCCAACCGTCGAGTATATCTTAAAAAAAGGGAGGCGATATGAAAACCCCCTTTTTACGCTGTGGGCGCTCGATAAAAAAAGAACACCATTTCGGTCATATGTGATATGTTCTCGTAAGGTAGATAAGCGGGCTACGCGTCGGAATCTCTTAAAGCGTCGAATACGGGAAATATTACGGAAAGATTTCGCAAAATTCTATCAGACAAGTGATATCGCGGTTCGTATTAAGCCTGTGGGCAACGGCAAGAAAGCGATAGAATTCAAAAAAGCTCTTACAAATGTCTTCCATATTTCATAATATATTTTATTTGCCAGCTCTTAATGCGCTAGCCTTGCTGGTATTTATTCTTCCTGGGCATAGTTTTGGCCTGTCCATTATTTTTCTCACAATTATTGTAAATACGATTTTATTACCGCTGACGCACAAAGCAAAGCATGCTCAGCGAAAAATGCAGGAGTTACAGCCAAAACTTGAACAAATAAAGCGCCAGCACAAGGATAACCGCGAAGAACAGGCGCGCAAGCAGATGGAGCTTTATAAAGAACATGGAATTAATCCTTTCTCGAGTTTATTGTTGCCTATTGTCCAAATTCCTTTGTTTTTAGCTCTGTTTAAGGTTTTGCAACTCAAAGGAGATTTGTTTGCAACTAACTTGTATAGTTTTATGCCAGTTATAGAAAGCCCGGGCAATATGTTTTTAGGACTCATTAATCTTTCGGATGTAGGTCTTAAAATGCAATTTTCACCACAGTTTGTTTTCAATATTTTAAATCCAGCGAACGTGCTATTGGCGTTATTAGCCGCTGCAATGCAATTTACGCAATTACGAATGATGCCACGGCCAAAAATTGATGAAAAAAATAAAGAATCGTTTGGAGTTATATTTCAACAAAATCTCACTTTTACCATGCCCGTTATCATATTTTTAATCGGCTCTACCCTGCCAGGGGCACTGGCCCTCTATTGGACAACGATGAGTGTTTTTGGTATAGTCCACGAAGGAGTGGTGCGAAGGCGCGCGCAAGCACTCACACAAAACAATGAACAGCGAGCAATTACAACAGAATAATGAAGCGCTCGAGTGTGTAAAGGAATTTTTGAATCAAATGAATATAGAGGCGAAGGTGGAAGAGGGCGTTATCGGTGATAGTGCCGCTTTTTGTATTCGGACGGATGACGCAGGGCTTCTAATTGGTGAGGATGGCCAAAATTTATTTGCCCTAAACTATCTTCTCCGTAGAGTGCTCGAAAAAAAGACGCAAGATTCTGATGTGCAATATATCATCGATGTAAATGATTATCAGCGAAGACGCTTTGACGAGTTGAAAGACAAAGCACGCATGGGTGCCCAGCGGGTGCGCTATTTTAAAAAAGATATCACTCTGGAGCCAATGAGTGCATTTGAACGAAGGATTGTTCATATGGCGCTTCAAGAATACCCCGACATTGCTACAGAGTCAGTTGGTATGGGTCCAGAGCGTAAAGTAGTGATACGCTTGTCGACGTTATAGTAGTTTGTTTTATAAAAGCCGGAGACTCCAGAGGGTGGAGTCTCTTTTATTTACGAAGAAAATATAGTTTTCGTTTGGAGATGTAAAGAGATGAGTCATGTCAAAACCGCCACCCTGAAGGAGCAGTTTTGACTCACCCGTTAGTATATCGGTAGCCCAGAGTGTATCTTGAAATTCAACTTTCTTTTGCCACCATGCGTCTGGGAGCGGGCCCGAACCAATGTTGTTTGGTATTGCGCAAAATAGTGTCAGTTTTTCTTTTTTAGAAAATGCACATTTTTCTGGTAGCGTTTTTAAGCTAAGTTCTGCTGTTGATTCTTTGGCGTCGAGTGAACGAATTTCAAGTTTTAGATCTCGCCCACCGCTTATTGATTCTGAAGTGAGGTAGTGGGTGCCATCGGGTGCCCAAAGTGCATTAAGGCCTTGTTCTTCAGATGAAATGACAGTTAAAAGACCGCCCCCAACAGGAATTGTGCCGAGAAGAGACGGTGCAAACGCAGATGATTTTGTTTTGAGTGCAAATAAGTTTTTACTTGGCCAAGAAATTTCAAAATCAGGAATTTTGGTTGTGTAAATTGTTTTTGCATTTTTACCATCAGGGTTTGAAATTGATACAGCGTATTGCGAGCCAGATTTAACAATTGATGCAAGCTTGTCTTCCGTTGGAGAGTATGCCGAGCTCAATAGCGTGTTCGAATATTCACCGGTTTGGATTGTGGACGTTCCGGTAGTGTGAAGCCAAAAATTATTTACAGAGTCTGTATCGTATGACGAAATGGTCGCATATGTTTTGCTTGGTGACCAAATTGCATCAGCAATATTTTTTATCGTAATATTTGAAAGGCGTGTTTCCCCACCACTTCCATCGAGCGTTGTTTCAAAGAGATTTCCAGTTCCTTGTTTAAAGAAGCGCACTCGATCACCTGCTTTATTGATAGTTGGACCAACAACGGGATCAGTCGAGAGTTGTACGAGTTTTTTCTTCTCGTCTTCAGATACTGGTAGAGTTAAAGGTTCATTTTTATCGCTTAAATTTACTACACCATTGTTACTCGCGTTGTTGCTGCCACTTGGTAAACTTCCCTCATCTCCTCCCCCTCCAACAATCCCACCATCAGACCCTGTTGGTGCGGGGTTTTGACGAAATGCAAAAAATAATGCAACTCCTGTAACGATAAGAAGTATGATTGCGACAATGAAGAGTAATTTAATATTGTTGCTCATAGTATTTTAAGGCGTTGGCGAATTATTATTTGTAACTACACCAGCCGGCTCCACATCGAGATTCATTATCACCAAATTTGGATTAATCGTTTGAAGTATAAGAACAGAAAAAACGGCAAGTAGAAGCCCCCAAATAGCGTTTGAAATGCGCTCTTTACCACTTTTCATTCGTTCAGGACTTGCTCCACCAAGCGTGTATTCAATACCACCCAAAATAAACATAACAAGAGCAGAAATCGCCGCAACCGAAAGCATGAATGGGAACAAAAAGCTTACGTACTGGGTAAAAGTTTCTACTTCACCCCCACCGCCGGGAATTGGCGCCGCTAATTTATATACAAGCGATTCCGCTGATACGATGTAAGGGAAAAGTCCGACAGATAATATAAGAATATATTTTTTCATAAACATTTATTGGACATTAATGGTTGCACTTCCACGACCTTGTTGAACAATATTCGTAGGGCTTTGATACGAAACTCCAATTGTTTGGCTGCCGGTACTTCCAGGTTCTGTTGTAAACATTAATTTCCTCTCGGTTGAATTTGAATTTCCAATTTTTGCATTGTTTATACGCCAAGAATACTGAAGATTGGCAAAGTCATTTAGTGGAGCATAAAATGGTTCAGCAATAAGCGATACAGCGTCACCGTTTTTCATAAAACTTTTCTTTCCTGTAAGCCATTCCTTAACACCGTATAAAGGATCAGTAGAATACATTTCAACTGATGGGCGAATCCCAGATATTTTAATGGAGTTTTGAGAAACAATTCGTTTTAGATTGTCCTGCACAAACACGGTTATAGTATATGATGTACTTACAACATCAGAGAGATCTAAAGAAAAACTATTTTTTCCGACGCCCGATATATTGCTATCGGCGGTTGGTGTAGTACTATTTATTGACCATCCATAAATAAGATTTGCTGGATTGAGAGCTGACCCTCCAATATAAAAGCTTGGCATTGCAAATATAGTTATACGCGATCCTCCCGAAGGAAGTGCTTTTCCTTGGTACCACGTTGGTATATATGTATCTGCCGACCAAATAAGACGGATGTTTGATGGGTATATTATTTTTGTAATTTCGCGATGCTCTCCAGTTTCTGCAGTTACCGAAATTTTTATACTATTGGTGGAGCCAAGTGATCCAAGCGTAAATAAATACGATGCGTTTCCTAATCCTGATGATACAAGTTTTCCGTTAAAGTACCACGCGATTCGCGCCTTTTGTAAATTAGTAGAAAAAGATGCAATAACTGCTTGTACAGTGCTACCTGGCGCGAGATTTTTTTCATTAAATACAAGCTGCATGTCAGAAAGAGGGCCTTGTTTAATCTTCATAATTGTTTCTATGTTTGGTATTTTTGAACCGTCTAACGTTTTACCCTGCATAATATCATATAGTGTCATAGGAGTGTCATGTGGGATGTTGAAAAGATCTAATATTTTATTTCGAAATTCAATAGCTTCTTCAGGGGTTTGTGGAGTTGAGGTTGCGATTTCTGGTGTTGTTTGGGCGTGTACAAGCGAATTTCCACTGCCCGTTAAGAGAAGAATAGTTATTCCTAGGAAAAATATTTTTTTCAATACTAAAGTCATATCATTTATATTATACCTTGCTCGTAGCCCCCGAAGCTAGTTGATTACTGGCCTCTTGTCTCATAACAAAAAAAAGAACAAAAAGCGATGAACAAAGCCCGAGAGATAACCAACCTTTTTTTATTGTATCAAAGGTAAGATGTCCCTTAATAGCAAGCCACATTAAAACTACTGCTTTCCCTAGAATCGCCCATGTACCGCCAATAATCCACCCAACAAGAGGTATAAAAGCAATCAAATACGATGGAAGATCAAAGGCGAGTCCCAACAGAGCAGAGACAACAATTCCTTCCGGAATCGAAACTTTTTTTGGTCCGGTTGACCGAGAACTACTTTTACCATTACCTTGGTCCTCGGTGCTGTTTTTTCTTTGCGCTTGCCGGAGTTGTTGTGCTCGTGTGTATTCTTGTTCGTCAGCCATATATTTTTAAGTTTGAACTCCTGATGTTGCAAAATCATCCTTTGCTTTTTTGATTGCAAGGAGTTCTGCAGGATCCGAGGTTATAATTTGATGCTCGGTATACGACGCTTGAATTTTAATAGCAATATGTTTAAGGCCTGCAAAAAATATTCCTTCACCAACATCAGACTCAAGAAGCAAGAATTTTTCTTCTTCGGTAAGATTAAATATTTCTTGCACTGCATTTATTGATGCAGGCGATTGTTTTAAGAGAACTTGAATAGATGAGTTTGTAACAATTGGCTTTCCGTATGGAGAGCTCATAAAATCGGCAACGTCTTGAGTAATGGTTGCAAGCCCTAAGTAATATTTTCGAGCGCGCTTTGCGATACCATAGAGAAACGATGCTCCGTCTTGCGATTTCATAATGATCCATGCCTCGTCAACCACCAGAAGCCGTCGTTTCAAAGTTCTACGCACCGCGCTCCAAATGTAATTAATAATCAAATACATCGCAACGGGGCGCAGTTCTTCTTCCATGTCGCGGATAGAAAATACAGCCAGACGAACATTAATATTTACATTTGTTTGTTGGTTGATAAATCCTGCCCATGTACCCTCGGTATATTTTTTGATTCGAGTCGCGAGCGATTCCCCACCTTCCATGTTGGCAAGTACCAGTGCGAGGTCAGAGAGTATGGGCGAGGTTACTTGTGAAAGATCAGCATCGGGCGTAATATCTTTTGAATTATATGTTTCAGAAATTGCGCGATCTAGTACGGCGTCTTCCTCGGGCGTGAGCCCACCAAGCATGAGACGAAAAAGCCCCACAAGCCCAATAATGTGCGAACGAAGAACATCAGATGAAGATTCATCCTCGTGTGGTACCGGTACATCAAATGGATTGATGTGATGCTTTGAAGTAAGTGAGATGCTAAAATAGCGTCCCCCTACTGATTCCGCGAGATATTCATATTCTCGTTCTGGGTCGATAACTATAACGTCAACATCGAACATAAGCGAGCGAAGAATCTCAAGCTTTGCTGTGTATGACTTTCCGGATCCCGATTTCGCAAACATGATTGAGTTGTAGTTTTCCATACCAAAACGGTCGAAGAGTACGAGAGAATTATTGTGGCGATTAATGCCATATAAAATCCCTTTGTTTGAAGTTAAGTCAAACGAAACAAACGGAAAAGCCGAAGACGCTGGCGATGTATTAAAGTAATTGTGAATTTCTATCAAGTCAGTTCCAAGCGGAAAGACCGACATAATACCCTCTTTTTGTTGAAAGAGCGCGGGCTTAGTGTAGACGAGGCGTGCCTCAAGCATTGATTTTATCTCGGCTTCATTGCGGTTAAGCTCTTCAATAGAATCGGCATAAAGCGTAAGGTAAAGACCAAATGAAAAAAGTTTTTCTTGAGCTTGTGATAATTTGTCACGAAGTGATTCAAGGTCTTGATAGGCAGTGTCTAGCATCGGGTCACGTACAAGCCCGTGAGCTTCGCGATCACTGATTTGCGATTGTACTTCTGCAACTTTTTTAAGCATTTTTTTCAACATCGGGCCTGTTTCAACTGGGTGAAAAAACATCGAAATATCGAAGATTTTATCGTGGTTTATGATGCCCGAGAACCAATTTGTGGCAAGAAACCGTGGGTATGCAAATACAAAAATTGTGCGTGCAAATTTTTCGCCAAGCTGTACATAGTTCGGATTTATTGAAAATACTGCAGGAGCTATTGCTTCACGCAGGCTTTGAATGCCCGATTGATAAATTTCTTGCGGGAAAACAGGCAAAATATCAATATCTTGGGAAGCGTCTTGTTTTTTTTCAAACATTCCAAAAAGTGCCATAGTTATTTCATTTCTCCAAATTGAGGAGCTTTTCCCTTCCCCATTTCTTCTGGATTAAAGAGGGTAAAGTAAAGTTCAACAAGTTCTTCGGTGTTGAGTGGTACAGCTCTTACTCCAGTGCGTACTAAACCTTGTATTACCGAATCAACCCTCTGCCAAAGTTGTGTTTTGTATTCCTCAAATTCGGCGGGTTCAATGAGAGCATCGCCAGCCTGTTTTTTGGAAAATATTGAACTCAATGCACCACCAATTCCACTCTTTTTTGAAGCACCAAGAATTTTTAATGGAGTAAAAGGCACAACAATATAGAAAGTTTTGGAGACGATGTTTGCCGTTTCAACAAATTCTTTTACGAATGTAATATATTCAGAGATTTGAATTCGCAAAAGTTCATTTGTTTCCACTTTTTGGCGTTCACGCAATGTATCAAGATACGGCTCAATATTAAGTTTGCGCGATTGTATCGATATTTGTACTGAAAAATCAAGTGAATTTAAAAAATTTTGATATTGGGCAATTATCGCATCTTGTTCGTCAGTTGATTTGAGAGCAAAGTTAAGTGAAGAGGCCATGAGTACCGCACGCAGGGTACCGTTTTGGAGTATTACAACGCCATCTCGAATTTCTTCTATTGGAACAATGTCAAATGACGCCTGTGCCTGGCGACGTGACTGTGGGCCGAGTTGTTGGGTTTGGGGCATTAGCGTTTAAATTTTGAATTAATATCGAGCGACCACGCAAGATCCTGTAATTTTCGTTGAGAAAGTTTTGGAATTGGTGCGCTCGGAAGCCCTTGCAGTACTTTTTTTTGCGTATTTTTTATATCCATTTCTTCTTTCTTCCATATATAGAGTCTTGGGTTCCAAAAATGATTTACCGCGTTGTTGAGCACTTGGTCTAACTCTTGCTCGTTTATTTTCAGCATAGCAAGTGCCACAAAAAAACTACCTATAGGGATTCCAAGAATTAAAAAAATAATTGTCGGCAATTTTAAGAGATATAGCATAAGTACGAGGCCGCCCCCACCCAATAGATATATGAGCTGTTTTACCGTAAGAGGACCGAAGATTTTATCCTTTACCTCGATATATTGTGGAACTTGAAATTGTTGCATAAAAAATATTATTCGGTTGGTTCATGATACGGATCAATGCTGGAATACGAAGGTGTTTGTGTAAGGGTAGGTTTCGGGGTTTGAGTTGGTATAGATGTTGGCGGAGTTAGTGAGGTGGCCTGCCCCGACGGTACCGTCGGGGTTGGCATGCCAAAAGGTTTTTCTTTTATTTCTGTTGGTTGTTGTGGTGTAGGTGTCTGTACGGCAGGTGGGATTATTTTTGGTGGAGGCGAATTAGGCGGTACTGTCGGCAATGTTGAAGGAATTTTGGGCGCCTTTTCTGGTTCCACAGTAGTTACAGTTGGCTCTATAAATTTTGGCGCAGGAGGAATAATCCGTGCAGGCTCCGTTGGGGGGGCTTCTACAACTTTTTTAGGAGCAGGTTTTGGTACTATTGGTG
>ERZ1292629.3400-Hain-H43-01um-R1-3400-length-12307-cov-5_pt1 | contig 12307 bp, 13 predicted proteins | sample MGYA00564399_ERZ1292629 | MGnify/ENA primary metagenome ERZ1292629 (study PRJEB36523, sample SAMEA6512636) | groundwater metagenome | collected 2019-01-08 | study: AquaDiva: Metagenomics assemblies of 32 groundwater samples | reverse complement strand
GCACGCCAAAGACCTCAAAGAAACGCTTGGCAAAGTCGCCCCCGAAGCGGCCAAGCCAAAGGAGCATAAGCCGCCGGAGTTGAGCCAGGAGAAGTTGCGCGAGATGCTTGCGGTCGAACCTCTTGATGATGCGTCGTAAATATCTTTTACTTTTTATATTTTTACTTTTTCTGCCGGCAACTATTTTTGCCGCGGATTTGGTCAACATCAATACCGCCGACCAGGCCGCGCTTGAGACGCTGAGTGGCATCGGTCCGTCCAAGGCCCAGGCGATTATTACCTACCGCACCAACAACGGCCCGTTTGCAACCATAGAGGACATTATGAACGTCAGTGGCATCGGCACTGCCACGTTTAACGGCATTAAGGACTACATCACCGTAAGTGACGCGGCTCAAACGCAACCCGCCCCGACCGAAGCGTCGGGAACGCAGACCTCAAGCTCGATCACACAGATACAAACCGTTGTGTCAGGCGGCGGCAACGGCCCGCCGCCTATTACCGCACAGGTTACAGCCGAGACAACCACCGTTGCCGGGGCCGGCACGCGCTTTAGCGGGGAGGCCTTCGGCACGAAGGGAGAGCCGCTTACGGGCGCGCGATATCTTTGGAATTTCGGCGACGGCGCCACCAGCGAAGGCAAGGACACATTGCATACCTATATTTACCCGGGAGTCTACGACGTCGTGTTGTCGGTCGGCTACAACTACTCGAGCGCCACGGCGCGGGTCGCGGTCATCGCCAAGCGGCCGCAGGTCGCGCTGGTACTCGAGCCTGACAACTCACTGCTTTTGGTCAACAACTCCGCGCAGGAGCTCGCAGTCGGCGGATGGTCGCTCATAAGCGGCGAACATTCGTTTGTCATCCCGGAGGATACGCGCGTGCGCGCGGCGGGCGGCATCCGTTTTGCGCCGGCTATTATGGGCTTTGCGGCCGAGCGCGGAGCCACCCTTCGCTTCCCCAATAACACGACCGCGGCTGTCTCGACTATCGCAAGCGACTCGCCTCTGCGCGGCGAGCCGGTGAGCTTTGTTGCTTCGCCGCAAGCTACGGTCAAGGCTCCGCCCCAAAAAGTTCCCGCGGCTAAAGCGGTGGACCAGTCCGCCGCCGTTGCAACCAGCCCCGTGTCGCGCGAGGTGACGTGGAGCTATTTCGTGGGCCTCGCCGCCGTCATTGCGCTTGGAGCGGTCGGGACATACTATGCACCTATCAAGCGGAAGGGGGCCGAAACCCGGCTTTCGGCCGATGAGTTTGAGATTGAGTAAAGCCCATGGATAAAAAAACCATCATAGTTACCGGCGGCGCCGGCTTTGTCGGCTCGCATCTGTGCGCGCGGCTGGTTAAAGACGGCCACCGGGTTATCTCGCTCGATAACTACTTTACCGGCTCCAAAGACAACCATGTCGCGGGGTAGAGTACCGCGAGGGCCACACCAAAGATATTGCAACGCACATCCCCGAAACGCCGGACTTGATTTACCATTTGGGCGAGTACTCGCGTATTGCAAAAAGTTTAGAGGAGCCGCAGGTGGTTTGGGATTTAAATATGGAAGGCACGTTCGGCGTACTTGAATATTGGCGCGAAAAAAAATGCAAATTGATTTATGCGGGGTCGTCCACAAAATTTGAGGCAAGTGACCGGTCGCCTTACTCTTGGGGTAAAGCGGCCAACTCCGGACTGGTCGCCAACTACGGCGCGTGGTATGGACTTTTGTACGCCATAACTTATTTTTATAATGTGTACGGTCCGGGAGAGCGTGCGGGCGTCGATAATTACGGTACGGCGGTGGAGACCTTTAAGCAAAATTATCTGCAAGGCAAACCGCACGAGGTGCGGGGGACCGGAGAACAAACGCGCGCCTTTACGCACGTAGAGGATACCGTAGACGGATTGCTCTTGGCCGCCGAAAAAGGAAACAACGATGAATACGGCATTTGCGCTAAAGAGGTTTACTCTCTGCTTGATCTTGCACGGATGTTCGGGGGAGAAATAATCTTTTTGCCCCCGACCAAAAGTACGCGCTCTTCCGGCGCTATGGATACGTCCAAGTTAGAAGCGCTCGGTTGGCGACAAAGGCACACACTCAAGGATTATGTAGCAGAGGTAAAAAAATGAAAAAGATTCTTATATTCAGCCTGGCCTACTACCCGCGCCATGTCAGCGGGGCCGAGGCGGCTATTAAAGAGATTACCGACCGCACCTTGGATATTGAGTTTCATATGGTTACCCTGCGGTTCGATATGACGGATGCCCCGCAGGAGAAAATAGGCAACGTGTTGGTGCACCGCGTCGGCAGCGGCTCGTACCTCTCCAAAATCCTTTTTCCGCTTTTGGCGGCGCGCGCGGCCGTGCGCCTTGACCGCGCCCACCGGCACGACGCGCTGTGGGCCATGATGACGTACATGCTCTTGCCGGTCGCGCTCGCGCGCCTGTTCGGCCTCCACGCGCCGTACGTACTGACGCTCCAGGACGGCGACCCGTACAAAAAGGTGTTCGGCCGCGCGCGGATTATCCCGTTTTTGCCGCTCATCGACTGGGGCTTCCGGCATGCCGCCATAGTCCAATCCATCTCGAACTATTTAGCGACCTGGCCTGCGATGCGCGGCTCGCGTGCACCGGTGGTGTTGGTGCACAACGGCGCCAACCCGCGCGACCTCAAAGAGACCGCCGACCCCGCGGCGGTCGAGGCGCTCAAGCGGACGTTGGGTAAAAAAGCGGGAGAAGTCTGGCTCGTCAATACGGCGCGGCTGGAGCATCAAAAGGCGCAGGACGATGTTATCCGCGCCCTGCCGCTACTGCCCCCGAACGTAAAATTTTTGGTCGTCGGCGGCGGCTCCGATGAAGCGAAGCTTAAGGCGCTAGTCAAAACGCTTACGCTTGAGGACCGGGTCATTTTTACCGGGCAAGTATCGCGCGAACAGGTGACGCTCTACCGTAAGGCTTCGGACATCTTTGTCGCTCCCAGCCGCTCGGAGGGCCTTGGCAACGCGTTTCTTTCGGCGATGGCGTCACGCCTGCCGGTCGTGGCCACCCGCGAGGGCGGTCTTGCCGACTTTGTCTCAAACGAAGTGGCGTGGACGGTGCGCCGCGACTGCCCCGAACAGATAGCGGATGCGGTCAAAGAAATTGTAGCTAACCCCGCGCGCGCACAAGAAAAAGCCGTGCGTGCCCGCGAGATGGTCGAGGCAGACTACGACTGGGAAACAATAGCCAAAGAGATGCGGCAGAAAGTATTTTCAAAAGTGCTATGACGCTTATCGAAAAAGCTGACGCCTTGGCGGCCCACGCGCACGAGGGCCAAATGCGCAAAGACGCTCCGACCCCCTATATAACCCATCCGCGCGCAGTGGCGGCGACGCTAAAGAAATATGGTTTTAACGATACGGTTATTGCGGCGGCGCTCGTGCACGATGTGCTCGAGGACACCGCCTGCACTCCCGCCGAGCTCGAAGCACAGCTCGGCCCCGAGGTTTTGCGGATAGTACAAATGCTCAGTTATGACCCTTCGCTGGAGTGGGAAGAACAGCGCAAAAAATATATCGAGGCGGTGCGTGCGGCCCCGCCGGAAGTTAAGGCGATTTCAACGGCCGACAAAGTGCACAATCTTGAGACCCTGCTCGACTCCTACGCCAGGACGGGCCCGCAGCTTTGGAATATGTTTACCCGCAAAAAAGAACGCAAGCTGTGGTTTGAGCGCGAGATGCTCAAGATGCTCCAAGAGACCTGGAGACACCCGCTCGTTGATGAATACGCACGCCTGCTCGCGCTTGCCGAAGCATTGCCGGAGTAATTAGTGCAGGCCCACCTGCCGCAGCTTCTCCTCTTCGCTGCGGAGCGAGTCGCGTTTTTGTTTGTACGACTCGATAACGGCCGCCGGCACCTCTTGGTCGCCAAGCACGGCCCGCAGGACCTCGCTCCAAAAGGCGATACGCGCCTTTGCCAGCTCGTTTAAATTATCCTCGGTGTTTGGTAGCCAGCCGACATAGTAGCGTACAAGCTCCGCGAGCCGGTACACGCGCATAAGCTTGAGTGCGAGCGACTCCTCGGGGGCGCGGTTATCGCGCACGTACTGCACCAGAGCGCCGGCGAGCGGCGGATTGTACAGCGCCATAAAGTTGATAAGTCGCGCCCACCCCTCGTACTTGTTGCCGAAGTGCAGAGATGAGTGGTCGAGCAGGTAGATGTCGCCGCCTCGGACGCGGATGTTCTGCGGCGTAAAATCCCAGTGCGTAAGAAATCCGCCGTACTGCTCGAGCGTTTGCATGTTGTGCGAAAGAAAATTGCACGCCTCGCCGAGCGCGGCATGGGGCTTGGCTTCCTGCGTGTACCTTTTAATTTTTTTGACATAACCGGCCGCGCGCATCTCGCCGAAAGTATTTTTAATAATCCGCGCATGGGCGTAAGTCGTCGCATGTGCGCTCTCTTGGGCTTTAAACGCCTTGAGTGCCAGCGCAAACTGCTCTTCGACCGGTCGCTCGACAAAGGGCCGCTCCTGCTCGATAAATTCGGTAATCAATATCGTATAGGCCCCCCGGCACACAAACAGCAGTTCTTTCGGCGAAAGAAATGTTTGATAGGCAAACGAGATACGCTCAAGAATCTCGCGACACGTACGCTCGTGTTCGATTTCTTTAATGCCGCCCGCCTCACTGCTCGCTTTGATAATGACGCGCGCCCCGTCACGGCGGCCCACCAGCACGAGCTTGCGCCCGCTCCCCAGCGGCCGTGTCAGGTGGCGTTCGCCGCCGAGGTGTGGCTGGTCGGCCGCGAGTTCGAACCCGAGCTCTTTGAGGATAGGGCGCAGGCCCGCAAGTTCGCGCTCGCGGTACTCTCCCCAGCGGTTTTGTCCGGTGTTATTTTGCATGGGCAAATTTTTCTTCGAGCATGCGGACATGTCCGCTCCACGATTGTTCGTATGCGGCAAGCGCCGCCTCGGGCCTGGGTGCAAAGGGGAGTATCTCCGGGCGCCCGGGCGGGCTTTCGGTAATCGTGCCGGCCGCGCGTCGCAATAGCATTTTTTGGCTAAAATATTTTTTAGCCGCAGGGTCGCCGAAGTGAATTATAAGAGGCGTCCGTACCAGCCACTTTATCAGCAGGGCCGGCAGCTCCACCGAGGCGCCGTTTTCTATGTACAGGATGTCCGCATGCCGCGCCGCCCGCCACAGAGCGAGCGTAAAGGAGATAAGACGCAAAGGCAGGGGCCTGCGCTTAGAGACGGCGACAATACGCGCCCCCTCGACCCGCTCGGGGAAACTGCCGTATACCACCGCGGCTACCTCATGGGCACCCGCAAGACGGCGGGTCAACTCTTTGACGTAGGGGGCCGGGGAGGCTATATCGGGCGGGAAAAGGGCGCTCGCCAAGACGATTTTCATATCATATAGAGCGTATCATTGAAACTCCGCCCGGGCTAAAAAGGTTGTAGCATAGACCTATATGAAGCCGCGCCTATGAAAAAGATAGTTATAGCCACCGGCCTGTACCCGCCCGAGAGCGGCGGGCCCGCCACCTATACCAAACTGCTCGAGGAGCGTCTGCCTCTACTTAATTTTCCTGCCCGAGACGGGCAGGTTGTCGGCTTTGAGGTGCTGGTACTGCCGTTCCGCACTGTGCGGCGCCTACCGAAGGGAGTTCGCCACGTGGTGTATTTTTTTATGTGCGTCGGGTACGCAATGGTCGCCGATGTCGTATACGCGCAGGACACTCTTTCGGTCGGCTTGCCGGCGGTGCTTGCGGCCAAGATGGCAGGCAAGCCGTTTTTGGTGCGCGTGCCGGGCGACTATGCGTGGGAGCAGGGGCGGCAACGGTTCGGCGTCACCGACGAGCTCGACGCGTTTCAGACCAAAAAGTACGGCGGGCGGGTCGAGCGCATGCGCCGCATCCAGCGGTTTGTGGTGCGCCGCGCCGCCGCAGTAATAGTCCCGAGCGAGTATATGAAAAGAGTGGTTGCAGGGTGGGGGGTCAAACCCGTTTTGATTTATAACGGTATCGATTTGCCCGTACAGTTTGAGTTGCCCGCAGAGCGCCCGCAGGGATTTCTGATAGTGTCGTTCGGGCGCGATGTACCGTGGAAGGGGTTTGACGGCCTGCGCCGCGTCGCCAAACGCGAGCCTGGTTGGGTTCTGCAAATATTCAGCGAACTGCCGCGCGTGCAGGCGATGGGGTGGCTGAGGAGTGCCGATGCTTTTGTAATCAACTCGACCTACGAGGGTCTCTCGCACCAATTGCTCGAGGCGATGGCGCTCGGTACGCCGGTTGTCGCCACGGCCGTGGGCGGCAACCCCGAACTTATTACCGACGGCGAAACCGGGTTGCTTATACCGCCCGGGGACGATGGGGCGCTTTACCAGGCGCTCAAGAACATCGAACAAAATAAAGAGGCGGCACTGAAGCGTGCCGGGGCCGCCGGAGAGAAAGTGCAGGGATTTTCTATAGACAAAACACTGGAGCAACTGTGCGGGCTTCTTAAAACACTATGAAAGTCCTGATGATTACCGGCGACAAAAAGTTTGCGGCGAGTCCGCGTTTTGCCCTGCAGGCTGCGCAAGTAGAAAAGCTTTCGGTGGTGTACTGGGGGCGGGGGAGCCTGTGGCCAAAAATACCGAAAGGGCAGTTTTCCGCCCAAGGCGGACCAGCCTTGGGCTGGGACGTGGTCACCGCACAGGACCCCTTTTGGCGCGGACTCTTTGCATGGCGGGTAGCGCGCCGTCTCACCTGCAGGTTAAACCTGCAGGTGCACACGGGCGTTTTAAATATTCTCGGCAAGTTTATCCTGCGCCGCGCAGATTCAGTCCGCGTCGTATCCGAAAAAATAAAAAAACAGGTTGAAGCTATTGGTGTGCGTGCGCCGGTAACCGTACTGCCGGTGTATGTTGACATAGAGCGTTTTCGCGGCATCGCCCGCCCCAGTGAGTCAGACTCACAGGGTAAGACAGTGCTATGGGTCGGCCGGTTTGAGGACGAAAAGGACCCCCTGCTCGCACTCGAGGTTGTACAAAAAGTACCCGGGGCAAAACTGGTTATGCTCGGCGCGGGGAGCTTGGAGGCGGCCCTTAAAACAAAAGCCAAGGGCCTGCCCGTCGAATTTGCGGGTTGGCAGGACCCGGCCGCCTACTTGGCGCAAGCGGATGTGGTACTTTGCACCAGCAAACACGAAAGTTGGGGCGCCAGCATAGTCGAGGCGCTCGCCGCCGGGGTACCGGTGGTCGCGCCCGACGTCGGCATTGCCAAAGAGGCCGGCGCGACCGTGGTGCCTCGGGAGGGGCTTGCCGGGGCGGTCATAGAGGCCCTTCGCACAGGTGCGCTCGGTAGGTTACAATTGCCTCTGCTTAGCAAAGAAGAGTGGGCAAAAGCGTGGGTAAAAACACTATGAACAAACCTCGTATCGGATTTATAGGGCAGGGCTGGATTGGCAAAAACTACGCCGACGACTTTGAAAAGCGCGGGTTTACCACCGTGCGCTACGCGCTCGAAGCGCCCTATGTACAAAATAAAGAAAAAATAAAAGACTGCGATATTGTTTTTATCGCGGTCCCGACGCCGACCACGCCCAAAGGCTTTGACGTCAGTGTCGTCGAGACTGCCTTGCCTCTTATTGGGGCGGGGAAAACCGCGGTGCTTAAGTCGACCATTTTGCCGGGCACCACGTCGCGCCTGCAGGAAAAATATCCAAAAATAATACTTTTGTACGCGCCCGAATTTTTGAGCGAGGCAACCGCCGCGCACGACGCCGCAAACCCGTTCTCCAACATCATCGGACTCGCTCGGGACGATGCGCCGCACCGCGAGGCGGCAAAAAAAGTGCTCGACGTGCTGGCTCCCGCGCCGTTTGCGCAGGTGTGCACCTCGACGGAGGCGGAGTTTATAAAATACTCGCACAATCTCAACGGCTACTTTCAGATTATGCTCGCCAACGTGCTCTACGACGCGGCCCAAAAACTTGGTGCGCAGTGGAATCCGGTGCGCGAGGCGCTCGACCACGACCCGTTTGTTGCCAACCGCTACGGCAGGCCGGTGCACAAAAGCGGCCGCGGCGCGGGCGGCGGTTGTTTTATCAAAGACTTTGCCGCGTTTCGAAAGCTGTACGCAAAGACCGTGCCGGGCGACACCAGGGGCCTGGCGATGCTCGCGGCCCTGGAGCAAAAAAATATCGAACTTCTTACGCAGAGCGGCAAAGACCTTGACCTCTTACGTGGTGTGTATGGTGATAAAGTAGGTCAGACCTACTAACCTATGCGGTTGTTGGTCATTACTCAGGCGGTCGATACCGAGGACCAGGCGCTCGGCTTTTTTCATCGGTGGCTCGAGGAGCTTGCCCAAAAATTTGAAACTTTGGAAGTTATTTGTCTCAAAGAGGGGAAGCACTCTCTGCCTGCAAACGTGCACGTCCATAGTTTGGGCAAAGAGGGCGCGCAAAAGACTACGATATATCGTAGTCTTTTGCGCTTTGCTTACTTGGGGAGACTATTACGATATATCGTAGTACTTAAGTACGATGCGGTTTTTGTGCATATGAACGAGGAGTACGTACTGCTTGGCGGGTGGTGGTGGCGGTTCTGCGGCAAAAGGGTCGTCCTGTGGCGCAATCACAAAATGGGCTCGTGGCGCACGCGCCTTGCCGTGCGGTTAAGCAACACGGTCTGCTATACGTCGCCCGAAGCGTTTACCGCACGGTATAAAAAAGCTTTGCAAATGCCCGTGGGCATTGATACCGGTTTCTTTGTACCACCCCCCGTGCCCTCGCCGGCCGATACGGTTTTGTTTTTGGGGAGGATAGATCCTGTCAAAAAGGTGGAAGTTTTTATCGAGGCATTGGGTAAAATTATTTTGCCGCGCAAAGTTTCTATCTATGGCAGCCCGACCGGGCCGGACTCCGCCTATGCGAAGCGGCTCGCCGAAAAAATCGAAATACATCCGGGCGTCCCGCATCAGGAAACGCGCGCGCTCTATCAATCGCATGCTATCTACGTCAACCTCACGCCGTCGGGGAGCTTTGACAAAACCATCGGCGAGGCGATGGCGAGCGGATGCATTGTGGTCTGCGCCAACGAGGCTTTGCGCGGCATACTGCCGGAGCAGCTCCTTGCGGGCGGCACGGCAGACTCCGCGGCCAAGGCGCTGGAATATGCGCTCGGCATGTCACAAAGTGCGCGGCAAGCGCTTGTGATGGACCAAAGAGAGTATGTCGTGCGCGAACACTCACTGCATCTGCTCGCCGGACGCCTGCAGGCCGTACTCCAAAACAAATGAAGCTGATTTATATCACCGCAAAAAAGTATCCTTCGGCCAAAGCCGACCCGTTTTATGTGCAATCGATGGCGCGGGCTTTTGCGGGCCTACTTGGCGACGATTTTACTTTTTTGGTGCGGGGCGAGGTGCCGCAGGAGCTCCGGGGCTTTGGTGCGCAGGCCGTTCGCATTCCCGACCGCTTGAGAACCGCATGTTATTTCTTTTGGCTGCCGGCGGCCACCGTAGCGCGCGGGTGGAGCAATGAAAAGACAGTTTTTCTTTCGTACGACCCTAACCTGCTGTCGATACTTATTTTTTGGCGCAGCGTGCTCGGGTTTACCTATCGCGTCGCGTCGGATTGGCACCAACTCTTTGACGACTGGCGCGACAACTACGTCGCCCGCCATAGCGATTACTTAACGACCACCTCGGAGCGGCTGAAACAGTTGCTGGTAACCCGCTGCGCGGCCGACCCGGAGAGAATCCTGGTTGCCTACGGCGGCGTCGACCCGCGACCGTTTTATGAAAAATCTAAAATAAGCAAAGCGGACCTGCGCAAGAGCCTAGGGTTGCCGCAGGATAAATTTTTGGCCGGATACGCGGGCTACTTTACCAGCATCGGCCAGAAAAAAGGCCTCGACACCATGATTGAGGCTTTGCCGTTATTGCCCGCAGATATTGCAATGGTGTTCGTCGGCGGCAGAAAAGATGAAATAGCAGAGTATAAAGAGTCGGCGAGAAAACACGGAGTAGAGGCCGGATGTTTTTTTGTAGAAAAACAGCCGTTCGAAAAGCTGGTCGCCTACCAAACGGCGATGGATGTGCTTGTTATACCGTACCCGGACAAGCCGCACTTTAGGGACTACGGCTTCCCCATGAAGGTGTGGGAGTATATGGCGTCGGGGCGGCCGGTTGTATACTCAAACCTCGCGATTATCCGCGAGATTTTGGGCGGCAGGGGCGAGGCCTTCGAGCCGGGCAGTGCCGCAAGCCTTGCCGCCTCCATACAGGCGGTGTGGCAAAATAAAGAGCGGGCCGGACAGCGCGCCGCGCAAAATTCTCTCGCCGTCAAAGCGTATACTTGGGAAGCGAGGGCTAAAAACATGGTAGCCTTCATGCAAAAATAATATGTGCGGCATATCAGGATTTAACTGGGAGGACAAACAGAAGGCCGGGGAGATGGTATCCGCGCTTTCGTATCGCGGCCCCGACGCCGACGGCATTTTTGCCGGCAAGGGGATATCGCTCGGCCACAACCGGCTTGCCGTCATCGACCTTTCGGCCGACGCCAACCAGCCGATGTTTAGCGCTGAAAACGACCTGGTCATCGTTTTTAACGGCGAGATATACAACTTTAAAGAGCTAAAAAAAGAGCTCGAGGGCGGGTACGCGTTTAAAACCAAGAGCGATACCGAGGTAATCCTCGCCGGATACAAAAAGTGGGGCAAGGGAGTGGCCGCGCGCCTCAACGGTATGTTTGCCTTTGCGATATGGGACAAGCGCGACAACTCGCTGTTTTGCGCGCGCGACCACGCGGGGATGAAGCCGTTTTATTATTTTTGGGATGGCACAAAATTTATCTTCGCTTCGGAAATGAGTGCCATCCTTACCCACCCGGTGCCGCGCACGCTCAACCGCGAGGCGTTTAACCACTACCTGCGGGTACTGTATGTGCCCGAGCCGATGACCCTGCTGAAAAATATCTATAAACTGCCGCCCTCGCATACGCTGGTGCTCAAAGACGGCGCGCTAACCGCAGAGGCCTACGGGCAGGAGCCGGCGGCGAAGAGCGGCCTCTCGTACGCCGACGCCGTAGCCGCAGTGCGCCAAAAGACAATCGAGGCGGTCGAGCGGCACCTGGTGTCCGACGTGCCGGTCGGGGTGTACCTCTCGGGCGGCATCGACTCGAGCACGGTGCTCTTTGCCATGTCGCAGGTCCGCAAAAATATCAAAACTTTTACTATCGGCTTCGGCCTTGGCGAGGGCGAGGAGTCGACGAAGTTTAACAGCGATGCGGAGCTCGCCAAAAAGACGGCTAGCTTTTTCGGCACCGAGCACCACGAGGTTGTGGTGTCGGCCCAGGACGTACTCGACTCGTTCGGCCAGGTGGTGCGGCACAACAGCGACCCTATCTCTAACCCCACTGCAACGGCAATGTACTCGTTGGCGAAGTTTGCCAAAGAAAAGGTGACCGTGTGCCTGACCGGCAATGCGGGCGACGAGCTCTTTGGCGGGTACGAGCGGTACCGCCGGGCCCTGCTGGCGCGCTACGTACTGGGGCGCAGTGACCTGTTTGCCCGGTTTATGTTCATTAAAGATCCGTTGCTGGAGCGCGTACTCGCGCCCCGGTTTTTTGTACCCGACCGTCCGGTTAAAACGTACTATGCGCGCTACCTTGCCGGTGCAGACGCCGCCGAGGCGCTCATGCACGCCGACGAGCGCAGCTGGCTGCCGGACTACTTTTTTATGCTCTCGGACAAAATGTCGATGGCGAGCGCGCTCGAGGAGCGCATGCCGTTGTGCGACAAAGAGCTGGCGGCTCTTGCCCGCTCGTTGCCGCGCCGCTACAAGGTAGACCTCTTCGGGACCAAAAAAGTTTTAAAAGACGCGTTTAAAGACGACCTGCCGGAGTATCTCTTTAATCAACCGAAGCGCGGATGGTTTGCCCCGGCCGCCAAATGGCTGCGCAACCCGGAGTTTAGCCGGTTTGCGCGGGACGTACTTTCGCCGGGCTACTACGCGGGTACCACAAGCCTTTTTAACTGGCCGGCGGTGGCGCAAATGCTCGAGAAGCACATCGACAAGAGAGAGTACAACCTGACGCTCCTGTGGGCCATCATCACCTTTCAAACCTGGGCAAGGGAGTTCAAGATAGAGGTATGACGGGCAAAATCTACTATGTTGCCAACGTGCGCATGCCGACCGAAAAGGCGCACGGCATCCAAATTATAAAAATGTGCGAGGCATTTGCCGCTGCGGGCCGCGAGGTAGAGCTGGTGGTGCCGCGGCGCAAAACGCCCATTGCAGAGTCGGCATTTGCATACTACGGGGTCAAAGAAAATTTTAAAATAACCAAGCT
>ERZ1292629.3399-Hain-H43-01um-R1-3399-length-12308-cov-4_pt1 | contig 12308 bp, 7 predicted proteins | sample MGYA00564399_ERZ1292629 | MGnify/ENA primary metagenome ERZ1292629 (study PRJEB36523, sample SAMEA6512636) | groundwater metagenome | collected 2019-01-08 | study: AquaDiva: Metagenomics assemblies of 32 groundwater samples | reverse complement strand
GCATAGAAAGCAGGTTTACCATTATAATAGTAAAATGTTTTCAATATTTTGTTTTCATCTATAGATTGAATTGGCAAACTCAACCAGCTACCAATAAATAAAGTATTTTTGAGATACTGATCCTCAATCCAGTTAATTTTTCTAATAGAGAACTTATCAAATATAGTTTCTCTCTCTTTACTGCCTAATCTATATTGTTTTTGAAATTTTGAAGGTGGATAATTCCCAAAGTAGGCCAAATAATACTGAGCGGCTGTAGCTACAAATGGAGCATCTCCTCCAAATAAAGGATCAATAACTATTGAATCAAAATTATCATATTGTGACCAGGCAAACTGTGCTACCTGCTTAAACGGATATTGTATATACTCTGATTTCTCATAGGGAGTATTTACAAAATAAATATGAAAAAAATAAACTTCATTAAAAGCTAATACTATTGCAAAAATCAAAATAATTGCTATTTTATATATTTTCAGATTATTTATTTTTTGCCATAACCAGTAAGCCCCAATACCAGTTAAAATATTCAACAGAGTAAAGACAATAACCATCCTGTGCGGGCTGTAAGATTCAAAAGTTAAACCACTCGGTAATACTCCCAAAGCTATCCAGACTATAAATAATTTATACGCGTACTCAAACTCTATCTTCTTAATTAGAAAATAGAAAGCCAGCAATAATAAGGGCAGTTGAAAAAATAAAAGCGGCCCAATGTCTATCATGCCTTGTCTCGTTAAACCCAAACCATTGCCAAATAAATATACCGGACCAAATTGTTCCAGATAGCGATTAAAACTAAAATCTCCTATTATCTTTAGGTGTAAAAATTTAAGTAGCTGTTGACCTTTATCGGTGATCAAATTAAGTTGATTTTCCAGTGCGCTATCTTGGGTTATAAAGACCGCTTGTGATCTATATCTGCTACCTGGATTAATTAAAATAATCATAATTAAAGGAATTAAAAGAAGTATCCATAAAGATAAAACCGGGAAATATTTTTTAACTCCCCCACTAAATCTTTTTCTAAGAATTAGAATAAATGCAGCAAGCATTAGAGGAATAATGATGGCATGAGAAAAATAAGTATACATACCAAAAGCTGAAAAGACCGCTCCTGAATATAACCATCTTGATCTTTTCTTTTCTTCAAGATATGTCAAAAAACACGCAAAAGCTATCAGAACAAAAAAGATACCGGCACTACTTTCGAAGCTCTTTCTGGAAAAATAAATTTCCGAAGGAGAAATTGCAGTAAAAAAAGCGGCAAAAAGGGCAATCTTGGGCTCTTTTGTTAACTTAAAAGCAAACCAAAACACTGCCGGTATTATAAGTATCCCAAATACTACACCTACCACTCTAATCATCCATTCATGATTACCTATTAGCAAATACACTAGTGTTGTAGCATAAATATAAAATGGGGATTTATAATCTCCAACCGAGGGAAAAATAGTTGGAAAAAAATTTCCATATATATCTTTTCCAGTTTGTGCAATTGATATTGCATCGTAAGCTTGTGAAACTTCATCATGACTAAGATGAACAGGATATTGCTGCAGTGCCCATAATCTTAAAAATGCACCAAGTATTAATACAATTATAAAAATCAAAAGCTGATTGTTTAGTTTATACATACTTCTTCCTTCATTAAGTAAACAACCACCAAGCCTCTATTATCTAAATAAGTACGAACTACGTTATTAGCACTAATTTTTCTCATTCTTTCCAAATCGCGTTTAGTTACAAAAAGAGCATTTTTCTCTCCCAATTTACAAGCCCTCAAATTATCACTTAAACCAAGAAATTTTATTTTCCCGAAATTTGTTTGACGAAACTTATACGGATACGAGAGATTCAATGAAGACATTTGAGGTTGTAACGGCGTAAGCCACTCAATAAAGGAAGCTGGATCCTGAGCAATATTATCTGAAATAAAAACTTGGTCAGCATCTAAGGTTTTAGATACATCTTGCATTATTGGTTTTATCCAATAAGGTCTTGACTCGGAAGTTATATTTATCTGAGAAGACAGAAAAAAGAAATTAATTAATAATTCTAAAATCATAAAAAAAATAATTAAACTGCGCAGCATCTTTTGTGCTTGAAATAAACCAAAAGCTATAACATATGCTATAAACGGCAATGTCAAAATAACTACCTGGGGACTAAATTGCGGATAAATTAATGCAGCAGGTAAAGTTATAATCACCGGATACGCTAGCAGTTTACTTTTTCTCTCTTTAATTAGAAAAATTAATCCCATCAGGGCAGGAATAATTGTCACTTTGGGGAAGGCACCTAAACCAAAAAAACCTAAATTTCCATCCTTGCTAAATTGGCCAAACAGTACGGCCGGTTGTATATTAGATAACCAATGTAAAATTCCTATCAGAAAAAAATGTGCTTTACTGATAAGAATTCGTTCTAAAATAGGTGGCCATCCGCTCTCTAAACCCTGACCTCTAATCCAATCAATTCCATTTTTTGTAGCGAGGTTGGAAAAAAGCGACAGATTATTTTCAGATAAACTTCTTGTTCCTTGAGGGACTTGTAAGAAAAAGGCAAAAGCTAAAATCGTAAGAATAAAACTAATTAAACTTACTTTTAGCTTAACTTTCATGCTTAAATTATTGCTGTAAATAAAAACTGTATATATTATGAAAGGAGTTAGAATAAACCAGGAAGATTTAGAAGTCAAAATAAGTAAAATAATAGTTAAAAGAATATAAGATATATTTAATTTGTCTCTATTTAAAAGATAAAAAAGAAACAAAAATAAAACCGCTGCAACAATTGATTCATTAGGAATTTTAGAAACAAAAATTAAGACCGGGGAGGTGGCAACAATAAAAGCGCTTAAAATATGAAAAGATTTCTCCCTGCTTAAAAGAGTTGCAACTTTATAAGTAAGTAGCATTAAAATAAGACCAATTAAAATAAAGGGTGTGCGCGCTCCCAGTTCTGATTTACCAAAAATTCCTCCTAAGGCACTTATGTAAGATGTTACGGGTAATTGATAATCATTTAATGAATTAAAAAGAAAGGGGAGTTTTCTTCCAAGCTCATCAACTCCTTTTGTATAAAGTTCATATCCCCTTGAAGCAATTCTTGCTTCATCAGTTGTAAATGCAGGGAATGAAAAATTAAAGGTCCGCAAAAATAATGCCAGGGCAACTATTAAAAATACTCGTCTGCTGGTGGTATTGTTACTCACTATTTCAGTATAATCTAATCATAAAGCACTAACAATGTTTATCAGACTAACAGTTTTTTTACTTATATCAATACTATTGATTAATCTTTCACCGGCTACTTATGCTCTAGAGAATACACTAATTACCGAACAGGAACTTAACTTAACAGGATTTAGCGGATATGAATCAATAAACCCAAACTTATTAATTTATCCTATTAAGCAATTAATTGAGAAAATTGAATTAACCCTAAAATTTAACCAAGAAAATAAAACAAAATACCAATACACTCTTTTAGACAAAAGGTTCGAAGAGTTGGTATTTATAATAAATTTCAAAAAAACCGGCTTTTTAGAAGAAACTGTACAACGTTACAATAGTCATTTAGGAAATTTAATAGCAAACAACAAAAATTTAGCTTCGGATTATAAAGATAAAATTTTAAATTACACTATAGTGTTAAAAACACTACAAGACAGGTATGATTCCACTTCAGCATACAGATTATTAATACAACAAGCAATAGATACAACAAGAAGGCTTAATTAATATGAGTCCATCAATAATGATCCTGTTTATTGGCATTTTTCTATCAATTATTATAAGGACCTTTTTTATTATTAACGGTTTGGATGTAGCTGATGTTACTAAGCTGCATCAGATGGCAGAAGCAATACTAAAGGGGAATAATCCTTATTTGTTGTTTAATTTTGCGAATTATCCACCGATTGGCTTATATATTGAAACTGCCATTCTTTTCCTTTCTAATCTTTTGGGGATCCCATTCCATATTCTTACCAAAATACTCCCAAACCTTGCTGATGTTATTACCTGTTTTGTCATATATAAATTCCTAATTAAAAACCACGTCAAACCTGTTAACGCTTCCATTTGGAGTTTAATTTATATACTAAATCCAATTTCAATAATTATTTCCGCTGCACATGGCCATATTTATTCAATTACCTCCTTATTAACTCTTCTATCAATTTACATCATCACCTCAAATTCAAATAAATCTTCTAATCTGCTGTCGGCAATTCTGCTAGGAATCGCAATTGCCATCAAACCTCATCCTGTAATGTTGTTACCGCTTTTTTTAGTATACAGAAAGATGAATCTAAAACAAACTTTACTGTTTCTATTCATCAGTCTCGCGCCGGCAATTATTCCGTTAATACCATATCTTTGGTTAACTCCCCATCAAACTATAGTAAACGTATTTGGATATTCAGGAATATACGATATTTCATATGCTGCAATCCTAAGAAGTTTATGGCACCAGCAAAATGCTCAAATTTGGCTACCTCAAGCCGACCAAATGCTTAGCTTAACTAAATGGACATTTATTTTTGGAGCTATTTTTCTTTTGGTGATTCTTAGCCGGGCAAAAGATTTGTTAAAATCCTGCTTAGCAGTCTATCTTCTATTTATCGGAATCTATTTTGGAATATCCGCTCAGTACTTAAGTTGGATCTTACCTTTGGCTATTCTAACAAGAGAAAAAATGGTTATACCTTTTTCTATTTTCGGGACATTTGCACTGCTTGGTTTCTACTTGTTTTTTGGTCCGGAAATATTATTTGGGGGATTTTGGCATGGAGCGGCATTTCAAAGTAAATATATGTTAATTTATTTTGTCGGAAATTCACTGCTTTGGATCATAGTATTATGGTGGCTAATAAAAATTATTAAGAGTTTATTCTTTACGCCTTTTAAAACCTTTAGTCCTTTCCGTAAAAAAATTGTTTTTTTATCATTAATTGTGTTTATTATTTCTCTGTTACCTATTTTACTGTTAACCTTTGATATTATTAAACAAATTAACTAATCTTTAAAATTCTTTCTCCGGATATAAATGAAAAATTCTTAGTAAATAAATTTTGAGCTTTTCTTAACATCAATTATTTAATTTTATACTAACCTAAAACGGATATAGTACAATAATATTGATGGACCTTTTTAAAAAAACAAATCCACTCTATTTACTTTTTTTCCCTTTTTTAACTTCAATGATTTTTTTTATTTTTTCTTATTTTTGGATTGATCATGGGTTGGTAACTTTTTTATCTTCAAACAGACCGATAATAGGGAATTTCTTTAAACTAATAGAATTCACAGGCAATAATAAAGTAACCATGGCCCAGTTGTATTTTGTCTTAATCATCATCATGTTTATCTGTCAACTTATTTTTTTCATTCCTAGCGTCTACAAAAACTTGAGCTTAAAACCATTAATTTTAATACTAGGACTCATAACACTACTTTATTCTTTATCCTATCCTTTTTTATCCAAGGATATTTTTTCTTATTACATTTATGCCAAGATGGCCTACTTTTACCAGATGAACCCTTTTAATACTACTCCTATGGAACTTGCTGGAAAAGATTTTTTTACATTAATAGTCCATAATCTAAATTCGCCATTTCGTTATGGACCGCTATATCTAGTTTATTCCATTATACCTATGGCTATTTTGAGTGTTAATAAAATTATTTTTTACTTTATCACCCTAAAATTGTTAAACGGAATACTATTTTTTATCTCTGGTTTGCTTTTATATAAATTGACAAATTTTGATAAACGAATTTATGCTATTTGGTTTTTAAATCCCTTTTTGATAATTGAACTTTTATCTAATTCGCACAACGATCTTATAATGATTGCCTTCTTCATCATAGGATTCTTCTACCTGACAAAGAAAAAATATATTAGTAGTTCTATCTTCATCGTTTTTTCTATCTTAATAAAATACGTCAGTATAGTTACAGCACCTTTATTTTTATTAAATAAAAATCTCAAGACTCACTATTTAAAAATTTTAGGAATAACTTTACTTGTATTAATTCAATTAGCTAAAAGGGCTCTAGAACCATGGTATTTAAGCTGGTCATACATGTTTTTACCGCTGGCGCAACTAAAAACTACTTCATGGGTAATTTTCTTTTTTTTAGGTTTCATTCAACTCGCAAACTACTATCGCTTTCTGGAGTCAAGTGGTTGGGGAGCAGGTTTAATTATCCCGCACCCCCTAGCAATAACAAATATACTTATAATAGTAACTCTTGTTATTGAATATGGAAATAAAAAATCACCTCATGAGTATTAAATATATTCTGATATGGGCTATATTACTGCGTTTTTTAATCATGCCCTTCTTTTTTCATCCTGACTTAAAAGATATCAATCTAAGGGTTTCATTTTTGCATATTGGGATCTTTAACATATACGAATATCTTAAACAAAATGAATTTACCAAAGTTAATGCACCAGATTTTGCATATCCTCCTCTAGCCTATTTCATTCTTGGAGGATATCAGTCTATTGTCAGTCCAATTTTGGGAAATGATTTTAAGAAATGGTTGTTTGATTTCAGTGATAATAAATATGGATACCAAAATATTTTCTTCTATTTATTTAGTTTAAAATTTATTTATTTTATATTTGACTTATTTACCGGACTTTTAATTTATAAACTACTATCAAATTCAAACAAACAGAAATTAGCTTTATCCTTATGGTTTTTTAATCCGATAAATTTATATGCAATTTCTGCAATTGGGCAATTCGATATTATTCCTACCTTTCTATCTGTCTTAAGTTATTTTTTCTGGAATAAGAAAAAAACATTTTTGGCGGGATTATCCTTAGGTACAGCTATCGCATTTAAAACCTACCCATTACTTTTTTTGCCTTTCTATCTGCTAACCAAAGAAAGTCTTAAAAATAAAATTGTTTTCCTGATCACATCACTTGGTATTTATGGAATAACTATTTTACCTTTTATTAATTCAAGAGAATTTCAAAATGATGTTTTATTTTCAGGTCTTTCAACAAGAATATTTCAATTAAAAGTTACTCTCCTTGATCACCAGTTAAGCACATTTGCTATTCTTTATCTATTACTTGTTATTGGATATATCTTTTTGAGATCAAAGATACCTTTATACATTTTTTTTATAATATCCTTATTATTGGTTTTTTCAACTGCCAGATTTCACCCGCAATGGATTATCTGGTTAATGCCTTTTTTGGCGCTAGCTTATGGAGAAGGCAAGATTAACCTAAAATATATTAGTCTTTTTACTTTTTTCTATTTTATTTATTTTATTTTCTTCGGGGACAGTTTTCTTACAACCGGCCTGCTTTCTCCAATTTCAACTTTATATTTGGAGATCCCGTCACTAACTAAAATTGTGCCGGACAATTATCAGAATTTAATGGGCATGTTTACCCAATCTTCATTTGCCATAGTTTCTTTGATAATAATCATAAAATTATTACGAAGTAAAACATTAATTAAATGAAATATATTCCTGTAATTTTTCTTATTATTATACTAATACTACCCGCCATTACTTTGTTAGGATTACGCAAAGAAATCGGTTTAAACCAAACAACAGAAGGTGAGATATTATTCTTTTACGGTGTAAATGATTATCGTTTTACTTTCTTATCTCCTAAGGAAAATTTAAGTTCTATAGTTCTTAAACTAAAAAATATTAGTATTCGAAACTCTAAACCTGTCAGCTTTAGCCTTCTTGAAAACCAAGAAGTCATAAGACAACTGCATATTAATGGGTCTAACATCGGCGATCCTGACGTGGTTCGTTTTGCTTTTGCGGAAATTAAAAATTCTAAAAATGTAAAATATAGTGTAATCTTAAGCTCTCCGGAAACTGAAAAAAATGAAGCCCTGGGAATACATACGAATACTTTAAATAACCCGGTAATAATTACATATCATATTCCTACATCCAGGCTACAATTAATATCTGGTGTTTACAAAAATTTTGTAGATAAAATTCTAGCCGATAAAATCTTTTTTATTACATGGATAATACTTTTTGACTCCATTGTATTTATAATAAAATCAATAGATATTTAGTTTATATATAACTACATCTTCATTTTCAAAAATATTTTTTATATCATTTGACTCACTTAGCTTTTGGTTAAATATTTTCGGTATGTAAATATATTTAATATTGTTTTTTCTTAAAAATTCTATTTTTTGACTATCCGGACCCATGAAGAAATCATTTGAGGCAACTTGCCTTTTTTTATAATCGCTCAGAAGTATTTGATTTTGTGGAAGATCTTCCAGGTATACTGCTTTTTTTGAAAGAGCAGAAACATAAGCCGTACTGTCATATGCAAAAAAAGGCCAAGGTTCAGCAATATCTTTTTTAAGGTTTTGGTCATAAGGAAAGGTCAAGATCTGTCCTTCCTCTTGTCCGGATAAAAAATCTAAACCTTCAAGTTCTTTGCTTGATACAAAAGCATGTGGTTTATTTACTAAATAGCCTCTTGCAGTCACCACTGAATTGATCGGACCCAAAATGATAACAGTTGTTATGATAAATAATCCAAAAAATCTTGGTAATTTAAAAATTAAATAGGAGATTACAACTCCTGCAACAAGAGAGCTTACATACATACCATAATAAAAAAACTGTATTGTGTTCCATGGATTACCAGTCTGGATAAAAACCAGCGGTATGGAAGTTGAAAGAAAACTTAAGATAGCTAAAAATAAATAGTTTCTATTTCTTAAAATTTCTTTAAATTTAACTAAAGAAAAAATAGCGAAGAATCTTATTCCTAAATTACCTATTATAAATATTGCCAAACTCAATCCTTCGGCACCAAAAAACTTAACCCAGTTCTTATCACTTAAACCAACAATTCTACTTAATGCAAGTCTTGTCCAGCCTACTCTGTCCGGTGAATCAATCATTGAGTTTACAAACCAAAAAGGAGCAATAATTAAAAAATTCGTAGAGATTTCAAAATTAGAAAGAAACAAAAATGTTGACATTAATCCTCCAAAAATAAAAATTGTAAATAAAGAGTAGTTTTTCTTAAAAAGAATATCTACTATTCCCAAAAATCCAACTGTTGCCAAAACTAAAACTCCTGCGTAGGATTTAAATGCAATTAAACAACCAATAAGTAAAACGCTTGCTAAAAAATTAGGTAGTAGTTGTAACAGAGCAATAATAATTATTAAAGACACCGCAAATGGAGGATTTAGGTTAAATGAAACAGCTTGATTGGCCCAAAAAGCAGATTCTCCGCCTAAATGCCTTTGTGTTATAAATTCTACAATCCAGCCAAAACTACCGGCAAAATAAACTAAATATAAAGCTATCAAAACAGCCACTTTAGTTTTTAATATACCCAAATTTTCTTTAAATAAATTCCAAATCAAAAAATACGAGCCAATTCCTAAGCTGGCAGAAAAAACAACCGGGAAAAATCTGAAGACTAAGTCCAGAATAGAAAGATTAGTTAAATAATTAGCTGCAACGATTAACAAATCATAAAAGTAGTGGTAATTTTTCAATATTACCCCTGCAAAAATTGGGTTTTGCGGCGGAACACTTCTTAGTAACTGATTAATTAATGATACATGCCACATACCATCATGAGTATTAGGTCCCCAAAAACCCAAACCGTAGTTAAAACTAATGCCGCTTTGGAAGACCGGTAAAACTTGAAATATAGTTCCGCATAATATCAATATTGTAATCAGTATCGAAAATCTATTTTTTATAACTGGAAAATTTTTAAGAAGTTGTAAAAATAATTTAAATTTAAAAAAAATATAAAGATTTATTAAAATATATAAAAATATTAAAGGCCGCAAATTGACTAAACTGACAATATAAAAAAACAGGGTTAGTCCAACAAATCCTACAACACTAGATAAGAATATTTTCTGAAAAAAAGGATTTCCTTTAGTATTTTTACAAATTAAATTAAACCCTGGTATTAAGAATGCAATTATTATAAATAGTGCAAAAATTATGATATCTTTAAGAATCAAGAAAATGGGAGCTTTAGAAATACCTAGATTTAAACTTGTTTGAATTTGTCTTTTTTCTAAATCCGCTTTTGTAGAATCTAAAATTGCTCCATCAATGGATGAAATTTTTCCATCAACACTTATATCTCTTGGTAAAAATTCTATCTTCCTCGCACTTCCCGCATCATTTATGTAATTTAGGACATATTTATCACCAATTTGGTTAATTTTGAAATCTTTTATTTTGCCTTCATCAATAATCCACTTGTGACCAAAGCTAACCTCATCCAAAACCCGGGTAGCTGAAGTTGCAAAATTGACGAAATCACACCTAACCTTAAAACATAACTCTTCCACACCATCTATGTATTGACGGATATCCCTAAATACAGATCCATCCTGATTAAAAAACCAGCCAACCCGATAATATGGATTCATAAACCAAACAACTTTTCTAAAACTTCCCAAAGGATCATCTGCTACAATCAAATGTTGCGGGGAAAGATTTGGAAAAGTAGATCCATACCAAGAGGCAAAATCCTGCATTGAAAGTATAGAAATTTGACCTGAATCTCTTTTGCTAGCAAGTACCCTAATTTGATTTTCATACTCTCTGGAGTATTTTTGCCAATCATAGGAATTCTCAAGACCTACAACAATTTGAGAAAATTGATTTAATGGCTGTCTGGTATAAATATCAACTAGTTTTGAAAAATAACCGGTATCCAGATTGTGATAATCAATGTAATCATTTGCCTGCACCGAATAGGTACTCTCTGCTACCCCATTTCCATAAGAATTAACAGGATCTCTCGGCGCCCACTGCATCATTATAATAGGTAGCTTGTTTTCTAAACTTTGAGCAGGATGTAGGGCATTATTTTTGGATGGATAATAAGGTGTTGAAAAATATTGCCCCCAAATTTGATAATTATCGGTTGTGTATTGATCTGCAACAATCAGCGAAGCTATTATTCCATATTTTCTTTGCATATAACTTAATGAGTAAGCATCTACCCACCAAGCTCCGACTGATTTTGGATAATTTCCAAAAATACTTTTAAATTTTTCAAAAGCCCTATCAATAAGTTGCTCCCTTTGTTTTGGTTCATAACCTGTTAAAAATGCACTACCGGCTGAGTGCCAGGTTTCTCCTTTGTGGTAATCTACTCCTGCATCCTTAGTCCAACTAGGTGTAACTTCTAGAAACAACCCATTTTCGTCAACCAAATTATTTAATTTATCTACTATATCTTTACTTGAAAGCGCATCATATCTAATCAACCATGTGGCATTGACATGATATTTTTTTAATATTTCACTTATCCCTACAACAGCTGTCTCTACTTTCTGATCTTTTAGGTCCCAGAAATCACTGCCGCGGACAGGATTAACAACACTCACAAAAGAATTTTGAGAGGCAAGAACTGGTTTAGCAAGAAAAAAAACAAATGATAAAAGAAAAATAATTTTAAAGATTTTAATCATTTTTTATGATTCAAAATATTTTTTACTAGCTGCAGTAAACTGGGTTCAATAATAAACATTAAACCAATATATGAAATGATACTTGATATACCTATAAATATAATCGATACAAAATTAGAAGGGAGAAGATTTATCAAAGCAAACACATAAGCTCCGATTATTAATGCCCCTAGTAAAGGCTTTCCTGCAACTTGAATATAATTTATATCAATAAATTCTTTAGCGCGGATAAGCGCTACAATTGAACTTATTCCCACCAGGCTAAATCCAAAAGCCGCTCCATTTATTCCATATACAAAAGAAAATAGGGGAACAAAAATCCAGGTCAAAGCTGTCCACATCACCATAAATTTAAAAGTCAAAGAAATCTTACCAATGGCATTTAACATATTTGTTAAAGGAGTAGTCACGCCGGCAAAGGCGGAAGTGATTGAAATTAAACTAAGAGCCAGCAGAGCCGGTGACCATTTTTGATATTTAGGAATTATTTGAGTTAAAGAAGGAACCAGTAAAACGAGTAATATCAAAGATGGGAAAACCAAAAGACAGATAAAGAATATTGATTTTGAAACCGCGTTTGAGAGTTCTTTTTTATCATTTTGCAGTCTGGAAAAAGCAGGAAATGTTACTTTAATTACCTGATCCATAAAAAATCGCAACGGAGCATAAGCCCATTTTTGAGCCCATCCCAAAAGGCCTATACCTGAAGCGCCTAATGTACTTCCTAAAAACATGGTCATTCCGTCATCTTTAATCATAGCCAGAAAAGTATTTGTCTGGTAAGGAATTCCAAACTTAAGCACCGATTTAA
>ERZ1292629.3397-Hain-H43-01um-R1-3397-length-12312-cov-5_pt1 | contig 12312 bp, 14 predicted proteins | sample MGYA00564399_ERZ1292629 | MGnify/ENA primary metagenome ERZ1292629 (study PRJEB36523, sample SAMEA6512636) | groundwater metagenome | collected 2019-01-08 | study: AquaDiva: Metagenomics assemblies of 32 groundwater samples | reverse complement strand
TTCTGGAGTTATAACTGGAGCCACATTGGCATTTCTGTGGTTTAATATTCCACCGGCCAGATTTTATATGGGTGAGACTGGCATTATGGGACTCACTATTACTTTAGCAACACTTGCCTTTTTGACTGACTCCGTTTTGATTCTTCCTATTGTCGCATTGCCTCTCGTTGTTTCTTCTTTGTCTGTCATTTTACAAATGGCCTCAAAAAAATTTAGGGGTGGTAAAAGGTTGTTTAGACTTGCGCCGATTCATCATCATTTTGAAGCGATTGGCTGGTCGTCTCACAAGGTTACTATGCGTTTTTGGATTCTTTCTGTTGTGTTTGCCATTATTGGTGTGATTTTGGCAGTTATTAGCAGGTAGGTCGCGCTTGGATGGTTGCGCGATATGATTTTATAAAATCAATTATGCGAGAAAAAAAAGTAGATAGATTTTTTTTGATAATTATTTGTCTCTTGCTTGCGGTGGGGACTGCCATGTTTGTTTCTGCATCGTTGGGAATTTTGGTGAAAAATGGAAAGCTTTTTTATTCCGTGCTTTTTAGTCAATTGGTTCTCGGTCTCGGTCTGGGGCTTGTCGGAATGTATCTTTGTTCAAAAATAAATTACAAGTTTTGGCGCAAATATTCACTCATTATTTTTATATTTTCCATACTTTTAACTGCGTCGGTTTTTATGCCTCACTTCGGTTGGAGTCATGGGGGAGCGCAAAGGTGGATACAACTTTTTGGTTTTTCTTTTCAACCGGTAGAATTTTTGAAATTTGGATTTGTTATTTATTTCGCAGGGTGGTTATCTTGGGTAAAAAATCGAGTTCAGGATATTAGATTTGGGATTTTGCCCTTTGGCGTAATGATTGCTGTTATCGCTGGAATCTTGCTCAAACAGCCCGACACTAAAAGTCTTATTCTGATTGCTGTGACTGGAGTTGGAATGTTATTTATTTCTGGCGTTCCGATGAAATATATTTTAGGTTTTGGAATAAGTGGTATATTTCTTTTTGGGTTGCTTGTGTTTTTTACGCCCTATCTTCAAGAACGAATAAAAACTTTCATTGATCCATCGGTGGACCCACGAGGGTCTTCTTATCAAATTCAGCAATCACTTATTGCTTTAGGGTCAGGTGGAATATTTGGGCGAGGTTTAGGTCAAAGTATTCAAAAATTTAACTATCTTCCAGAACCGCAAGGTGATTCTATTTTTGCTGTTTTAGGCGAGGAGTTGGGTTTTATTGGAGCTGTTGGAACAATATTTCTTTACTTACTTTTTACTTTGCGCGGATTTCGCATTGCTAATAATTCTCCAGATTTATTCAGTAGACTTTTAGTCTCTGGAATTGTTATACTGGTCGTGGTGCAGTCATTTATGCATATCGCCTCTGTTACCGGAGTTTTTCCTTTAACAGGAGTGCCTCTTCCTTTTATGAGTCATGGAGGCACTTCGCTTATGATATATCTCATAGCCATAGGCATCGTGCTTCAAGTGTCGAAATATAATAAAAATTAATTTTATGAAAATCGTTTTTACAGGTGGTGGAACAGGTGGACATTTTTATCCTATTATTGCGGTTGTTCAAAGAATCAATCAGATAATAGACGATGATAATATATTGGGAGTGAAACTTTTTTATATTTCCAATAATCCTTATGATAAGGAAATGCTTTTTGAAAATGGACTTTTATATGAAAAAATTGACACTGGCAAGATGCGCACCCATTCTTCTTTCAAGAGTTTTTTGTTGAATTTTTTGGATATTTTTAAAATTTTTTTTGGCGTTATAAACGCAATTTTTAAAATTTTTTCAATTTATCCGGACGTTGTTTTTGGTAAGGGTGGATATGCTTCATTTCCGACAATTCTTGCCGCTAGGATTTTGAGTATTCCTGTGATTATTCATGAATCAGACTCTGCTCCTGGAAGAGTAAATAAATGGGCTGGACATTTTGCTAAAAAAATTGCTGTTTCTTTTTCCGAGACAGCTGATTATTTTCCAAAAAACCGAGTTGCTTGCACAGGACAGCCAATCAGAATCGAAATAGAAAATCCAGCTCCAAGGAAAGAGGCACTTAAATATTTTAAATTAGAAGAAGGTTTGCCGGTTATTTTGGTTTTAGGGGGCTCTCAGGGGGCGGAAATTATAAATAATGCGATATTGGACGCATTGCCTAGGTTGATAGATAATTATCAAATTATTCATCAAACTGGTGTCAATAATTTTAAAATGGTTTCAGGAAGAGCAGAAGTCGTGTTGGAAAATAATCCAAATAAGTCCAGATATTTGTCAATGGCTTTTCTTAATCCTTTGGTTATGAAAATGGCTGCTGGAGCGGCTACTGTCGTTGTTTCCAGAGCCGGTTCAATGTTGTTTGAGATAGCGTGTTGGGGCATACCATCTATTTTAATACCCATAACAAATACAAATGAAGATCATCAAAAAAAGAACGCTTTCAGTTATGCTCGGACGGGAGCTTGCAGTGTCGTTGAGGAAATGAATATGACTGCCAATATTTTAAGTTCAGAAATTGAAAAAATAATAGAAGATAAGAAAAATTATGAAATTATGGCAAAAAATGCCAAAGCTTTTGCGAAGTCTGACGCCGCAATGAAAATTGCTCGCGCGTTAGTGGATATGGCATTGAGTCACGAAAAGTGGAGATAGATGCAAATACAACCACTCTTAGTCTCCCCTTATCAAGGGCTAGGGAGGGGTTGAGTTTTTATGCTATTATATAAATATGTCAGAACAAAAAGTTGTAACAAGGTTCGCGCCTTCGCCTACTGGGTTTATGCATGTGGGTGGTGTGAGGACGGCTTTATACGCTTGGCTTTGGGCACGCAAAAATCATGGAGTTTTTATTCTTCGTATTGAAGACACTGATAAAGAAAGGGAGGTGGAGGGTTCTATTGAACATATAAAAGAATCACTAAAATGGCTTGGTTTAAATTGGGACGAAGGACCGGATATTGGCGGACCGCAAGCGTCTTATGTTCAATCAGAAAGATTGGATATTTATAAAAAATACGCGGAAATTTTGATTAGGAAAGGTTTTGCTTATACTGATCCCTATTCAGTTGAAGAGCTAGACTCTTTTAGAAAAAAAGCTGAAGCAGAAAAAAAACCATTTTTATATCGAGAACATCGGCCGGAAAATATTCACAAGTGGGACGGAAAAAAACCGCTTCGTTTTAAAACGCCAGAAATAAAAAGTTACAAATGGAATGACTTGGTGCAAGGAGATTTGTCTGCGGGTCCCGAAGCGCTGGATGATTTTATTTTAATTAAAAGCGATGGATATCCGACTTACAATTTTGCGCATATTGTGGATGATATTGAAATGGGCGTGACTCATGTGGTTCGGGGGCAAGAATTTATATCTTCGACTCCAAAATTTTTATCTGTTTATGAAGCGCTAGGAATAAAACCGCCATTTTTTGTGACCACACCTCCGATATTGGGAGCAGGTGGAAATAAAAAACTCAGCAAGCGTGATGGGGCAAAAGATATTTTAGATTATCAAAAAGAAGGATACTTACCTGAAACAATGACGAATTACTTGGCTTTTCTTGGTTTTAATCCAGGAGGAGAAAGAGAAGTGTATAACCCAAGAGAACTAATAGAGGTTTTTGATTTAAAAAAAATCCAGCGTTCAGGGGCGCAATGGAGCGATGACAAATTGGATTGGTTAAATAAAGAACACATGAAATTGCTTTCATCTGTCGAAATAGAAAAAAATATTTTTGATTATTTGCCAGAAAACATGCGCAATCCCAAAATAATTTCAATTATTTTTGAACGTATTTCTAAATGGGGAGATGTCCTAGGTATGGTTGAAAGAGGGGAGTTGGATTTTTTCTTTAAGGCTCCTGATGTTGACAAGTCAAAACTTATTTATAAAAATATTGCTTCAGAAAAAATTTCTAATAATTTAAAATTGGCAATTGAATCATTGAATAATTTGAGTGAAAAAAATTTCACTACTGAAATTGTAAAAGATGCTCTTATGTTGATCGCAGAAAATCTCGGAAATAGGGGAGAACTGCTTCATCCAATACGTTATGCTTTGTCGGGGTTGGATAAATCTCCGGATCCTTTTATTATAGCTTCTATAATAGGAAAAAATGAAACCCTATTCAGACTACAAAAAGTTATTTAAAATCTTTTTTTTGATGGCAGTATTTTTAATTCCCATTATTTTTTCTTGGGCCCAGACGGCGCAAGATTTGCGAAATAAAATAAATCAAAAAGACGACGACATACAAAAATTGGAACAGGAAATTGCGACTTATCAAACACAACTTGATAATTTAGGAAAACAAAGAGATTCTCTTTCTGGTTCAATAAAACAACTTGATTTGACTAAAAAAAAATTGGTGACTGATATTGCCATTACTCAAAAAAAAATTGATAAAACTAATCTCACAATACAGAGTTTGAGTTCAGACATAAATATCAAGCAAGATGTTATAACTAATTACACACAATCTATTGAACTTGGCCTCCAAGAGGTTAATGAATTTGAACAAAGCAACATTGTTCAAACCTTATTATCTGAAAATGATTTTACATTGATTTGGAATGATGTGGATAATATTACTACTATCCGTGAAAAAATCATGCAGGATATGCTGAAATTAAAGGAAATAAAAAGTCAATTAGAAGACACAAGGCAAGAAACTGTTGACGCAAAAAATGAACTTGTCGCGCTTAGATCTAGACTAGGGGATCAGCGGGCGATCGTGATACAAAATACAAATGAAAAAAATAAACTCTTAAAGCAAACGAAAAACAACGAAGCTAATTATCAAAAATTACTTAAAGATCGGATAGCGCAGAGAGACGCGTTTGAAAAAGAATTGCGCGATTATGAAGCGCAACTCCAATACATTCTCGATCCGTCAAAACTTCCTTCTTCCGGAGTTTTGAGTTGGCCGTTAGAAAAGATATTTGTGACTCAGCTTTTTGGTAAAACTGTAGATTCTAAACGTTTATACGCTTCTGGGACGCACAACGGAGTGGATTTTCGAGCCTCTCTTGGCACTTCTGTGATGGCGATGGCAGATGGCGTTGTTTTAGGCGTGGGGGATACGGACTCAACTTGTCCTGGCGCCTCTTTTGGAAAGTTTGTTTTTATTAAATATAACAACGGACTTTCTAGCACTTTTGGTCATCTTTCTCTAATAAAAGTCCATGAAGGAGATCATATAAAAAGAGGAGAAAAAGTGGGTTATAGTGGTAATACAGGACACACTACGGGTCCGCATCTGCATGTTTCTTTATATGCGTCAGAAGCGGTCAAAATGGCATCTAAGGCTTCTACGGCTTGTGGCGGACGTATTTATAGATTGCCTGTTGCACCAATAAATGCTTATCTAGATGCATTGTATTATTTACCTTCTTAATTATTTTGTGATAAAATATGATTATGAAAAATAAAAATAATAGAGAAAATGGTTTTTTAAAATTAATAATAGTGATTATTGTCGCTCTTTTGTTGATGAAATATTTCAATGTGACGATTTCTGGAATTTTGGCTTATTTTCATCTCACCTGGATTGATATAATTAATTGGCTTAAACAAGCGCTAGATTGGATTAAAGATCTATTTAATAGTGTGAAGTGAGGAAGACATATTAAAAGATAATGTTTTATATGCTCTAAACATATATTGTGCGACATGATATTAGTATAATGAATATTAATTACACGAGCTAGAAAGCTCATACCCTGCCCCTTCTGCTTCTTCTTTTGTTGAAAAATAAATTCTGTTCTCTTGTTTGATGGTTTACCGCCTGAACAACCGATGGAATAATATTTACTTCCTTTATTTGAAGCAAAAAAAGTTTTAACGGCAACTTTTTTTGTGTTAAAAATAATTGGGTCGTTCGCTTTTTGTTCATTATTGTCCTGTTTTACATATTCTATCTTAATTCCCGAACTCCTATCTTCCTTGGATAGTCTGCCCAATTCAAATGAGCCCAAACCAACCAAAATAACGATAATAACTATCAAAATATCCTTCCCTTTTTCGCTTTTAATAAATTGCTTGATTTTTTCCATAGAATTGTTTATACTCTAATTGCTTTAAATTATATCATTAAAATCATATGGCCCATAGAAAAGCCGGCGGAACGGCAAAAAATTTAAGAGATTCAAATCCACAATATTTAGGCACTAAACTTTATGACGGAGAAAGGGCAAAAGAAGGCTCTATAATCGTCCGTCAGCGCGGGACTGTCGTCATGGCTGGCACGGGTGTCGGTTTGGGTAAAGATCACACTCTTTTTGCCCTTAAAGACGGTATAGTCAAATTTGGCTCTCGACGCAAGACATCTTTCAATGGCAAAACTGCAATAAAGAAAATCGTCAATATAGTTTAATTTCGTAAGAATCTTTTATATTTTCTCCACAATAAGTTTAAACGAAGTCTTTTTGCCTTTTATAGAGATTTGGATTTCGTGCTCCCCTATTTCTTTAATTGGTTTTTCTAGGACAATAAATTCTTCACTGATCTCCGCATGATGTTGATCTTTCATGGCTTGAATTATTTCTTTTTTATGGATTGCCGAGAAAAGATGTCCTTTTTCATTTGTTTTGCCTTTTATTGTAACGACTTTGTCTTTTATTTCTTCCAAATTTTTACTGAGCAGATTTTCCTGCACTTCCCTTTCAATGGTGATTTCTTTTTTCATTGTTTCAAGTTCCGCGATAGCTTTTGGGGTAGCGGTTACAGCCAACTTTCTAGGCAATAGAAAATTAACAGCGTATCCATCGCTAATTTCTTTTACATCGTATTTTTTTCCCACTCTTGGCACATCATGTAAAAATATTACTTTCATTTTGTTTTTATTTTTTAATTTTATAAACTTTGCAACTTTCCACTAAGTAGCAACTCAACCGCTTTGTCCAGCTGTGGGTCTTGTTTATTTTCAGCATCTTTTTTTGTGAATTCTACCACATAATCTGGAGTTAGTCCTTTTTCTGAAATAGAAGTTCCGTTCGGCGTGAGCCATTTGGCAACTGTAATCTTTAAGAGAGTGTCTGGGGTGATTTTTATCGCTTCTTGCACAGAACCCTTGCCAAAACTCTGACTGCCCACAAGTTTTGCGCGACCATGGTCTTGCATTGCTCCGGCGACTATTTCAGACGCTGAAGCGGATCCATTATCTATCAAAATAACAAATTTCAACTTGTCATTAAAAACATTATAACCCTTGCTTCGCATAATGTCTGATTCTTTATTGTCACTGTATTCTTCAGTTACAATAATTTTTCCTTTAGGTAAAAACCAGCTTGATATATCTACGGCTGAGTCTAAATATCCGCCGGGGTTTCCTCGTAAATCAAGCAACAGTTTGTCGGTTTTAGATTCTGCGAATTTTTTTATTGCATCCCGAAAAAGAGTTGCTGAATTGGCCGAGAAACTATAAAGTTTTATTACAAAAACACCGTCTGCTCGAAGCTCTGTGTTAAGAGTTGGTATGTTGATAATATCTCTTGTGATTTTTATTTCTTTCGGTTCTTTATCCCCTTCACGAAAAATAGTGAGTACAACTACAGTGCCCTTTTCTCCTCGTATTAATTTTATTGCTTTTTCAATACTCAAAGAAGACGTGATGGTTTGGTTAATCTTTAAAATTTTATCGCCGGGTTTGATATTTGCTCTAAAAGCAGGTGTGTCTTTCAATGGAGCGATAACGGTAAGTATCTTGTCTTTTATGCCAACTTCCATGCCAATTCCAGTGAAATTGCCAGCGATTTCTTCTTCAAAAGCTTTTGCGTCTTCTGGATTAAAAAATATACTGTAGGGGTCATTTAAAGATCCCACAAGACCAGAAATTGCTCCATAAACTTTATCTTGATCAGTTATCTTATTTTCCGTTTGGTTTTTTTCATTTATAGTATTCCAAACTTTCCAAAAAGGAGAAAAATCCGCTTTTGTCTCTACAGCTGTGTCTTTATTATCAAGTAATACTTTATCTATAGCGGAACGATTGTGATTATCCACATAGACACCTAAAAAAAAGGCGCCCAAAATAACCAAAGCTGTCAGTGTATTTTTTGTGCTGTTAGAAAATCTTTGCATTTATAGTTTAAGTTTTTAAATTTTATTTTCGGAATTGTTATTGAAACCTATCTCTGCTTCATTTGAAAATCTATTTTCTGAAAAATTATCAAAAGTTTCCTTTTTAACTTCTTTTACTTTAAACTCCTTGTATAGCGTGTAGCTTACAAGAATCAATCCAAGACCAGAAATGGTCGTTAAAATGTCTTTCAAAGAATACGGAAAACCCAGATATGGCAATATTGTCATCCAAATTCCTATTATTAAAAGTAAATATGCTCTACGCATAAATGTATTATACAGCAAGATTGTATCAATATGCAACATTTACTATTTAAAATATTCTGGAGTATCGATGGACATCCAATCTAGAAGTCCCCGCATTACAGTAGACGCATTTACATTATTATTTGCGGGACCGGCTTCCATCATAACAGTAAAAGCATATTTAGGATTTTCGTATGGAAGAAATCCTATGACCCAAGAGTTTACTTTATTTTTCGCAATTCCGAGTTGAGCAGTACCAGTTTTTACTGCGACTTTTACATAGGGCACATCTAGAGAAGTTGCGGTGCCTTCTGTGACGGCCTGTCTCATGCCTTTTTGCACCACATCAAAATATTCTTTTGGAAAATTAACTATTGTGATTTGATTCTCTTTTTCTTTATCATCTAAAATAAAGTGTGGAGTTAAAAGTTTTCCTTTATTTGCTATGGCTGAAACTGCCCTTGCCATTTCTATTGGAGTAACTTGAAATCCATATTGTCCTATGGATGTATGATAAGTGTCTCCGATACGCCAAACATCATTTTTGAAGTTTAACGCTTTCCATTCTGGACTTGGAATTACACCCTTTATTTCATCTGGCAAATCAACTCCGGTTTTATTCCCAAAACCAAAAAGTTCCGCATATTTTTTAATATTCACAATACCAAGTCCTTTTTGGTCCTCATATCCTCCACCTATTTCATAAAAATAAATATCAGAAGACACCGCTATGGCTTCTGCCATATCTGTCCAACCATTAACTCTCCAGTCTTTGAAAATTGTTTCTTGATCTGGGAAATAAGGATTTGGAATTGATATAAAACCGGTTGAAAGAATTTTTTTGTATGGATCAATAACATTTTCTACTAAGGCGCCCAAGGCAAAGAATGGTTTTACTATAGAACCTGGAGTATAGAGCCCAGAAATAGTTCTATCTAGAAATGGTTTATTCCTATTGGTTAGATAACCATTGATTTTTGTTATATCTTTACCCAATGAAAGAATTTCAGAATTATATTCAGGAAAACTAGTTGAAGCTATAATTTCTCCATTTTGAACATTCATCATGATTCCAGCCCCACCGGTGAAGTTATTATTTTCTGATAAATTTTTTATTAAATTAAATAATTTTGTTTGAATTCTAGAATCCAAACTTGTGATTAAGTCATTTCCTTGTTCCGGAGTGTTTACAATATTTTCTGAATTTATAACCCCTTTTGCGTTTTTTTCTATTATTTTTGACCCGTTTTCACCTTTTATTTTTTCGTTGTATTCTTTTTCAAGTCCGTCTTTGCCCAGAAATTCATCTTGCCAATAATTTCCCCGAGAATCTTTTGTTGGATAGCTAACATAGCCCAACACGTGAGAGAATCCAGGCGACATGTAAGTTCGGGTATATAATAGAGTTAAGTCCCCTTCTTTTCCTTCTTCTTTTTTATTCCAAGCCAGCTCTTTTTTATTTCTGTCATAGATCATGCCTCTTTTAGCAAAAATGATTGCTTTTTCTAAAATATTGTTTTCACTCCTTTTTCTATATGCGTCTCCATTTTGTATTTGAAGATAGATTAATCGACCTCCAAATATAAATATTATTATTATAAAAAAAACGCCAAGAAAATTAACGGTTCTTTTTGAAATTGGTTTTTCGATTCGACCTTCAAATTGTTGACGATCGAAATTTTGCAAGTTTTTTGAATCAAGAAAAATCTCGTCTGGTTCCACGAAGGTGTTTTTCTTTGTTTTTTTGCTAAATTTTTGGAAATTCATTGTGTAGTCTTAATTTCTTTTTTGATAATTCTATGATTATGAGGCAAATAAGTGCTGTGACAAAAGAAACGAAAATCATATTGTGTAGTTTTGATTCTGGTGTCCCATAAAGCAAATCTGACAGTAAAAATAAAAAAATCGCTTCTATGAAAAATCGAAAATATATCATGCCAGCCAAAGCCAAGATAACAGATACCCAGAAAGGCATAAAAAGCACAGACCACAACAGTATAATGGAAGCTAAAATACGAAATATCATATTCCTTATATTACCTTGAAGCTATCTTTGGCGCTAGTCCTATATAATTTTCAGGTGTGATTTTTAGTAATTCTTTTTTTACTTTATCATTGATTTCCAGAGTTTCAATAAATTTATGTATATCAGAAAGTGTGACGACTTTACCACGAGTCAGTTCTTTTAATTTTTCATAAGACATTTTCTCTCCTTCTCGTCGCAAAATAGTCTGAATCGCCTCCGTAATTATTTCCGGATGCGCATTTAATTCCTCTTTAATTTTTATTTCATTAACGCTGATTTTACTCAAACCCTTTAATAAAGAAGTATAAGCCAAATATGAATGCCCAAAAGAAGTTCCAAAAGCACGTTCTACTGTAGAATCCGAAAGGTCTCGTTGTAGTCTAGAAATTGGTAGTTTGCGGGCAAAAAATTCAAACAAAGCGTTCGCAAGTCCTAAATTTCCCTCACTATTTTCAAAATCAATCGGATTTATTTTGTGTGGCATGGTGGATGAACCTACTTCCCCTTTCACTGGTTTTTGTATTACCCATCCATCAGAAATATATCTCCATATATCTTGATTGAAGTCTAGTAAAATGGTGTTTATTCTTTTTATTGTGTCAAAAACTGTCACATAACTATCATGGCATTCTATTTGAGTAGTAAAGAGATTGGGTTCTAGTTTAAAACTATTTATAAAATTTTGAGAAAATTTTTGCCAATCTATGTTTGGATAAGCCACAACGTGCGCGTTCCAGTTTCCAGTTGCGCCATTTAGTTTGGCTGATATTTTTTTATTTCTCAAATATTCGACTTGTTTTTCTAAACGAGCGACGAACACTTTCATTTCTTTACCAAAAGTCGTTGGGCTAGCTGGTTGGCCATGAGTGCGAGCAAGCATAGGTAAATCTTTATATTTTTTTGCAAGATTATTTATCTCTAAAATTATCTTAGAGACAGATGGTAACATCACATGCCCTAGCGAATCAGATAGTATAAGTGCATACGCAATGTTGTTTGTGTCTTCTGATGTAATAGCAAAATGAATCCATTCAATGCAATCTTTTAAGGATGTCTTTGAAAGTTCTTTTTTAATAAAATATTCAACAGCTTTAACGTCGTGATTTGTGACAGTTTCCACTTCCTTTATTTTTTGATAAGAAACATCGTCAAATTTTTCATAAAGATTTCTGATAGTTTTTATTTCGCTAGCTGAAAATTTTCGCAAAGCTAATCTACTTAGAGCAGAAAGTGCAATTAAATATTCTCCCTCCATCTTTACTCTATATTTCATCAAAGCTTGCTCCGAAAAATACGGCGCTAAGTCGCGAGTTTTTTCAAAATATCTTCCGTCTAATGGATTTATTGCATGGTTAATCATAAAACAATTATAAGTAATTTAATCAAAATTCGCAACAGTGACAAACTTAGCGATAGCTAGACTTGTCACTGTTGTTGTTTGAGAATATAATATTGGAATGAGTATTCAAAATGAATTACTTGAACTATTTCAAACACCTCAATTTAGATATAGAGGTATGCCAGTCAATATATTTGGTTTACCTGTGTTTAAAAAATATAAAAGAAATTCTATAAATACAGCAATATCTCGCCTAAGAAAAAAGCAATATGTGATATTCGAAGGTTCCTGTTTAAGATTGAGTGAAAATGGGAAAAGGTATATGGCGAAAAGAAAAGCAAGACTACAACTTTTTTTGTCACCTTTTAAGAAGGATTCTCCAAAAAATCTTTTGCTTATTTTTGATATACCAGAAGTCCGCAAAGCAGAAAGAGAATGGTTTAGATTTCATTTGCGTAAATTTAATTACATTATGATTCAGCGAAGTGTTTGGGTTGGTCCGTCTCCCCTTCCAGAAGAATTCATAAATTATTTGAAAAATATAAAACTTTTTGATTGTATAAAAACATTCAGACTCGCCAAAGACTATAAATTTGATAAATAAAAAATTTTTAAAC
>ERZ1292629.2629-Hain-H43-01um-R1-2629-length-14763-cov-12_pt1 | contig 12312 bp, 16 predicted proteins | sample MGYA00564399_ERZ1292629 | MGnify/ENA primary metagenome ERZ1292629 (study PRJEB36523, sample SAMEA6512636) | groundwater metagenome | collected 2019-01-08 | study: AquaDiva: Metagenomics assemblies of 32 groundwater samples | reverse complement strand
CGAGCCATTACAAATTACCAGTTTTTTGCCACTTAATCAATTTATCTTGCATTTATTTCCAGTCGCCTCTTATTAGTTTCTCTTTCTTATTCTTAGTCCATTTCTTAATTTGAGCCTCTCTTTTTCTGGCAGATGATCTATCTAAAAATTTTTCTGAAACATAAACTAGCACAAATGGACCCTGTTGTATTGCCATCTGAGATCCATTCCCTGAATTATGTTTTATTATTCTCAGCTCCGGATTGTTAGTGATTCCAGTATAGAGATGTTTGTATTTTGATTCTGCAATATATACATACCAAGACATATCTAAATCATACGCCCTTCGACTAGCTCAGGGTACTTCTCTTCGCTACAAAACATATCAGTGTTTACACTGAGCGAGCATAGCGAGTCGAAGTGTGTCGGGAGTGGGGATTGAACCCACGACCCCAGGCTTATGAGTCCTGTGCTCTACCAACTGAGCTACCCCGACAAAGACTAGCGAGAAGAAGAGGGAAAGTTTACTTTCTCTCTAACTCCGAGTGAAGACTTTGTCTGCCGAGCTAGCGAGGGCAGACTAGGTCATAACTATAATATGAAAATCCGTATTTCTCAAACAGGATTTAGAACTGATATAATTTTGGTATGGTCATTTCAGCTCAAAAACTGAAAAAGTTAATAGAAAAAGGCGAGATACAAATCCAGCCCTTTAATCCATCTCAACTAAAAGAGGTGGCATACACTTTTACTCTTGGAACGCACTTTTCTATTTTGAAAAAAGTTGAAGTTATTGATGGAGGAAATCCAGCTGGATTTGAAACAGAAAGTATACCTGCATCCGGATACGTATTGCATCCAGGTGGTTTTATTGTCGGATACACACAAGAAAAAATAATCCTGAACCACAAATACATCTGTCTTCTAAGTGGTCGTTCTACTCAGGCACAAATGGGTCTGGATGTTACTCAGAGTTCGTTTCTTGCTGAGCCAGACACCGAAAATATTTTTGCTTTAGAGATAAGTAATAACAGCGGTATTCCAATCAGAATATTCCCGGGCATGAAGATTGCAAAAGGGATTTTTCTGGAGATATCATCATAATTCTAGTTCTAACATCGTCCCCGCCACTGAATAGGCGGGCAGACACTAGTCCGCGCATTGAATTTTCTCTAGTGTTTACGCTTTTTCCGTCAAAAAATTAACTGCAAGTCGAGATAAGTTTCAGGGCTCCTAAGATTCTATTCTTAAGGGCATTCCCTCGTCTTACTTTGACTCTTAAAATACCTTTGTATGTATTTTTGCGAGAAATATCTGCTTTTTTGAGATTTGTTTTTATTACAGTGGTCTTGGAGAATTGTTCTTCCTTTACGCCAAGTTTTTTTACCCAAAATCTCTTTAGTTTTCTTTCTTGATTTTCAAAAACTTCATTGATAGTAAGACGAAAAATCAAATCTTTTTTCGAGACACCAAATTCCCGAAGCCAAAGTAGAAAAAACTCTATAATATCCGGATTGCTATTCGTAAAGCCCAGTTCGCCATTTTCTCCCTTATACCCTTCGCCCCAATAAAGACCGAGGCCCACTAAAGTAATATCTCGTCTGGAAAGATTGCCTATGAGTTTTTTTCCTTTTTCTCTCTCTGCTTCTTGCCACTTGAGACGTTTTTTTCTTTGTCTTTCGGTAAATAAAAGCATCGCTTGTCTGGCTTTCTTTTTTCCGTTTTCTGATATTTTGTCTATTTGAGAACAGGTAAGTTTGATATTCTTACACCAATAACTGACTGTGGTTGGTCTAAGATCTAATTCTCTCGCAATGTCATAAATACTTTTTCCCTTTTCTCGAAGTCTTCTGGCTTCGTTTTGTATTTGTATACTATACATCAGGTATATTATATCATGATATATGAACAATAATCAAAGCTTCTGTAAACTAAAATATTTACAAGTCAATCTAATTGTGTATAATGGAGTTTAGCGGGTTGGAGGAGTAGTACCTCGACAGGCTCGAACATGGGCCGTCTCGCGAGTAATTGCGAGAAGAGCACTCGTCAAATTCGGTGAAATCCTCTTCCACTTTGTGGAAAAGATAACGCCGAGCCAAGCACCAATTAAACCGGTGAAGGTGTAGAGACTAGACGGCGAGCTTCCTACTCAAGACGAGAGGAAGAAGGCATAGTCCAGACCACAAACTTTTTAGACAGTGAAAACTGTAGTGGTATGCATAACCTGTAGGCACCCGTGCAAATCGGGTACCCGCAACATTTCGACGGGCTCAATGCGAGCGCTAAATCACCTCAAATTCTTTAAAAACCGTTTCAAAGTTAGCAATAGTCTGTTTTGCTTCACGTTCGTTCAAAAGATAACCACTACCATCGTGCGCAATTCTATTTCTAATTTTGTGCGCCTCCCAAGCGTTTTCAATTGAAAGAAAATCGCTTTTCTCCACCGATTTAAGCATTTCCCCCACCGAATCGCCATGATAACCCGCAGAACGAAGAAGTTCATCAAGCATCACATCTGCTTCAAGAATCGCCTGCCTCCAATCTGATTGATTTTCTGAATTGATAAGCTTCAGAATTGCCTCCCATTTTTCATTCTTCTTTTCTTCAACCATGCCGGTGATAGAAATATCTTTGTTTGCCAAAAGACCGTAAAGTTCATTTTCTACCGCGACCACTTTTTTAAGTTTTTGGAGAGAATCATACATTCCCAAAATAGAGGCGACTGAGACAAGAACAGCTCCAATTTTTACTATCGGCCAAACATGTCTTTTAAGAAATTCAAAAAAGGCCGTCCAGAAATCACCAGAATTTAAATGCCAATAACTCAAATATTCCCCTAAACGCGCCAAGATAATAGAGAGGAGGATAAGTCCGACAATGAGAAAAATTATATCCGGCGTGTATTCCAACTTATCTACTGGTTTTTTCTCTGCCATATATTTATTCTACTACTCTCCTAGAAATTCTTTTCCTACCGCAAATAAAATATCCTCTCGTCTCAAATCAGCAGTTAATTCCACGCCCAAGGGCAACCTGACACCGTCTAGTTCTGCAAACCCTGAAGGCAGTGAGACCGAAGGCAATCCTACGATATTCGCCGTCACCGTAAAAATGTCCGCCAAATACATTGACAGAGGGTCGGAAGATTTCTCCCCGATTTTAAATGCTGGCGTAGGAGTGGTTGGAGTCAGAATGATGTCAACATCTTCAAAAGTTTTCCGATATTCATCCGTAATCAGACGCTTGGCTTTGAGGGCGCTACCATAATACTCATCATAATAACCGGAGGAGAGGACATAAGTGCCGAGAATAATTCGTCGACGCGCCTCTCTTCCAAAACCCGCTCCGCGCGTTTTGAAATAGTCGTCTATGCTGTCTTGACCGCTGACATGCAGACCATATTTCACTCCATCAAAACGGGTGAGATTTGAAGACGCCTCCGCTGGCATGATGATGTAATAAGCCGCCAAAGAATGCTTGGCATATTTAAGTTCAATGTCCTGAACCTTGTATCCAAGCTTTTTGAATTTCTCAAGGGTTTGCTCAAAATTTTCTTTAACTTCTTTACTCACCCCTTCGCTATCAATAAATTTTCTGGGCACACCAATGACATATACCTCACCCCTTTCCCCTCTCCTTGGCAAGGAGAGGGGTGGATGCGAAGCAGACGGGGTGAGGTCTATCGTTGTCGAGTCGAAAAGATCCTCTCCTTTCACCGCATCATAAAGAATCTCCGCATCAGTGACTGTTTTGGCAAACGGTCCTATTTGATCAAGAGAAGAACCCAGAGCGATTAAACCGAAACGAGAGACACGGCCGTAAGTTGGTTTGAATCCAACCACTCCCGTAAAAGCGGCGGGCTGGCGAATGGAACCTCCGGTGTCTGACCCAAAGGCGCCCAGAACCATTCCTGCTGCCACAGCAGCTGCAGAGCCCCCGGAAGAGCCGCCAGGAACCCTTGTCGTGTCAAAAGGGTTTTTTGTGGGCCCAAAAGCGGAGTTTTCGGTGGAACTGCCCATAGCAAACTCATCCATATTTGTTCTGCCAACGATCACTGCCCCAGCTTCTTTGAGTTTCTTTGTTGCCGTGCTGTCATAAGTTGCGACATAATTCTCTAAAATTTTTGAGCCAGCCGAAGCATGTTTGCCTTTGACTAAAATATTGTCTTTGAGAGCAATTGGGATGCCGAGTAAGTTTGGAAGTTCAGAAGTTTTTAAGTTTTTAAGTTTGTTGTCAGCTTCATCTGCTTGCGTTAAAGCATCTTCAAAGATTTCAAGAAAGGCATGAATGTCTTTGTCCTTTTTTTCTATCACATCAAGGCAGGCTTGCGTAAGTTCACGCGCGCTAAAATCTTTCCGCTTAAGTCCTTCCCTCGCTTCTTGAATCGTTAATGTTTGTAAATTAATCATTAGAAATTGATTGAAAATTGCAAAATTGAGAATTGAAAATTATCAAAGTATTTTCTTCACTTTGACATAATTCCCTTCCCTTTCCGGCGCTTCGTTGAGTAATTCAGCTGTATAAAGCCCGCTCTCGTGCGGATTTTCATCATCTCTCATTTTATTTCTATTTGGAAAATCATCTTTTTCGCTGTTGGTTGTTGGTTGTTGGTTGTTGGTTGTTACGTTTTTGACCTCTCCTACGTAATTCAAAATAGATTCAAATTCGCGCGTCAAATCTTCCGCCTCTTTATCCGAAACAGCAATCCTCGCCAATCCTGCCAAGCGCATCACTTCATCCTTATCCATAAAGCTATTTTAACATATTCAGAAACTCCCTTTCATTAATGATTTTTATGCCTAATTTTTTTGCCGTAGAAAGTTTCTCCCCTGCTTCTTCGCCGGCAAGAACATAATCTGTGTTTTGAGAAACAGAACTGGAAATTTTGCCGCCGGCGGTTAGTATCATCTCGCTTGCCTTTTCGCGCGAAAGAGTTGGCAGAGTTCCTGTTAACACGAAAGTTTTGTTAGTGAATTCTGTTTGTTTCTTATTTCTCGTTTCTTGTTTCTTTACTCTGACAAGTTTAAGCAAACGTTCGTAAAGTTTTTTATTTTCTTTGTTTTTAAACCAATCGGTAATAGAGTACGCGATGACCGGTCCCACGCCTGAAAGTTTTTCTAAATCTTCAAACGCCGCTTTTTGGAAATTTTCCGCTGTTTTAAAATGTTCTGCCAAATCCCTCGCAGTTTCCTCTCCTACTTGCGAAATGGACAAGCCGGTAATAAAACGTGCCAGAGTGACATCTTTTGCTGTTTCAATAGCTCGCAATAAATTTTCAATTGATTTTTCACCAAATCTCGGAAGGGCTTCTAAATCCCCTTTCCTAATGGTAAAAATGTCATCAAAATTAGAAATGATTTCGGCATTCATTAGCTGGACTACAAGTTTTTTGCCAAGACCTTTTATATCAAAACACTTTTTTGAAGCGAAGTGTTCCAACTTGCGCTTTTGTTGGCTGAAAGAATTTTTTGCCACGCAACGATAAGCAGCTTGTCCTGGAATTCTTTCAATCTTGCCATCGCCGCCACAAAGTGAGAAGTGCGTTGGAAATCTGAATTCTTTTTCTTTGCCGGTACGGAGATTTTTCAGAACCTGCACCACATCGGGAATAACATCGCCCGCTTTTTGGATAATAACTGTATCTCCAATCCGAATATCAAGCCGTTTGATTTCATCTTCATTATGAAGAGTGGCACGAGAAACAACCGAGCCCGCCACTAGCACTGGACGCAAAATTGCCACCGGAGTGAGCACGCCCGTTCTTCCAATCTGAAGCGTGATGTTTTCTACAACCGTTGTTACCTGTTCCGCTGGAAATTTAAAAGCAATGCCAAATCGTGGCGATTTGCCCGTATAGCCGAGAATTTCCTGTTCTTGAGCGCTATTTACTTTTATTACCAAACCATCAATCAAATAATTCTCTTTTTCTTTTTTCTTTTCCCAAGATTTCCAAAGTTTAATAACCTCTCCAATATCCTTTACTTTCTGCCAATGAGGGTTAACCTTGAAGCCAAGTCGTTCAAGGAATTTGAGTTCTTTTGCTTGGGTGTTTGGAGGCAAGTTGGAAAAATTCTCGTCGCGTCGGAGCCCGCTTGCGGGTAAAGCGCGAGAATTTGCCAACTTGCCGAAAAAAGCTAGGTCGTATACGAAACTTTCAAGTTTTCTTGAAGCTGTAATTTTGGGGTCAAGTTGGCGAAGAGAGCCGGCAGCGATATTGCGCGGATTGGCAAAAAGCTCTTCTCCTTTTTTCTTTCTTTCAGCGTTAAGCGAATTAAAAACACTTTTGGACATGTAAATTTCTCCTTCTACGATAATTGACACCGGCTCTTTGAGTACCAAAGGAATGGATCTGATGGTTTTTACATTTTCGGTAACATTTTCGCCCACTCGCCCATCGCCTCGCGTTGCGGCAATTTTCAATCGCCCCTTTTCATAAGTTAGGACAACTTTCAAGCCGTCAATTTTCAACTCTGCGACATATTCCGGCGAAACTTCTTTCCTTAATTTTTGCGACAACAATTTTTTTACTCTTTTATCAAAAGCTCGAATTTCTTCTTCATTGAAAGCATCGTCAAAAGACCATTGGGGCACCTCGTGCTCTACTTTTTCAAATTTTTCCAGCACCGCTCCGCCGACTCGGGAGGTCGGAGAATCAGAGGTAGCTAGCTCGGGATATTTTATTTCAAGTTCTTCAAGCTCGCGGATAAGTGTGTCAAAAGCTGTGTCGGAAATCACCGGCGCGTCTAAGGTGTGATAAAGATGGCGGTGATGATTTATCTCATCGCGAAGTTTCTTAGTTCTCTCTCTTGTTTCTTTTGGAATCGACATATTATTAATCTATTCACCCCCTCCGTCCTTCGGACACCTCCCCCTTAGCAGGGCGGAGGGAATTTAATTCAATTTGAATACGATTGAGAATAACCTTCATACTATCATTGACTTGTTTGTTCCAAAACCTAACCTCTCGTATTCCTTGTTCGCGCAAAAACATTGTTCTTTCTTTGTCATATTCTCTGTTCTCCTTGTGCTGGGCACCATCAATCTCTATGGCCAACTTGTATTCCGGGCAATAGAAATCCAGAATGTATGGCCCAATCGAATGCTGACGCTTAAATCTTGCCCCAATATTGTGTTTGCGTAAATTTAACCAAAGATATTTTTCCTCTGGAGTCTGGTTTCTTCTAAGTTCAATCCTGCGATCCCTTAGCTCTGGTTTATTGTTTACTCTTTTCATATACTCTCGCCCCCTGCTAAGGGGGAGATGCCGGAGGCAGAGGGGGTTCTGGAACTGTAGTTAATACGTTACCCTCACCGCTCTTTCTACCCGTCGTGGATTGTTAGTATCACAAGTATTATATCCCTGCGATTCTATGCGAGTGGAACCATCAAGGCCTTTGTTGACTGTCACAATAGCGCAATAAGGGTCGGGCAGGAAAGTAATTTGATTAATAATACTGGTGTAACTCCCGCCCACCACCCATTCATTCGCCAGATTATTGTCATCTTTATTGCAATTAATGACGGCTCCCGTAGTGGTAGAAAAGGCGCTAATGCCGGTCATGTTTTTAACATCCCAAAAGAGGGCACATTCAATACCAGTGTCAGCCGCGTAAAAAGCATACTGGGATTCCCTCGCCGCTCCCGTGATAAACGCTTCTTTGACTGCAACATTAATAATAGACGTAGCGATCAGAAGAAGGGTTCCCGTGACGACAATTGATATGAATAATGTAAAACCGTTTTTTTTCATTGCCAGTTTAAAATATTTTCTCTGACACGGAATTGCCGATTAATAATGCCTTTAGACCAGTCAATGGTCACCAAAATTGAAATTTCATTTTCGTTTTCGTTAATGGAAGTAATGGCGATTTCTCTTTTGAAAATTGTTTCGGTCCAGCCCAAGTCATAGCCGTAGAAGCCCGTTTCCGCGTCTTGCTTCAAAGTCGGACAGGAACCGGCTCCGCCTGAACATCTGGTCAAAGATACGGGACCTAATGTATCGGCATAACAAACACTGCCAAAATAACACGGGTCTGACGATAGATGGGCGATACCCTCCAGCCAGCTGCGGCCATTGAGCGAATTTTCGTCCCTGACGCTCCTTATTTTCTCAACACCTTCTTGGGCGAGATAAAAAGCGATGACTTGGTTTTTGGAAAAGATGGATGAGGAAATGCCACTTTGAGCTGCCGTCAGTGCACCGATAACCGCCACAGCTAAAATCCCCACTGCCACTAGTGTCTCTACCAGGGAAAACCCCTTAGTTTGAAAATGTTTCTTCATGGACTATCAAGATAACGCTGGGAAATCATTGTTTGTAGCGAGAAAGAGCTTCTTGTCTTATCAGTAGTGCCAGATTGCCCGCCAATATTCATATAGACTCTCGGTTGAAGATTATTAGCGGGTGCTTCGCCGGCACCGATGACATAAAAGTTAAGTTTATCAATCACTATCTCTGGAGCGGTGATTTGTGAATAAGTGTCTCCGCCATCATTTGAAGCTTCAATAGCATTGTTATTTACTCGGTAAACTATCTGCTGGCCATTATTTGAAAGAAAACTCAATAATTCCCCCCCATTTGGGCAATTGCGCGGAGAGGAAAAAGGCGGATTGGAATCCCATCTTGCCTCGCAATGATAATTCCGGCCAAAGCGAATCTCGCGAGACATGGTTTCAATTGAAATACTTAAGTTGCTCATCACCACTTTAAGCGAGCGAGACTTTCTGTTTGTATCAAAAATTCCAATGATTGAGCCCATGCTTACGGTCATGACAATAATAAAGATTGACAGGGCGGTCATAATTTCTATGAGAGTAAACCCTTTGTTTTTCTTAATTTTCATTGGACTGAAATTTGACCCGAAGAATAGACGGAAACCGTTCGAGTAGCGCCTGACGGCGAACTCATCACTATTTTAGCGCCTTTAATGTTGGAGAGCGAAAGATAACCACCGTTTAAATCATAAAAAACAAGGTTGGCTTCGGGCAAAGGTCGCAAAAAAGTAACATCCAATCTCCCAATCTCACAAAATTCCGGACCAGAATTCGGGATGGCACAAAGAGAAGAAATGATATTGCCTCTTGTAATTTCTGTTTTGCTGATACATTCAGATCCGCTGTCTGTGGGGCAGTTCCAGCCGTTATCGTAGATGTGATTCCCCGCTCCCCTGTCCGCAAAATAGATATAGGAGTGGTTGTCTCCGCTCGAAGTAAGATTGAATTCCATACCATAGGCAATTTCAAATTCGCTCGTTCCCGGGGAGAATTCTCTAACGCTAATGCCGTAAATTTGCGCTTGAGAGAGCTGTAGACCGATATCATCTGCCAAGCCAGTAAGCGCGGTCCCATCGGTATATTTGGACTGATTTGAGAGAACCAAAGAGAGAATGGCCGCGACAATACCAAGAGAAACAATGAGTTCAACAAGAGAAAAACCTTTCGATTTAGCTCGAGGCAAGCCTTTTTTCCTACTGCATGATGATGAAGAGGTTGAGATCATATATCAAACTGATCCATGCGCCGAGAATCATGAACGGAGCAAATGGAATTTCACTCTTCATTGTAAGCTTTTTACTCGCGTTAAACAAACCTGAAAATCTTGAAAAAAGCATGATTAAAAGCATTATCCCGGCGCCGATCCAGAAAGAAAGTATAATTGCTGAGAACCCTGTTTCGGCGCCAAGCAACCATCCTATGGAGAGACCGAGTTTGGCATCCCCGAAGCCCATGGCACGTCCGCGAGAGACGAGCCAGATAAGAGCGAAGAACAGAAAGATTATCGGACCGGCTAATAGATCAATAGGTTGATAAGTTTGTAAGTTTAATAAGGCGTATAGAAAACTTAGAGCAATCGCGGAATAGACTAGAGCATCAGGGATAATCTTATGGTGAAAGTCATAGATTAGAATGACAATGTAGATGGAAAATACAGTAGTAAGTAGCAGGTAGTAAGTAGTAAGACCAAAAGCAGGATACAGAGTCGCGAAAACTAATCCGGTAAATATTTCAATTAGCGGATATTGTAAGGAAATTGGTTTTTTACAACTAAAACATTTGCCCCGAAGAAAAATAAAACTTAAAACCGGTACCAATTCATACCACGAAAGTTTTTTTCCGCAATGAGGACATTTTGAACGGCCAGAAATAGAACTGCCAGTATCCCAACGCAAAGCAACAACATTCAAAAAACTGCCGATAATAAGACCGAGTATAAAAACAAAAGGGACGGCTTCCGCCATCCCTTAAGTATATCAGAGGTGAATTCAGTCTTAATCGCAAGTTACATCTCCGGCCGCTAGATTTGCAGTTATAGCTTTTGAAGAACCTTTGGAGTCCACACACCAAGCAGTATTGCTTCCTTCGGCTGTTGAGAGGGTACCGGAAACAGCATAGGCCACTCCAGTTGAACGACAAGATAACCCGTTGGTCTTGATTGGTTCAGGGTAATTATCTTTGTTTGTGTATTGAGACATGCCAGAAGTGGTATCGGCAAACATTGAAGCAAGACATGAGTCTGTTGTGGCACCGTAGCCACTAGCACCATCATAATAAATCTCTGCTGCAGCACGAAGCCCAGAAAGGTTCGCTTTGATCTTAGCGTTATTGCCCTTGCTACGCGCAGTGTTCAGAGAGGCAAGCACCACTGATGAGAGAATACCAATGATGGCAATCACCACCAGAAGTTCAATCAGGGTGAAACCTCTTTTTCTATTAATTAATTTGGTCATATCTTAAGATTTTGTTTGTTTCTAAATCACTGTAGAGTGAATACATACATTATACCCTCTGCGACAAATAAAGCGCCAGAGATTGTGGATAACCCCGTACCAGAACAAGTTCGGTACGGGGCAGGCCTCTTAAGCGGCAGAATTCGCTATGTTATAGATCGGGATGAGAACCGAGGCCAGAAGCACGCCAACTCCGAGACCGAGAACTACGATCATGATTGGTTCAATGAGACTGACAAGGGTGTCCACGGCATTTATCACTTCTCTTTGGTAGAAACGGGCCATGGCACGAAGAATGTTACCAAGTTCTCCGGATTCTTCTCCTACTCGAATCATTTGGACAAGCATTCCGGGAATTTCTTCATACTGCGAAAGTGCTTGCGAGAGCGAGCTGCCACCTTTTACCGCCGTGAGACTTTCTTCAAGCGCTTCGCGGTAGACTTCGTTTCCCACGACGGCGGCCGTCACTTCAATCGCTCTCACCATTGGAATGCCAGAAAGCACCATTGTGTTCATGTTGTCGGCAATGATTGAAAGATAGAGCTTACGGTAGAGGTCACCGAGATAAGGAATATTGAGCTTAAAGCGAGACAAAGCTGATTTGCCCTCGGACGTGCGGACATATCTCACCACCAGAAAGACCAAAACAATAAGCGCGGCGATGAGAAGCAAACCGTAATGAATCATGAGATTACTGATACCGAAAACAATTTGGGTATAAAAAGGCACCGGCGCTCCGGAGTCAATGAGAATGCCGCTGATTTTTGGAATGATTATAGTGAACATCAAAACCATCACGCCGACAAAAACCGTAATGACGAAGGCGGGATAGATCAGTGCATTTTTTGCTTTTGAAACAACTTCGTAATTTCTGTCCAAATGGTCCGCAAGATAATTGAAAGTTTCGTTAAGTTTGCCGGTCTCTTCACCAGATTTAATCATGTTGACGTAAAAATCGGAGAAAATGTCTGGATGTTTTGAAAGAGCTTTTGAAATGGAGTTGCCTCCTTGAAGATCATCGGTAATTTGATGCAAACTCTTGCGCAAATATTCGTTCTCGGCTTCAGCGGAAAGCAGGTCAAAAATCTTCAGAGCGGAAACTTGCGCTTCAAAGAGCGTGGCCATCTGCCGAGAGAGAAAAACGACTTCTTTATTGGAAACTTTGTGGCCAAATGAAAATTTGGAGAGCCAGGATTCCTGATTTTCTGAATTGATTTCTACGATAATCAGCCCCTTTTTCTGCAGAGAATCAATGGCGACATCAGCGGAAACCGCCTCAATAGAGCCATCTCTCTTCGCCCCGGAATTATCTAAAGCTTTATAATTAAATAACATATATTTGTGGTGAATTTGTCGGATTACATCATGCGTTCGAGCGATCTTGGATTAGTAGAGTATTGGAAGGCGTTTTCAGCGGTAATTTCTCCTTTGCGGACAAGGTCTGCCAAGCATCTATTCAAATCTATCATACCTTCGGACGAACTCGTTTCTACCACCGAGGAGATTTCGTGAGTGCGACTTTCACGAATAAGATTGGAAATGGCATTATTGTTAATGAGAAGCTCATAAGCCGGAATAAGTCCGCCGGAAATGCGCGGCACCA
>ERZ1292629.3396-Hain-H43-01um-R1-3396-length-12315-cov-59_pt1 | contig 12315 bp, 13 predicted proteins | sample MGYA00564399_ERZ1292629 | MGnify/ENA primary metagenome ERZ1292629 (study PRJEB36523, sample SAMEA6512636) | groundwater metagenome | collected 2019-01-08 | study: AquaDiva: Metagenomics assemblies of 32 groundwater samples | reverse complement strand
GTTGACCATAATCACGAAACGGGAAAAACTCGTGGTATTCTTTGTGGAAACTGCAATAGGGGGCTTGGTATTTTTAAAGAAGATAGGCACCGATTGATAAAAGCAATAGAATATTTGACTTTTTATAAATAAAGGAATCATTATGGGAAATACATTTGCAGGTGGAATTACGCCGTCTGTTCACCCCGGAACTAGAACTGTTCCAGCTATGTTGGTTGCTACGCAACTGTCTTCTGCCGTAGTTGATATAGCGGGGGGTGCCAGCACCGATTTAGTTGTGGCGGTGGCCGGAAAAACAGTACGCTTGTTTAGAATTCTTCTGGTTATGGATGCAGCGACTAGTCTAACCTTTAAAAGTGCTGCCACAGCATTATCTGGGCCAATGCCTATTGCTGCAAATGGCGGTTTTGTTTTAGATTTTAGTGGCGACCCTTGGTATCAAACAGTTGCAGGAGAAGCCCTTGTACTCGCTCAAACAGGTACTGCGAATATCGGCGGCACTGTTTGGTATGCGCAGTCGTAAGGAGAGACATGAAGGCGTTTCGAATATATACACAGCACGGTTGTCCGTTTTGTGAACTAGCACTTTCACTTTTGAAGACAGCCATTCCAGAAAAAGAAGTAGAGCATATAGAAGTTGGTGATGACCCTGTTATTATTAGTGGAATTTCTGTTTTAACAGGAACGCTTCAAACGCCTATTATTATAACAAATATTGGTAATGAAAAAGTAATGCACGTTGTAGGGAATGATTTAAGGAAAGTATCCGATGCTGTCACACGCTATCTTAACTTCTCTCGTAGCTAGCCAGATTTCCTTTGTTGTACGCGATGCAACCATATTTGACCGCCCGCGAAAATTCGTAACCAAATCCTTTTTAATTTCTTACCTACTTTCTTGTAAACTGTGTCTAAATTTCTGGCCAAGTTTACTTCTCACGACCATAGAATTCTTACGTAGCAACATTGGCGTTATAGACAGTTTCTACATACTTTTTGCAGTTTGGGCTGGAGCATACATTATAGACTCTGCCCGTGAAAAATATCTTCCTTGTGTGAAGTGTACTAAGCAAGGTGAAATTTCAACAGGCTCATATCAGGTTTTATCGTAGGTAACTATGTCTAGTATATCTAGTGGCGGAGCAAGCGTTGGGGCAAATACGGCCCTAAGCAATCTTGGTACTACTTCTATTAATGCACACCTTTTATTTTCAGCAGATAACTCTTGGGATGTGGGTAGTTCTACCAATGCGGCTAGGAACATTTATTATTACAACCTTATCGGTAAAGGTACCGTAACAGCCTTTGAGGGGCCAGTGGCTGCTTGTTCAGCCTCCGGTGCTAGCTTAGGTAAGCTTTGCTGGTCGTCTACGGGGAATCGCCCGATTTGGAGTTACAACGCCGGAAGCAACGTAAATTTGGTGCTTTCAAATGACGAGCAGACGAAATCTTTTACTATTTTAGTTCCAACCGCTGCCGATACTTTTACCGTTAAGATGGCTTTCGCTAAGGCCATTACTATTACTAGATTCTATTGTTCGACTGATACAGGCACGGCTACCATGAACGCCGAGGAGCGTGCCGAAGCCACTCCAAATACGGCTGGAACAGATGTACTGAGCGCGGATATCGTCTGTGATAGCGGTACGAGAACTTCTTGTGCCAGTGGGTGCGATGTGAACACCATTTCTAACGGTACGATTGCGGCTCATGCCCCACTTGCTTTTGAAATAGTTTCTGTCGCCTCCGCTCCTCAAGTGGTAAACGTTCACATAGATTATACAATAGACTAATATGTCCATTACTCCTACACAAGCTGCCGTTGCTACCTTGAACTCTGGGGCTGACCCCGTTACGGTCGCCTTTGGCAGCAACGTAACCTCTGGGAATCTAATTGAGGTGTCGATTTGTATTCAGGCGGCTACTCGAACGGTAGATGGTGTTACTGATACGCTAGGCAATACCTACACCGCTTCTATGCCTATACAGATAGTGGGAACGACTACAAGCTATCGCTTTTACACAGTTTCGGCTTCAAGCGGCGCGAATACAGTGTCAGTGAACTTGAGCGGGGTTTCTTCAACTAACGTAATTATCACCGAATGGACGAGCAGCACGGGCTGGCCTGCAAATCCAGTAGACGCGGTTTCTGTGACCGTCTCTAGTACAAGTGCACATCCACAAGCGACTTCCCTGAGCACCGCACAGGCTGAGGAACTTATTATCGCTTGGCAAGGATTCTCGAACACAGCGCAGCTTACTTCGTCAATAGATATTTCCGCTACGCAGGATTACCCCAATCCAGACTCGTCCATTAAGCCAAAGCACTTCTATCTCGTTACTTCGAGTTCTGGCGCGTATCAAATGGGATTTGTTACACCAGCGTCTGCTATTTGGTGGATGGACGCAGTGGCCTACAAAAACGTAGCTACGGCAAGCAATAATCGCCGTGTCATTATGGTAAGTTAAATGACAACTACAGCCACAGGTGGAACCTTTTTTAATATTGACGCAAGCTCTCCCGTAGCTGCGCCCCCCGTTATCTCCAATATAACTGAGTCTGCTGTTTTACTACAAACGGCTACGATTGGTTGGGTAACTGATATATTCAGTACCTCACAGGTTTGCTATTCAACTGACCATGCTTATGGAACCTGTACTACTTTGGACGCTGTCTTAGTTACTTCACACTCTGTCGGGCTTAGCAGTCTTATTGCGAATACTCAGTACTTCTATGTAGTTAAATCTCAGGACGCATTTAATAATCTAACGACTTCTAGTGAAGGGGACATCACCACAGCAAATGCCCCAACGATTTCGGGTGAAGCCGAATCTGCTATTACAAATACTACTGCAACTGTTATCTGGAGCACGAACGTCGCGTCAGATTCAAAAGTCTGCTATTCGACAGACCACTCTTATAGTACCTGTACTACCCTCGACACCAATCTTGTTACATCGCATAGCGTGGGGGTAAGTGGGCTGACCGCTAGTACAACTTATTTTTATGTGGTAAAGTCCCAAGCTGCCGCAGGCGCGGTCGCCACTTCGAGTGAGGGAACGTTTGCTACTACCTTTGCAGCAACTGGAGACCCAACCCTTCCGTTAGCTACAGTAAATGTTTCGATGCCTTGGACACTCGGGACGCCTCTAGGCAGTACGTTGAGTGTAACTAGTTGCGGAACTAGTCCTACTACCGCTGGAACATTGCCATATGCCCTAGCTACAGCTGTTAGCGGAGACGAAATTCAGATTCTAAGCACATTAGACTGTACGTATGCAGCCACGCTCACTTTGCCAAAGACGACCACTGGTTGGGTAATTATTACAACTTCGGCCTTTGCTTCTCTCCCCGCTGCGGGAACTCGAATTGACCCTACAGCGTCCTATGTTACTGCTATGCCACGTCTAACAATGACTACGGGGGCTGGACGATTGTTTACCCCAGCAAACGCTGCACGTGGCTACCGATTTATCGGGTTGGAACTGCGCTTTTCTCCGGGAGTGGATACCACCGCTTCCTTTGGAATACTCAGCGGTTCTCCTGCGGGAACAACGTCCGACAGTAATGCAACCAATGAGATATATGTAGACCGCTGCTGGATTCATTGTGACCCTTGGCAAAGTTGTTCAAGAGGTATAGTTCAGACAGGCGGGCGAAACTTTGCGGTTATTGATTCGTATATCCACGACTCAAAAACGACGAATGGTCAGCAAGATGGGGGAGCAATTGTTGGAAGTAATATGGACTGGGGGCCGTTCCTTGTAAGAAATAATTTTCTTTCAGCGGGCGCAGAAGTTGTCCAATGGGCAGGAAATCCGACTACTACACAAGTTTCTGCAATGCCCTACGATATCACGGTTAAAAGTAATCACATTCAAACTCCTCTCCACTGGTGGCCGAATTTTGCGACGCAGTATTATGGGGCACGCTGGCTTCCTAAGAACCTTTTCGAAGTAAAATGCGCTTCCCGTGTGGACATTGATGGGAATGTTTTCGAGTATAAGTTAAACGCAAATACGAGCCAGCGGTTTGCTATTGTTATCAAACGGAATAATCAAAATACAGCTAACACCGCCTGCGAAACTGATGATATTTCCTTTCGTAACAATGTCGTCCGTAGGGCCGATGGAGGATTTACTTGGACGGGGCCTTATGAGTTGGATAACAACGATGTTTCTCCGGGTACGATTCGCAGCCGTCGCGTTGCCGTAACGAACAATCTCTTTGATGATGTTCAAGCTGTCACCTATGACAACCTAACGGGCAGTCAGAATCGTGCTATCTTTTACACCGCGAAGCCGAGTGGTACTGGTTATGCTACTTGGTACAACCCCGTTGAATTTACTATTGCACACAATACGGCCATTAACAGCTCTACTGGACAGTGTATGTCTAGTTTCTCCAGTACGGTAGGAGACGGTTTCTCTACAGACATTAACGGGCGAAACGCCAACTTGACTACTCTCTTTATTCTCAAAGACAATTTTCTGTGTAATGGGATAATTCATGCTGGTGGGGTATCAACTGGGAATGGTCTATTGGATTGGTTTGCAGATGCCGGAAATACGTTCGTTAATAAAAATAACTTTCTCGGCGGTGTGACCTGTGCTTCCTCTAACCACTGGTACGATGTCGGGTTACAGACGCAGAATTGTGCAGGGGCGAACGCAAAATTCTTCAACGCCGTAGATGCGGCATTTTATACGGCGAATTTTACAAATCAGCCCGGCGGAGATTTCCGACTATTAGTCGGCAGTGGACTTCACAACGCAGCCTCCGATGGAACCGATGTAGGTATTAGTGACTGGACAAAGATTCCATCTTGTTATACAGGTGGTGGAGCGACGAATCCGATTGTGGCACTAGCAAATCCTATTACTGCAACAAGCCTAGGGGCATCTGTTATATGCAATGGCTCCAACACGGTCACGGTTACAGGAACAAATTTTAAGCGTGGTACGCAAGCAGTATTTGATGTAACAGGTACGGGGCGGCTTCTCTATGAAGAGAATAGTTCGTTGGTTGTGGACGGCGCAACGCAGTTGACCATCAAGCCTCCCACAAGAGCAGCAGGAACCTACAAAGTATTTGTGTTCTATGCAGGCATTCTTGCTGGTGGTAATACAAATGACCAAACTACAGGAGCACCATTAACATATACTTGCAGTTAAAGGATAATATTATGGCAGAAGAAGCAAAAGAAGTTTTAAGCGGTAAAGAGCACAAAGACGGGAAAAAGTGCAAGACGAAGAAGTGTAAGAAAATGCACATACGCAAGGTAAAAAATCAAGGTTATGTCGCAGAACACGAGTATGAGCCAGAAGAAGGTAAAGAACCTATGGAGATGGAAGAACACCTTATTCCTCCTGATATGGAAATGCTGAAAAACCACGTTGGGCAGACTTTTACAGACGAAGAAGAACCGCAGGTGATGTAATGAGCGCAGCCAGAGTTCTTGCCCGTGGTCGTCGTAAACCACGTACCAAAGCGGGCAAACAACGTAAAGTTCATAAAGTACTGAGTGAATTCAAGCGTGGTAAATTACACAGCGGGTCTAAAAAAGGCCCAGTTGTGACATCTCGTGCTCAAGCGAAAGCAATCGCTATGAGCGAAGCAGGAATTGAAAAGAAAAAATAATGAGAAGTTGGCTAAAACCTACTCGCACCAAAATGATGTGTGCTACAGACGCTGCTTGGTTGGCTGGTTTCTTTGATGGTGAAGGAAGTCTTTGTAAATATTTTGCTGGAAGGAATAAAAAGTATATTACGTGGGTTTTTACAATAGCGAATACTAACCTTCCTTCACTAGTTTATTGCAATAAAATAACAGGGGTTGGAAAGCCGCGTGTCAAAATTAAATCCACTGCCAAAAGAAAAACATGTTATGAATGGCGTGTAGCTTCACAAAATGATATGGTTTCTGTTTGTCAACAAATACTCCCTTATTTAACAATTAAAAAGGATAGAGTACAAAAGTTTCTTAATAATTGGAAACCATTTTAGCGGGGTAGCGCAGTCAGGTAGCGCGTCTGCCTCATAAGCAGAAGGCCGACAGTTCAAATCTGTCCTCCGCAACCAATAGGAAGCTCATGGAATTTCAAACGCTGTCCAACGACGACTTGTACAAAATAATGGTACAAGCCCGTGTGGATTTCAAGAAAAAGTTTCCTGTTCCTGAGCCTGTAAAAGAAGAAGTTCGCCGTAGAGCAAAACAAGATTTATTCTTTCTAGCAAAGTATTTTATTGGCTTTGGTGGAGAAATAAATCAACTTATTTTGGAAAACACGCATCGCCGCGTTTGTGACCTATTTGTAAAAAAAGATGATTCTAAGGAGATAGGAGAACAAGACGACCGTAAAGAGCGTCTTCTTCTTTATCCTCGCGGAAGTTTTAAGAGCACGATTGATAACGCGGACACCATTCAGTGGGTGTTGAATTTTCCGGATATTCGTATTCTGTTTTTGACCGCTGCGGATGATTTGGCTGTAAGTTTTTTGGATGAAGCGAAAAAACAATTTGTCATAAATCTGGAAGACCCAAGTTTTATGAACCTGTTTTTTCCAGAGTTTTGCGTTGCCGAAGATAAACTTGGAAACGCATACGAGTTCACTACGCCGATGAGAAAAATTGAGCGTAAGGAACCGACAATTATGGCGTCGTCCATCGGTTCCACCCTGTCTGGATTCCACTTTGATGTTATCAAGGCTGACGATGCCGTATCGAACAAAAACTCTGAGAGTGAAGAACAGTGTCAAAAGGTAACGAAGAATTTCCATATTAACCGTAAGATGCTTATGGCTTTCGGTTATCTGGATTTAATTGGTACGCGCTACGATGATATGGATTTGTATGGCGATGCTATTGAGAAAAACGTAGGAGAACTCAAGACAGAGCGTGGGCCTTGCTGGGAATTGGTTGACAATCTTTCTACTGGTTTCAGGATTTTAATTGGTCGGGGCGTGGTTGTAAAACCAGAATTTGTGGAAAAAGGTATCACATTTGCTGATGCCACGGAAGAACAATGTGATTTGATTTTTCCTGAGTATTTGACTTTCGCATTTCTCAAAAAAGAATATCATAAAGATGAGATTAGTTTTGAAGGTCAGATTAATCAGAATCCTCGTCAAAAAGTAAATGCTGTTTTTGATAAAGCACTATTATTAAAGCACACGATTCCGTATACGCAAGTTCCGGTTAATGGACTAATTTCTATTACATGGGATTTTGCTTTTAGCCGACAAAAAGGCAGGGACTACAGCACGGCATCTGTTGTGATGCACAGTGATAAAGCACAGATGTTCGTCATTGACCTTGTTCGTGAGCGGTTTACCCCTAGTGCTTTGGCAAAAAAAGTAGTTGAATTAGCCGCCCGTTGGAGACCTTTTGTAATTGGAATTGAGCGTGCCTCTGGCTCTGACTTCCTAGAAGGAAGTATCATAGCAGAAGCGAACAAACTTGGAATGCCAGAAGTAACTGCTGTTTGTAGCAAAATTGACTGGTTTACTCCCGACCAGCAAAAAGATGCCAAACGAACGCGCATGGCCGCACTCCATCCGTGGTTAGTAAACGACCAGTTGTTTTTTGTGGCGCATCTTGCACATCTCGAAGTTCTATACGATGAGTTTGGCCGTTGTTTGAGTAGCCATCATCACGATGACATTCCGGACGTAATCTCACAGCAGCCTCGGTATGCTCCACGTGTTGCACTAATGATAGCGAAAAACGAAATACAGACGTGGAATCGTGAAGATGCTGCATGGAATTTACTGTTCGAAGAAAATTGCGATGAATACGGACGACCGGGCATGGGATATGTGCCACCAATTGATTTAGGGCCACCCGTACCGGATAGCCCGCCAGCAGAAAGTTCACATCCCGAACTGCCGCCGATGTTAGGTTCGGGGCTTACGGGATAGTCCAGAAACTGAACAGGAGATTTCGTGGCATTATTACCTCAGCCATCGTCGGAAGCCAATAGACCGTTAGAGCTAAAAGATGCTTTGCATGTTTTAGCTACAGGTACTTATGCTGACGACCCTGCGTTACACTTAGTAATTGCGGATGCTATTCGAGCAGAAACGTCGGAACAAGCCAAAGCATGGGTCATGGCATGGCCACAATCTTCTATTCTTTATCAGTCTCCTGTTAGTACAAAATACTGGGAAGGTTCTTCCGGAGTAGAACGGGCAAACGTTCCGATGTTTACCGTTGCTACGATGGTGCGGTCTTTAGTGCCGCAAATAATGAACGGATTGTTCTACGAGAATCCTCCGTTTCAGATTGAGCCGCGACCGAAGACCACTAAGCAGGCTGCCAGAGCTATTGGTGCTGTAATTGCATACCAGTTAGAAGATATTGATTTCCGCCAAGAACTGGAATATAGTATTAATAATTCGTTGATTTTTGGTACTGGTATTTGGAAGTGGGGTTGGGAAACGTATACTAAAGAGCGCAAAATATACCAGCGCAAAAACGCCCCTATTGTTGTAAAAGGTCAGCCGGGAATGGAAGATATAAAAATACCGGAAACCGATGATGATATCGAAGAAGTGATACGCACGGAATATATTGACCGACCGACTTTCGAACACATAGTAAATCTTCGCCATATTCTGGTTGACCCCGGCCTGAACGTTCCTGATATTCGTAAGGGTAGGTTTGTTATACACCGTCGTTACGTAACGTTCCACGATTTGGATAAACTTCGTAATCGTCCGGGATTTACTATTCCGCCACAAGCAGAGCTATTGGCACTGTTCTTTCCACCAGCGGAAGTTCCAGACGCTGCCCCGTCCGAAACAGCAGCACAGAATCCGAACTGGGATGCCCGCGCAGAACCTCGGTATAAAGAAACAACGGAAGACCCTTTTAGCAAGCCGCTGGAAATTTTGGAGCGTTGGGATAATGAACGGTACATCGTTGTATTGCAAAAGAAGCTCGTTATTTGCAACGACGAAAATCCCTACGGAGAAATTCCTTTCCTATCTATTGGCTGGTGGGATGTTCCAGAAGCATTTTGGAGCATGGGTCTTGGAAAGACTATAGGCCCGGAACAAAGATTACAGCAAGGCGTCACAAACTCTTGGCTCGATAACATAGCTTTGAACTTACAGGGTGTGTTTACGAGAGTACGCGGGAAAAACATACCTACGCAGCCAATTCGCATTTCACCGGGTAAAATTATTGATGTAGATGAAAAAGATGCAATGAAGCCGCTGACACGGACGGACGCCGTTCCGGAAGCAGGGAACATGCTTCAGGCATCGCAGGCACGGGCAGAGCAAGTTAGCGGGGCGAACGAACTTATTACACAAGGTTCTTTGGGCGGCGGTGGACGCTCCAGTATTACGCGAACAGCCGCTGGTGTGAACGCTCTTTCGAGTGGAACCAGCATCCGTATTCAAGATTTCGTAGAAAAATTGGCTTATCAGGTTATCATACCATTTTTGTATAATGTTCAGAAAATGAACGCGGCGATGTTGCCATTGACAACTCTGAAATCCATTCTGTCCGAAGAACTTCAGCAAGCCTATGAAGGTGACGTACTGGATTTGTTAAACGCCCGCGTACACTTCAATATTTCTGCTGCCAGTCGTTTGCAGGCGCGGCGTAATATGGCGCAGGCACTTCCAATTATTATTCAATTCACGATGAGCAAGCAGATTATTGAATCTTTGGCCGTAGAAGGAAAGAAAGTTAACGCCACGGAAATTATACGCATGCTGTTTGAAGTCAGCGATTGGAAGAACAACAAGGAAGTAATCGTTGACATGACGGAAGAAGATAAGCAACGTTTCTTTGCTATGCAGCCGGGTGCAGCAAAAGCAATGGAACTCCAAGCGAAATCACAATTGCAAGATAAAGCGCACGAACAAAAGAAAGAAATCGTAGAGCAAGAAAATACAGCAAGAGCGGCAAGACAGGTGATTCAAGAAGCAACAAAACAGGCACAACCGCTAGCCGGGGTACCAGAACAAGCAGTTAGTGTGCCGCCTACGCCAATATCGAATTTAATGGGTCAATAGAATAGAACGAAAGGTTCTTATGTCTATACATAAAGATTCTGCCGAAATGATAATTGCTCAAATCGAAGGTGCTACTAATAAAGCCTTAACCCAAGATGAAAAGGATAGTATTTATGTTTGGCAAAAAGGAAAGGCGTTAGAACAACTTACTAGTAATTATGGTTGGGATGTTGTTTTGGAAATGCTAAGAGATTACGTGGCTACGGCCAATGAAGAACTTGTAAAATTAAGTCCCGCCAAAAATAAAAAGGTCGCAGCACAACACGCAATTGTACATGCTCTCGGCAAATTATATGAAAATTTTGTTAAAGACGTGCAAAATGCAATCTCTGCCGAAGTTCCAGAGTGCGTCATAGAACTTATTCAGTCGCAAAGTCCGGCACTGAATCCGTAATAGGACAAATAACCGTTGGCTGTCGGATTACAGTCAAGGAGAATGTATGACAAATGTAGACCCTTGGTTTGCGGATAATATGGCAGAGGAACTATCTAAGATTGCAGAAGACAATCCGGAATTAGCTCCTACACCAGAAGAAATTGCAGCAGCAGACGGCGCTCCCGTAGTTCCTGAGCCAACGCCGGAACCAGTTCCCGAACCTGCTCCCGTTCCTCAACCGTCAGCACCGAAAGTAACTGACCTTGGCAATGGTGCCACGATTACAGAAGATGTCATGCCGGATGGCACTTTCCGCGCCGTGTTGGACTCAGGAAGCGGAAAAGGTAAAGAAGTTTTTTACGGAAAAACAGATAGTGAGTTAAAGACTAATGTTTTTGTAGCGAAGCTCAACGCTACCCGTAAAATTAACTCTCAGAAGCAGGAAATAGATGAAATTCGTAAGAGGGTTCCTGTCGAAGCCCCAGCTCCTCGTGTCCGGAAACTGACCGCTGACGAAAATTTTGAGCTAAAAACAAAACTTACTTCCGACCCAGATTCTGCCTTCGAATTGTGGTTTGAAAAGAAAACAGGCAAATCGTTAGAAGTATTTACTACGGAAAGTGAAACTGCACGGGCAGAAGTTAAAACTATCCGTGAAGGTTGGGAAGCCAAACAGTTTGTTGACGAAAATGAAGACTATGTTGTATCGAACAAAAACTCTGCGGCCCTTACTTCTTGGCTCACGGAGCATAAGAAAGAAATAACCACAGAAAATTTGTGGGAAGCGTTTGAGGATTTGTCTAAAGCTGGATTGCTTGACATGCCTCAGCCGCCTGCCCCAGTACCAGCACCTACCGTTGTTGCACCAGAACCAACCCCTGCACCAACGGCCACAGCGCCAACTAACGAACGGATTGTTCGAGAAGAACGGCGTTCGAGGGCGGGTCTGGGTATTCGAACAGCAGAAACGACAGATGTTCCTGCTCCGACTACCGAAAGACCGCCATCAGACGAAGGGTTACGAAGTTTGCCACCTGCGGAACTTGAAAAATTAGTTCAAGATACGCTAAGGCTTGCGGCTTCTTCCCGGCGATAAGAGTTAATTTACCCTAGAGGTAAAACTAATGAGTTATTCTCCCGCAAGTATTCTTTCTTCGGGTACATTTCCTAACCTCGTCGCCATTTATTATGAGACGAAGCCGATTGCTAACCTGAAGGCCACTACGCCGTTCTTGGCAGAATGCGAACAGTATCCTCTGCCGCTGCGTTCTGGTAATCAAATTCAATTCTTCACGTATTCTCTGTTGTCTGGTAACACTTCACAGGCACCGGAAGGTACGGTGGGGTCTCCTATTTCCGAAAGTACCACGAAGATTGTGGCAACCATCGGACAGTACGCGGACTTCATTAACTCGTCTGACTTGGCTATGGAAGTTGCGATTGATAATCCGTCGCTGCTCCAGAACCTGTCTGATGAACTCAACTATCGTTTGTCTCTCACACTAAATTCGCTTGTCCAGATTACAGCGGACACTGCGAATGCGGTGGATGGCAACGTGAACTCCACGCTTGTCAACGGCTCTTACCTGACTGCCAGCAACATCCGCAGTACGGTTGCGTCGTTGGTCGCAGTGAACGCACTGGCAAAATCCGGTGGTTCATTCGGCGGGATTATCCATCCTAACGTCGTGAAGGACGTGTTTAACGACACTTCCAACAACGGCTTGGTGGATATTATCAAGCGCAGTCCGGGTGGAATGGCTATGCTGGAAAAACTGCCTTCTAACGATGCTCCATTCTCGTTCGGTGGTGTGGATTTCCGTCAGACCACAACTGCTCCTACCAGCACAATCTCTGGTAATACTTACTACTCTACTTATATTTTCGGCAAGGACGCGATTTTTGCCGTGAA
>ERZ1292629.2243-Hain-H43-01um-R1-2243-length-16687-cov-4_pt2 | contig 12316 bp, 9 predicted proteins | sample MGYA00564399_ERZ1292629 | MGnify/ENA primary metagenome ERZ1292629 (study PRJEB36523, sample SAMEA6512636) | groundwater metagenome | collected 2019-01-08 | study: AquaDiva: Metagenomics assemblies of 32 groundwater samples | reverse complement strand
TTTACATTAATTTTATGTTGCTTTTTCATTAGATTAATTTTATCATGGTTCGATTAAACTCACCACAAGTTTCTTCGGGTAAACACACCACGGGTGGTTAAGACTTGGGGGAATTTTTATTACGTAATTGATTACGTAATAATCTCCAAATTACTGGATTCTCGCCCTATTTCCCTGTCACAGGGATTGGGGTGAGGACTGGTTCTGGACTCATGGGGTCTTGTGCTGTTTGCATGCCTTCTCCCTTTCTTCTTACAATAACAAATTTTATTCTTTCAAAAATTTTGGGATCTTGAGGGAAAATATATTCAGCTGGTTCACTAATCTGCTCTATATTTTCCCACTCATCAAATACGAGACTATCCCCGTGTTTTGTTTCTGCAATGAATGATGGTACTGCTTTTAACTGCATACCTGGTGCCAACATATAAAACCTCACATGATCCATATCTTCCCCCGTAAGATTATCAAGTTGTACATGCACAACCACTCCAAGACTCTTTGGATCTATTTCTTCCTGATCTCCTTTTTTTATTATCTTAAGACCTGGCTTTCCCAGTGGCATTCTTTCTCTTGGCCCAAGATGAATATCTTTTCTCTTTCGTATGAGTATTCTCCCTGTTGTGTTCAGTTCCGGGATGAGAAGTTCCTGCGGGGGCGTATTCAGGTATCCTCTGGTGTTTTCTATTCTTCCATCAAAATTTGGAACTATAGAAAACGGCTCGTTAAGTCGCACCGAGATTTTTGGCCTTTTTTCATCTTCAAGAAATATATCTATTTCTTTTACGAGCTCTTTAAACCTCTTTCTGCTCATAGCTCTCTCAAATCCAGCGCCAGTCCTATATCTCTTCAGATGTGCTTTTACGTCTTCAGAAAGAACCCTATTGGATTCTTCTTCCAGTGCCTGTTGCATTGGATCTGGCTTTCTATTGGCATCTAATACACCCTGAATAGATATGAACATTTCTGCGTTTAGCCCTGCATCTAATTCATCCATTGTTCTAAAATGCCTCATGTGATCTACAACAGAAGCGACGACTCGCTCTTCTTCGTCTCTTTCTTCCTGCTCGTTAATTTTTCTATCTCCCTCCGCATTTCTTACTGAAAATTCGCTTGCAGCTTTAAAAAAAGCCAGTGTCCTAAAAAATCCTTGAGAGCTTATTATTTCTTGTTTTGGATTTGGACCACCCGCTATAATTGCATGAAGCACATGAACCATTTCTTGGAACCTGTTATTAAATTGATCAAGTGTTTTTGGTTTTGTAATCAGTTTCCATGTACGTGGATCATCAGGAATTACGGTGTTTACTACTTCTGGAATAGAATTAAGTACTTGCTGTGCGTGAGAAAAAACTTCACGCTCTCTCGATGTAACAATTCCAATAGATTGTGAAGATTTTTGTCTCACATCATCCGGCATAGGAACACTTGTTGGAAAAAAATCGCCAGCTCGTGCATACAATCCAACTTGAGCACCCCTCATATACTTAATGCTAAACGCCACAAAATATTCTCTTGCAGGATCAAACGCTTCTTTATTTAAAACACCATTTTTGTACAAAGATAATAAATTATATGTTTGTATTGCAATTACTGCTGGAGAATGCACATAATCTTCAGAGGTATGTTTTGATTTAAATTTATCGGGAATAAGGAGCTTTACTTCTGCTGACATAATATAGAAACACTGGGATTGTATGAGAGAGGGGAAGAAATGTCAATCAGCCCTTGAAACTACGATATTTCTCTATTGTTCCTGCCCTATCTTCCACACACCTCTTTCTCTAAAAGCGGGTATTGTTTGGCGCTTTGCGGCATTTAGAATCGCAGAGGTCGATTTACCTATTTTCTTGGCATATTCCACAAGGCTCACTACCACATCGCCTTTTAAGTACGCAATTCTCTTATGAAGAGCCTCTGTTAACGCAAGCGTTATAACTTTTTCGGCAGTTTTAGTTGTTTTATTATCTCGATACTCATCAAAACTACGATAATATAATTTCTTTTCTTTATCGCGGATAATTATTTCCGGAAATCCAAGTCTATAAAACTGATAATTTATAATTACCCTTCCTATTCTTCCATTCCCATCATTAAACGGATGTATTGTTTCAAAATAAAGATGAAAGTTTGCAATTTTGTCTGTAAAATACGCTTCGTGATCGCTTGAATACTGAACCAGTGCCTCTTCAATCATGAGCTCTATATGCTCGGGGGCAGGCGCGATATGAGTTCCGACTCTCACATATTCATGTTCTTTACGAAAACGCCCTGAAATGCTTTGGTCGATATTTTCAATAAGCATTCTATGCAGAAGGAGAATCATTGTCTTGGTTAGTTCTTCTTCTTGTGATTTTGTACGAATATACTCTATGACACGAGCAAGATTTTTCGCCTCAAAAACCTCTCTTAGAGAAATGTCGCGAGAAATCTCCATTTCGAGAATGATTTTTTCAGTTTCGGCAAGGGTGAGCGTGGAGTTCTCTATGGCATTTGAATTATAAACACTTTCTGCTATTTCCGCCTCATCGATAATTTTAAGAAGAGACTCCTTGCCTATTCGTAGCCGATCATACTCTTCCTTGAGTATTTTAATTCTATCTTTCGTAGGCTGGAGAGTAGCCATAATAACTGTATTATATCAAATTCACGAGATTTTGTCAATATATCGTGAATTTGGAGCGCTTTTGGGTCAAATTCACGGCATTTTTGCCTCATTTTTGTCAATCGGAGTTTAAAACTACGATATTTCTCTGTATTTGGGTGTGCTTGCCAAATCGATTTTGGGCAACAATCACTACTGTTTCTTTCCCTGGAAACACACTAATCTTTTTTGTAAAATCACCATTTTTATCAACTACTACTGCTACTTCATTTACCAGCGCGGTCGCGTATGGATCAGTACTACCCTTTACCACTATTTCCGTTGTATACGATGCTCCTTCTTTTGGCTCTGAAACAAAAAGTGGAGGATTAAAAAATGCATATCGATATTGAAAAGCCATATAAATAAAAAGCGCGAAAAAAATGGCGCAAGCCACTAAAATTGCTTGATGAACTCGAAACGCGTTTACTTTTATCCCGCCCTTTTTTGAAAATCCTTCAGGAAGCACTCTAACAACTGACTCTTTTTCATTCATCTCACGACGAAGATGTGGCATAATTTCTTTCAAGGGAACGCCTAGATATTCTGCATAATTACGGACAAAACCTGTCGCATACGCATGAGAGGGCAGATTGCCGTACTCTCCTTTTTCTATCGCGGTCAAAAAAGAAAGCCGTATTTTTGTAGTTTTTGCTATTTCTTCAAGAGTTAGATTTTTTGCCACGCGCACTTGAGAAAGTCTCTGACCAACGGTAATCATAAAGGGTAAGAAAAATTATTGTTGTTGTAGTCCTGCCAAAAACTCGTCTGCATTTCGAATACGCACCTCTCTGGGCTTACTTCCTTCAGCTGGCCCCACTACCCCAAGCGCTTCTAGCTGGTCCAAAATTCTTCCAGCCCTTGAGAATCCCAAGGAAAGTCTTCTTTGCAACATCGAAGCAGAAGCCCTGTCATGTTGACAAATCAGACGAACCGCTTCCTCAAATAATGCATCTCTACCCGACGTGCCTGTAGAAGCAGTATTCCCCTTTCTCAAGCTCACTTCCTGCGTGGTGATATCATCAGTATATTGGACTACTGGAGTTTTTTCTTTCAAAAAATCCACCAATTTCTTCACTTCTTTCTCTGAAAGAAAAGCCCCCTGTATACGAGTAGGTTTGGCTTGATCCGGCGGGATATATAACATGTCTCCTCTTCCAAGTAATTTTTCTGCCCCTGGTGTATCTATGATAACTCTGGAATCAACCATTGAGGACACACTAAATGCGATACGACATGGAATATTGGCTTTGATAAGTCCAGTGATGACATTTACTGACGGGCGCTGAGTAGCAATCACCAAATGAATACCAGTGGCCCTGGCCATTTGAGCAAGCCTCGCGATAGAATCTTCCACCTTCACCGGAGCAAACATCATCAGGTCTGCTAGTTCATCAATAACAATAACTATGTAAGGAAGCGCTTGAAAACCAGAGAGCTCGTTGTAAGAATCTATATTTCGTACCCCGCTTTCTGCAAAACTTTTGTATCTCCTATCCATTTCGCCAATAGCCCATTCTAGGGCGGAAAGAATTTTTTCTACTTCCACAATAACAGGGGTGAGTAGATGCGGAATACCATTGTAAGAAGTAAATTCTACGCGCTTTGGATCAATAAGGATAAATTTCACTTCAGAATCCGAAGCGCGAAATAACAATGAGGCGATAAACGCATTAATCAGAACTGATTTTCCAGAACCTGTAGTTCCCGCTACGAGCACATGGGGCATTTTGGAAATATCGGTAACCACAGGGGTACCGCTGACATCCAGCCCCAGTGAAACCGTAAGCTTGGACTTACTCTTTTGCATAACTGCTGATGAAAGCATGGTTTTAAGTGTCACAATCTCAAGCGATCTGTTGGGAATTTCTATACCAACCAAGCTTCTCCCGGGAATTGGCGCTTCAATACGAATTTGCCCTGTTGGGGCTTCGGTGGCAAGCGCTAAATCATTGGCCAAAGATGTAATTTTGGAAACTTTGGTACCAAGCGCGATTTCAAGCGCGTATTGCGTAACCGCGGGTCCTAGATTTACTTCAACTACGCGCGCGGTAATACCAAAACTAATAAGCGTCTGTTCTATAGTGGAAGCAATTTTTTTAATGTCTCCCCTATCCGCTTTTTGACCCGGCACATCTGACAACAAAGACAGCGGTGGGTACTCCCAAATACCACCAGCAGTAAGTGAATTACTCACTAATTTATCAGATAAAATCTCAGGAACCTTTTTGTTAATCGTCATGTCTACTGTTTCTTTAAAAGCTGATTTTGGATCGCCCAAGTCTTTCGGATTTTGCGCAATTCCTTTTATGGCCATTGGTTTTATGTTAAGCGAAGATTTCTTGTCTTTCAAAAGAGAAAATAAAGAAGTAGGAAGAACTCTATTCGTATTGTCAAAAAGAAAAGAAATCGCGCTAAATATCTCGTCAATTGACGTATCAAACAGCACAATAATTCCTATAAAAAGTCCCGCAATAAGAATAATATCTGATCCAAACGAAGTTGTCACATCTGCAATTGTAAAAGATATTCCTCGTCCAATAAACCCACTTTTACTTAAAGACATGAGGCTTACAAAAAATATGGTAAATCCTATGGCTACGTTGGGACGAGCGAGAAATACTTTGATACGAGAAAACAAAAATCCAAAAAGAATAATTGTTACGGGAAAAAGAAACGAGGTCCAACCAAAATTATCATTCATCCACGTATTTATCACAGAAAATGACTCACCATTTTTGGTAAAGGAGAGGAGCGCGAGAAACCCAAACGCCATAAGACCAAAAGAAAATATCGTATAAACCGTTCCTGTCTTAAGCTTTAGCTTAAATCCACGTTTTCTATATGATCTTCTTTTAGGCATATATTTCTATTATAGAGCCTAGTTGATATTACTACAAGTTCCTAAAGCTCAATAACTACTGGAAGAACGAGGGGTCGCACGCGAAACTCTTTAAAAATCACTCTTTCGGTTGCTTCTTGGATCATTTTTCGTAAATGCACCCAATTGCTCACTTGTCCTTTTCGGGTTGCAAGAAGAGTATTTATTTGACTGATTATTTTGCTTTGCACCTTCATATCTTCAATAGCAGTAAAGCCTCTTGAGATAATTTCAGGTTTCCTCACCGGTTGTCCTGTGTTGGCATCTATCTCTGCCATTATCACAATAAATCCTGCTTCTGAAAGTTTTTGTCTATCACGAAGCACGAAGCTATCTATTTCGTCCCCTGTTATCTCATCTACATACACATGGCGAACCTGTATTTTTCGTCCCTTTTTACACGTCTTATCTTTATAAAATATGAGCTCCTGTCCGTTTTCGATTAGATGCACGGTATCTGGCCCAAATCCAAGCTTCTGGGCAAGCCTTTTGTATGCAACCATATGCTTGTACGTACCGCCAATTGGCACCATGTGGGAGGGCTTGGCTATCTCCATGAGAAGCATCAAATCATGAGAATAACCATGTCCTGAAACATGAAATTTATCTGTCATTTGTGAATAAACTACTCGTACGCCCTTTTTGGCTATACTATCAATAAGCGCGTTCACCGAAAGCTCATTTCCAGGAATCGGATCTGAGGAAAAAACAACCACGTCTTCAGGGGTAAGCCAAACTTCTCGATGATCATCCAAAGAAATTCTACTCATGGCGGAATTTTCCTGACCTTGGCTTCCCGCAACGATCAAAAGTAGCTGATCGCCTTTGTGTTTTTTGACTTCATCCATCTCAATTTCCATACCCGGTGGTATTTTCATGTAGCCAATTTTTTCTGCCACTTCTTTGGCTTTTATCAAAGACCGACCGATAAAACATACTTTTCTCCCATATTTACTGGCGATATCAATTGCCTGATTAAGACGAGAAATATTGGACGAATACGTGGTGACAATAAATTTGCCCTTACAATTACGAAGTTCTTTTTCAAAGTTATCTGAAATATCAAGCTCTGAAGGGGTGCTCCCCGGACGCTCTGCGCCAAGACAGTCTGAGAGCAGACATAACACGCCAGATTGAGTAAGTGACGCAATTTTTTTAAAATCAGTTGGTTTTTTATCCGCAGGGGTGAGATCGAATTTGAAATCGCTTCCATGATAAAAATTCCCAACGGGAGTTTTGATAAAAATATGTGAGGTATCAGGAACTGAATGGGTAACTCTGGTAAAAGAGATTTTAAAATCCCCCAATTGCTTTTCTGCATCAGTAAATTCTACTGCCTGCACGCGGTTTCCTATAGCAAACTCTTTTAGTTTTTCATTGGCGAGCGCCGCAGTAAGCGGGGTAGCCATCATGGGAAATGTCGCGAGGCCTTTTTCAATAAACTGAGGAAGAATAAAAGGAAGCCCGCCTATATGATCTTCATGTCCATGAGTAAATAACATCCCCACAATTTTTTTCTTGGATTCCAAAATATAAGAAATATCAGGAAGCAAGAGATCTACCCCAAGCATTGATTCGTCTGGAAATCCTAAGCCGCAATCAACGATAAGCATTTGATCTTTATACTCATATACATACATGTTACGCGTAACATCACCAACGCCACCTATGGGGATAAGTGATACTGACTCTGCATTACTAGTTCCTAAATTCATATTAAAAAACAGGCAAAAATTCTCTGATATTTTTATCAGTTATTTGCACATTTTGTGCCTTTTTTTCTACAATAAGCCGTGCTGATTTTCTGCATATTCCCCCAATAGTTCTCTCCAAAGACCTTATTCCTGAATCAAATCCCAATGGCCGAATAATAGTAGGCCAAAGCGCTTCGCTAATGGTAATTTGCGCCTGTGTAAGCCCAGTCTCGCTTCTTATTTTTGGGAACAAATACTTTTTCCCAATCGTTACCTTCTCCTCATCACTATACGATGGCATTTGAATAAGTTCAAGTCTATCCAATACTGCTGTTGAAATATTGGTCGTATTGTTCGCTGTCGCGATGAACAACACCCCAGATAAATCAAACGGGTAATCAATATAATGATCGGTAAATGAACTATTTTGTTCAGAATCCAACAGCTCAATGAGCACCCCCATCACATCAGAGCGGGCCTCTACTGATACTCTATCCAGTTCATCAAGTAATATAACACAATTCTTGCTTCCTGTGCGAACTAACTTTTTTATCACCATACCTGGCTCCGCGTCTGGATGAGCTTTGGATTGTCCACGCAAAATTCTAGCGTCTCCAATCCCTCCAAAAGGAATACGTTCAAATCTTCTCCCCAATGCTTGGGCAATAGAAAGCGCAAGGGTAGTTTTACCAGTTCCCGCAAGCCCAACCAAACAAAGAATTGGCGCGCGCAAAAAATGGTGTTCTTGATTGTTTTGTACATTAAGCATAAGCGCTGAGAGATATTCCAAAATTCTATCTTTTACCCCTCCTAATCCATAATGATTTTTGTCTAAAACTTGCTTGGCTAGATTCAAATCAAGCACGTCTTTGGTTACCAAATTCCATGGCATTTGAGTTATCCATGAAATATACGTTGATGTTGCTTCAAGTTCAGTTACATACGTCATGCTTGAAGACTTTTTCAAAAGCGTAAGTCTTTCAAGTCTTGCGGTTAGTAAATTTTGTAAATCAACTGGTATTTTAACTGATGCGATTTTTTCTTTTAATCTTTCTATCTCATCACCCAACGGAGAATCTGTGGGAACAACAGGATTTACTACGTGAGCAGAATCGTCCATATATATATCATACAATAATTTGCGATTTAATAGTGAGTTTTACGAAATCCCGAGCGGGGACGCGAGGGACCTGAGGGCCTGCCTCCAAATCGTGGCGCTACTGCGGACCGTTCTCTTTTAAATTGCCTGGACAATGGATGTTCCTCAACCGCTGGTCTTACTGTTACTGGGGTGTATGGCTGTGTAGGTACAAAAGGTTGTGCTTGTGATGGAAAATCTGTTCGGTCTTTTATGCCTTCTGCTTCATTTCCAAAAATCATAGAAAGATTTATTCTGCCCATATCGTCTATCTCTGCCACGCGTACTTTTACCATTTGTCCAATTTTTACAATATCTTCTGGATTTTTTACAAACCCTGTAGACATTTTCGACACATGAACCATTCCTTCTTTTCCAGGAAGTATTTCTACAAATGCGCCAAATGGAAGAATTCTCTTTACTTCTCCTTCAAATTCTTCACCAGCCAAAACTTCTCGGGTCAAATTCTTCACCCATTCGGTTGCTTTTTGTACTGACTGCGCATCAGTTCCTGAAATCGTTACTTTTCCATCATCTTCTACATCCACTTGCGCGCCAGTAGTTGCGATGATGCTTTTAATCATTCTTCCTCCTGGACCAATCAGCTCTCCTATTTTTTCAACAGGAATTGTTACTTGTTCTATTTTTGGCGCAAAAGCAGAAACTCCGTCACGCACCTGTGAAATAACTTCATTCATTTTACCCAAAATATGCACTCTCCCTGCTTTTGCTTTCTCAAATATATCTTTAATTTGCAGGAGCGTTAGTCCTGCGATTTTTACGTCGAGTTGAATAGCGGTAATACCTTTTTGGGTTCCTGCTACTTTGAAATCCATATCTCCTGAGAAATCTTCAAGACCCAAAATATCAGTAAGAATTACAAATTTATCCCCGTCTGTAACCAATCCCATGGCAATTCCCGCAACTGGAGCAGTGATTGGCACTCCTGCATCCATAAGCGCCATGATGGATCCGCACGTTGATGCCATAGAGGTGGAGCCATTGGAAGATAAAATTTCAGAAACTACGCGTATTGTGTAGGGAAATTTCTCACTACTTGGAATAACTGCCATAACTGCTCGTTCCGCTAGAGCTCCATGTCCAATTTCTCTTCTGCTTGGAGTTCCCATTCTTCCTGCTTCTCCTACTGAATAAGGAGGCATGGAATAGTGATGAATATATCTCTTGGATTCTTCGCCATCTGCAGATTCGATAAGTTGTTCCATGCGCGGTGATCCAAGCGTTACGACTGTTAAGGCTTGAGTCGTACCTCTTTGGAAAATTGCTGAACCATGAGTTCTTGGGAGAAGGCCAACCATTCCTGAAATTGGTCTGATTTCATCAACTTTTCTTCCATCTGGTCTTTTGCCATTTTTTAAAATATCTTCTCTGATTGCTTTGAAGAAAACGTATTCTATGGCTTTTGCTACTAACTTTTTATCAATAACTTTTTCAGGATTCTCGGCTTTTAGGCCTTCGAAAATTCTATTATGAAGTTCTTCCGAATCACCACCTGTGGATTCTTTGGTAGCTCGCATAGGAATTTGCGCGGCTAATTCTGCTTTATATGTTTTTTCTATCTGTATTTTTATTTCTTCCAAAATAGGGTCTGATGAAACTTCTGTTTTTTTAACGCCAATTTCTTTGGCCCATCCTTCGATTCCTTCGACTATAACTTTATTGTATCCTTGGGCTTGTTCTATGGCCAAAATCGCGACATCTTCTCCAACTTGAAGCCCTCCCGCTTCAAGCATGAGTGTTTTTTCTTTGGACCCAGTAGTCACAATATCAAGAAGGGAAGCTTTTATTTCAGCGCTTGTTGGATTAACCACAAATTTGCCCTTTTCTCCATCCATCATGTAGCCCATGCGCACTGCTCCAACCGGGCCTTTCCATGGAATTTTGCTGATTTGAAGCGCTGCTGATACGGCGATAATTGAAAGCACGTCTGCTTCATTTTCTCCATCTACAGAAAGAACAGTGGAAACTACCTGGACTTCATTTTTGTATTCTTTTGGGAAAAGTGGTCGTATAGACCGGTCTATAAGTCGCGCAGTGAGGATAGCATCATCTGTTGGTCTTCCCTCTCTTTTTACCCATCTACTGCCTTTTATTCTTCCTCCAGCATAAAGTCTTTCTACAAATTCAACAGAAAGCGGGAAATATCCCAAATCTTCCCGGACTTTACCCTCTACTACGGTAACCAGGACCATCGTGTCACCAAGTCGCGCCAAAACAGACGAGGTTGCTTGACCAGCAAGGCTTCCCGTTTCCAATATAAATGTTTTCTCTGCTATCTGCAAAGATAAGGTATTTTTTTTCATTTCTTATTTAGTATAATGCAAATATCTTGGGAGAACACGAGGAATTAATTCTTCAGTTCTACTTTCTTCAAAATACTTGTAGCGCGTTCTTTATCAGTTTTTGTGAGAAAATTCACCAGTCTTCTTCTTTTGGCAATCATAGACAAAAGACCCCTTCGGCTTCTCATGTCATGAATATGACCCTTCAGATGATCTATCAAACGATCAACGCGACGGGTTAAAAGAGCTATTTGCACCTCTGGACTACCTGTATCACCGTCTATTGTTTGAAACTGTTTGATGATTTGCTGTTTGTCAGTTGGACTAAGCGGCATATGCTCTATCTAATTTAGTTTTTAAATTATAGCACAAACTTTCTCAGTCTGCAAGTGCACCTAGGATTTTAGACATTGGTCTGGCCTTTGTAGACTTTTGGTGTTAACCAATCCGGAGTTGGATTTTTGTCTGATTTTACCTGAGTTTTTTCTTCTCTTTTTGGTTGCATTGGTCTTTGATCTTGCATTGGTCTTTGTACTGGTGGCTGTATAGGAGCTTGTGGTACAAATGACATAAGACTCTCATCAACATCTTGATATTTTGATTTATGAGCTATCCCTCTTTGCGCGCCACTTCGCAGTAGCATTCCTGCCATTTCAAAGGCTACATATGAGGTCTTTGGATTTTGAAAATTATCAGTTGCAAAAGAAATGCCTGCAAGTAAGTTTTGCGCGATATCTACCTCTAATTTTGGCTCAAAATAAGTCAGCAAGCGTGTCATTTGCTCAGAAACTGAAGAGAAATTTGCAGAAACCAATACCACGTCTCCAAATCCTTGATTATCTGCTTTGTTATCAATATTTACCACAACCGTATCTTTCAGAGCCTCTGGATTAAAAAGCGTTCCCAAATCCAAGAGCCGAGAGGTTCCAACCACGAATAAAAGCGTAGGCACGCCTCCACCACGCCTAAATTTTACTTCATTGTCTAAAAAATTAAGGCCTTTTTCATCTGCTTTGACTACAATATTCAAAAATCCTTCTTCTATCGTGTATGAGACCTTTTGAATAGCGGTATTTTGATAAGGAAAAGAAACAATAAGATCTCCGCTATCCCCGTCAAGAGAAGTCTTGACCTTATCAATACCAACCAGAGAAGATAATTCAACCAATGTGGGTGCTGGAGAAGCTATAGATACTTTCTTATTCAAAGAAGATAAATAGAGGTTTAGGGAGAGAGCCGCTGCCATCTCATCCACAGTCGGGTTGTTTCCAACGGCTATTCCAATAACCTCATGTTTGTCAAGCAAGTCCCGTATTTTTTGAAAAGTTACGTTATCCATGGCTAGTCATGGGATATTATCACATCACCAAGCTCAAAGTCAAGAAAGGGAGTTAGGACAACTCCGCCCTCTTGATTCTTTTCGATTTTGGAAACCACATTCTTTTGCTGACGAACCGAATGTATCGAGCTTTCTCCCATAATCGCATCTGCTCGCATAATTCTTATCTTGTCCCCTTTGGCAATTCTCCCGTCAAGTACTTTAATACCCATCACGAAGGTTTTCTCAAATGGAAATTTTGCCAAAACTTGCGCCGTACCATAAATTTTTTCTTCCAAAGCCAATGCTTTTCCTGCTAATACATCAGCAATTTCACC
>ERZ1292629.3395-Hain-H43-01um-R1-3395-length-12317-cov-6_pt1 | contig 12317 bp, 9 predicted proteins | sample MGYA00564399_ERZ1292629 | MGnify/ENA primary metagenome ERZ1292629 (study PRJEB36523, sample SAMEA6512636) | groundwater metagenome | collected 2019-01-08 | study: AquaDiva: Metagenomics assemblies of 32 groundwater samples | reverse complement strand
CAATTAAAACAATTTCCATAGTCCCTATATTCTACTCCATTTCCCTTCCCCCTCAAACTTGACAATTAAGTGATAAATATCATATATTATACCCAGCGTCACACCCTGAAGGTGTGTTAATTAAAACCCAAAAAAGTGAAGGGAGTTCTGTTATGGACAATTCAGTGTTAGTTGATAGGTTGTGCCTGATTCTTGGTCAAGACAAAAGAGACCAAGTTTGTTCAGCCCTCGATGTGCCATTACCGGAGGAAACCGACATAATGAAGAAACTTCTCTCCGCCTCAACCGTGGAAGAGTGTCTGGGTATCTGCCGGAAAGCTCCAGGCGGCAGCGAGGTGGAAAAAAAGGCCTTGGAGAAGGCCATGGAATTCGCCTCAACCGTGGAAGAGTGTCTGGATATCTGCCAGAAAGCTCCAGGCGGCAGCGAGATGAAAAAAAAGGCCTTGGAGAAGGCCATGGAATTCGCCTCAACCGTGAAAGAGTGTCTGGGTATCTGCCGGAAAGCTCCAGGCGGCAGCGAGGTGGAAAGAAAGGCCTTGGAGAAGGCCATGGAATTCGCCTCAACCGTGGAAGAATATAAAAACATCTTTTGCTTTACCAGCATCCACTCTCCCAAGGCCTATGCCTGTATTAAGAAAATAGCAGCGATTCTTGAAAAAGAAGAAATTTCCGCTGCTCAATGACTTACAAGTTAACCCGCGATTAGGTATAATCGCGGGTTTTTTATACTTTTTTATCTCTCCAAAAACCAAATTCACCCACATAACACCCTCCTTCTTATATTTAATACTTACTACTTAATATCTTCTACTGAATTTTTTGTTTTTCCGCTCTCCGCAAAACTCAATATATTCTCCACCGTTGTCTTCAAAATCCTCTCCTTCGCCTCCCGTGTGTTAAACGCCGAATGCGGCGTCACTATTACGTTTGGCATATCAATTAAAGCGTGGTTTTCTAACACCACCTTCAAATCCGTCTTCTCGCTTCCCGAAAGTAAGTATCCCATCTCGTCCGCCATCACCCCCTCCTCTTCCATCACGTCCAACCCCGCCCCGCCCAAATGCCCCTCCTTAAGAGCCCGGACTAGCGCGTCCGTCTCCACCACCGCTCCCCGCGACGTATTTATCAGCACCGCCCCCTTCTTAAACTTCCCGATATTATCTTTGTTTATCAGATGATGCGTCTCCGACATATACGGCACGTGCAGTGTTACCACATCCGCCTCTGCCAGCAGCTCTTCCAAACTTTTCTTATATTCAAACCCTATCTCCTTATCCAACCCTGCCTTGGGATACGCGTCATAAGCAATTACCTTCATCTCAAATCCCTTGGCTATCCTTATGGAGTGAACTCCGATTCGTCCTGTTCCCACCACTCCTATTGTCCTCCCTTTCAAATCAAATCCCTCCAACCCCTCAAAACTGTACTCCCCCTTCTCCCGCAACCGGTCATACCCTTCGTAAATATGGTGCGATAAAGTTAAAAGCAGCCCGAAAGTGTGCTCCGCTACCGTGTTCTCTCCGTAACTTGGCACGTATCCGACTTGTATTCCCTTCGCCCCCGCCGCTTTCAAATCAATATGGTCATACCCGGTAGAACGGGTGGTAATCAATTTTAATTTCGGAAAGGCATCAATCACCTCCACCGAAACTGGCAACCCCACAAACACGCAAATCGCCTCAAAATCACGCTTCTCCGGCAACTCCTCCGCCGACAGCTTGCCCGAAAAAATTTCCACCTCCTGCCCCGCTAATGCCTTCGTAAAATATTCCGCCTCCCACCCCTCCATCTGCCAAACCCCTATTTTCATATTTTTTAATTATAGCATCTCTGCCAAGTTTTCGGTATAATTTAATCAGCTCTCATTCAAGAAAGGAAAAAAATATGCTCCGCACCTCTGATGCCTTTATTATCTTCTATCTGTTCCTTCTAATTTCCCTTCTTTTCCTTTTTTTTATTAATCCACATAAACATCATTAGCCCCGACCCACCTCGGGGCTATTTCTTTAATTATATCCACTTATAATACATATGTATTATAAGTGGATAAAACAAAAGCCCGCCTAAGTTTTTGCGCAAGCAAAAATTTTGGCGGGCTACCTTAAGTCCAACCCCCTCTCCAAATAAAAAGGGTAAATTATTCTCCCTATTACCATTGGCGACTTCTATGAGCTTAATTAGCGATAAATGAACGCAACGAAGAATTTGGCTTTTATAAAACGGCTGGTCGGAAAATCCCCTTGGGAGGAACGGGAACCAGCCGTTTTATAAGCCAAATTAGAGGGGAGTGAATATTACTCGCTTTAAGCGAATAGCGGAGCCGATGGTAATGGGGAGAATATCACAAAACATATTTTTCACTTCCCTTCCAACTCCTTCTCAATTTTCTCCAACCGATAATACTTCGCCATCCTCACTGCCGTCTCCGGCGCCCCCGCCTTTATCCCCCAAGCGTTGATTCCTACTGCCAAGTCCGCGATAAAATCGTCCTCTGTCTCCCCGCTCCGGTGGCTGACAATCAGCTGCCAGCCGGAACGATGCGCGTACCGCGCCGCCTCAACTGTCTCCGTTAGTGTTCCCGCCTGATTCGGCTTTACAATCATCGCGTCCGCCGCCGCGTTCCCTACCGCTATCTTCGTTCTCGCTAAATTAGTCGCCGTCAAATCATCCGCCACCACGTAAAATCCGGTTGTCTTATTCAACCCCGCAAAATCAGCAAACGCCTCCTCGTGAAAAGGATCCTCAATCAGCATCAGCCCGTACTTATGCGCCAAGTGCCGGTAATATTTCGCCAACTCTCCCGCCTTCATCTCCTCTCTGCCCACACGATATATGCCTTTATCTTTGTCATAAAAAGAATTAGCCGCCGCGTCAATTCCCAAATCAAATGACACTCTTTTCCGAAAGGCATCTTCTCTCACCGCCTCTTTCAGCGCGGCCAGCGCCCGTTCGTTACTTCCAAACTTAACTGCGTATCCCGCCTCATCTCCCAACTCAACATTATCCTTCCCAAACTGTTTCCTCAACGCCTCTCCTAACCGCTTATATAAATTTCTCCCCGCCGCCACCCCCTCCCTCACGCTCTCATGTTGCGGAATAACCTGAAACTCCTGAAAAGACAGATCTGTCCCCATCGCATGCTTCCCTCCATTAATTAAATTAAAAATCAGGCGCGGCAACGAAAGTGGAATCGCCTGCCCGCCCACGCGGTATATCCGGTTGATATATTCATAAAGCTCCAACCCCCTTTCCCGCGCCGCTGTCCTCGCGAAAGCCAAAGACAGCGCCAAGGTCGTGTTTCCACCCAGTCGCCGTTTGTCCGCCGTTCCGTCCAGCCGCCTCAAAAAATTATCAAACTTATCTTGATGCTCAAAATTACGCCCCAACATCTTCTCCTTAACCTCGCTCAAAAAACGCTTCTGGGCAATGTGCGGCTCCAACACGTACGCTTCATAACTGGAACGGCTCCGTCCCGATGGCACCGATGCCTCTCCCCAGTTATCTCCGCTCACCACCCGCGCCAAAACTGTCTCGCTCCCCCGCGAGTCCTTAATTATTTCTACTGTCGCCTCATCTAACTTCACTTTTTTAAGTATATCACATAAACAAATTCCTATTTGTTCACGTTAAGCGAATAGCGGAGCTATGGGTAATGGGGAAAATAAATATAATTATTTTCCTTTCTTCCTCGCCAGCGCCATAATCGTCGGCACTACCGCGTCCGGATTAAGGGAGATACTGTTTATCCCCGCCTTCACTAAAAACTCCGCGAACTCCGGATAGTCCGACGGCGCCTGTCCGCAGATACCGATGTATTTCCCCCGCTTCTTGGCAATCTTTATCACCTGTCTCACTAATTCCTTCACTGCCTCGTCCCGCTCATCCGCCACGCCGCGAATTAACTCCCCTCCATCGCGGTCCAGGCCCAGCGCCAGTTGTGTTAAGTCATTACTCCCTATACTCATCCCGTCAAACTCATCCAAAAACTCCTCCGCTAAAATCACATTACTCGGAATCTCGCACATTACATAAACTTTAAGGTCTCCTTCCTTGTCCGCCTGCCTTCCCCGCGGTCTAGCCAATCCGTTTTTCTCCATAATTGACAGCACCTTCTTTCCTTCTTCTACTGTCCGGCAAAACGGTATCATCGTCTGAATGTTAGTCAGCCCGAATACCTCTCGCGCCTTTTTTATCGCCCTTATCTCCAATATAAACGCTTCCGCGAACTGTGGATGATAATACCGCGACGCCCCTCGCCACCCCAGCATCGGATTCTCTTCCTTCGGCTCAAATTCGTCTCCTCCTAAAAGTGCCGCGTACTCGTTACTCTTAAAATCCGAAAATCTCACAATCACTGGCTTGGGGTAAAAAGCCGCCCCAATTTTAGCAACCCCGTACGCCAGCTTATCCACATAAAAATCCGTCCGGCTCCGCCACCCCGCTGTCCGCCTGTCTATTTCCCGCTTCACTTTATCCGACATCCGGTTATAGTTGATTAGCGCCATCGGATGAATGCCTATATCTCCCGCGATGATAAACTCTTCTCGCGCCAATCCCACTCCATCATTCGGCAAAAAGGACTTTTCAAACGCCGATTCCGGCGTCGCGATATTCATCATTATTTTAATCGGCGGCTTCGGTATTTTTTTAATATCAATCTCACTTACCGTAAACGGCACTTTACCTTTCAGCACCGCCCCTTCGCTTCCGGTTGTGTCCACTGTCACCATCTCGCCCGTTTTTATGAGTTTTGTCACTCTTCCCGTTCCCACCACGCACGGAATCCCCAGTTCCCGCGACACTATCGCCGCGTGGCTAGTCCGTCCGCCCTTATCGGTAACAATCGCCGCCGCGATTTTCATAATTGGCTCCCAATCCGGGTCCGTCATGTCCGTCACCAGCACCTCTCCCGCCCTAAAACTGCCGATATCCTTCACGTCTAAAATCAATCGCGCCGGCCCGCTTGCGATCTTACTTCCCACCGACGCGCCCGCGCATATTACCTTCCCCTCCCCGCTCCTCCGATACGTCCGCACTTTTGTCATATCCCGCGTCGCGTGCACCGTCTCCGGCCGCGCCTGCACTATATAAAGTTCATTACTCTCCCCGTCCTTAGCCCACTCTATATCCATCGGCTGCCACCGTCCGCGCGCCCGCGAATAATGCTCCTCAATCAACACCCCCCACTCCGCCATCTTCATCACCTCGCGGTCAGTCAAAACAAACTTATCTCTCTCCTCCGCCGGCACTCTCACCACCCTCGTCCCCTCGCCCGCCGCTTTATAAATCATCTTTCTGTCCTTCTTGCCTAAACGTTTATCAATAATCGGCTTGAATTCCCCCATGGTCGGTTTGAAAACTATCCACTCGTCCGGTGTTACTTCTCCCTGCACAATCATCTCCCCCAACCCCCACACGCCGTCAATCATAACCACCTCGCGAAATCCCGACTCGGTGTCCAGCGTAAACATCACTCCCGAAGCCGCCTTATCGCTCCGCACCATCTTCTGCACTCCCACCGACAAGGCCACCTTAAAGTGGTCAAACTTCTTGTCCACGCGGTACGATACCGCCCGCGCCGTGAAAAGCGACGCCATCGCCGCTTTTACCTTTTCCAACACCTCCTCCGCCCCCCGCACATTAAGATATGTCTCATGCTCTCCGGCAAAACTCGCGTCCGGCAAATCCTCCGCCGTCGCCGACGACCGCACCGCTACATCCACCCGCCGCCCGTACTCCTTCTCCATTGCCCGATATCCCAAAATAATCTCCTGCTTCAAATCGTTCGGCAGTTCCGCCTTCTTAATAAGTTCCCTCACCTGTCGCGTTTTTTCTGTAAGTGTTTCCACCTTACTCGTATCAAGTCCTCTTAATATCTGTTTTATTTCTTTCTCCAGTCCCGCCTCTTTTAAAAAATATCGGTAAGCTCCCGCCGTCACCACAAATCCGTCGGGGATATTAACTCCCCGCGGCTTCAAATGCCGTATCATCTCCCCCAGCGAAGCGTTCTTTCCCCCCGCCTCCGCCACGTCCTTTATTCCTACTTCCTTAAACCTTTTTGTATAAACTGCCATAACAAAAATCAAGCGACTCTCCTTTTTCCTCCTAATCTTGTTCTACTGTAATCTCCTTTGAGCTCTTCTTGTCTCTTTGGTCTAAACTTTTCTCTAAGCTTTTTAGCCTCTTCTTCTAATTCTCTCTTCCCCATAGCTCCTCTCTCTTCCTTTAACCGTTTTAATTGGATCTCTAATGTTTTCCGTATTTGCGGGTTGGTCTCCTTCATTAACTTATTTTCTACGCCGGCTATTGTTGCGCCCAAATTATCTGCTTCATCCGCTTTTCTAAACATCTCCGCCGCCTTCTTATCTAAAATATGAGCGCTTCTCTCCTTTTCTTCTTCCTTTAATGTTTTCTTTTTTACCTCCTCCGCCCCACCCCCCGTCGGTTTTTCAAAATTAAACATACAATTCCATTGTACCTCATTTCTCCCTCACCGCCAACATCAAATCCGCCACGTTAAAACTCTTCCGGTCCGCATAAATTAAGTCTCCCGTTGCCGCCAAGAAGTTAAATGAATCGTTATCGTCCAAAAACTTGACCATATCCAACCCCTGCTTCCGCGCCGCCTCAAACGTAAAATTGTCCCCCATCGCCCCCGCCGCCGGTGTATTATCCCTTCCGTCGGAAGCCGCGCTTATTATCGCCCACGTCCCCCCCGGCCAATCCTTGTGCCCATAAACATATCTCAACCCGCCTAAAACCGCTTCCTGATTTCTTCCTCCACGCCCCCTCCCTCTTATCTTAACCGTCGTCTCCCCTCCGGCCAGCGCTACTTCCCCCGGCTCTATCTTGTCCAGTATCGCGTGAAAAACATTCCGTGCCTCCCCCGCCACCGCCGTGGAAAAAATTTTCGCCGATAGTCCTAATTCAGCCGCCTTCTCCTCCATCGCCGCCAACGCGTCTTGATTACACGCCACCAATATGTTTTCCACCCGTTCAAAATACATCTCCTCCTTCGGCGTCTCCCGCAAATTAAATAAGTATGGATTAAGCCCGTACCGCGTCAGTATCTCCTCCGCCTCACGCTTTGTGCTTTTATCTTCAACCGTCGGGCCTGACGCCACCAGGGATAAATCAATATCCGCTCGATAACACACATCACAGGCGATTAAAGAGACCACCGTCGCCGGATACGCCAACCGCGCCAACCCTCCTCCTTTTAACTCCCCCAAGTGCTTGCGCACCGTGTTGAGCTCATTAATCGGTGCGCCCGCCTTAGTCAATGTTGTTATCGCTACCAGCGCGTCCGTAAACTCTCGCTCCGACGCTGTTAGTAGTGACGACCCGCCGCCGGTAACCAGTACCAAAAGCAAATCTCTCTTTCCCAGTCGGTCAGCCAGCCCTGCTATTTTTTTTGTCGCCGCGATATTGGCCGCTGACGGCAACGGATGCGTCCCCGTTAAAAACTCAATTCTTTCCGGAATAACCTCCAGTAATTCCGCCTCTGGCTTGATTATATCCAGCGCTATTCCTCGCTCCAATCTGTCACCCAACACCCCCGCCACTGCCAACGCGAAATCTGCCGCTCCCTTACCAAAGGCCACCAAAAAAACACGATTGTACTCTTTCAAATCAAATTCTCTCCCCTCAACCTTAAATAGCGAACCCTCTAAACGCACCTTGCGGCTAACCAATCGCCGAATGTTTATCGCCTCATATCCCGCGTTAAGAATTTCCAGCGCCTTCTCCCGCGCCGGACTTTTTGCCAACTCCGCCAGATTTTTCACCATTATTTAGATTATACCACGTCAACAAATTCATATTCTCCCTTTTGTTGCATGGAGTGCCCGTAGGGCGAGGAATTTCTTCTCCCTTCGCTATTCCCTCCTCCTTCCATCATTTCTCCCACACAAATTTGACACTCAACCCCAACCCCGCTAAATTAAAACCAGTAAATAAAAAACTAAAAACGGAAAGGATAGAAAAAATGAAAAGAAAAACCGCCAACTGGTCTCTTATTAATCAGCGCTCGGGAGAACTGGAAATTTATCTTCAATGGCGAGAAATGAAGACCGTTTCCGGCATAAAACGGGATGAATTTTACCAAAGCCTGAAAAAAATCAACTTCGTCACTCCGCACTGTCTTGTTGACTATGCCGCTATGGCCTGGCACAAGGAAATATCCCGCTCCACACCGCTTGTAACTATACCTTTTATTATGCACAATTATGACTTCACTATTCTGGACTTCTCTGGCAATAAACTAATTGTTGAAGTTAAACCTTCCCCTTTATCTCAAGCCACTCACTCCTGAGCGGCTTTTCTTTTTTTCATCTACTTCTCTTAAATTATTCTTTATATAATAAAAGTCCCGAGTAATTCGGGACTACCTTATTATCCAACCTCTCCCCTAAAGTAGGAAAGAAAAGAGTGGTTTATTCTCCCCATTGCCATTAGCGACTTCTATACAAGTATATATCAAAACTTCCCCTAAACATCACTCGTAAAGAAAAAGCTTCCTTCCGAGACCGCCATGGACTCTCTCCACTAACCCCCACGAGTCCACACTAAAAAATATACACTATGCGGCTCATAATATACTCGAGCGCGCATCCGAGCCCGAGCAGGCACGGTGTCCCGACTTTAGTCGGGACGAGCGAGGGCGAGGCGTAGTCCATCTCCTCGCTGGGGAGATGGACGGTAGCGAGAGTATATTATGAGCCGCATTACCAGCATCCAGAAATTTTTTTAGTATGGCAAGCTTTATTCATACCTCAATGCCTCAATCGGGCTCTTCCTCGCCGCCTGCCGCGCCGGATAAATCCCGAAGATAAGTCCTACTCCCGCCGCCACTCCTATCCCCATTACCGCCGCCGTCCACGGAAACGAAAATGAAAAATCAATATTGTAAAAAACGGCAATCGCCCAAGTGGCTGTTGCCGCCAACCCGCTTCCTAAAATCACCCCCACCACCCCTCCAATCAGCGTCAGCCACACCGCCTCAAACAAAAACTGTTTCATTATGTCCGCGTTCGTCGCTCCCACCGCTTTGCGCAGCCCTATCTCTTTTGTCCGCTCCGTCACCGACACGAACATGATATTCATTATTCCCACCCCGCCCACCAATAACGACACTGCCGCGATCGCCGCCAGCAGTATCGTCAAAATCGTCGTTACTGATGATACTCTGTCCAATAAGTCCGCCTGCGTCTCCACAAAAAAGTCATCTTTATCGGGGTCTGTAATGCCATGATTATTGCGCAAAACAATCTCTATATCATTCACTGTCCGCTCTATTGACGCCTCGTTTCCCGCCACCACTATTACCCGGTCAAAATATTTTCTCCCCAAAATATACTGCTGAACAGTCGTATATGGCGCTAGCACCATCTCGTCAAAATTGAAAAACGATACCTGTCCCTTGGATGGCAACGTTCCCACCACCCGAAAATTCCGCCCGTTTATTTTTACTTTTTCTCCTACCGCGTCCGACAAACCAAACAACTTTTCTTTTACCTTGCTGCCGATAACCACCACGCTTGTTCTGGACCTAACGTCATCAGCGGAAAACATATCTCCCTTATCCGTCTCAATGCTAAAAACCTTACTTATTATATTATCTTCCGTCGCGCTTCCCAGTCCCAAAACGGTCGCCTGATATGTCTCCTCCTCATACCCCGTCCGCGCCGTTCCGAACACTACCGGCATTACCGAATCCGCGTAAGGCACATTTCCCTTATTGTTTAAACTCTCCACGTCCCGCTCTTTCAGCGAATCTAAAAACACATTAGCCGCGTCCGACGGCCCCTCCGGCTGTTTACCGGGCACAATTGCTATCGTCTTTGAACCCAAACCCTGAATCTGGTCTAAAATTAGTTTCTGCGCCGACTGCCCCACTGCCATCACGATAATAATCGCCGTGATTCCTATCACTATGCCCAAAATAGTCAACGCCGCCCGCCCCCGGTTCGTCTGTAGTCCCGTCAGTGATGTTTTTATTATTCTCCTTAAAGTCATATCTTCAATAACTGAAAATTGATAATTGATAATTGAAAATTATCTTTAGTATGATTTATTTCCTAAAAACATCCCTCGCCGCTCTCTGCCCTCCATCCACTCTCTTCTCCTTCTCAATCTGCCCGTCGCGGATATGAATAATGCGCTCCGCGTGCCGCGCCGTATATTCCTCGTGAGTAATCAGCAAGACCGTTTTCCCCTCATTATTCAAATCGCGTAAAATCTCCATCACTGCCTGCCCCGACTTGGAGTCCAAATTTCCAGTCGGCTCATCGGCAAAAATAACCAGCGGGTCGTTTATCAGCGCCCGCGCTATCGCCACTCTTTGTTTTTCTCCTCCCGACAATTCCGATGGCTCATGCTCTATTCTGTGTGTCAATCCCACCGCCTCAATTGCCTCCCGCGCCCTCTCCGTCGCTTCCCGTTCGGCCATATCTGAATACATAAGCGGTAACATCACATTATCTAAAACACTCATTCGCGGCAACAAATTAAAAAATTGGAAAACAAAACCCATCTCTCTTCCCCGCACTCGCGCCAATTCATTGTCATCAAGCTCATCCATTAGTTTGTCGTTGAACCTGTACTCGCCGGAAGTATTGCGGTCCAAAAATCCCAAAATATGAAGCAAGGTTGACTTCCCCGACCCCGACGGCCCCATAATAGCCACAAATTCTCCTTTCTCTATCGTTAAGTCAATATCACAAAGTGCCACCGTCCGCGCGGAATCCGGCTCATCCTCGCCGTAAACCATTCCTACCCTCTTTGCTTCTATTAGCGCCATAAAATTACAGGGTCTTAAAGCGCCAGCCGGTCAAAAACAATCACCTCTTCTCCCTCCTCCAGTCCCGAGGTTACCTCCGCCTTTCCGTCCGAACCGCGCAGTCCCACGCCAATTATGCGCTTCTCCGGCTCCATTTTTTCTGAAAGCGGCTTAATGCGCACATAACTTGTCCCGTCTTCTTTAATAACGGCGCGCAAAGGCACGAACAGCACTCCCTCCCGCTTTTCCGTCTTAATTTCAATATTAGCCGTCATTCCCGGCTTAATCCGCTCGTCTCTCTCTTTAAAAATCAAAGTTATTTTGTAAGTTGACACTCCCTCAATGACCGTCTCCGCCGGGTCAATTTTTGTCACTCCCGCCGCGAACTTATCGTCGCTCGTATAGGCGTCCAATGTCACCTCCGCCTTGTCTCCCGCCTTAACTTTTGCGATGTCCGCCTCCGGAATGTTGCTTTCCACTTTAAACCGAGAACTACTGATAACTGTAAACGCGTCCGTCCCCGCTCCGGCATATTCTCCTCTTTCTATCGTCCGCGCCGCCACCACCCCGCTTATCGGCGTTATCAGACGCGTCCTTGTCATCTGCGCTTCCAAACTCTCCACCTTCGCCCGCGCCTGCTCCACCTGCGCCTCCTGGTAAACGATATCCTCTGCCGTCGTCCCCGCCCGCTCCAACGCCAACGCGCTCTTGGCACTGGCAATTATTTTTTGTTGAGCCGTTACCGAGTCAATCGCTGTATTTATATTCGCCCGCGCTGTATTCACATTCGCTTTGTAAGCCGCCTCGTCGCTCGCCGTTAGCCCCACCGATAAATTAACCGCTCTTAACGCCAACGCCAAAAAATCTTCAAACGCCGCTAATCTCTTCTTAACCGAAACCAGCGCCGTATCTAAACTGCCTGTTTCCGTTGCTTTCGCGCCATCAATATCATCTCTCAACCCGTTAAGCTCAGCTGTCATTTTATTGCGCCAAGATTCCGCGTCGCTCTTAACTTGCGTGTCCGTAACCGTAAAAGTCAGAGTGGGAGAGGTATTATCGTTGTCAAAAATCGGGTCTACCTGCTTAAAAAGAGCGTCCTCCGCCTTAATACGCGCGTCGTTCATAATGTCCGGCGCCGGCAGATAAGCGTTCGTCAAATCGTTTTCCGCTATCTCTATCTCCTCCGGTCTTGTCCCGCGCTTTGACTGGCTAAGTTTTGCCTCCTGCGCCGCCACATTCGCCTGCGCCTCCCTTATCTGCGCTCTAATATCGGCATCGTCAATCTGCGCCAAAACCTGTCCCGCTAAAACATAATCACCCACATTCGCATACACCGCTCCTACTCTTCCTCCCGCCTGAAAAGACAAATCCACGTCTTCCACTGCCATCACTTTGCCGGTAGCCGATACTATCTGTACTACCTCTCCCTTTGCCGCCGCCGCTGTGTCATATCTTCCCTCGCTCCCCCCACCCCACCCCCACCAAACAACCGCGATTATTAAAACTGCCGCTCCCGCCGCGATATAACTCTTCTTCC
>ERZ1292629.3394-Hain-H43-01um-R1-3394-length-12318-cov-5_pt1 | contig 12318 bp, 11 predicted proteins | sample MGYA00564399_ERZ1292629 | MGnify/ENA primary metagenome ERZ1292629 (study PRJEB36523, sample SAMEA6512636) | groundwater metagenome | collected 2019-01-08 | study: AquaDiva: Metagenomics assemblies of 32 groundwater samples | reverse complement strand
CTTTGGCTTCATGAATCGCCGCGTCGAGATTGGAAGTTTGGCCATAATTTCTGGCCAAACGCAAAATTGTAACCTTAGGCAAAGCCTTAAGTTTCTCTATGGTTTTATCCGTCGAGGCATTGTCGCTGAAAATAATTTCGTACGGCCCACCAAACCTTGTCATCACCTCAACTATTTTTCCATACAAAATAGCGACATTTTCCTCTTCATTGTAGACTGGAACGACGATAGAAATCATGTTATGATGATATACTTTGTTTTATTTGTCTTAATTTTTCAATCAACAACGCTCCTCCCATAAAGCCAGAAAAATAAATAAAGGGCACGATCGGTGCACGATAACGAGGATTTGTTATTGGACTGGTGAGAAGTCCTAGGAATACGATACAGAAAAATAGCAAGCGAGCGTTATGTGATTTTGAGATTATACTCCAGTACAAGCCAAACAAAAATAAACATACTAGAAAAACACTTTCCGGTAAATAAATAATATTCGCGTATAGCCAAGAAAGAACCTCTCCTTGTCTACCATCAATAATGCTATTTATCAAACTTGTTTGTGGGTGCCAATAATCATGTGTTTTATTCTCATCCTCCCAAAATCCGCGAAGAATGCTGACATCATGTTTTGTACCGGGGCTAAAGAAAAAATTCATACTTTTACTTATATGGAAAAGTGTATAATCCAAAAGGTGTGGTTTTAATTCGTTCCAAACTACTTTTTTTATCATTGGGCTATTGCGGAGATCTAATTGTTCTTCTTCGGAAATATTCCCTACTTTATTATGGAGTTCTGTGCGCACATCTTCAATTGACAGCTTATATCCGCTTTCGTATGAAAGATACACCGGTAGATTAAAGTTCAGTGTATTATATGCCTCTAAAGATGAGAGTGAATAAACGCCAGTTCTGATCCCGTTCCGTATATACCAAGGGGTAAGCACAAGGGCGGCGATAAGACAAAAAATTCCAATACGAGTACGAAAGGAGGATTCCTTGTTTTGATTATAAAGTAGAGCCCAAATGGCCCATAATCCGATGGGAATGATCATATAGAGACCTGACGGCCTAGTGAGAGCGCTAAGACCATAAAATAATCCGGCCATACCAAAAGCCCGTGTCTGTGATACAGACTTTTTAACCAGAAAATATATGCTCAACAAGAAGAAAAAAGTATAAAGCGACTCTGTTGCTAAAAATTGCGTAGCGAAGAAAGAAACTGGGTCGAATATGAAAAAAGCCGTAGTGGCAAGAGCGATCTTTTTGTATGTAGGGGCGATCGATAAGCTGATGATATACGCAAAATACGCGCTGAAAGCCAGAAGAATGGTCTGAAAGATTGGAATGACATTGATGTCACCGGTGAAATATTTTATCAGTGCGACGAAGAATGGATAGGCTGGTGTGCGGAATGTTTCCGGATCCCCGTTTGGACCAGGCTGTAATGAAAAATTTCTATAATTCAATATATTATCTGGAAGCGTGCTGTATTGAGTTGAGTCAAAACCCCCACCCATAATAGGAAACATATTATGCAGGGATTTGGGGTGAGCAACAGCTATGCTTTTCAATGTAACAAAAACACTTAAATGGACTATGATCCCTATAGAGACAATAATAAAAAAATATCTATGTTCTCCTATAAAATGTCTGATTGATGTCATAATTAATATGAAGTTGCGTTATAAACTAGGGCAATAAATTAAATTTCACTATATGCCACAGGGCAGCGACACCGTCTTTCCAATTTATTTTTTTGCCTTCCTTGTATGTGCGTCCAGAATAAGAGATCCCGACCTCAAAAATTCGGTAGTGTTTGATCCTTGCCGTAATTTCTGGTTCTATACCGAATCGCTTTGATGATAGTTTTGTTTTTATATCATCAATAACACCACGAGTCATCATTTTATAACAGGTCTCCATGTCAGTTAGATTAAGGTTGGTACAGATATTTGAAATGAGCGTCAAAAGCTTATTCCCTAAATAATGCCAGAAATACATCACGCGGTGAGGCTGATTGGTCATCAATCGCGATCCGTATACAACATCGGCTTTACCAGACATAATAGGTTCAAGCATCATGGACAAATCTACTGGATCATATTCCAGATCAGCGTCTTGAATAACGATTATATCACCAGTTGACGCCAAAAAACCACTCCGTACTGCGCCGCCCTTACCCAGATTTTTCTCATGAAAAATATAATGAATATCCGGAATAGTTTGCAAAATTTCTCTAGTCCCATCTTTTGATCCATCGTCAACCACAATGATCTCTTCCTCGATTCCAACCGGCAAATTTACAGATTTAACTCGACGAATAATTTCCTCGATCGTTTTTATTTCGTTATAGGCCGGTATAATAATTGAAAGTTTCATAATTATTTTGACTATATTATTTTGTTTCTCTTTTCAATATCAGAATCTTTCCAAATTCCGCTACTTTCATATAATTACCGAGAGACACACCCTTGTCTTTTTTTGCCAACCAATTAATAACCAGCATATCAACCTGCCTATCATTGATTGCCTCAGAAAAATCACTACCTAGAAACCATTTTTCAGATATCTGTATTTGCTGATAATAGTTGCTTCCATGGAAGAATGCTAATGCTTCAGGGGTATTATAGAAAAAAATAGATGTTGAATCGGGAACGGAAGAGAAATACTCGGACATATCTTCTGTACGTTTACTTTTATATGAATCTGCTATATACGAGTGAAATGATAATTGATACAACCCCGCTCCGAACAAAACAACCATGCCAAGTAGAAAGATTTTGGTTTTTTTAGCGAGGTTTAATTTGATAGGGAGTGCAAGTAAAATATAATACAAAGAATATGGAGCAAACAGTATGCCTAAAATCTGTACTGGAAAAAGATATCTGGCATCCCAGTAACGGAACAAAAACGATAGTATGAGAACAACGGAAAATATGAGCGCAATGGATTCTTCTATGCTAATTTTCATCTTGGCTTTTAAACGAATTGCTACCCCCATGATCCAAGCGGTTATCAAGGACAGCATGAAGAGCGGTCCGATACCACTAAAAAACATCCGCAGATTCAGCCAGAATGTAGCGGCCCTATCTGTTAAAACGGATGGATTAGAATAGTAGTCCAAGGCAACAATCAGAGAGTTTTCTGGTTGAAAATTGACAATGATCCATACTCCGATCGGAATAATCACACTTATAGCAACTATACCTATATCTTTCAGAGATACTAAACCTTTTCTAAATGCGAGAATTGCGCCAACAAAAAGAACCGGAATAAAAGCCAGGGCCATGGTTTTGGTTACAATACACAAACCGGCCGAGATACCGGCTAGTATAAACCAAAACCGTTTTTTTTCTGGATTGCTTGTGGCTAAATTGAAAAATAACAAAAAGAGCGTCAAGAAAAACAAAACCGAAACTTCACCGATCACGCTCTTCCCGAAAGTATAAAATGGTGGAAATGTTGCTAGAATTGCGAGCGATCCAAGCGCGATAGTATTTCCATACAGACGTCGCAAAAGTATGAAACTCACTATGAGAAAAGCAAACATGTAGAGAACCATCATGAGCCGGGCTTGGAGAATGCCGATTCCGAACAATTTGAACCAGGATGCCAGCGGGTAAAGAAGCGGGTAGCCAACTGATATAAGTGAACTATGTTCTAAGTGACCAGGCGAAAATTGAGTGACGCTTTCTCCAACTCGCGAAATATTCGTCGCCAGATGAAACGCCCATCCTTCATCAAAACCAAAGGGTGGACTCTCGGTGAGATGAAAAAGGCTAAAAAAAACAACGACAAGCAAGATCAGTACTGCCAGTATTTTTTGAAGAGAGGATAGAGGTGTCGCTGACATGTTAAAAATACAACTATGTTAATATGTTACACATGTCAAACCCAATAATCAATCTCGTCAGGAGAATACTATCTTTGTTTCCGCCGACTTGGCCATTCAAGATATACAATGCGCTTCTGAAAATCCCTTTTTCCAAGCAACTTATGGGTATTACCATCCAATGGCTCACACCTGATCATATTGATACAGCGGAGGGGAAAATTATATTCGACAAAGACGACCCAGTCATGGCTGGCGCGATCAGTTTTGGAAAATTAGAACCAGAAACCGTGGCGATTTTCCGCTCCTACCTCAAAGAAGGTATGATAGTCATCGACATCGGTGCCAATTTAGGATACTTCACCGTCATTGCTGCCAGTAGAGTTGGCCCATCAGGAAAAGTATTTTCTTACGAGCCCGACCCACACAACTTCGAATTACTGAAAAAAAATATTTCGGTAAATGAATTCAAGAACGTAAACGCCTTTCCCGTCGCCCTTTCAGATTGTACCGGAACACGCGAATTATTTTTTGGCGATAACCAAACAACTCCTTCGTTCAGTGATAAAAAGGGCACCGGCCGGTCCCAATCTGTTGTCACCGACACCTTGGACAATTCACTCAAAGCTCTGGGCTATTCAAAGGTCGACATAATCAAGATGGATATCGAGGGAGCCGAGCCGCTGGCTTTAGAAGGAATGGGGAAAACAATCGCTAGAAATCCCGCCCTAATCATCATATTCGAATTTCACCCGAATGCTATAAAACGACTCGGCTATTCCCCTCTTAAATTCCTAGAAAGATTCAAAGAATTGGGGTTCTCCATGTCAGTTATAGACGAAGACCGCGGGAATCGTGTCCCTATCAGCGACCTTGAATCTTTCACAAAAAGTTTCCACGGAAAAGAAGTATCAAAGAACCTTATTGCCAACCCTACTTTTCGTAAGACTTCTCCTCCACAATTTTAGAACCTAGGATGAGGTTAATCTCTTTTTTCACCGCCGCTCTTTCATCGTTATTTTTGAAGGCTCCGCGAGCATATTCGATAAACTTGTCGTCAAACTTTTTTTCTTTTTCACAGCGACGTTTGCCATCTTCAATATCCCAGCCGGTTTCGCTTAATTCCCGCAATTTAGAAAACAGGGCGTCAATTTCTGGCAAATGCGTTATGTGATTCTTAACTATCAGTCGCAACAGCTCAAGTTCATACCGAACATTTTTTAGCTTCTCCGGATCAGAAATTCTTTTTTCTTTTACTTCTAGAATCGCTATTTTATCAAGCAACTCCGCCGGCGCGATTGGAACCAAAATTGTATCTTCCATAGACTATTATCTTATCAAAATTTTTTGTTTCTGCAAAACTCCTAGAACTGAGTCCGCTTCTTTTATTACATTCTGTAAAGAAATAGAGGCCATTATTCGGTCTTCGGCGGCCACAACACGGTTTAACGGACCTGGCGGACGATGATACTCACGAGGATCGGTCGGACCAACCAACACAATGTTAGCCACATCAAAGGCATCGGCGGTAACCATGGGACCACTGTCGTTGCCGATAACCAAGTGGAGTCTGTCAACCGTTGCCTTGAATTCATCGAATGATTGATTGAGTAAATTGATGATTTTCGTTTCTTTGCAGACGCCAGCTAGAACTTGGCTGATCGGCCCCGCATCTCGACTAGCCCCCAGCAAAAATATTCGAGCGTTGTATTTTTGACTTAAATAATCAGCTAGCTGAGCGAATCGATCGGCTGGCCACCATCGATTTTCGGTTGATCCCCCAGGCGCGAAACCGACGATCAATTCATTTTCTTGGTCAATACTGTTTTGCACAAAAAGATTACCGATCGCGGTTTTTGCTTTTTCCGAAAAGTAAAGCCGGAAGTGGCAATCATTGGTTTCAACCCCAATCGGTTCAAGCAACCTTAAATATTGCGGTGGAACATATTGTCCAGTATAAAATGGCTGACCAATAGTTAGTTTTGACAAAAACTTATAAGACAGAGAGGGTATTTTTTGATCGTTGACAGAAGAAAAAGTTGAGATACTTTTGACGCCGGCCAAATACAACAACGCTAATCCTTCGGAACTTCCGGCATTAGCCAAACAAGCAAAATCAAAATTCTCTTTCCGTAGACGACGGACCGTGACCCAAAAGTTATTCTGATACTGAATATACTCATCAATGTCAGGATTATCAGCAATTACCTCTTGAACCCGACCGGCGCCTAAAACGTAAAGGCGGGCCTGGGGATATTTTACTTTAATCGCTCGGAACAATGGGGTAATGTAGACAATATCTCCCACGTGCGGCTTAAAACGTAAAATTAAAAACTTTCTAGGATTAATTAGAGGTAGATTTGCTCGCCCCCGCCTCAATGAATACAAAAAGCATATCGCCAATAAAAAGAGATTTTTAAATTTGGACATCGTGGTTATTTTATCATTTCTATTTTGGTTTCAAGCTTTAAACGCAATCAGTCTGTTAATAACTTTATCAGGCTTCTGGTAGTCTAGCACAGCACGGGGTCGGTCGTTAACCAATGTTGCCGGAGTTTTGCCAACACAAAAACGCACGATCGTTCTTCGTTAACCAGACGACTTCGGCCGCTATTCATGGAGGCTGCTTGCCGTCGCGCTTTGCGGGTGAACCACCGGTATTGCTTAATGTTGCGCATACAGATATATTACTCATATTCTGTTGTGTTAGGTGTCTGATGCTAAGAAGATAAAAAATTGGGCTGGCAATCAACTATTAAATTAGAGGTGGGAGTAAAATCAACTTATGGGCGATACAAAAAAAGATATGAGTAACACAATTGTCATCCGACCAAAAAAAACTTTCAGCTGGCGGGATTTGCGCGAGCTTTGGCTTTATCGCGAGCTAGCCTACTTTTTTACCTGGCGCGATTTCAAGGTTCGTTACAAGCAAACGGCGATTGGCGTGATCTGGGCCATTATCCAACCGTTTCTGACGATGGTGGTATTCGCCGTTTTTTTCGGTCAACTGGCTAAAATGCCTTCCGACAATGTCCCCTACCCGATTTTCGTTTATGTCGGACTTCTCTTCTGGCAATTTTTTTCTAGCGCCCTTAGCGATACCAGCAACGCCTTGATTGCCAATCAATCAATCATCACCAAAGTTTATTTTCCCCGGCTCATCCTCCCCATCTCGTCCGTGATGGGAAAATTTATTGATTTCGCGATTGCCGCCGTCGTCCTGGTCGGCATGATGATATATTACGGCTATGCGCCAAATATCAGCGGCCTGCTGATTCTCCCGCTTCTTCTAATCATCTCGTTCATGGCCTCGGTCGGCGGCGGACTTTTCCTCTCGGCCATCAACGTCAAGTATCGCGATGTGAGATACGCGCTACCCTTCTTCATTCAAATTCTGCTTTTTGTCACGCCCGTTATTTATCCCGCCAGCATCGCCGGTAAATATTCTAAAATTCTCGCTCTCAACCCAATGATGGGCGTCATTCAATCCGCGCGGGCAGCGTTGCTTGGCACCGGACCAGTGAACTGGACTCTGATTACGACTTCAATTATTGGCAGTTTAATTATTTTAATTATCGGAATCTACGTGTTCAAAAAAACCGAAAGATATTTCGCCGACGTCATATAATAATTTATGGAAAAACCAATCATCGAAGTAAAAGGTATCGGGAAAAAGTACAATATCAACCACGGACGCGGACGGTATATTGCCTTGCGCGATGTATTGGCTAATATCACGAAACACCCATTCTCATTTCTAAAAAGCAAAACCAAACAAGTTGTGGGGCTTGAAAAAAAAGAAGAATTCTGGGCGCTCAAAGACATCAGCTTCACCGTCGATCAAGGCGAAGTGATCGGGATTATCGGTCCTAATGGCGCCGGCAAATCCACCTTGTTAAAAATTTTGTCGCAAATCACTCCGCCAACCACCGGTGAAATAATTTTGCGCGGCCGCGTCGGTTCCCTGCTGGAGGTCGGCACCGGTTTTCATCCCGAACTGACCGGCCGCGAGAATGTCTTCTTAAACGGCGCCATTCTCGGCATGAAGCGCCACGAGATCGCCCGCAAATTCGACGAAATCGTCGAATTTGCGGGCATTGAAAAATTCTTGGACACACCGGTCAAGTACTATTCCAGCGGAATGTACGTCCGTCTCGCCTTCTCCGTCGCCGCCCACATGGAACCGGATATTCTGATCGTGGACGAAGTCCTCGCCGTCGGCGATGCCGAATTTCAAAAGAAATGCCTCGGCAAAATGGAGGAAGTCACAAAAAAACAAGGCCGGACGATTCTTTTTGTGAGTCATAACATGACAGCAATAAAACAATTATGCAAAAAAACTATTTTGCTTGAAAAAGGAGAGGTGAGACAAATAGGAAAGACGAACCAAGTTATAGATAGTTATCTTGGGTCAGCGCGATTAGGACAAAAAATCATTACGCCCAATACCCAATCAGATATTTTCAAAATTCAAAAAGTTGAATTCAAAAATGATTCAAATCAACCGTGGTTTCTACACTTTAAAGAAAACCTAAAAATAGAAACGATTATTTCTTCAAAAAGAGAAGTGGAGAATTTCAAGCTTGGTATTGGCATAGATGGAATTGGAGGAGAGAGAATATGTACAACACATAGTCATTCAATCTCTCTCAAGAAAGGAGACACGGTTTTTGACATTGATATAAAAAATGCCTTAAACCCAGGGATGTACTCTTTATCCATTGGCGCGTTGAATTTATTTTATAGCCCTGAGATTACAATGTTTGAGGTTGGGCATAGCGGAAAACTGGAGGAATATAATCAATATAACTACGGAATCATAAACATTGACGCCATATTCAAAATTGTCCCCGACGGAAAAATCACATTATGAAAAACAGGGTCGCCCGATTAGTTAAAATTGGTAAAATTGAGATTTTTGAGGAAGAACTACCTTCTTTACAAAAAGATGAGGTCTTGGTGGCTGTAAAGTCAGTTGGGATATGTGGTTCTGATATCCATTATTTCCTTGAAGGAGGACTCGGGACATTTAAACAAAAACTTCCCATGGAAATGGGCCACGAGCCGGCAGGGGTGGTGATGGACTCTTTAGATAATCGAGAATTTAAACAAGGGGATAGAGTTGCGATTGAACCGGGGAGAGCCTGTCTACTCTGTAGCTGGTGCCTCAAGGGAAAACACAATTTGTGCCTCAACGTGAAGTTTATGGGCGCAAATGCGGGAGGAGCATTCGCCGATTACGTCATCGTTCACAAGAATCAGCTCGCAAAAATCCCCGCAAAAATGTCTTTTAAGATGGCAGCATTGCTCGAACCTCTCGGTATCGGTTTGCACGCCACGAACTTAATCCAACCTAAGAGGGCCGAGCGCGCCGTCATCGTTGGGGCGGGGCCGATTGGACTCTGTCTGATGAAAATTTTACAGAAAGCTGGTATGAGTGAAATATATATGATTGATGTCTTGCCATATCGTGTAAAGTTTGCCAGAAAGATGGGCGCGGGCAAGGCATTTCTGTCTCGAGACGCGATCGCTGAAATAAAAAAAGCGACGAACAATCAGGGCGTAATATACGCCTTTGATACCGCTGGCACTCAAAACGCCATTACCGCCTGTGGTGAACTAGTAAGTGCCGGAGGTACGATTGGTCTCATCGGAATTCCAACTGATGATTTTATAAACTACAATCCGCACCGACTGCGAACAAAAGAAATCAAGATTCAAAATGTCAGACGCTCAAATCAAACTATACACGACTGCGTTAAACTATTCTCAAACGACTTTGAACTCGAGAAACTGGTTACTCATTCGTTTGATTTTAAAGATGTTCAAAAAGGATTTGACCTGGTGAGCACACATAAAAAGAATGTGATTAAATGTATTATCACCAATGACTAAACCATCCCCACTTAATAAAGCCCGCGTTTATGAATTGCTATACCGCGCTCGACGGGCCGATGAAGAGCTCGGGGAGGCGGTAAAGGAGGGTCGCATTCCCCTCCCCATTCACCTCTCAATTGGCCAAGAGGCAGTCTCGGTCGGGGCCTGCTTGACGTTAAGACCAAAAGACATCGTGTTTGGCACCTACCGCGGTCACGCCCTCTACATCGCAAAGGGTGGAAATCTGAAAAAGATGTTCGCCGAACTCTATGGAAAAGCCACGGGCGGGGCAAAAGGCAAAGGTGGATCAATGCACCTAATTGATATCAACTCAGGAGTGATGGGTATGTCCGCCATCGTTGGCACCGGCATCCCGAATGCGACCGGGTACGCGCTCGCCATGCAATATCAAAAAAAGAGAAATGTCGTGGTTAATTTCTTCGGCGACGGAGCAACCGAAGAGGGGGCATTCCATGAGAGCCTTAATTTCGCAGCGCTCAAAAAACTTCCTATTATTTATATCTGTGAAAACAATGGGTATGCGATTAGCACACATCAATCTGTTCGCCAACCCAAAGCCAATATCGCGGAGCGCGCAAAATTCTATGGGATGAAGGCCAAAGTAATTCCCGATAACAATACTTTCGCTGTGTATCGCGAGGTCAAGAAAGCTCGAGAAGAAATTCTTAAAAATAACTCTGGCCCAATGTTCTTTGAGTGCCTGACCTACAGGTGGAGACAACATCTCGGACCTAACGAGGACTTTGGTCCGGGTGGTCGGAATATAAAGGAAGCCGAACATTGGATAAAGAACGATGAATTGGTGCGCGTTGGTCGCCTTCTCCCCATAAAAACAAAAAAGAATATTGAAGCGGAAATTGAAGCGGAAATAAAAGCGGCTATTTTGTTTGCCGAGGAGAGTCCCTACCCCACAGCAAAAGACTTGTTGACCGATGTATTTGCGCCTTAAATTATGAAACGCATTATTTCTTACACCGAAGCCATACGCGAAGCTACCGAACAAGAAATGATTCGGGACTCGAGGGTTTTGTTGCTTGGTCAAGGAGTCGATTATGACCGAGGCCTCCTGGGAACCACCAAGGGTCTGGTAAATAAATTCGGGTCCAAACGAGTTTTTGACACGCCGCTTTCCGAAGACGGGATGACCGGCATTTCAATCGGCGCGGCGCTAGCGGGGCTACGACCAATCCACACGCATGTGCGCATGGATTTTCTTACCCTCGCCATGAATCAACTTATAAATATCGCCGCCAAAGCTCGGTATATGTACGGAGGCGCGGTCGCTGTCCCCTTAGTGATCCGTACCCTTATAGGAGACGGCTGGGGAGCGCAACATTCGCAGGGTCTTCATTCACTTTTCGTAAATATCCCGGGTCTTAAAGTTGTCGCGCCATCGACTCCCTACGAGGCAAAGGGGTGCCTGATTCAGGCGATACGAGACAACAATCCCGTTATATTTGTCGAACATTTTAAACTCTACGCCGAGAGCGGAAATGTTCCGAAAAAGTCCTATACTCTTCCTTTTGGCAAAGCCGTGATACGCAAGAAAGGTAAGGACATAACCCTCGTCGGTATTTCTTACATGAATGTGGAATGTCTCAAGGCCGCCCGCCACCTTGAAGAGGTGGGGGTGAGCGCTGAAGTGATTGATCCCGTGTCGCTCGCCCCGCTCGATATTGATACGATTATCAAGTCCGTCCAAAAAACTGGGAAACTTATCGTGGTTGATGCGGCCTGGACCTCGTGCGGCGTTTCGGCAGAAATCGTGGCTCGGGTGGCTGAACACCTTGGAGCGAAGAAACAGATATTGGTAGAACGCATTGGTTTTGCCCCCGTTCCCTCTCCCAATACCCCCGCCCTCGAAAAATATTTTTATCCGAGCGCCGAAAGCATTGCTCGGGCGGCGTTAAAAATGACGCGTGGCAAAGGAGCGGTGATGTCTTTTGCCGCTGATAAACGAGAGATGAAACCCGGAATGACAGAAAAGGTGTGAAGGTGATAGTATTAACCACATGAAGTTGGCGATTATTTCTACCACCATTTATGGTGAAAAGGGGTATCTCCTCTATGACCGTCTGGCCAAGCGAAGCAAATTTGAAAAAGTAAGTTTCTTTATCGCCGGTGACAAAAAATCATCTCCCTTCGATACTTCTAGTTTTACCTGTGATGTTGAGTATCTCACTCCCAAAGCACAGGGGCGTTACGCTTCAAGCGAAGCAATAGGTTGGAATAAACCGGCAAGGCGTAATATTGCCCTTCTGCGCGCGATGGAAACGAAACCCGACTTTATCCTAACGATCGACGATGACAACATCCCAAGCGAAGACTATTTTGATTTATGGCACCGGGTGATCACCACACCGGCAGAAAAACATGTCATAGGAGTCAAAGATATTGAACATCCGCACTGGCACAACTACCTTGCTGCGACCGATGCCGAGATTGAAATGTACACCCGAGGCTTCCCTATCCCTTTCCGATACAAAAACTCAACAAAGGTCGTTAGCTCACCTCGAGTCATCCCTTCAGAGCAGATCGGGATCTTCCAAGGCATTACGCTTGGCGACCCAGACATTGATGCCCAAACG
>ERZ1292629.3393-Hain-H43-01um-R1-3393-length-12323-cov-7_pt1 | contig 12323 bp, 18 predicted proteins | sample MGYA00564399_ERZ1292629 | MGnify/ENA primary metagenome ERZ1292629 (study PRJEB36523, sample SAMEA6512636) | groundwater metagenome | collected 2019-01-08 | study: AquaDiva: Metagenomics assemblies of 32 groundwater samples | reverse complement strand
TATAGAAAAACAACATTAAGGAAATAATTAATCTTATTTCAAAAACTCAAAATTAATCCTTGTCTTGCAAGGAAGTTTTGGCGCAGCTTTTTTTAAAAATTCCCTGACTTTATGGATATTTTCCTGCCCATTAAAATAAGCACTGAAAATGACATTGTTTTTTCTTACAGTTGCAGCTCTTCCTTCAGAACTCCCGAAACTTTTGCTCATTCCTGTCTGTATTCTCTCTCCTTTGCTTCCTCCTGAGAAAACCCTATTATTTCTCAGAATATTATGTGGAAATGGATGACACTTTAAAAAATAATTGTTCTGAAAGCTGGTAACCATATCTTTATGAATAGTTTGTCTTGCAGCTTCAAGAGCCATGTCTCTTATCTGAATATCTTCTAAAGTAATTAACGAAGCTTTAATCCCATATTTTTTTTCTTCATAACCCTTGACATCTCCCATGTTAAGTTTTTTTATTTTCTGCTCAGGAATTGATTTTACATAGCTGAATTTTTTCTGCTTGCTCTTCCTGCTATTAATAACAGGTTTTCTCTTTGAATATGCTTTTGCTCTTCTTACTTTTGCCATGTTTATGTTTTATTTTTTTATTTGGTAATATTAATTCATATCACTCGGCTCTTCTCTTATTTAAGCTTTACTCCAGCTTATCTTATCCTGCAATATGTTAATGATATCCTTTTTTATTAGTTTAGTAATCTTACACACCTTTTCACTCAGCTCTTCTCTCTTAAGCTTAACTTCTGCTCTCTTGCTCTAGAGTGTTAAGTGTTTTATATTATTGATATTTATATTATCATTTACAACCTTTTATTTTTTGTCTTTTGTTTCTTTTGTAAAAGAAACTTGTTCTTGTTTTGAAAAAGGTTATTTTACATCCACCTCTGTATTTCTTGCCTGTCCAGGCAATCCTTTTTCAAAAATGCTTCTAACTAATCCTTTATTTCCATGGCTTGCTGAGATTTTCCCTGAAATCTTTTTTCCAGCAGGGCTTGTCCATATAACTTCTTTTCCAGCAAATTTAGCAGCTTCTTCTTTTGATTTTACACCTACATCTAATATATAATGCCTTTCATGGATTCTTTTCAATCCTCTTCTGAATTGTATAACTTTTCCTTTCATTTTATATTAATTTCTTTTGTTTCTTTTGTAAAAGAAAATATAGGTTTTTAAAGCTTTATGTTTCACTATCTAAATGCTTATAAACTAATTTTTTATTTAGAAAATATGTGCGATAATCTTCCAAAAAGAGTTAAGGTAACAATACCATTAAACAAGATTCTTGCTACTGAAATAGAAACAGATCTTGAAGGTTTTTCTTTTTCACAAGACGAAATATCATTATTTACTTCTTTAGCAAGAGATGTTTATATCCAAGACCAGTTATATGAAAGACAAGGAGAAACAAAAGCATTAATTAAAAAAGATGTTCCTATCCAAAGAGCAAAATATCTAAAAATTGTTGGCTTTGAAAGAAAAAAAGATTAATCATATACTGATTTCGAAACCTCAGAAATGAAATTTCTGATGGCTCTCGAGATTACAAAGTAATCTCGAAGTCTCCAAACTCTTTTCTTAATATAGAAAATAATTTTTCATCTATTTTTGCAGGTTTGCCTTTATATTCTGAAAGAAACTTATTAAACTCTTCCATACTAGAATCTTCAATTTTGTCTGTAATTTTCTGCACTTTATCCTTGTGAAGCAAGAACATTGGTTTTGTCAAGAAAAGCTCAGCATGTCCGCCTTCAAAACTAATTGAAACTTTTGTTTTTTCTAATAATCCTAAATCTTTTCTTTGGCTATATTCAATTAAATCTTCTATCAAATAAACAGAATTAGTTCTTATATGTTCAAACTCATGCTTTGTAAGAGCTTTTTTAGTCTTAAGTTTTTTCTTAGCAGAAATCAAATCATTTAAAGTATGAAGATATTTTGGATTTGATTTTCCTTTATTTACAAGCTCTGCTTCAAATTCTTTAACTAAAGAAACTTCTGATTTTTCTCCAAAAATAGATTTCAAAATTTTAAAAACATTTTCATGAATCTCAATTATCTGTTTTTCATTAATAGTCTTTTCAATTTGTTCTCTTAATTCTTTTAATCTTTTTAAATAATCTTCAGAATCTTTTAATAACTTGTCAACTTCTGCACCACTTACTGTTTTAATTTTCTCATGCTCATATGCTTTGTAATACTTGATTACAATTGTTTCTAAAATATCTGCATATTTTTTCTCAAGCATTTTCTCTTTTTCAACAAAAACTTTGTGGATTTCTCTTACAGTCTCTTTAGGAGTTGGAGGAGGCAGTCCATATAGCATTAACAAAGCCTGGCTAGGAGTTATTACACCCCAATAAATATCACCCATTACAATATCTAATAATTTTCTCTCAACAATCTCTCTTGTTCTGTCTCCCATGCTCATGAACATGTCAATTGCTTCTGCACTTGGTTTTATTTTGCCCATTTTTAATAATAATTTCCATGGCAAAAATCCTCCTCTGTCATACAAAGGAATACCATCTCTTATAAAAGTGAAAAATATAGGATTCGCATCTTTAACACCTTCCCAAAACTCAGTTAATAAATAAATCTGAGGGCTTAGCTTATTTTTAACACCTGCAAGCTCTCCTGCTTCCATTACATAACTATAAATAATATTCCTGAGTTTTTCTTTTAATTCCAGCCTGGGCATTCTCTTGACATCAGTATCATCAATTATTACAAAAACATCAACATCACTTGTTTTAACAACTTCTCCTCTTACTAAACTTCCCCCAACAACATAAGAATAAACATATCTTTCAAATTTTCTTAAGCATAATGATTTATGTATCTGAGCAACTCTCAAAGCTCCTAAAATTCCTTTGTCATGCATTGGAAAAGCCATTCCAATTGCTTCTGCAATGTCAAACTTACTGTCATTACATATTTCCCATAAATCCTTTTCCAAGAATAAGTTCAGCCAGACTTTTAGCTTGTCATCTTTAATCTTTTTCAAAATCTCTGATTTTATCTTATTATATTGTTTTTCTTCATCATCAGGAAGAATAATTGCAAGGTGGATTGGCTTTTCTTTTTTTTCTTCTTCACTTAGCTCATTTTCCTCATCAAACTTTTCAGCAGCCTGAGGAGGAATAATTCCAATTGCCTCAATAGACTTGTATTTTGTTAAAAGATGTCTTTTAAGTGCTTCTAATTTTGTTCTTGTTTTCTCAAACTCTTTTTTCTGCTTCTCATCAATCTCTGGAGTTTTTCCATTATTTTTTATCTTTGCTAATTGATATTCTTTATCATCTAAACTAGAATTTTCTTCTGCCATAATTTTACCACTAAATTATGGTATATAAAGATTACTGAAACAAAAGCTTATAAATCCTTAAAATTTTATAAGTTTGAACAAAATTACGGACCCATAGTCTAATGGCAAAACGACTCGTTTACACCGAGTAATCCCAGGTTCGATCCCTGGTGGGTCCATATTCTAAATATTTATAAATCAAAAATGCCATATTAAGAAATGAAAAAATTGAATATCGCAATTGTTTGCGATCCAATAAGCCACCTAACCTCAGGTTCGATGGTTTCTACAATAAGGTTTGCAGAGCATCTCAAAGAGCACGGGCATAAAATAGTGTTTATTGCAGCAAAAGATGCAGATAAAAAATCAATCAGCCATTTTAAGCTATTCAAAATTTACAGATTCCGCTCACTTGCTTTGCCTGGAAGCAAAGGACAGTACCTACTTTCTCTTCCAAATAAAAAGAAAATCAAAGAGATACTTCTAAAAGAAAAAATTGATGTTCTTCATGCTATTGATCCTACTCCTGCTTCAATTATCTGTATAAACGCAGCAAATTCCCTTGGCATTCCAACTATTGCCCACTCCCACACTCAACCAGAAAATATATGTCTGCAGCTGCCAAAAATAATTCAAGGCAAAAAGTTGAAGGATATAGTCTACAAATATATGGTTTGGATTTACAGAAAAGTAGATAGAGTCTTATGCCCATCAGAATTTGCAAAAAGAATGCTGGAAAAATATGACAAAACCCTGAAAATAATAGTAGTAAGCAATGGAGTAAACCTCTCTAAATTCAAAAAGATAAACCCAAATCCATTCATAAAAAAATATAATTTATCCAAAAAAGATAAAAGAATTCTTTATGTTGGCAGGCTTCATGTTGAAAAAAGCGTGCACACTCTAATAGAAGCAATGCCTTTTATACTTAAAAAATCCAAGAATACACATTTGGATATTGTAGGAGTAGGGCATCTAAGAGAGGAACTAGAAAACTTAGCAGAAAAATTAAATGTAAAAAATAATGTAACTTTTTATGGTAGGCTTACAGAAAAAGAACTTCTGATGGCATATAACACTGCTGATATCTTTATACTGCCTTCTATAGCAGAACTTGAAGGAATGGTAGTTCTCGAAGCAATGGCTACAGGAAAACCAATAATAATTTCTGACTCAAAATCAAGTGCTTCTTCTGATTTTGTAAAAGGCAATGGATTTCTATTCAAGCTTCAGAACCCAAGAGACCTTGCAAAAAAAGTTCTAAGACTTTTAAAAAATGAAGCTCTTTATAAAAAAATGGCAGCCAAAAGTTATGAATATGCTAAAGCCTATGACATTAACAAAAGTGTTGACAAGCTTGAAAAAATATATTACTCCACCAAAAAAATTAATTAAGGTTATTTTTTTCTAATTTGTTGTATATTTTCTTTGAGATTCTTTTATACAACCACCAGCCAATTGCAATCAATATAATAAGCCCTAAAATTGAATATCCCATAAATTTTGTATATTTTGAAATACTATCAAAAGCAACACCTATGTAAAAACCAAGTATGGAAAAGAATAAAGAATAAAAAAAGCTTACAATAAATGAATATAAGAAGAATTTTTTCATAGGCATATTTGCTGCGCCTGCAAGTACCAGTCCAGGAGTAGGCAATGGAGGGATAATCTTTATCAGAGCAATGGCTTTTCCAGGATGTTTTCTAAGAGAAGATTCAATTTTTTTAATTTTGTCTCTTTTAAGCCCGAATTTTTTAAAATACCTGTCTATAACAGTCATTCTTCCAATTTTTCCAATGAAAAAATAAATTGCATCCCCTACAATATTGCCTAACAAAGACAATCCAAGCACTACATAAAAATTAAATATTCCAAGAGAAGCAGCAAAGCCAGCAGCAGCAGTTATCACAGGGCCTTCTATAATCATAACAAAGAACATTATCCAATAACCATGACTTTGTATAACAGAAAGTGCAGTATAAAAATCACCTATGTCCATTTCTATATTAATTACTGTCTCCTATTAAATCTTACTTTTTTATGATATATTTTTAAACCCAAAAACTATTAACAAATAGAGGTGAAAATGGGAAAATTAAAATATCTTGGTTTTCTAGGATTCTTAGGAATAACATCAAGCAAATGGAATTATTTGAACTTCCTTCATTTTCTTAATTTCTTTCATTTCTTAAAGTCTAGTCCAAGAAAAAGATAATTAACAAAAGGAGGTAAAATGGCAAAAAAAATAAAAGAAAAAATAAGATGCAAATGGGACAATAATAAATGTGGTGGATGTGGTTATTTTCTAGGTTTCTTAGGAGCAGCAATATATTATATCTCAACTGCAACAGGATTTTGGATGGGAGTTTTAGGATTTTTAAAAGCACTTGTCTGGCCTGCATTTTTAGTGTTTAAGCTTTTAGGAATGTAATTTAATTTTCAAAACCTTCAGGACCAAAATGAAGAAGTATTTTCCTAATCTCATTAATAGTCTGCTGTTGATCTTTTTTATCAGACATTCTTACAAATCTTATTAATAAATCAACCAAATCAGATTGGCTCATTATTTTAAGTTTATATCCATCTGTAATAAAATAAAATCTGAAATTTTTATATTTTAATTCTTTTATTACAATTCCTCCAACATGTCCTAATGCTTTGCCTTTGTGTGGATTTTCTTCCAGACTCTCTAATAAATCAATAACCTTATGCGCTTCTCCTTTAAACTTATTTTGAATCTCTTCAAATAAAGAACGGATTATTTTGACCGTGGCCATTTTTTATTCAGCTCTTTTCTTGCTTCCTCAATTGAAATGTAGCCTTCATCTGACATTAAAAAATTTCTTAATTGCTCTTTAACAGCTAAAGAAAAAACTCTTTTAAGAATATCATCATAACTTTCTCCTTTTATTCCAAAAGATGATATTTTAGCTTTAGTTTCCTTGCTTAATTGAATTGTTGTTATATCCATTTTAGTTTATCTATTTGATTTAATCCATTTTAATTTAACCTATAGTAACTATAGCCGCTATAGTTTATAAATTTTTCGGTAATTATTGATATCTTAGAAAAGTTTATAAAGAGCTAATAAATAACATCTCAGAGGTGAAAGCACCTCAGAAGCTTTTTCTGAGAAATTTAAAATGAAAGAAGAATCAATAGGAAGAAAGGCTAATAAATTAATAAAAGCATATGAATTATATAATTCTAATCAGAATGAATATCTGGGATTACTTGAAACTGCTGCCAGAAGCTATTGCTCAGATGTTTTTAACAAAAGAGGCAACTTAGTGCCACCAAAAAATGCCCAAATAGAAACTTCAGGACTTTGTAAAGAAATAGTTCAAATTGTTAATAAAATGAATACTAGTATTGCAAAAAAATTAATTGAAAATTCTGAGGATTTTAAAGATAAACCAAATAAATCTAAAAAAAGTCGTAAAACTACTAAGGGATATAAATATATCAATAGTAGCTTTGGTAGAGTTAGAATGGGATTTGGTGAATTTCCTTATTTTGGAGACTAGTAATAATACTTATGATATCTTAGAAAAACTTAAAAATCCTGATATTTCCTGCATTTTATGAAAAATGCAATAATAAATTATTTTGATTTTACCAAAGAATTTTTTAAAAATTTCAATGATATGAAAGTATTAGGAACTCCTTTCCAGAGTTCAAGATACTTAGTAGATGCAGTATCAAATGAAGTTAAAGGAAATAAAGTTGTTGAATTAGGAGCAGGAAATGGCCCTATTACAAAAGGAATTTTAGCTTACCATCCAAAAATGCAATTTCCAGAATTGCAATTAACAGCTTTTGAAATTAATCCTAAATTATTAAAAAATCTTGCTAAAACAAAAGATTCAAGATTAACTATTGTTTCTGAAAGTGCAGAAAATTTTCTTAAATATGTTCCAGAACCAGACTGCATTGTTTCAGGACTTCCTTTAACTTCAATGCCAAGAAATATAGTTGATAAAGTATTAACATCATCAAAAAAGGGTTTATATATTCAGTATAAATATTGGCCAGAAAAAACATTGCTTAAAGATTATTTTAATAATATTAAGTCAAAAGTTGTCTGGAGAAATTTCCCTCCTGCTCTTGTTTATGTTTGCAAAAATCTTTAATATAAAGAATTTTTAGAAAGATTTAAATAAATCTTGTTTGCCCACTTGCTTTTAATTTTTGGATAATTTTAGGTTCATATTTTTGAATTTCAGCTAAACTAACATAAAGAATTGCCCCAAGATCTTTCCCTCTTGTTTCATCTTTTAAGCTATCACAATATTTTTTAAGGGCATTTTTACCTATTTCTTCATTAGGGAAAATTCTTACTCTAATTACTCTTTCATATACTAATGTTTTTTCTTCTTCAACTGTCTTTTTTCCATTTTTAAAATTAAAATCATTTTTAAAGACATCATCATATAATTCACATACCCTTCTAAGAGTTACTTTTTCTCTGCCATGTGTTTCTCTAAAATTGAAACTAGCAACACTCAAAAAATATTCAGGAGAATTTTCTATATCTTGAGAAAATCTATTAACTTCAGAGGGTTTTAATTGAGGAATTATTCCATCCATAAATTTCTGTAATTCAGCACCAGTATACAATCCTCTTTTTGGTGCAACATGTATAACAACTTCATGTCCTTGACCAGGTTGACTTAGAACATAAGAACTAAATTTATTACCTCCACCAAGCCCCTCTGTGAAATATTTTCTTAATTCATTAGCATTATCTTCTCTAAAAGGTAAAACTACAACATTAGGATCAGTTTCTAATGAGCGTGTTATAATCTTTAGTTTGCTTTCTTTTTCTGCCATCTTATTAATTTATATTAACTTTAACCAAAACCAAGATATAAAAGCTTTTGCTAGTAAAAGTTAAACTGATTAGTAGAGAAAAAACAATGCAAGAACCAATTTTCTAAACCTTTAAATATCCTGCATAATTTCTAATTTTATGCGTGGGTAGTATAGTGGTTAGTATATTTCGTTGCCAATCGCAAAACCAAGGTTTTGGGATTTTCCCTTTTCCTTGAGAAAAGCAAAAACGAAGTGACCCGGGTCCGACTCCCGGCCCGCGCATTTCATTTTACTAATTAAATATAAAATAAGAATTCAAATGCGCGGAGCGCATACAACCCATATAAATTTCACTATAGAAATTCATATAAACAATTATTTCTTTGATATTTTAAGAAAAATGGGTATATTTGATAAAATAAAAATAAATTCAGGAAAGATTCAGGCATCTTTGTCAGTAATAATAAAAATAATCTTAATTATAGCAATAATCAGGGCAACTTATTTTCATCTCTGGCATATTTTATTTGCAAATTTTCTTTTGCTTTTATTATTATTCATGCCGTTTATTTTAAGAAAAAGCCAGGAAATAGAGATTCCAAGAGAATTTGAAATAATCTTGTTTGTATTTGTTTTGCTGTCATTTTTTTTAGGAGCAGTACGGGCATTTTTAATTCAGGCTTTTTTTGGAGCAGCAATGGGTTTTGTAGGGTTTACAATAATGCTCATGCTTTATTCTAATAACAAGCTTAAGACAAATTTCTTTCTTATAATCTTAATATCATTCAGCATTTCAGTTGCTTTAGGACTAGGAGTAGAAATAATGAAATATTATCTAAAACTTTTCTTAGGTTACACTTTTTCAGTTTCAGATTACAATCATGCAATGCGGGGCTTAAGTTTTGTTGCAATAGGAGCTTTTGCAGCTGCAATAATAGGGTATATTTATATGAAGGGGCATAAAATCAGATTGATAAAATTTATAGTCAATAAATTTAAAAAGATAAATCCTAATCTATTTTTAGACCATAGTTATTCTCCCCAGGAAATTTTAAAATTAATCTCAAATGGGGAAAATGAAAAATTAGAGTTTAAATCAACATTAAGAATAAACATCCACACAAATGAAATAGACAAAAGGGTAGAGCACTCTGTTTTAAAAACAATCATAGGATTTTTAAATTCAGAAGGAGGGGTTGTTTTAGTAGGTGTTGGAAATTCAGGAGAAATAACAGGAATTGAAAGAGACAGATTTGAAAATAATGACAAGTTCAGCTTATATTTTTCAAATATAATAAAAGAAAGAATAGGAAAAGAATATCTTCCTTTCATAAATTTCAGGTTAATTAATCTAAAAGAAAGAACTATTTTAAAAGTAGAATGCATGAGAAGCAATAAGCCTGTATTTTTAAAACTTCCAGGAGAACTAGAGCAGTTTTATATACGCACAGGCCCTTCTACAATAGAGCTCACAGGAAGCAAGCTAGTAGAGTATATAGAAAATAACTTCAAAAGGAAAATTTAAAATAAAATTTAAAAAAGAAAAAATGCCAACACAAAAGCAGATAAAATTGTTCAAGAAGCAAGGACAATATCCAAGAAAAACAAAAAACTGGCTAAGATACAGGCAAGAAAACCCAAAAAAGTTTTCTATTTTCAGAATAAAAAAGATTTCAAAAGAAAAGCAAATAGTAATAGGAAAACTTAAAAAATCAAGCAAGTGGAAAATTCAAAGTATACTTAAAAAAAGAATTAGAAAATAAAAAAAGAAAAAATTAAGGGTTTACAAGATTTCTTCTTCAGGTTCTTCTTTCTCTTCGTCATCAGAATCTTCGTCTTCTTCTATTTCTTCATACTCAGAATCCTCATCATCAAAACCCATATTTTTAACCTCCTTTGGCTTATTTTTTATTGATTTTATAGTTTTTAAACTTTGTTGCTCTTTTATTATTAATATATAATAGCTAATATTTTAATAATCTATTATCATCCCTTATTGAGTAGAAAACAGCCCTAATAAACAAAGAACCCCACAAGCTTCACAATATTAACATTACCAAAAAAAAATGTCAAGTTATATAAAAACTAATAATTGGTCTTTATTTTCTCCAAATCTTCTTTTAAAATATTTGCTCTTTCAATTCCTAAAATTGAATTAAAATCAGGATTTTCAGAATAAATAATCTTATCTATGCCTCCTAAATTTTCAATTATAATTGCAATTTCAGCGTCGCTAAGCCTTGTTTTTGAAAGCACATGCCATCCCTTGATAGAAACATCTTCTGAAAACTCAGAATATCCAAGAGTTTTTAACAATTTCTCCTGGTCCTGCAGTTCATCATATGAAAAATCATCAAGAAAAGATTTTGAATTCTTCAAACTTATTAAAGTATAATCTTTTAAAACCAAATTTGTTTCTTTTTCAACTCCAGAAAGAAGCTCTTTAAGCCTTGACTTAAAAACAGGTCCTTCATTTCCTAATTCAACAATGGGCTGTTTCAGCTCATCAGCCATCTTTTGTATAAGCTTTCCTTTCTGAATAACTAAAATAGCCTGTTTCAAGTTAGGATTTAAGAATAATTCAGAGCTCATGAGTCTTTTTAATGCATTGTCAAAAAGCTCTCTCTGCTTTTCAATAATTTGAGTATACTGGTTTACTTTTCCTAAAATCTCATCTGTTCTTTTTAATGGATATCTTATATTTTTGTAAAATAAAGTTATTTCATGTCTTCTTTCAGAAATTGCAATAGCTAATTCTCCAATTTGCTTTGCTGTTCTCTCAGCTGCTTTGTGCCTTGTTCCTGTTTCTAAACTTCTTATTGTATTATCAGGCATTAAAAGAACATTTGCATGCTCAATTTTTTTAATGTCATTAGACAGAATAATAGCTCCATCCATCTTGCTTAATTCAACAAGTCTTTGAGGAGTGAATCTTGCATTAATTCTAAATCCTCCTTCAATTATAGAATGCAATAATTCATTTTCAAGAACAATCAAAGCCCCTTTTCCGCCTTTTAATATCCCATCAAGAGCTGTTCTAAAATGAGTTCCAGGAGCAATCATTTTTAAAACATTAATAAACTCGTCTTCTGTTGCTTTTTCAATGTGTTTTGATTGATTCAGAATTGTTTTTTGTATCTCTTTTTTATCTTCCATGTTTCTGAGAGAAAAAGGTATTATTTATATTTTATGGCAGTTGAAGGAAAACATAAAAATCAATAAGTTTTTTAATATAATATATCCTATAAAGAATATGGGTTCAAAAGAGTTTGATTATTATATCTTCATAGACTATTCTGAAAATTTAATAGGTTATATGACACTAGAAAAGTGCAAAGTTTTTGAATTTGTTACCAAAATATCTAAATTTGCGCATTATAAGGAATTAAAGCATAAATCCTCCTATCTTCATTCAATAAAAAAAGTGATTGAGAAAAATAAAGTTTTGACTTACCCTTTAAAAACTAAGATTAGAAAAACAATTGACACCCCTGAGATATACTCAGACATATTAGGATTTTTGAAAAACCATCATAACTGCTTAATTTTTATTTCTGTTGATAACAAGCAATACTCGAATTTTGAAAGATTAATTAATATTATTGATGGACAAGATGTAAAGGTTGTTAAGGAAAATGAGTTAAAAAAAGATAGTAATGAATATAAGATGAGTTTGGTTCTCGATACTCTGCTTAACATTGAAAGATTAAAGTAATCAACCCAAAATTAATTATAATTATATAGGGTAAGAAGGTCCGTCAATCCTACTAACCACGTCAAGCGTGGGATTCGTCAGGTCCTGTTTCCCTACAATAAATCTACATATTCAAACAATTTAAATCTTTCGGTCATTTTTTCGCAAAGAAAATTAGCTATAAAGGGGGTTTTATAGATAACCCTATATAAAAAATTACAAGAGCTAAAATTAATGATAATATAACTAATAAAATTATATACGGTCTTTCTTTATTTTCTTTAATTAAAAATAATGATACAAACATTAGCGAACCCAGTATGGCAAATGTCTGATGGGATATTAATAATAAAGAATAGATTGGGGCAATTAAAATAAAATTAAAATCAATTTTTTTATCTTTATAATATAATATTATAAATGTTATCAATATGAATAAGAAAAAAGCAAAAAATTCTGGTATTCTTCCTAGTCTAATATAATTTCCTATAGATGCTGCGT
>ERZ1292629.2190-Hain-H43-01um-R1-2190-length-17066-cov-7_pt1 | contig 12328 bp, 9 predicted proteins | sample MGYA00564399_ERZ1292629 | MGnify/ENA primary metagenome ERZ1292629 (study PRJEB36523, sample SAMEA6512636) | groundwater metagenome | collected 2019-01-08 | study: AquaDiva: Metagenomics assemblies of 32 groundwater samples | reverse complement strand
GGATTACCGGCGAGGTGCAAGGAGTGGGGTATCGGTTTGCTGCAACGCGCGAGGCGGCGCGTTTGGGCCTTGGCGGCTGGGTACAAAATTCGTCCGATGGTTCGGTGGAACTGGAATGCGAGGGCGAGGAGGCGGCGGTGCAGGAGTTTATTGCCTGGTGCAAGCGCGGCTCGTCGGATGCCGCGGTTGACCGCTGTGATGTGACCACCGTTCTGCCGCGCGGCGACACGCTTTTTACGAGTCGGTGAACCATAGACCTTTTGCGCAATAACCTTTTCTCCTGCAACGTCCAGATTTCGGCTGCAAATCGTTCAGGGCTCCTCGAAATATACTCCGTATATTCCTTCGTCGCCCATTCACGATTTTCGCTCGGAATCTGACCGTTTCGGTACGAAAAGTTATTTCGCAAAAGGTCTTATGTCTGATTATGTCCGCTATCGTCTGTACGAAATACTCCCCGGGGCGCTCACCTGGGGCGTTTTGGTATTGGGCGTGGCGTTGTCTTTTGCGAAGCCGCTGTGGGTGATTTATTTCATCATCGTGTTTGACATCTATTGGGTGTATCGGGTGCTGTATTTTTCATTGTTTCTCGTGGTGTCGTGGCGGCGATTACGGCAGACGCTTGCCGTTGATTGGATGGCGCGGCTTCGCGCCATGGCGGGGTGGAGTCAGGCGTATCATCTCGTTTTTCTCCCGATGTACAACGAAGACGTGACAGTGGTTCGGGCGACGTTGCGGCATATCGCGGACGGGACGTATCCCGCCGACCATCTGATGGTGGTGCTTGCCGGTGAAGCGCGCAAGCATGAGCATTTTGCCGCGGTTGCGGCGGCGATACAGCAGGAATTTGGCCAGCGATTTTTTCGTTTTTGGGTGACGGAGCATCCCGCGGATTTGTCCGATGAGGTCCCAGGCAAGGGGTCCAATCTGTATTATGCGGGTCATGCGGTGAAACGGCATATTGATGCGCTCGGCATGCCGTACGAACGGATTATCGTGTCGTCGTTTGATGTGGATACCATTGTGCATCCGCAGTATTTCGCGCATCTCACGCACGAATACCTCGCGCACCCCGACCCTACGCACACCTCTTTTCAGCCGATTGCGCTCTACAACAATAACATGTGGGAATCGCCGTCCGTTTTGCGCATCATGTCATTCGGCACGACGTTCTGGCTCTTGTTTGCGCTCGCGCGGCCGGACACTATCACCACGTTTTCGTCTCACAGCATGAGTTTCAAAGCGCTCGTGGACGTGGGATTTTGGCAGAAGGATGTAGTCTCCGAAGATTCGCGCATTTTTTTGCAGGCGTTTTTGCGGTATCGCGGGCGGTATCGCGTGCATCCGCTGTATGTGCCGGTGTCCATGGACACGGTGCGCGACGATACATGGTGGGTGAGCATCAAAAATCTCTATAAACAGCAGCGGCGCTGGGGATGGGGCGTGGAGCACGTGCCGTATTTGCTGTGGCATTTTCATCGCATGGGCGATGCCATTTCGTGGCGGCTGCGCTTCAAACAGGTGTGGTATCAGTTGGAAGGAAAATTTTCATGGGCGACGACGGCGCTCATTCTGCTGGTGTTCGGGCGCTTGCCGTTGTGGGTCGCGGGCGATGCGGTGCGGCGCACGGCGTTGTTCCAGAATACGCCGCACATTTTGGAGTGGCTCATGGTGATTGCCATGTTCGGCCTCGTGATTTCCATGACGTTGAGTTTAACGCTCTTGCCGCGCGCGCCGCAGCATGTTAAAAAGCATACGATGGTGTTTATGGTGCTCCAGTGGGTATTGTTGCCGGTTTCGCTGATTTTCGTATCCGCGATTCCGGCCATTGATGCGCAAACGCATCTCATGCTGGGGCGGTATCTTGGATTCAACGTTTCTCAAAAGAAACGGGCGTATGCCTAACTTCGTTCACCTCCACACACATTCCCATTACTCCCTTCTGGATGGGCTGACGAAAATTCCAGACCTCGTGCGCGCCGCAAAGGCCCGCGGTTTTTCGGCGCTCGCGCTTACGGATTACGGCTCGCTCTACGGCGCGATTGAGTTTTACGAAACCTGCCGCAAGGAGGGCATCAAGCCGATTATAGGATATGAGGCGTACCTCGCGCCCAACGGCCGATTTTCCAAACAGCCGCACGTGGACGCTCATGCGCCGCATCTCATACTTCTCGCGGAAACCTATGAGGGATACCAAAATCTCATGTGGCTTTCCAGCAGGGGACATCTTGACGGGTTTTATTACAAACCGCGCATAGATAAAGAACTGCTCCGCGAACGCCACGCCGGCATTATCGCGCTTTCAGGGTGTATGGCCGGCGAGCTGGCGCAGGCGGCAAAGAATGATGATACGTTGGAACAAGCGAAACGCGTGGCGCAGGACTATCATGAGCTGTTTGGCGACGGCAATTTTTTTATTGAGCTGCAAGACCATCCGGAACTGGACGGCCAGATGACGGTGAACACAAAACTTGTTCAACTGTCGCGCGAGCTCAACATCCCACTTGTGGTCACGCGCGATGTGCACTACCTCAATCCAGAGGACGCGGAGGCGCAAGATATTTTGACGTGCATCCGCGAAGGCAAAACCGTTGACCAGCCGAATCGGTTTACATTCCGCCACGTTGACCGCTCGCTCTGCGCGGCCGCGGACATCGCGGGCAGGTTTCAGCATGTGCCGGATGCGCTTGAGAATACGGTGAAAATCGCCGAGCGAGTCAGGTGCGAAATCCCGCTCCACCAGTGGCATTTTCCGCCGATTGCGCTTCCGGAAGGCAAAACCGCCGATGATATGTTGCGCGAAGAAGCGCAGCGCGGCATACGGGAAAAACTTACCGTAACGCCGGATATTCAGGAGCGCATGGACTATGAGTTGGATATTATCACCAAAAAGGGATACTCGCCGTATTTTTTGGTGGTGGCCGACCTCATGCGCTATGCGCACGAGCACAACATTGTGGCAACCACGCGCGGTTCGGCGGCCGGTTCGCTCGTGTCATACGCGCTCGGCATCGTCAGCGTGAATCCGCTCTTTTTCCGGTTGCCGTTTGAACGGTTTTTGAACCCGTATCGTCCATCGCCGCCAGATATAGATATGGACTACGCCGATGACCGGCGCGATGAGATGCTTGCGTACGCAACAGAAAAATACGGCGTGGAAAAAGTGGCGCAAATTATTACGTTTGGGACCATGATGGCGCGCGGGAGCGTCCGCGATGCGGGCCGCGCGCTCGGATTTTCATACGGATTTTGCGACCAGGTGGCGAAACTGATTCCCTTCGGCTCGCAAGGATTTGCGATGACGATTGAACGCGCGCTGGGCGAAGAACCGGAGCTCAAAAAATTGTACGAGAGCAACGCCGACGTGAAGCGACTTCTTGAGGTGGCAAAGAAAATTGAAGGATGCGCGCGGCATACGTCCATTCATGCCGCGGGCGTGGTGATTGCGCCGACCGCGCTCACGGATTTTACGCCGATTCAATATGAAACCGGCGGCGAAAAAATTGTGACGCAGTATGAGATGTATTCGGTGGAAGCGGCCGGCCTTTTGAAAATGGATTTTTTGGGCATTCGCAACCTGTCCATTTTGGGGCACGCGGTTGAGTTCGTGGAGAAAACAACGGGCGCGAAGGTGGATATCAACGATTTGCCGTGGGATGACAAGCTGACGTTTGAAATGCTCGCGCGCGGCGAGACCATGGGCGTGTTCCAGCTCGGCGGTTCAGGCATGACGCGCTATCTTAAAGAACTTCGCCCTTCGTCCATTTTTGACATCATGGCGATGGTGGCGCTGTTTCGTCCGGGGCCGATGGAATCCATTCCGGAGTATATTCGCCGCAAGCATAATCCGTCGCTCGTGACGTACCCAGACCCGCGTCTGGAAAAAATTCTTGACCGTTCATACGGCGTTATTACGTATCAGGATGACGTGTTGCTTACCGCGATGGAACTTGCCGGTTACAACTGGGAGGAAGTTGATAAGTTTCGTAAAGCTATCGGCAAGAAAATTCCGGCGGAAATGGCGAAGCAGAAAATTAAATTCTTTCAGGGATGCCGCGACCACGGACAACTTACGGAAGAAAAAATTGAGGAATTGTGGCAGCTCATAGAACCGTTTGCGGCGTATGGGTTTAATAAATGCTTAACAGGGGATACGCGCATTATGGATCCGCGTGACGGGTCATACGCAACACTCGCGGAATTATTTGTGACGCAAAAGAAAGGGGCGGCGGTTGCATTGCAGAAAAATTATAAATTGCACGGCGAACCTCGTTTCTTGGTGATTCAGAACGGTGTCAAATCTATCTATGCGCTCCAGACGCGGTCGGGTCGCCGTATTCGCGCAACCGCCAATCATCCCTTTTTAAAATTTGAAGGGTGGACACGTCTTGATGCGTTGCGCGTAGGGGATAGAATAGCGGTGCCGAGAACATTACCTACACCCAAAGGTCTTGATATTGACCCGCGAACATTGCGTGTTCTCGGTTATCTTATTGCAGAAGGTAATTTGTGTCATCCGCACGGTGTGTATTTTTATTCAACACGTGATGATGAGATAGAGGATTTTATCCGTGCGGTACAGGTATTTTCTAATGTCCGCGTAACGGTAGATCGCTCTAAAAGCGCGGCGTCAGTGTATGTTGGTCAAGTGGATCAAAAAAAGGGGAACGAACTCATGCGGTGGTTAAAACAACTCGGTCTTTTTGGTAAAAAGGCAACAGAAAAAAAATTGCCCGCATCGGTGTATCAGTTAAATCAGGATGAATTGAGCCATCTGATTGCGGCACTTTGGCAAGGCGACGGCAGCGTACAAAACGATGCCTACGGCCAAATTTTTTATGCTACGAGTTCTCCCGAGCTTGCGGGGCAACTCCAGCATCTCTTACTTCGGCTTTCTATTCTTTCAACGATTCACCACACCCGATTTAACTATCGTGGCGGGTATAAGTACGGTTATAGAATTACCGTGTCGCAAAAAGATATGGTGGAGCAATTTGCACGTACCGTCGGCAGGTATTTATTGAAAGAAAAGAAAGTGGCTCTTGGTGCCATTCTTTTACGATTAGAAAAAATTTATGCGGGTCGGCGCGGTGTGATTGCGCGAGGCACTAAAGATACCATACCGATTGCTGTGCAAATGGTTGTGCGCCAAGAAATGGTTGCGCAAGGATTTTCGCTGGGGCGGATGATACGCGAAAGCGGACTTGCCGAGAGATTGTTTCATGATGACCTGCGTCGGATTGGATTCACGCGTCCGGTATTGAAAATAATAGGCGAGGTGATGAGGTCAAATCGGATTCAAGAAATTGCAGGAAGCGATGTGTATTGGGATGAGATTGTTTCAATCACGCCGGCAGGCAAAGAAATGACATATAATCTTGAGGTTCCTGGTAGTCATAATTTTGTTGCCAACGATATTATTGTGCACAATTCTCACGCCGCAAGCTACGCGGTGGTGGCGCATCAAACCGCGTATCTCAAGGCGCATTATCCGGTGCAATTCATGACCGCCATTTTGACGGCCGAGGCGGGGGACATGGATAAAGTGGCGGCGATTGCGCATGAGTGCGAACGCATGGGCATTGCCGTGCTGCCGCCGGATGTGAACGAAAGTTTCAGAGATTTCGCCATGATTCCCGTGGCGGAAAACGAACAGCCGCGCATTCGGTTCGGATTGAACGCCATCAAAAATCTCGGCGCGCACATCGCGGATGTCATCTATCGCGAACGCAAGGAGCGCGGGCAATATACGTCTCTGGATAATTTTCTGCTGCGCATTCAGGACAAGGATTTGAATAAGAAATCATTGGAAAGTTTAATCAAATGCGGCGCGATGGGCAGTTTTGGCCATGACCGCGGTATGCTATTGGCGAATACTGATACCATTTTGTCGTTTCACAAGGCGGTGCAAGACGAGGAAAAGCAAAATCAGCATTCGCTGTTCGGCGAGGGAGCGGCGGCACAGCCGAAATTGACGCTCGCGGAGGCGCCGCCGGCCGCGCCGGAAGATACGCTTGCATGGGAAAAGGAATTGCTCGGGTTATATGTGTCCGCGCATCCGTTTGATGCCATCGCGCGTGTGATGGAGGGAGCGCTGACGCCGGTTTCGCAGGTTGCGGAAACCGGAGCGGGGCAGTGGGTGATTATCGGCGGCGTGCTCGCAAAAGCGGAGCGGAAGATTACGAAAAAAGGCGACGTGATGTTGTTTGTGACGCTGGAGGACAAGAGCGGCGCGGCGGAGATGCTCGTGTTTCCGCGGCTGTATCAGCAGAGCGCGGATGCGTGGAAAGAGGGCGCGATGCTGTGCGTGATGGCAAAAACGTCAAAAGAAGAAGGCGACAACAAATTGTTTGCGGAAAAAGTGTATCCGGTGAGCGTGGAAACCGCGCCAGCGCTTGCAACGTCATTGCGAGGAGCCGCGCCGCGCGGCGACGAAGCAATCCAACCACGTCATCCTGGAGCTTCGCGAAGCGAAGCGATAGGATCCAGCCAGTACAACACCGCCCACGAAATCCACATCTCCATCACCGGCTCGCTCGGCGACAAACGCGACAAACTCCGCGCGCTGTTTGAGCAAAATCCGGGAACACAGCAAGTTTGTTTTGATATTCACGAAAACGGCGCAACCAAACAAGTCAAAACGCGATATTTTGTGGAGTGGGAGAAGATTGAGAGTGAGGTGGGGGATGTACTCTCTACAACTCCCGCAACCCTGCCTCCGTAAACCGATACCACCCTCGCCGCAGTATCGGCATATCGCGTTGGTGGATTTCCAACGCCACTTCGGGAAGCGTAATAATGGTCGGAGATTCAATGCAAAAATCCAGCGCGAAGGCCTCGCCGTTTGACGAATAGATGAACGGCGAGCTCCCGACGCCGCACGGCTCAACCTGCGTGTCTGGAATGAAAGAAAAACAGGCCGCATCCTTGCCGCACTGCTCCCACGGCACCTGTTTAATCGCGCCGGTCACGCCTTCGTGCGCGGTGAGCGCGGCAGTGGTCCCGTCGGACAGCACAATTCCCAGCTGCGCGGGATGAACACCAGATGTGTTCAACGGACTCGGTGTCGGCGGAAACGAGCCGGTTTCGCGTTTCCACGTCACCAAAATATCCAAATATCGTTTCGCCAAAATCTGGCGATACAAATCGCGGAGCGTGGTGTCCATCGTGCGATTCATGCGCGCCGCTGTTTCAAATTTCGCAACGCGGAAACGGTCTTCTTCCGTGCCGAGCGGCGGCAGGTCAAGTTCAGTCAAACGCGTCCGTTCGTGTACTTCGGGTCCGATTTCGTATTGCGAAAAAGCAAATTCGTCAACATCAAAAACATAGCGATTCCACGTTGGGCCGAACAGCCGCGCGGCGATGGCCTCGTTTCTGATAGGCCGCAGCAGGCGGCCGAGCGTTGCCACATACACAATGGGGGATTGCGGCATTTTGAGCAACGAACCCGGCGCCGGCAGCACGTTGCCGTGCGAGGTGGTGTTTTCAATCGCCTCGTCGCGAAAATGGCGCACCGGCACAAAATTGCCGAACCACGTGCGATAAATTCGCTCGTTGGCGAACAAGAACCGTTCGCCCACGAGGGTTTTATTCACCACCGTGCCGTGTATGAGATACACCCCCGGCCCGCTGCCTTTCGCAAGAAACACCGGCGTTTTGGTAAGTCCGATGCCTTCCGCAATTTCCGGATGCGCTTCAAGCACGCGGTAGAGGAGCGAAATTTTTCCGCCGCCGAACACGTCCGGTTGCGGTTGCTGAATGAGTTGTGCGTGCGCAATCGGCGCCATCAACAAAGACAGCAGGAGCGTGCCTGTCATTATGCAATGCGCCAGTTTGGGTCTGCGGTGATTTTTTTCCATGAGGTGAAGTCCTTTCGTTTTGCGTGAAAATATCCGGCAACGGCAATCATCGGCGCGTTGTCAACAGTAGCAAAAAGCGGCGGAAGGGTCAACGCGCCTTCGGGATAGTCTGTGGATACCGAAGCGGCGAGGGCGGCGCGCAATTTTGTGTTCGCTGCCACCCCGCCACCTAACATGACGGATTTCGGTTTGTATTCTTTCGCGGCGCGAATTGTCTTTGCAACGAGCACATCCACGATGGCTTGTTCAAACGAGGCAGAGACATCTGCGATGGAGTACCGTTTGTGTTCACGCAACCAATACAGCGCCGCGGTTTTCAAACCGGCGAAGGAGAAGTCATAATCGTCTGAATGAATCATCGGACGAGGGAATGCGATGGCCGCCGGATTTCCGCCTTTAGCAGCCTCTGAAATTTTCGGTCCGCCCGGATACTCAAAGCCAAGCAGTTTGCCGACCTTGTCAAAACATTCGCCTGCGGCATCATCGCGCGTTTTGCCGATGAGTTTATAGTTTCCGTGGTCGCGCATCAGAATGAGCTCCGTATGTCCGCCTGAAACGATAAGCGCAAGCGCCGGAAATGCAATATTTTTTTTGGACGCGAGCCAGTTTCCGTAGACGTGCCCTTCTATGTGATTCACCGCGACAAGTGGCACGTTCCAGGCATAGGAAAGCGTTGCCGCCGTCTGCACGCCAACCATAAGCGCAGTGATAAGACCGGGGCCGGCGGTCACGGCGATGACATCGGGCTGTTCACCATCTAACGCCTCCTCCACTAACGGCATCACCAGCTCCGCATGCGCTCGCGCCGCCACTTCCGGCACGATGCCGCCATACTGTTTATGCAGGTCAATCTGCGAACTTCGTCGTTCGCGCATAACCGTAAAACGGCCGCGTTTTGCCTCAACCAACGCGGTCGCCGTGTCGTCGCAACTCGTTTCAATGCCGAGAATCTTCATGGAACGAAAAATATATCATTTCATCACCAGTATAGCAAGGATGCCGCGATGGTGGACAGCCTGTGGATGACCCACTTGCTTTATTTTACGCAGAGGGGTACGCTGGATATAGACTATCTTATAATTATTCACTCTCTGCCATTCCAGAGTCCCAAACGGCGCGCGGCCGCGGGGCGACAGAATGGCCCAAGAATATGGTACGAAAAGCCAATCCGGCGCTCCTTAAGCCGTTGCAACCATCGGCGCAACTCGCGGCAATTGTGGGGTCAGCACCGCTCCCACGTGGTCAGGTGGTGAAACAGCTCTGGGCGTATATTAAGAAGAATAATTTGCAGAACCCAGCAAATAAACGGAACATCATCGCCGATGACAAACTGCGTCCGGTGTTCGGCGGAAAGAGCGAAGTGAACATGTTTGAGATGACGAAGCTGGTATCGCAACATCTGTCGTAATTAGGCCCGACACATTGAAGGGCTTTAATCATATGGACACGATGGGATACTGCGTCAAATGTCGCGACAAGCGCGCGATGAAAGACGCGCAAGAAGTGACGATGCCCGGCAAAGGCGGCTCAACCCGCCACGCCATGAAAGGCAGCTGCTCAACCTGCAGCACGGGCATGTACAAAATTTTGCCGAAGGCGGCATAACACGATGCAAAAAAGAAAACCCCGACATGTCGGGGTTTTCTTTTTTGCAGTGTTTGACAGGTCTTGTGATGTGGAATATGCTTGAGTTACATGAGTAGACGTTTATTGGCATCGCATGAATATTCTTTCACGGTACTCTATGAGCCGATTGGCAAGAGTGGTTTTCAGGTTACTGTTCCATCATTGCCGGGTTTAGTAACATATGGCAGAACGTTTGATGAAGCGCGTACGATGGCACGCGATGCCATCCGATGTCATGTCGGAGGATTGCAAAGAGATGAAGAAACGATTCCAGATGAACAATCTATTATCCAGGAACATGTAACGGTTCACGTGTAAGGTGATATGGGTAAATTACCGGCTCTCAAGCCGAAGGTTGTGTTGAAAGTATTAATGAGAGTCGGTTTTTATATTCACTGTCAGAAAGGTAGCCATGCGCAGTTGCGTCATCCAGTGCATACACAACTTCGGATTACTATTCCTATGCATAGCAATTTTGATTTGCCGCCGCAAATAGTTCATTCCATTTTGAAACAGGCCGGGTTGTCACGGGATGAATTTTTACGATGGTTGTGACCACAGAAAAGCCGGCGCCGGTAGAGCGCGCGCCGGCAGGGGCCAGGGCGCGCAGCTACCTGCGCCGGCATTGCGCTCTACCGCTCCGCCAGCACACCGGCTTGCCGCCGGTCAGGGTAGGAGAACGCTCGTTCAGTAGTATAGCAATTCCATTCAAAATAAAAAATCGCCAGGACGCGGGTGAACCCACATCCTGGCGAACGAACCTACTGCGCGAACGGTCTGCAGACGCGCGCCTTGAGTTCCATGAATCGGAGGTGCAGCGTCCGGTGAGTCGGCGGCAGGGCATCCACCGTCACCTTCGGCCGCGTCACGCCGACCATCTTTTCCGTCTCTGGACAGGTGAGTGGTTCGAGCCGCCGCTGGTAGTAGCGAATGAACGCCTCGTGTGCGTGCCGATTTTTTTCCGCTTCCACCGCCGCTAGTGCTGACCGTTCATGCTCGCGGCGCGACGCCTCTCTGGCGTTGTACCGCCCTCTGATGCTATCACGGATGAGGGCCACGGAGAGCATGAGCGCGACACACGTCCCGGCGATGACCGCGAGGAAGACCATGAAGAATGCAGGTCCGACGTTCCACGGCCCGATGCCGCCCCACCGTCGCCAGGCGAACCACGCCATCGCGGCGTAGGCCACCCAAAAGAGCGGCGTGGCGGACAGGAAGAAGAGCGTTGAACGCGGCTTCTCATCTCTCGTGACCTGCGTCCAGTACCCGCGTGAATCCCGGAGTCGGTACTTCTGGTCTCCATCTACTTCACTGAGAATCATGGCGAACGGATGCCAGATTGGAGAAAGCGCGATGTAGCGGCGTCCAATGAGCGCCAGAGTCAGTGCGCATACGGTGCGTACGATTCCCTGGAACAAGCACCAGAGGAGCATCGGTAGCCACTTGATGCCGAACGCCCACAGGAATCGGTTTCGGAACTGGCACTCGTCCCGTGGTTTGCCGTTGCACCACAGGTTCACGTACCACGCGAGCCATGCTGGCGGCTTTTTGGCAAAGAACCGAGCGTCTACCAAGACGCGGAGTTCTGCTACGTGGTCCAGGCATTTGATGCCCCACGGAAACTCTTTGCCTCCGATGAATTCCTCCCCGTTGATGAGGCGACTGCGGTAGCCGCCACCAACTTTTTCCAAAAAACACGCGTATAGCGAAGTCCAACGTGCGGTGTCGGTGGACATATCGGTTGCCCACACTACCATCGCGTAAACGCGATACGCGCCGGCTCTCGGGAACATCACGCGGTCCATGCCGCGGTCAAGCGGCAGAAGCATGTGCTCCAGTTCCTCAAGTCGGTGACCGAGTTCCGCGTCTGGATTTTCCCGCGCCACCACGACTAGGAGATGCGGGTCGTGCGCCTCCCGTCCCTGCAGTTTCGCAAGCGCTTCCTTTGACAGACACCACCGAACCGGCATGTTGGCATCCGCGCCGTCGGTTCTCTCCACCGTCAGCCGGAAGAGCGGCGGCTTACCGCCAACGGGTTCGTCCGTGTCGCACCCGGGCGCTGGGGCGTCCGTCCCCGCTGGTCGCTTCGCTATCAGTACCTGCTCCCCGTGCGGTTCCCTGCGAGTCGCACCGTTCCTACCCTTTCCCATGGTCCTCCTCCTTGTTTTTGCGTTTCGAAAGCCAGTACTAATTTAGCAAATACAATGACTTTTGTCAACTTGTGACCCCACCGGGAGTTGAACCCGACTTTTTGGGATGAAAACCCAATGTCCTAGCCGATAGACGATGGGGCCTGGTTGAATGAATATAGGATACGCTATTTTTTGTGCATTGTCAATTGTGGTATACTAGTACCATCTCATTCTCCTTACTTCATGCGTATGCCAAACGACCCATTGCTCGCCGAAAATATCATCACCACGCTCGGGCTGCAGGATATGCCGGATGATGAAAAAGCGAAGTTGGTTGACCGCGTGCTTGATGTGGTGCAGAAACGCATTATGTTGCGGCTGACGGAATTGCTTGCCACCGAGGACGATGCGGTGGTGAGCGAACTCGCAAACGACCCGCCGCGCCTGTTCGCGTTTTTACAAACTAAAGTGCCAAATTTTAATGCTATTCTTGAGGAGGAAATTGTGGGCGTGAAAAAGGAGCTGCTTACAAGCGCCCAGCCATCTTCGTAATATGCCACACGGTGCAGAAGAGCCCCTTGATGAGCAGGACGATGAGGAGGGGCGAGCAAAAACAGAGCCGGAGTTGCGCGTTATACCTGGAGGAAAGGACGCGGGTTTTTATTTGCCGGACGAACCGGATTTGAGCGAGGAAGCGGTGGCGCGCGCGCA
>ERZ1292629.3392-Hain-H43-01um-R1-3392-length-12329-cov-6_pt1 | contig 12329 bp, 11 predicted proteins | sample MGYA00564399_ERZ1292629 | MGnify/ENA primary metagenome ERZ1292629 (study PRJEB36523, sample SAMEA6512636) | groundwater metagenome | collected 2019-01-08 | study: AquaDiva: Metagenomics assemblies of 32 groundwater samples | reverse complement strand
GGTTTATAAAATTGGCCAGCTAATTCGCCCGGGTTTATCATATGGCAGTTGCCAACTTTCTCGTCCCAAGGTTTGTGCGTATGCCCATAAAAAACCAAGTCATATTTTCCGCTTTGCGCTAATTTTTTTGCGGCGTCCGGATAATGAGTAACTGCAATTTTATTTTTATCAATTTCTGTCTCTAAAAGAGCTTGGCTTATTTTAACTCTTGGAATTTTATTGTATTCATCAATCAAAATTTTAAAATCTTCATCCATATTGCCAAACACGCCAAAAAAATCCCCCTTAAAATCCGCCAGTGACTCTTTCAAGCTTTCCGGCATTCCAATATCCCCGCAATGCAAAATTATCTGGATTTTTTCTTTATTCAGCCAATCAACTGCTTTCCTAAAATTGGCAACATTCCCATGCGTATCTGAAACAATCGCAATTTTCATAATAAACCTTTAATTTCTAGTTCAAATCTCTTAAAAAAATTAACCATATAGTCGTGCCTTTCTTTAGCAATTTTTTTTCCTGTCTTAGTCAGCATTTTTAACTTCACTTTTCTCAATTTAAAATAATATTCCAGTAAAGCCGAATCTTCTCCTGTAAAACTGAAATCTCTGGCGTTTTTTACTAATTTTTTTTCGTTTCCAGTATACAAGCAGTTAGACCCAGATGAGCCGGCGAACAAAAAACTTCTGCCAATTCCCACAGCCCCGATTGAATCTAATTTATCTGCATCAAATAAAATTTTAGCTTCGATTGTGCTGGGCTTGTGATTGTTTCTGTATCTGTGTGATAAAATACAATGCAAAATATTTTGTTTTATTTCTTTACCTAAATCATATTTTTCTAAAATTTTTTCTGCTAAATCAACTCCTTTTTCAGCGTGGCAAATTCTACCCTTGCTTTGCATCTCTTCTTTTCTCCCAACATCGTGCAAATATGCCGCCAATTTTATAACACCAACATTTGCTTTTTCTTTTTTTGCAATCTTTAAAGCTAAATTATAAGCTCGCTCCACATGGCTCCAATCATGGCAGCCAAAAGCCCCAACAAAAAATCCCTTGGCTTTTTCTTTCACTTCTTCAATCACCTTTTTGCTTATCTTCATAAAAAATTAAATACAGACCATCTAACATTCTATAGAACATTAGAATATTTATATCTTAGATATAATGTTAATCGCTGAACGATTTCATAAAAGTTATAAATTTTTTACCGTAAGGGGATATTGAATGCCCGACCATTCTGCCAATGTATTTTTTGTTAAGCAAACCGGCCTGAACTAATTTCTGCGCGTGCTGACACGCGTTTTTAATATCACAATTTATTGATTCAGCAATTTTTTTTAAGGAAATATTGGGTGCCCTTGAGACTAAAAGTAAAATTTCAACTCTTCTGTGGTTAGACACGCCCTTAAAATATCTTTCGAGTTGTTTTACAGTTTTCATGCTTTTTATTTTATTATATAACATTCTAATATTCTATAGAATATTAGAATATAATAAAACCAACTAAGATTCTTCAAGAATTATTTTTTTATTAAATTTCCCGCGCTCTTCTGCTTTTTTGTCTTTTACTTTTTGCAATTCGTTTTTACCAAATTTTTTGAAGTCACATACCGCATCAAAAACTTCCAAAATATCCGCCATTTCTTCAATGGTTTCAGTTTGTAAAAATTCGCTCACTTCTTCCTGTAATTTTTCTTTTAATTTCTGCCAATACTCGCTATCGTCGGCAATATGAGTTAGCGGCTTCCCGCCCTTGCTTTTTATATACTCTGGAATTTTATCTCGGACTAATTTGTTATACTTTGTTGTCATAAAGTTCTTTGTTTTCTAAATGTATCAACGCCATAATTATTGATTGCTTTGTGTATTCTTTCCTGACTAATCTGCCTTTTGTTAAAACTCCAATTATTCCTTCTTCCTCGCCTATCTTTGCTTTCGTAGTAAAACCAAGATCTCTGTATGCATCGCTCAATTCTGCATTGTTTTTAAAAACATAATCTGTAACTTTTATTGGATATTCAAAAGCTGAAGACAATCCCAAGTGAAAATTTTTTCCGTCATAAATTGCGCATGCAGTAACGTCCATAAATCCAGTTTTTGTTTCTGGAACTTTCATTAGTCCAGATTCTAATCCAACGCTATAGTCGCAATCAATAAAAGAATTTTTTGCTCTTTTCATCGCCCCGTCCACCGTTTCCTCTAAAGATTTTGGCTGATGCGAAACCCCCGAGTCGACATCTTTACAAATAACTTCTGCGTTTAAAAAATCGGGGTATTCTTTTAATATCTCTTTCAATGCGTCAATTTTTACTTTATTTTTTGACCCAATATTAATTTTCATGTTATTTGCCAGCGACGCACTGATTAAAAATATTTACCTGGTTATTAAAACGAGAGATAAGGATTTTTACGGCTTCTGCTAAAGAGTTATAACTTTCAACTAATTGATTATAATCATCTATCATCTGGCTGTAAGGCGCAGACCTTGGATTTGTATTATTAATTTCTGTTTTTTTCTCGTCAATTTGCAGTGATAAAACATCCAGCTGATTTTTTTCTGAATTAATTTCGTTTTTTAAGCTTGAACTTGGTTCCTCGCAGGCAGACAAAGGCAACCCGAATTCCTGAACTCCAATCCAAACAGATTCTCCCTTGTAAGCACCTTTAATCACCGCAACCCCAATTTCTGTATATCTGTTGTTTAAAATGTTTGCTCTGTGCCCCGGGCTGTTCATCCAATTTTGGACAACCTCTTTTTCCGATGAAAAATTCCCCAAAATTAAATTTTCACCTTCAATAATATAATCATACCCATAACTTTGCACTAATTTCTCAGGACCAACTCCCAATGGCGAGATATGCTCAAAATATTGATTCAAAAACATATCGTTTGCCTTGGCTGCGGCCGCCGCGTCAAGTTTTGTATTTTCTTTTAACGCCGGTAAATTTCCGTTGGCCTCTCTTTGTAAATTTGTTTCTGCAGTAATTTTGCTTTGCAATAAAACAACTTTTTTTTCAGTTCCTCCGATTTTTAAAGGCGGCGGAGTAAATATTTCTTTTCCAACTTGCGAAAGCGTCTGCCCAACTTCTGTTTTCTGAAAATCCTGAACCTGCTTATTAAAATTATTATAAAACTTCACGGCATCGTCCTTAAAATAAATCCCTGCTCCAAACGCCGCAATCACCAAAACAAAAATTACTATTTTAGATACTTTCATTTTTTCTCCGCATTAACTTTTGGTGTTCTTCTGCGTTCAACATACCGCATTTTTTCCATTTTTTACCGGAACCGCAAGGACATGGCGAATTTCGACCAACTTCCTCTTTTCTTGATTCAACGGCGCGCGATTGCGGCATTGGTTTTTGCGGCTGGGACATGCCGGCTTTTAAAATATTTTCTGCGATATTTGCGTCAATAGTTGATAATAGTTGCCCGAATGCTTTATGGCCTTCGTTTTTATATTCAACCAATGGATCTCTGCCAGCGTAAGCCCGCAATCTTACAGAATCTCTGACATGATCCATATAAGACAAATGTTCCTGCCAAAGCATATCTAAAACTCTTAAGCAGACGAACTTTTCTATCTGCCTCATGTTTTCTTCTCCGACTTCTTCTTCTTTCTTTAAATAATCCTCCTCTTTATAATCAGCTTTCTTAATAATATCTAAAATATAATCCCGAAAATCGTTTACGTTTTTTGAATTTTGATCATTTGGATTTTCATTGGTAATTGGAAATTGGAAATTGGAAATTTTAAGAAACGTCTTGCGTTTCTTGTATATTATTTCCCTGTGTTTATTTAATACATCATCGTATTCCAACAAGTGATGTCTTGCGTCAAAATTAAATCCCTCAATTTTTTCCTGCGCCGACTCAATTGCTCCTGAGATCATTCCTGCCTGTATCGGCTCGTCTTCTGGAATTTTTAGAGCTGTCATCAATGACTTTATTCTGTCTCCGCCAAAAATGCGCATTAAATCATCTTCTAAAGAAACAAAAAATTGCGTGGTTCCCGGATCTCCCTGCCTGCCCGACCTTCCACGCAGCTGGTTGTCAATTCTTCTGGCATCATGCCTTTCAGTGCCAATTACATGCAACCCCCCGACTTCGCAAACTGCATTTGCTTCGGCAAGCAAGGGCGGATTTCCGCCTAAAATAATATCAACGCCTCTGCCTGCCATATTTGTGGCAATTGTCACAGCTCCCTTTTTTCCTGCCTGGGCAATAATTTCTCCCTCCCTTTCGTGATTTTTTGCATTTAAAATATTATGCGGAATTCCGTGGGTCTGCAATAATTTTCCCAAGTATTCATTTCTTTCAACAGACCTTGTGCCAACTAAAATCGGCTGGCCTTTTTTATGCAATTCCTCAATTTCTTTTACAACTGCTGTAAACTTTCCATTTTCTGTTTTAAAAACTTTGTCAGCAAAATCGCGCCTTATCATAGCTTTATTCGGCGGAATTGCAAAAACATCTAATTTATAAACTTTATCAAATTCTTCAGCAGAAGTTAAAGCGGTTCCGGTCATGCCGGACAACTTTTTATACATCCTGAAATAATTCTGGAAAGTAATTGTTGCCATAGTTATTGATTCTGGCTGAACCCGCACCCCCTCTTTGGCCTCCACTGCCTGATGAAGTCCCGAGGACCACCTGCGCCCCGGAAGAATTCTGCCGGTGAATTCATCAATAATTAAAATTTCTTTGTTTTTGACAGTATAGTCCCTGTCTTTTAAAAATAATGCTTTGGCTTTTAATGCCGATTCCAATTGATGAGTTGTAATAATGTCGTTGTCCAACCAAGGGTCAAATCCCAATTTTTTTACAACTTTATTCTGGCCTTGCTCTGTAAAGTTGACAGATTTTGCTTTTTCATCAATTTCATAATCTGAATCTTCTTGCCCTGAGCCTGCCGAAGGGTTTGGCTTCAAATCAGCCACAACTTTTGCAAAGTTATAATATTTTTCTGTTGCTTCTTCGGCCTGGCCGGAAATAATTAACGGGACGCGGGCTTCATCAATTAAAATTGAATCAACTTCGTCAACAACAGCAAAATTAAACCCTCTCTGAACTTCTTGATTTTTTTCATACACCATATTATCCCTTAGATAGTCAAAACCAAATTCATTATTGGTTCCATAAGTAATGTCTGCCGCGTACGCCTCTCTTCTTGAAACCGGCTTTAAAAATTCCTGCACCACTTTAAAACTTCCCAAAACATCCCTCTCTTTATCCAATTCTTTTTCGCTTTTTGATTTTTGAGCATTCAAATTTTGATTAGAAATTAGAAATTGGGAATTAGAAATTTTATATCCTGAATCATATATATAGCCATTCTCATTTGTGATACACCCTACGCTCAGTCCAAGCAGGTCATAAATTTGCCCCATCCAAACCATGTCTCTTTTTGCCAAATAATCATTTACAGTCACAATATGAACTCCTTTTCCCTCAAGAGCATTCAAGTACGCTGGCAATGTTGCCGCCAATGTTTTTCCTTCGCCGGTTTTCATCTCGGCAATTTTTCCTTGATGCAAGACAATTCCGCCGATCATTTGGCAATCAAAATGGCGCTGATTTAAAGTTCTCTTAGCAGCTTCTCTGGCCAGAGCAAAAGCCTCTGGCATAATATCATCCAAAGATCCCCCCACGCTAATTTCCTCTTTAAAATCTTTTGTTTTTTCTTTTAATTGCTCGGCAGAAAATTTCTCAAACTCCTGCTCAAAAGAATTTATTTTTTCAACAACTGGTTGAAGGCTTTTTATAAATTTTTCATTAGAGTCCCCAAAAATTTTAGTTAAAATTGACATATTTTATAATATTATACGAAAAACCGCATTTATTCAATGTGGTTTTAATATATTTAGATTAAAATCACGAAACAAATATGGCTGCGGCCACCACTGTTGTCCAAAGCCCGTCTTTGTTTGCCTGGGCTGATTGAGTTACGTTTGTAGTGTTAACTATTTTTCCTGAAAGCTTATAAACCTTTTCTCTTTCATCCCAGGCAGTATCAGGATCAAATTCTATGCCCAAAGTTGTTGCCAGCATTGTGGCTGCCAAGTCCTCCGCGCAATCTGCCGCCTTTTCATCTGTTTCGCCGAAAGGATGGTGCTCTGACAAATATCCGTATTGTTGCTCTTTGTCAGCTGGCACAGCGCAGCCGATTGAAACTGCAATCAACCTGTTTGGCTCGTTTGTGCAGTTTCTCGCCATAACACAATGCACTATTTCTCCGGCTTTTAATATTTCGAGCCCTTTTTCCTTTGTAATTCTCTGGCATCCCGGAGGCAAAATACTGGAAACTGTAACTAAATTAAATTTTTCAATGCCAGCATCCCTTAAAGCCATTTCAAAAGACATCAATTGCTGCTTTGCAACGCCCGCACCTTTTGTAAAAAACATTTTTGTCGGTATCATGATAAAATTTTTACTTTTAAATTTTAAATAATTTTATAGAATAATATTTTTTGTTTTTCTTCGCTGTCTGCGGTTTTTATCAATATTTTTAAATTTATATTTTTCAATCTCTAATCTCAGCTCGTCTTTTGCTTTTATAATGGCTTTCTGCAAATCATCTGCTCTTGCCCGCGAAATAATCTCTCTCCCCGGCAGATAAACTCCGGATTTTACGCGAAAAATTTCTCCTTTTCTATGATGCATTGTCTCTTTTTCCACTTCAACAAAAACTTCCGCCAAAGTTTTGCCTATTTTATCTTCGCGTTTTAATATGTTAATAAACTTTTTTAATCCGTAAAATTTATTTTCAATAAAATTATTCAGCGATTCAGTTAGTTCCAAATTTTTTGTTTTAATAATTATCTTCATGGTTTTCTAAAGCCGACTAATTGCACTTCTGTTTCCAAATCTATGCCGAAGATTTTTTTGACTTTTCTTTTTGCCAGATTAATAAGCGCCAGTACATCTTTTGCCTTTGCCCCACCGAGATTTATTATAAAATTAGCATGTTTATCTGAAATCTGAGCTTTGCCTATTTTTTTTCCGGCCAAACCGCATTTTGAGATTAAATATCCTGAGGATATAACTCCTTTTTTATTATACTCATTTAATTCTGGAAATCTCATTAATAATTTTCTATTTTTGATTATAGTTTCAGGGTTAACAAATGCGGAACCGGCAGAAGGGAAGCTTATTGGGTGCCGATTTTCTCTATAAGCTATGTTCTCTTTTATCTGTTTTTTTGCTATATTCGGATTATTTTTCTTAAATTCTAAAACAGCAGAAATTATTACTAAATTTTTGTTCTTTTTGAAAATGCTATTTTTTAAGGAAAACTGGCATTGTTTTTTTGAAAAACTTTTTACCTTTAACGTTTTTATATCTATAGCTTCAACGCTTTTTATTATGTCAGACATTTTCTCGCCAAATGCCTGAGCGTGGCCATATATGGAACCTCCAACTGTGGCGCCCGGAATACCGGCCGCCCATTCTAACCCAGAAAGCCCTTTTCCAGCTGATAAATGAGCCAATTTAGTCAAATCAGCGCCAGCCCCCGCAATTGCTCTGTTGCCTTGGATTTTTATATCTAAAATATCTATCTTAATAACCAACCCATTAAATCCTTTATCGGAAATTAGAAGATTGCTTCCGCCTCCTAAAATAAAAATCGGCAATTTCAATTCTTCAGCCAATTTTACGGCTTTTACTAAATCTTCTTTATTTTTTGCAACAAAAAAATATTTAGCGGGCCCGCCAATTTTATAAGTAGTATAATCTTTCAGCAAAACATTTCTTTTAACCGTAGAAAGCGCTTCAAATAAATTTTCCATGCTATGCCCCAGTTAAAATCTGATTTATTTTTGTCCTTGTGCTTTCGCCGACATATCCTGTACCCCTTAAAAGACCCAGCGGAGTTAAAATGTCCAGCGCGTATTTTTCCTGAAATCTTATTACTGCCTGTTTAGTCAAATTACCGAAATTTCCGGTCACAAGACCTTCAGAATAAATATCTGTTCCTTGATTTTTCAAAAATTCCTGCAAGCATTTCACATCGCTGTTATTCTGCATTCCAAAATAAAGATTAAAATCTAATTGAGAACAGAAATCCTGTCCGTTTGAATTATTTTTTTGGCCCTGAATCCGCGCTATTTCTTGTTTTAAAGCGGCAATTCTCTCTAAAAGTTGCCTAATTAAATCCTGGTCGCCAACTGGAGCAGAACCCATAACTTCCACTTTGTAATTAAATGGATAAGTCGGCTCTAAACCATCGGACTGATAGGTTGGCGATTGCAAAGAGGGAATAATGATTAGAGATTTATAATCTGAGCCAAATTTATTTATATCAATTTCACCTTTTTCGTTTTTATCCAATACCAAAAATTTTACCGCGTAGCTTCCGGTTGAATCCTCTATAACATAAGGCACATTGAAGTTGAGCCCCTTCAAGCTTGAAAAATCTAATTTTAAATCCCCATTGCCTCCTATAAATTTTAGCCAATTTCCAGTCCAATTTTTCGTAACATTGGTTACAGACAAGGAAACATTGCCGGTCAAAGGCAAAAAATTAAGCAGGGGTGCCAGCCTGAAATTTTTTAAATTCTGGTTTAAGTAACAATATTTTCGGGCAATAGAACATTTATTCAAAACAACGGCTACTGTCCAGTTGGTAAAAATCTGCCCAAAATTTTCTTTATATTCTGATTTTTGCAAAGCATAATTTAAACTATCTACGCCAACATATTTTGATTTCAACGAGTCTATTAATATATTTATTCCGTAGTGATCCATTAAATAATGCATAAATAAGCTCGAGCTTGCATAGTCATATTTTGCGCCCCTCCATTCGGTTATAGAATCTGATGGATTTTCTATAAAATCCTTGACTCTTTGCTGTAAATTCGAACCCTCATAATTTGTGTCATATCCTAAAATTGTGGAACTGTAATCAGCTCTTGCTTCATTTAACCATGTGTCATCTTCAACCCCAAAAATTTTATTTTTTTGGTTAAAGGTTATTAAGTGCACGAATTCATGGGCTAAAAACATTTTCAACCGCGGATCGTCAATACGGTCTAAAGACAAATAAATCATTTCTCTTTCGTTGGAATCTGGCAACTGAAGTTTTACATATTCATCGGTTGTGCGGAAATAACCTCCTTCTGCTGAATTCATCGCCTCGAATAAAACAGTGATTTTATTATCGCCGTCCACCCCCGGCTTCCATTCAGATCCGAAAACAGAAGTTAAAATCGGATAAATTTTATTATCAAATTCAGATGATAAATTATCCAAGTAAGCTAAAATTTCTGCTTGCTTTGCCTGAGGCTGCAAATTCCACCATGGCTTTTCAATATAAAAATAAAGATTATTTGAAGTTTTAACCAAAGTAGCTGTTATTTGAGTCCTGGCTGACGCGTCAAAATTTTTATCCACGTTAAAGTTGGCTGTCTCGCCATTGCTGACAGCATTGGCATTTGCAGACAAAAATAAAAAAACAAATGTTATAACGGCAAAAACAATTTTTTTCAGAATTTTTAAAATTTGCATAATAAATAATTATTCCATATTAGCACAGAATCAAATTTAAAAAAATTACTATTTTATATTATTGTAATAAGGCAACGCTTCCTTAAAAATATTTTCAATCTGCTCTTTATTATTTTCACTTGCGGCAATTTCTAATTTCTTTAATCGGTCTTGCAGGACTTGCGGGTCTGTTTCAGATAACTTTGCCATAAATATCTTCTCGTTGCGGGTTGCGATTGTCCCTTCTTCTGCGGTTAGTATTTCTTCAAATAACTTTTCTCCGGGCCTCGGATTGGTAAAAACAATGGCAATATCTTTGTCGGGCTCAAACCCTGACAGCTTTATCATTTCTTTTGCCAAATCAAGGATTTTTATGGGCTTTCCCATATCTAAAACAAACACCTCTCCCCCTTGGCCCATAGCTGAGGCCTGCATAACCAACAAACATGCTTCCGATATCAGCATAAAATATCTTTTCATATCAGGATGAGTAACCTGGACCGGCCCGCCTCTTTTTATCTGCTCTCGAAATGTTGGAATAACGCTGCCCCTGCTGTTTAACACATTGCCGAACCTCACTGAAATAAATTTTGCGCCGTTTTTCTGGTTGGCTGACTGGCAAATCATCTCTCCCAATCTTTTTGTAGCCCCCATTACAGATGTCGGATTTACCGCTTTGTCCGTTGAAATAAAAATAAACTTTTCTGCGAAAAATTCAAGACTCGCCTCCGCTAAATTCTTTGTGCCGAAAATATTATTTTTCACCGCCTCATCGGGATTTGCCTCCATAAGGGGCACATGCTTATAAGCAGCGGCATGAAAAACAATTTTCGGCCGCGCTTTTTTAAAAATTCCGATTATTTTTTCTTTATCTGTAATATCTGCAACAAATGATTCAATATCTAAATCAGCAAAGTCGTTCTCCAATTCCTTTGAAATATGAAATATGCCAGTCTCATCCTGGTCTAACAAAAAAAGAATTGAGGGCTTGAATTTAGCGACTTGCCTTGATAATTCCGACCCTATTGATCCCGCAGCCCCTGTGATTAAAACTGCCTTATTTTTTATGAAATTTTCAATCTGTTTTGTGTCTATGACAACCTGCTTCCTGCCCAGAAGATCCTCCGCGTCTATATCTTTTAAATTTTTAAAAGATACTCTGCCTCTTATTATTTCTGATAAAGGCGGGGCAATTTTAATTTTTCTTATTTTTGCTTTTCTTCCAAACTCCACTGCGGTTTTAATTATTTTATTGTCTGCCGAAGGAAGAGCGATTATCATTTGTTTTATGTTGTTGTCTGCTGAAACCCGGGGAATATCTGAAATTTTTCCAAGAACTTCCAATCCGTGTATTATAACGCCTCTCTTCATGGGATTATCGTCCACAAAACCAATAGGATAATACGGGGTCTTGTTTGAAGAAATAATGCTCCTTAAAATTTGTTCGCCTGCGTCTCCGGCGCCGACAATCAAAGTCCTTTCTTTTTCTGATATTCTATTCTGGTTAAAAATGCGCAAGTAAATTCTTTTAGAAAATCTCAAAAAACCGCAAAATATAAAAACTAAAAAATAGCTTATAAAAATAGTTGAACGCGGAAAACTTATGAAATGCGGAAAATAGTAGGACAAAAAAATGGCAACGGATAAAAATATAAAGGCAGTAGTAGTTGCTTTAAACAGGGAAATGGCGTCATTGGTTGAAACATAAGACCATGAAAAAGAATAGAGTTTCTGGAGATAAAATGTGGGAATTATAAAAATTACAGCCAATGCTGCCATTCTTAAAATAAAGGGAAAGTATTGCGAAGGTATATTTCCGTCAAATCTCAAAAGAAAAGCTAGCCATACGGAAAGCGCGACAAAAAAAATATCTGACAGAACGAAAAATAAAGTTCTTTTGAGCGCCGTTTTTTTGAATATAAGCGGAAATTTCATTTTAAGCTGAAAATTATTTCTTTTAAATTTTTGACAACAAAGTTAATTTCTTTCTCTTTTAAATTATTAAAAAATGGCAAAGCCAATGTTCTCTGGCTTATATTTTCCGCAATGGGAAAATCCCCCTCTTTATATCCAAATATCTGCCGATAAAACGGCTGCAAATGAATTGATTGAAAATAATTTCCGCATTGAATTCCCTTTTCTCCCATTTTTTTGATAATTATATTTCTTTTTTCTGTTAAATTATCCGCCAATTTGACAACATAAACAAACCAGCTCAATTTATTGCCGGTTTTTACATAATAAGTTTCCAATTCTTTAATTTCTTTAAACTTTTCATTATACGATTCAGCTGCCCTTGCTCTTTTTTTGAGAATTTCTTTGAGCCGCTTCATTTGCGAAATTCCCAAAGCGCAGCTCATTTCATCCAAACGATAATTATACCCCAATCGCTCGTGTTCCAACCATTCTCCATGTTTAATTTTTCTTCCTTGGTTTGCCATGCTTTTGCACAGCTCGTAAATCTTTTTATTATTTGTTAAAATCATTCCGCCCTCTCCCGTTGTGATTTGTTTATTGGGATAAAAGGCAAAAATTGCCGCGTCCCCGAAACTTCCGCATTTTTTGCCGTTTTGTTCGGACCCCAATGCTTCAGCTGAATCTTCTATTAAAATTAACTTATATTTTTTTGCTATTTGCTTTAATTCTTTCCAATCAGCTGGCTGTGAAAAAATATCAACTGCTAAAATAGCTTTTGTTTTGTTTGTTATTTTTTCTTCAATTTTTGAAACATCTATGTTAAAAGTTTTTTCATCAATATCACAAAACACCGGCTTTGCGTCTTCATATAATATGCAGTTTGAAGACGCAACAAAAGAAAAAGGGGTTGTTATCACTTCGTCTCC